>Ga0351973_1008_pt1 | contig 72028 bp, 45 predicted proteins | sample BONcelFGM3001E14_FD_206745 | JGI IMG/M metagenome (GOLD analysis project Ga0351973, IMG submission 206745) | Enriched cells from coal bed in the Powder River Basin, Montana, United States - BONCAT cells FGM rep3 HSBNCT.FGM.300.1.E14 ...
GATCAGCGCCTTTTTTAGAGCTGTTTCACAACACCATCCGCTCCGATATGCCGCACTCTTTCACAACCCTCATAGGCAACAGCCAGCAGTGATGTTTCGAGTGATTCGCCCGCGGCCAGGGTTTTGGCTGTTCCTTTGTCGAGCGTGTTCTGCATGCCCCCGGGCCAGCTTGTGAAGGGCTCCAGGGCCAGGTTGTAGGTGCGGCCATACCAGGGGTAGCCGAACCCGCCGCCGAAAACCTCCCACAGCCACACCACCGGAAATATGTCCTTGTCCCATCGCATGCCAAAGCCCGCGCCGCGCCCGGTGTTGGTCAGCGCATACCAACCCTCTTCAAGACCGAGCAGGTAGCACATTTCCATGGTCCGGGCGTGGGGCGCGGGCACGCGCGACAGGTCGAACGCCGCGCCGTTTTTATCTTTGACAATAGGAAACGCGCCGAACTCCGCGCCCGGGGCCAGTTGCTGGTTGTCGCTCACAGGGTCGGGGTGTACGGCCACGCGCGTGGCCGGGATGTCGATGCGGCAGCTCGCGTCCAGGAACGGGGCGCCGAACGCGGGGTGGTGGCCCCACATGTAGTCCATGGGCTCGGCCGCGGTGTTGGTGATTTTTTCGTCCAGGAACAGCACGGCTTTGCCGGATTCCAGGCGCAGTGTTTTTTCAATGGTGAACGGCGTGCGGTAGGTTTGCGTGGACACCGTGGCCGCGATGCCCGCGGGCGTGTCTTCGGTGATGCGGCACTGCCAGGCGCTCAGCGCCACTTCGCCGTGCTGGTGCAGCACCGCGCCCTTGTGCGTGCAGCCCACGCCCCCGCTGGGAAATATTTCCTGCCATCCGCCGTGGTAGTAATCCTGAAAGAATCCGTTGGGCGGCGCGCCCGCTGCACGGAACACGGGCGGCTGCACCCGGTTGGGCGCGCGCCACATGAAGTCGATATCCAGGGGCTTATAAAGGAATTCATAAATATCCGCGCCCTGGTCCAAAAGTATGGTAACGCGCAGGAGTTCGTTTTCCATCACAAGCGTGCGCAGCCCGCGAAACGTGTGCTCGTCCGAGATGCGGCATCCCCAGTTGCGATCAGCATGGTCCATGGCCAAAAAGCCTCCGAATGATTTGAAAGTGCGGAACGGCAAATAAGCAAAGGCGTCTTCGACGGCTTAAGAAACCCTTTTGAAAAAGGTTTTCTTAAGAATCTTCCCAAAACTTTCCGCGGGCGATTGTGCGGCGAAAAACGCGCCGTACAATCGCCTCATTGAATTATTGCGGAAAATCCTCATGAGCGCCAATGTCTTGTACGGCCATGGTGCGCGGAGCGAAAGCCTGCGTCGTGCCGGCATTAGATATCTGTAAAGAATTGCCAAACCACGCAGGAATATTTAATATATTAATCTGTATGCTGCCGGAGTGGCGGAACTGGTAGACGCACCAGACTCAAAATCTGGCGTACCGCGAGGTACGTGGGGGTTCGATTCCCTTCTCCGGCACTGATAAAGATGGACTATGCATCCGGGACAGGAAATCCATGTGTGCGGCGGGCGCGCGCAGGTGCGCGAGAACCTGCTGTTTCAATTGACACGCGCGTACAGAATACTGTATATTCTGGTTAGATTACATTGGGCGCAGATCCGTACTTACTACTTCTCTTTCTTATCCTCCTATTCCTTTTCGTTACGAGTGCGCTTTTTTCTGCGGCGGAAACGTCCCTTGTGACCATGAGCCGCCACCGGCTCAAGGTGCTGGCCGAGGAAAATCCAACCAAGGCGGGCGGCATCAGGCGCTGGCTGGACGACCCCAACCGCGTGCTCACCACTTTGCTCATCGGCATCAATGCGGTGAATATGACGTCCGCCATCGTGACCGAGCACATCGCCCAGAAAATCCTCATCGACAAGTTGCACTGGCCCGAGTGGTCCAGCAGCGTGTTCGCGCTCGGCCTGGTTTCCATCCTGGTTATTGAGTTTTGCGAAATCATCCCCAAGGTCATGGCCTACAACGCGGCCGAGACCTGGTCCATGCGCCTCATCCGCCCTCTGACCGCAGTCGATACTATTTTCACCCCGGCCGGGCGGTTCATGATGGCGTTCGGCAAATGGTTCATCCAGCGCTTTGGCGGCGAAACCGAGCGCAAGAGCCCGCTCATGACCGAGTCCGAAATCCTGCGCTTCGTGAAAACCGGCGAAAAACAGGGCCTCATCGACGAGGACGAGCGCGAGATGATCCAGAGCGTGTTTCAGTTCGGAGACACCGAGGTCAAGGAAGTCATGATTCCGCGCCCGGACATGGTGGCCGCGCCCCTGCCCATCACCGTGGCGGAAATGGCCGCGTTCATGCAGGCTACCAGCCACTCGCGCATCCCGGTTTACCAGGAAAGCGTGGACAATGTGGTGGGCATCGTGAACTCGCGCCAGCTCATGTACGCGCTCAAGGAGGGCCGGGACAATGATGATGTGCGCTCCATCATGCACGGCCCGTACTTCATCCCCGAAACCAAGAACCTGGACGATCTGCTCGAGGAATTGCAGCGCAAGCGCCTGCACATGGCCATTGTGGTGGATGAATACGGGGACACGGCCGGGCTTGTGACCATGGAGGACTTGCTCGAAGAGATCGTGGGCGAGATCCGCGACGAGTATGATACCGAGGAGCCGCTCTACCGCAGGCTGGGCGACAATTCCATCAGCGTGGACGCGCGCATCACCATATATGAATTGAATGAAATCATGGCCATGGACCTTCCCGAAGACGAGTCCTTCGCCACCCTGGGCGGGTTCCTGTTCGACCTCATGGGCAAGGTGCCCCGGCGCGGAGACAACGCCACATTCAAGGATTTTGATTTCGTGGTGGAAAAAATGGCGGGCCGCCGCATTTCCACTGTACTGATACGCAAGCACCCGGAGAACGGGAAACTCCCCGATGACAAGGAAGGACACCCCGCGGAATGACCCCGGAACTTGGTGTGGGCATTGCCCTGTGCGCAATTTTCGTGCTGTTCGCAGCCCTCATGTACACGGGCAAGCTGCCGGCCATTGTGGCCCTGCCGCTCATGGCCGCGGGCCTGTACCTTGTGGCCGCGGTTTTTTTCCCCAACCTGGCTGAAACCTATCCGGGCCCGCGCTGGCTGGGCGTTTTTAAAGGGTTTATCTCCGTGGTCATAGAAGAGGGCATGCCCCGGCTGTGGCACTACATGATCGCGGTTATTCTGGGCGCGGCCCTGGCCGAGCAGCTTAAAACCTCGGGCGCGTCAAAAGTCATTATCCGGTGGGCCAGTGAACTGGGCGGAGACAACCCCACAGTGGTGAGTCTGGTGCTCACAGCCGTGTGCGCGGTGCTGTTCACCTCGCTCGGGGGCTTGGGCGCGGTGATCATGGTGGCCGGAATCGTGCTGCCCGTGCTCCTGGCCATCGGGGTCACGGCTGAAGTGGCAGGCTGCATTTTCCTTCTGGGCCTGTGCCTGGGAGGAATTTTCAACCCGGTTAACTGGCAGTTCTATATCACGGCCCTGGAGCTTGAAACCAGCCAGGTAACGACTTTCGCGATTCCGTTATTTTTCCTTTTCCTGATTGTTTCCGTTGTATTCATCGTGCTGAACACGCGGCGCGCCGGGGCCTCCTCGTTCTGGGCCGCGGCCCCGCCCGCGGAGCCAGAGCCCCAGGTGGGTGTGGCGGGCCTGCTCACGCCGCTTGTGCCCCTGGCCATTCTGCTGCCGTTCTACGGGTGGAAAATGCTGCTCACACTGGGCGGCATGCTGCACTGGGGTTTTGCGGCCCGGTTCACCATGCCCGCGTGGGATTTTCCCATTAACGCGGCTCTGTTCATCGGAGTGCTGTGGGGCGTGCTGTTCATGCCGCGCCCGGCCCAGGGCCGCATTCAGGGGCTTATCAGGAATATGTTCGACGGCATATCCGCCACCGCGCCCGTGGCCGCGCTCATCATCGGCATCGGCATGATTATCCGCGTGGTGTGGGACCCGGCCGTGGCTTATTACATGGCGCCGCTGATCAACAAGATAATTCCTTCTTCTCCAATAACATACATCGTCGTGTTTACGGTTTTCGCGCCCCTGGCCCTGTACCGCGGGCCGCTGAATGTGTGGGGCATGGGAATCGCCATGGCGGGCCTGATGATGACCAGCGGCAAGCTGCCGGGCGTGGCCATCATGGCCATGCTCATGAGCGTGGGCCAGATCCAGGGGGTCAGCGACCCAACCAACACGCACAATGTGTGGCTGGCCGGGTACCTGGGCGTGGATGTGCAGGTATTCACCCGCAAAACCCTGGCCTACACCTGGATTCTCGCCCTGCTGGGCCTGTGCCTGGCCTCGGCCCTGTTCGTGCGGTAAAGGCGCAAAAGAGTCTCCGACGGCTCAAGACACCCTTTTGAAAAAGGGTGTCTTGAGAATCCCCCCCCCAAAAAAATTTTAGCGGTCCATTACCCGGCGCAGGCATGCCGGGGAATGGCCTCAGCAGATAACAATAAAATTTGAAATATTGAATTGGCTCCAATAAAAAAGCCCGGCGCGGCGGCCGGGCTTTGGTGGTTCATTTTGTTGAGTAATCGAGTTACACGAATTTTCGCAGGATCACTGTTTGCGAGCGGCCCGGGCCCACGGAGATGATGGAGATGGGGGCCTTGATCTGGGATTCCACGAATTTGATGTAGGTTTTGGCCTGCGGGGGCAGGTCGCGGTAGTCTTTGACGTGGCTGGTGTTGGTCTGCCAGCCGGGGAGTTCTTCGTATACGGGTACGGCTTCCACGAGTTTGCGGAAGTCGGTGGTGAATTCATTGATGGTTTCATCGCCGACTTTGTAGGCCACGCAGACTTTGATGGTTTTCTGTTCGTCGAGCACGTCGAGCTTGGTCATGGCCAGGGAGTTCATGCCGTTAATGCGCACGCTGTAGCGCAGGAGCAGTGCGTCGAGCCAGCCGGTGCGGCGGGGGCGGCCGGTGGTGGCGCCGAATTCGCCGCCTTTGGCGCGCAGGTGTTCGCCGATTTCGCCGTCGAGTTCCGTGGGGAAGGGGCCTTCGCCCACGCGGGTGGTGTAGGCTTTGGTGATGCCCAGGACCCGATCGATTTTGGTGGGGCCGATGCCCGCGCCCACGCATGCGCCCGCGGCCACGGGGTGGCTGCTGGTCACGTACGGGTAGGTGCCGTGGCTCACGTCAAGAAGCGTGCCCTGGGCGCCTTCAAAGAGCACGAATTTTTCATCGCGCAGGGCCTGGTGGATGATGAATGATGTATCGGACACAAAGGGTTTGAGGTATTTGCCGTATTCCAGGTATTCGTCGAGGATGTTATGGGCGTCGTAGCCTTCGTGCTTGAAAATTTCGCGCAGGATGAGATTCTTGTATTTGAGTGTGTGTTCGAGGCGGCCGTGGAATTCTTCGTAATCGAAGATATCGCAGACGCGGATGCCCAGGCGCGACATTTTGTCCACGTAGCAGGGGCCGATGCCGCGGCCTGTGGTGCCGATTTTGTGCTTGCCCTTGAGTCCTTCTTCCAGGGCGTCCAGGCTTTTGTGATAGGGCATGACCACATGGGCGTTGCCGCTGATGCGCAGGTTGGATACGGATACGCCGCGTTTTTTGAGGTCTTCTATTTCCTCGATCAGGGTCTTGGGGTCAATGACCACGCCGTCGCCGATGGCGCACATTTTGTCCGGGTAAAGAATGCCAGAGGGCAGCAGATGCAGGATGTATTCCTCATCGTCGACCACGACAGTGTGGCCGGCGTTTGCGCCTCCCTGGTAGCGAACGATCATGTCCACGCCTTCGGCGAGCATGTCCGTTATTTTGCCTTTTCCTTCGTCGCCCCATTGGGCGCCGACCAGTACGATTGCCGGCATAATTGATTCTTCCTTTCAGCGGTCAGAGCCATGCTGCGGGCTTTGTCGCCGGATTCTGTGCTCAAATGCCCGTGTGCGAAGTTTCGCCGAGGTGCGCGGCGGATTCCTTCACCGGTCTCAAGCGTTTTCCAGAGGCCAACACAAAAAAACTCAAACCAGGCGTGGGGCCAACGTTTGAGAAAAAAAACCACACGAAATATTAACAAACAAAGCCGGGAGTGTCAAACTTTTCCACAATGGTGAACGAATTGTGCGGCGCTGATCTGTGCGATTAGCCATAAAAATAAAAGAATCCTTGTTGTAAAGCGGATTTTTCTTACGTTTCTTATATGTGCGTGGCAAGAAAGATGTTTCCAAACATCGATTTTGTGCTATAATGACTGTGGGAAACAATGCGGAAAACTACTTCTAGATTACAATTCTTTATATTAAACATATCGTTTTTTTGTTTGTTATTAAGCCGTTTAGCGGCGGGTTCGGATTTGCCGCAGGGATGGTCCCTGCAGGCTGCGCCCGCGGGTGCGGTCGTGGATTTGTGCGAGGCGTGGGCGGCCCAGGGCGTGCAGGTGCAGGGTTTCCGGGATGGCGCTTATATATCGTGCGATTCCGGTCCCATGAACAGCCGCGCGGGCCAGGCGTACTGGGTGTATGCGCCCAAGGCCGCAAGCCTGGACAGGGCGGCTGCGCCGGGCGCGCCCGTGAGTGTGGCTTTGCAGCGCGGCTGGAATCTTGTGGGGAACCCGTTTGATAAACCCCTGGCATGGGATGGGAGCATTCTGGCGGACGGCCTCGATGTGCGGTCTTCGGCCAAAGTGTTCCCGCTGCTGATTTGCTTCAACCCGGAAACAGGCGGTTATGAAACAGCCACGGCCATGGCCCCGGGCGCCGGGTGCGTGGTTCTTGCGCGCGAAGCTGTGACACTCACTTTGCCTGTTCCGGGCAGTGAGCCCGTTGTGATTGTTTATGAGCCCATTGACCCGGAACTGCTCGTGACCGACCCCGAGACCGGGCTGCCTTATATTGCGGGCCAGATTATCGTGCAAAAGGCGGACGGCGTGAGCGGTGCGGATTTCGAGGCGGCCATGGCCGCTGGCGGTTTCCGCGTTATCGGCCGCAACGGTTACCTGGGTTTGTACCAGATTGCTGTGCCGCAGGGCATGAGCGAGGGCGATGCCCTGGCCTTGCTGGCTGCCGCGCCTGAAGCGGGACCGGCCGTGCGCCATCGGGTGCTGTCGCCCGGCGCGTATGCGCCCAATGATCCGCCCTGGCAGGGTGGGCCGGTGTTGCAGCGCTGGGCGTTCGAGCGTGTGAATGCGCCGGACGGCTGGGAACTGGCCGCGGCGACAGGCCCGGCCATTGCGGTTGTGGATACGGGTGTGGATGCGTTGCATCCGGACCTGGCGGGCCGCGTGTCAGGGGGCGCTGATTTCATTGCTTCGGGCGGAGACGGCGGAACCGATGCGCATGGGCACGGAACCCATGTGGCGGGCATTATCGCCGCAGCCATGGACAATGGCGCCGGCATGGCGGGTGTGTGCCCGCAGTGCCGCATCGTTCCCGTGCGCGTGTGCCACGCGGGCGCGTGCCCGTTCTTCGCTGTGATGAACGGTGTGGTGTACGCGGCCAACAGCGGCGCGCGTGTTATCAACCTCAGCATCGAGGGCCAGGCAGCGCCGGGGTCCCCGGAATGGCAGATTTTTCAGAATGTGGTGGATTACGCGGCCGCGCGCGGTGCGTTCGTGGTGGCTGCGGCCGGCAATGGCGGCGCCGGCGCGGATACGGTGATTCCCGCGGCTCTGAACCATGTGTACAGCGTGGGCGCCATGGATGCGAACGAGCGCCCGGCTTCTTTCTCCAATACGGGCCCGGCCGTGGACCTGTTCGCGCCGGGAGTGAATGTGTACTCCCTGGAGCCCGGGGGCGCGGCCGGCATGCGCGACGGCACGAGCATGGCCGCGGCGTTTACGTCCGGGGCCGTGGGCCTCATTACCGGCATTGCCCCCACAGTGACTAATAACGAAATAGAAGATGTGCTCAAGGAGTTCTCGGATTCGCTCGGCACAGTGCCCGTGCATAACGGGGGCGTGCTGGACATTGAAGCGGTGCTGCGCCAGTTCAACAGCGGCAACCGCGCGCCCGTGATTGATACTCTGGCCCTGTCCGAATTGGCAGTTGCCCCGGGCGGCAGTGTAACGGCCACGGTGGTGGCGCGCGACCCGGACGGCGATTTGCTGGAATACCGGTGGGAAACCAGCGGCGGCGTGCTGCAGGGCGCGGCGCGCGATGTGAAGACCTGGGCCGCATTCCCCGAGCGCGGCCGCTATGCCGTGCGCGTGACCGTGACGGACTCCAAGGGCGGCAGCGATACGGCCGAGGCTGTGCTGGATGTGGGCCTTGATGGTTTAACCAATATTGTGATTTTCCCGCGCACCGCGCAGCTTGCCGCCGGTGACATCGTGGCGTATCGTTCGCGCGGCCATTTCACGGACGGCAGCGTTTGGCCCGTGCGGCCCCTGTGGTCTGTGGATAACGGCCGCGGCGTCATGTCTCCCGACGGGATATTTACAGCCCTGGACGCGGGCATGGAAACCGTGCATGCGCACCTGGGCGGGTTCTCGGACACGCTCGCCGTTGCCGTGGATTCGGCCCTGCCGGGCCCGGCATTCTCGCCCGCAGCCATGACCAACCGGAATCCCGCGCCCGCCATGGATACGGCCAATGCCGCGTTTATCGTAATCGGCGATCTGGATGATGACGGGGACAATGATTTTATTTCCGTGTCCGGCAATGGCACGCCCAATGTGGTTCATATTAACAACGGCGGATATGCTTTTTCCCAGTCCAGTTTCATCCCAAATTCCGAGGCCAACATGGCCGTGCTCGCGGATGTGGACCATGATGGGTACCTGGACCTGATTGAGGCGGGCATCGGCACAACCCCGGGCGTGCGCTTTTTCTCCAACAATGGATCCGGCGGATTCCCCCTCCTGTCAATGACCCTGGGCGCAGCGGATGTGCGCAGCGTGTATGTGCGCGACATGGACCACGACACCATGCCCGACATCGTGGCCGGCATCGCGGGCGCTGGCAATTCGCCCACGATTTACTGGAATTCCATGGCCAGCTTCAATGTGGGCAACAGCACCACAATTGCAGCCGCGGCCTGCGGCCAGAAGCACACGCTGGTGGCGGATGTGAACAAGGACGGCTGGGCCGACATTGTGACCGCGTGCAGCACGGGTTCCACGGAGGTTTTCATTAATAACAAGAATCGCACATTCACATCAATTGGAACCATTGCCGGGTCCAGCCTGGCCACGCAGTTTGCGTATATGGCCGATGTGAACGGAGACGATGACGAGGATTACGTGGCCCTGCGCGCGTACAATGACGCGGGCACGGATTACGAAGAATACAACATCTTTTCCAATAACGGCAGCGGGGTGTTTGCCCTGGCCGGCGCCACTGCGCGCTGGGAGCGCGGCTCGGGTTCGCGCCAGTTCGATATGGCCGACCACGACAATGACGGGGATATCGATATCTACGCCGCACCAAAGAGCGCCACCGAAGTCGGCAAGGTGTTCGTGAACAGCGGCGCGGGTGTTTTCGGCGCAACGTCGGATACGTTCCCCGCACCCGTGGACACACTCTCGGCCGGAGACCTCAGCGGCGACCACGCTCCTGATGTGATTAACAACCGCCAGACAACAACTATCTGGGAAAACAACAACAGCACGCCCAACAACGTCGCGGGCGCGCCCACCAACCTCACGCAAGAGATTGCGCTCAGTGATTTTCACATGGAATGGGACTGGGCCCAGGCCGGGGAATCCACCACGCAGAGTCTGGCTACATTTGATCTGCGCATGGAATATAATGATTTCACGGCTTCGTATCCGATTTACTACGGAGTGGCCCCGGAGCGGCCGGGCAACATCGGCCACGCCACGCGCACCGCAGGCACGTACGGGTACCACCTGCCGGACACGGCTGTAACCACCGGAATTATTGAATGGTCCGTGCGCGCTGTGGACACCCAGTTCGGGCGCGGCCCGTGGAGCGCCACCCAGACCATTGGCTGTCCCGTTGTCTCCAATCTCGCGGACCAGGGCATCGCCACCCTGCGCGACTGCATTGAATACGCCAACAACAATGCCAGCACCACCATAACTTTTGATCCTTCCATATATGGAGGCACGATTTACGCCACATCCAGCCTGCCCCCAATCACTGGGACCAAAACCGAGATTTCAGGCCAATTCGCGGATATCACCATTGAAGGTTCCGCGTGCGCCGGGTGCGACGGGCTTACTGTATCCGGGGCCAGCACTGTGTACATCAAGGGCCTCACCATTACAAATTTCCCCGGGGACGGAATTGAGATAGCCGACAGCTCAGGTGATGTGCATATCGGCGGCTACATGTCATTGGGCCAGGGCAATACAATCATCAATAACGGCCAGGCCGGCGTACAAGTGACTAACAGCTCTAGCGCCAACTATATTCAGGGCAATGCCATTGGCACGAATTTCGGCGCGGCCACGGGTACGCAGAGCCTGGGCAACACCTATGGCATACGCCTGTCCCGCGGCGCCGCTTTTATCCAGTTTGTCGTCATCGGCGACAGCGCCGCGGGCGCGCCCAATTCCAACCTGGGCAACATCATTGCCTATAACACAACCAACGGCGTGCTCGTGGACGGCGGCACATTTTTCGGCCAGAGCGGCGCGAACCGCAATAAGTTTACGAGTAATTCCATTTACGCCAACGGGGGCGCGGGGGACAAGGCCATCAGGCTGAACGGCGCGGGCGCGCACGGTTCGCCAGCGCCCATCGCGCCGCCCACCATCACAAACATGGTGTGCTCGGCCACCCCCGGCGCATTCGATGTCACGTTCCAGGTGAGCAACCTCACGGCAGCGAATTCCGATGTGTATTTTTACCGTGTGGATAATGATGTGACCGCACCGCTCACAGCCCCGGACACCACGGCGGGCGAGGGTTTCGCGTACCTGGGCTATGCAACAGCCGGGGGCGTGATTGGCGTGAACACCAAAACCGCGACCATTGCCGTGAGCGACGCGGATGGGGATTACATTTCCGCGGTGCGCTACCACCCGGGCGCTGGTCCGGCCAATTATCAGGGCTTCTCGGAATTCGCCAATAACTACGCCATCCCCTCCTGCGGCCCTTGCCCGGGGTGGAAGGTGACCAACAACAACGCCACGGGCGACGGCTCCCTGTATGCTTGCATTGAAGAAGCCAACAGCACCGCGGGCGCGCAAACCATCACATTCGCAGCCGCGTACACCATCCAGCCTGTGACTGCCACTCCGTATGTGATATCGGATGCCACGGGCGGCACAACCATTGACGGGGATTTTAACGGCGACGGCGTTCCGGACGTGATCGTCGACGGGACCGCGTGCGTCAACTGCCATGGCTTTATACTCAGGTCCGGCAGCAACACGCTGAAAAATCTCACCATCGTCAACTTCAATGATTCCGGCGCTTGCCCCACGGATAATTTCTGGTCTCCCAACTGTGCGGGCGTGTATATCAAAGACGCCGCCGCATCCAACAAAATTCAGGGCAGCCGCATTGGAACGTCTGATGGCGCAACCGCCGCGGGCAACTATTACGGCATCTACATCGACGACGGAGCATCCAGCAGTATCGTAGGCACAGATAACGATTCCGTTAACGACGCCAATGAGGGCAATCTGATCAGCGGCAATCTGTCATTCGGCGTGTTCATCACAAGCCTGGGCGCATATTCACAGAATAATGTGGTGGCGGGCAACATTATCGGCGCCGATATCGCGGGCGCCGCGGCTCTGAAGAACAATGCAAACGGCATCTATATTTACCAGCGCGCCAGGAACAATCAAATCGGCGGGCCGGACCCGGACCAGCGAAACATCATTTCCGGGAACAACGGCAGCGGCATTGCCATCGACAATGGGGATTGTTCCGGCAACAAGATTCAGGGCAATTATATCGGAACCGACATTACCGGCGCCTTGCCCCTTGGCAACGCGCGCGGGATCCATATTAAGACCGATACTCAGAACAATGTGATCGGCACGGACGGAGACGGACTCAATGACGCCGCCGAGCGCAACATCATCAGCGGCAACAATTCTTTCGGTGTCATCATCGACGGCAATAACACCGCGGGCAACCGGGTGGCGGGCAATTACATCGGAGTGCAGCAGGACGGCATAAACGTTCTGGATAATGATATAGGCATATTCATCAACGGCGGGAATAATAATTTCATCGGAACAAACAATGATCTCGTCAATGATAATGTGGAAGGCAACATTATTTCAGGCAACAGCAGGTACGGAATCGAGCTGGATGGAAATCTTGTTAATAAATATGTGATTATGAAGAATGTAATCGGCCTGGCTGCGGATGGCTCCACGCAGCCCAACGGCTGGAACGGGATCAAGATAAGCGGCGGCGCCAAGAACAATCTCATCGGAAGCGCTACAGACACAGCCTATGCAAACGTAATCGCGGAAAACGGCCTGGACGGCATTTACGTTAAAGATGCGAATTCGGACAACAATGCATTTTTAAGAAACAGCATTTACAACAATGCCGGGCTTGGAATTATTCTCAACAATGACGGCGCCAACCAGAATATGGCTGCGCCCGTGATTTCCACGGTGGTAAACACGGGCGGGTCGGATTACGACATTACCGGCACATCCGCGTGCGGCGCGGGCTGCACGGTCGAGGTTTTTGTTGTGGACAACCCGGCCGCGCCTGTGGTCGCCGCCGACCCCTCGGGCGCGGGCGAGGGCTTCCGTTACGCCACGCGCACGATTACAACCGCGGGCGGAGCGTGGTCCGTGACCGGGCTCACCGAGGGAACGGGCGCCAGGATTACGGCCACGATCACAGACACGGATACGGCTGTTAATCCCTTCGGCAATACGTCCCCGTTCGCGCTCAATATGAATTTGCCCATATCCAAGTGCCCGGGGTGGGAAGTTACCACGCTTAGCGATGTGTCCGGCACCACGGGTTCTTTGCGCGAGTGCATCAAGGAAGCCAACACAGCAGGCGGGGGCAAGACCATCACCTTCAACGCCGCGGTGTTCAACTCCACCATCAACCTCACGGGCACACTGCCCACGCTGACCACGGATAATGTGGTGATTCGCGGCGCGGGCGCGTTCATGACTCTTGATGGCGGGGGCACGGTCACCAATGTTCTGCTTATCGAAGGCGATGACAATACGGTTACAGGCCTGAAGTTCCAGAATTTTACGGGCCGCGCCATCAAGGTGCAGAACGGCGGGTCCGGCAACACCATCGGGGGCGCGGGCTTAAATGAGGGCAACACGGCCATCGGCGCCGGGAACCACGGCCTCGAGGTGGACGGCGCGGCCAGCATCAACAATACGTTCTCGCGCAACATCGTGTACGACAGCGCCCTGGCCGCAATCAACCTGGGCGCGGGCGCAAACAGCGGCGTGCTGCCCCCGGCCATTGCGTGTTCGGACGACCTCGGCGGCGGATCGTATAATGTGGAAGGCACGACCACCCCTGTGTGCAACGGGTGCACCATCGAGCTGTTCCAGGCCAATGACGGGGCCGCGGTGCTGCCCGACGCCGTGTTCAACGGCGAAGCCTTCGCGTATGTGGGCACGGCCACAACCAATGCCGCGGGCGAGTTCAGCGCAACCATCACATTCCCGGCCGCGGCCGCTGGCACGCACCTCACGGCAACGCGCACGGACACCAATGGCAACACGTCCAAGTTCGCCGTGAATTACGATATTATCAATAATCCCACCCCGTGCAGCTTCTGCCCCGGGTGGCAGGTCAAAAACAACGCGGATTCCGGGGTCAATTCCCTGCGCGGGTGCATTGAGGAAGCCAATGCCTCGGGCAGCGGCCAGACCATTACATTCACCATATCCAACCAGACTATCGCACCCATAACCGTGCTGCCAGACATCATGCAGGACAGCGTGATTATCGATGGCACGGGTCAGAATATTACACTCAGCGGCGCATCGTGCGCGGGATGTGACGGGCTCACGTTCGCCTCGGACACGGGCGCGGTCAAGGCGCTCACCATCGGCGGGTTCACCAGCGGCGGAACTAACGCGGGCATTGTCATCGACGGCGCGTCCGGCACGGTGATTTCCGGCTGCAGGATCGGCAATAACGGGTCCGCGACCATTGCGAATGATTATGGTATTTATATCCTCAATGGCGGTAAAAACTCCACCATCGGCGGTACTACGGCAGCGGCGAGGAATATCATCTCCGGCAACACATACGGGATATATATTTCTGGCGCCACGAGTTCCGGCAATTCCATCGCCGGAAATTATATCGGAACGGACAGCATTGGGAACGCGGCTCTTGCCAATACCCAGTCAGGCATCAGAGTTTTCGGCAACAACAATTCCATTGGCGGCGCCGCAGCGGCACAGCGCAATGTGATTTCCGGCAATGGGTTGTACGGCGTGCACATTTCGAGTTCCAACAATACCGTGGCTGGAAACTATATTGGTATCAACGCCAACGGGGACGCGGGGCTTGGCAACACGTCCAACGGTATTACGCTGCAAGGAGGCACGGCCGTCAACAACACCATTGGCGGCACAGCCCCGGGCGCGGGCAATGTCATCGCGGACAATTCCAACGGCATAGTAATCACCGATGCCACATCGCAGGGTAATACGGTGGCGGGCAATATCATAGGAACCAAAGCGGACCGCACCGGGTCCATCCCCAATGGCCGGGGCATCACAATAGCCGGTTCCTCGACATTGAACACCGTGGGCGGTTCCGCGGTCGCCGCCAACCTGATAACGAACAGCACGGCGCAGGGTGTATTCATCGTGTCCCCGGCTGCGGACAACAATACCGTTTCGTACAATGTTATCCATAGCAACGGCGGCCTGGGCATCGACCTGGACGGAGCCGGATCCAATAATGATATCGCCGCTCCGGTCATTGAGTGCTCGCAGAACAACGGCGGGGGCTCGTACTGGGTCATGGGTACGTCCGCGTGCAACAATTGCACTGTGGAGCTGTTCCAGGTGGACAGCGCCACGGTCACGGCGGACGTGAGCGGCGCGGGCGAGGCGTTCGCATTTATTACGACCGCCACCACCAGCGCCACGGGTTCTTTCGGCGTGACTCTCACATTCCCCGCAGCAGGCGCGGGCACGCTGCTCACAGGCACGGTCACGGACGCCGCGGGCAACACGTCGGAATTCGCGGACAATTATGATTTTACAAAGTTGTGCGATCAGTGCCCTGGCTGGCAGGTAACCAGCACAGCGGACAGCGGCATGAACACACTGCGCGCATGCATCGACCAGGCCAATTCCACAGTTGGCGCCAATACCATTACCATCAGCACGGGCGGCACGGTGACGCTTGTTTCTTCATTGCCCGTGCTCACGGATGATCAAACCACTATCGACGGCAACGGCCAGTCCCTGGTTGTGGACGGCAATAATGCGGCCACGGACGGGCTCATCATCAACAGCGCCACCAACACCGTGCAGGAACTGGCGTTCGTGCGGTTCGCGAGTGCGGCCATCATCATCGCGGGCGGCGGCGCGCACGGCAACACGATTATCAATAACCGCATCGGCTTGAATTTCGCGGATGCGGCCGCCCCCAATGCCCTGGGCCTGGTGATTTCCGGCGGCGCGCACGACAACACCATCGGCGGCGCCCGCACGGCTTCGGATACCAATGTGATCAGCGGCAACACGGGCCACGGCATCCTGATCACGGACAGCGGCACAAACAACAATGTGGTGCAGGGCAATAACATCGGCGCCAACACCGCGGGCAACGGACTCAAGGCCAACGGCGGCGCGGGCGTATTTGTGCGCGGCGGCCCGGCCGGAACCCTTATCGGAACCAATGCGGCCAACCGCTACAATATCATCGCCGGCAACACGGGCCACGGCGTACACTTGCAGAACAATGCCGTGGCCACGGTCAAGGGCAACTATATCGGCGCGCGGCCCTCGCTGCCCACGGATTTTGGCAACGGCGGCCACGGCATCTTTATTGAAAACACGGACGGCGTGACCCTGGGCGGAACCGTGAACGCCGAGGAGCGCAATTATATCTGCCACAACCAGGGCGACGGCCTGCGTGTCGACGCCTCGGACAATGTGTCTGTGACAGCCAATTATATCGGCACGGACACCACGTTCAACAACATGGGCAACGGGGCCAACGGCATCAATCTGGTCAACGGCTCTTCGCAAAACCTTATCGGCCACGCCACGCGCCAGAATATTATTGTCTTTAACAATTTTGCAGGCATCAGCGCGGACGGCGCGGGCGCGGCCACGAATACGTTCACACATAACAGGATATTTGAAAACGGCGGAATCGGCATCGAATTGCTCAACGGCGCCAACGCTGGAATCGCAACGCCCACCATTACATTTGTGGACAACATGGGAGGCGGCCTGTACGACGTAACTGTCGAAGTGCCGCAACTGCCCGCGGACTGTTCCTTGGGCGCGCCGTGCACACTGGAACTGTTTGTGGCCGATAACAGCGGCGCGCCCTCGGCGCTTCCCGATCCTTCGGGCGCGGGCGAGGGCTTTGATTTCGCCACCGCACAGGCCGTGACCGCAAGCTGCGCGGCCACGTGCACCGTGGTTTTCACGAATGTGAATTTCGGCGGCTTGTTCCCCAACAGCACTGTGATCTCCGCCACCATAACCGACGGCGGGGGCAACACCAGCCGGTTCTCCAAGAATTTTGCGCTGCCCGTGCCCAGCACGTGTCCGACAGTGTCTGTGAACACAGACGCCCGCCCGGTGGCGCCCCCGGGCAGCCTGCGCGACTGCATCAAGCGCGCCAATTCCGGCGGGGCCCTGGACAAGATTATTGTGTTCGACAACGCCATGGCCGGGCAGACTATTCAGCTCGTGTCCCCGCTTGATTACAATGCGTTCATCGACGCCAGCGCCATTTACACCAGCGACGTGTCCATCACGAACACCACACCCGGCGAGGTCATTGTGCGGGGCATGGGCACGGGCCAGAACTGCCTGCACATCATGGCGCGCGCCAGCGCCACGGCGCATATCGAGAATATCACCATCGACGGCCTCACGTTCCTCAACTGCTCCGAGGCCATCCGCGTATATAATGAGAGCAGCACCAATATCTTCGATATCCAGAATGTGACAATCAGCAATAACCATTTCGGGGTTACGCGCACCGGGGCGTCTGGGCCAGCCTTTAGAAACCGCTACGGCGTGACCGTGCTGCACGGCAAAAACGTGACCATTGAAAACAACACCATTGCCAATAGCATGCAGACCGGCATTTGGGCCAAATTCCCCAAAACGTCGGGTCTTATCATACGCGATAATTACATCGGCACAAACGCCGCGGGCGCCGCGGGCCTGGGCAACACGGAATACGGGATGCGCATCGATGAAAACGTGAGCGCCGCCATAATCGACGGCAACGTGATCGCTTCCAACGGCTTGGCCGGCATGACTGTGATCGGCGCAACCAATATTACCATCACCGGCAACTACATCGGCACGAATCCCCTCGGCACCACGGCCCGGCCCAACGGCGTGGGCCTGCACATGGTCCGGACAAGCGCCAGCCGGATAGGCGGCTCCAGGGCCGCGAACGAGGGCAACATCATTTCCGGCAACACGGCTGAAGGCTTGTTTTTTGATGACAGTGTGGTCAGCAACGTGTTTACGGGCAACACAATCGGCCTGGACGCCGCGGGCAACGTTATGGGCAACGGGTCTCACGGCGTCAACATCGCCGGGTACGAAGACCATGATAATTATTTTGGATTGCAGACTGCGGATTCGGCCAATATCATCGCACACAACGGCGGCGCGGGTTTGGTAATGACCCCGAAATACGTTGCCGGAGTTGCAAACCAGTCCAAAAATCTTTTCTCACAGAATGTGATGTATGAAAACACGCTCAAGGGCCTGTACGTGCCTCTGGATACCAACGGGAACATCCGCCCGCCCGTGTTCAATATCATCACTCCCACGGCAGCGGGCGTTGTCGATATCTCAGGCACCACCAGCCCTGTGTGCAACACCTGCCGCGTGGAGCTGTTCCGTGTGGATAACAATGTTGGCGCGATTGTTACGCCAGACCCCACCGGCGCGGGCGAAGCATGGCAGTACCTGGGCCACGCCACCACCACGGTAACGGGCAACTGGTCCCTGTCCAGCTTCTCTTTCGCCACGGCCACAGGCGAGTGGATGACCGCCACCGTGACGGACGCTTTGTACAACACCAGCGAGTTCGCCACCAATGAAACCGTAAATTACTGTCCCATGATTTATTCGAACGCGGACAGCGGCCCCAACACGTTGCGCGAATGCATCACGCAGGCCAACACGCGCGGAGGCTCTTACAAAACTATCACGTTCCACACAAGCCTGGCCAATGCAACCATCACCCTGGCCACCGCGCTGCCGGCATTCGCAACCGACGGGATTACGATCAGCAACAACAGCGGCGGGCAGATCACGGTCAGCGGCGCAGCCGGCAATTTCAATTGCTTCACCATCAATTCCGCAAATAACGCCATCCGCGGACTCAGCATCGTGTCATGCGCCGGCGCTGGCAGCCCGGCGGCCATCCGCATCTCCGGGGCCGGGGCGCAGAACAATACCATCGCCGGAAATAAAATCGGAACAAATAATGCATTCGCCACAGGCGCGGGCAACGGCGTGGGCGTGGCCATTGCGGCCGGCGCATCGGGCAACACCATCGGCGGATCCGCATCCGCAGACGCCAATGTGATCGTGGCTTCCATGGCCGACGGCGTCGTGATTGACGCCGCATCCACCAATAATGTGTTCGGCAACACCGTGGGCACAAACGCGGCCCTGGCAACGGGCCTGGGCAACGGCGGGCACGGCATCCGCCTCCAAAACGGCGCAACCGGCAACATCATCGGCGGCACAGGCGCCGGACAGGCTACAAATACCATTCTGTTCAATACGTCGGCGGGTGTGTCCGCGGACGGCGGCGCAACAACCGGCAACGATATTTCGCAAAATATAATCTATAACAACAACTGGCTCGGCATCGCTCTCACAGGCGGCGCGCACAACGGCCTGGCCCAGCCCGTGATTTCCACAGTCGCCAAAACCGGGGCCAACGTATTCACTGTAACAGGCGACGGCGCGGCCAATTCCTGCAATAACTGTGTGGTGGAACTGTTCCGCGTGGATGACACCCTGTCCGGCGTGTCCGCCGATATCAGCGGGGCAGGGGAGGCGTACGCCTACATTGCCTCCACCACATCATCCGCCACCGGCGCATTCGCTTTCTACGGCGTCACTGTGAGCGGCGGTTCGTGGCTCACGGTCACGGCCACGCACGCCGCGGACGGCACCAGCGAATTCGCCATCAACAAAGAAGCCGTGAATGATCCGCCCTTTATCTGGCCCGGCACGCCTGCGTTTTCGCCCGTATCCATCATGCCTAACGGCGTGGCCACCGCCACACTCACTTTTGAAGCCGATGATCCCAACGGCGTCCCGGACATCACCACGGCGCCGGCCAGCGTGGTTATTGACATGACGCCGGTGAACGGCGCTTCGGGTTCTGTTGTGATGATCGGCACGATTGCCGGGGGCAACGGCGGGCTCATGTTCGAGGCCGCGGGCCTCACGGCCTACAACGCCGCGGGCCTGGCCACAGGCTCCTACACCCTCACGGCCACGGTTACGGACCAATGGGGCGCAACCGGCACAGCCACAATGGATCTGATTATTGAGAACGCACCGCCCATAGTCACCAACGCCGCCGCCACACCCACCACGGTTGTGCCGGGCACGCCCAATGTCGCATTCTCCGCCGATGTGTTCGATTTTAACGGTTTGTCCGATATCCTGTCCGTAACCATCGACCTGTCGCCCATCAACGGCCCGGCGGCTTTCACCATGTACGATGACGGCACAAACGGCGACACCACCGCGGGCGACGGCCATTATACCGTGGGCGGATACACCATCCCGCTCACAGCGCCTTTCGGCAACCATACGATCATCGTCAAGGCCACGGACAAGTCCGGGGCCACGGCCACGGATTCATTCATCCTCCAGATGGGCGGCCTGCCCGTAGTTGTCAGTGTGAATTTCAATCCGCCCGCGATTCCGCCCGACGCAACCACAATCACCAACATTGAAGTGGTGGTCGACGACCCGGACGGCCAGGCCGACATCGCGCGTGTGTACATTATTCTCGACCCCATCAAGTCCGCGCCCATGACCCTGGACCTGGTCTACTCGGGCGCTGTGGCCGGCGGATTCCTGTATATCGGCGCAACCACTGTGGATGCGGGTTTCCTGCCCGGCACGTACACGCTCACGGCATGGGCGTCTGACGCCACGGCCCTCACGGACAGCGCCACCGGAGACCTGGGCGTCACCAACATGCCTCCGGTTATCCTCACCGCCACAGCCACGCCCTATGACGCGGCCACGGGTATTGCGGGTTTTGATCAGTTTACATTCACGGCCGACGTGGAAGACGGCAACGGCCTGTCCGACATCGACGCCGTCACCATTGATCTGTCCCCGATTGGCGGCCCGTCCGCTTTCCTCCTCTATGACGACGCCACAAACGGCGACATAACCGCCGCAGACGGAACGTATACGTTTGCCGCCTACACCGTGCTCCCGGGCGCTCCGGCCGGAACCCACACGCTCACTGTTTCCGCCACCGACGGAGACGCCACGGACACGGCCACGGTCACCATCCGCATCAACAGCCCGCCCGTGATCACGCACATGGAATTCGTTCCCGCGCAGATGATCGCGGACGGCGTGTCCTCCACCCAACTGCGCATCGATATCCTTGACGTGGACGGGCGCCAGGACTTCGCAACAGTCACCGTGGACCTGTCCGCGCTGGGCATCATCCCCGCTGTTCAGGGCCTGGTTTACGACACCATGGCGGGCGCCAACACCTACCGTTACATTCTCAACGGCGTCACACCGCCCATGAACTACCCCACGGGAACCTATTTCGCAACCGGAACCGTCACCGACATCTTCACGCGCACAGCCACGGGCGCCGCGCAACTGGAGATCGTGACAACCGTGCCCGCCGCGCCCGTGCTTGTGTCTGTGACTTCCTCCAGCAGCACCGTGGCTGTTCTGTGGCGCTCGCCTTTCCGCAACACCGACGGCACAGCCCTCACCAACCTGGACGGGCACAACCTGTGGCGCCGCTCCGCCACCGGAACCTACGCCACGGTTCCGTTCTACGTGGATAATACCTCGGCCACAAACACCGCAATTCTGTACACCGACGCCGCGGTTACGGCCTATGAAACGTATTGCTACAAAGTTACCGCATTCAATACATCGGCCCTGGAAAGCGCCGCGTCCGCGGAACGGTGCGTCATGGTCTACCCGCCGGCGTGGGTTTACAAGCAGACCTGCGGCGATGTGGCCGCAGGCGGATTCCCCGCGCCCAGCACCCCGGGCTTCTTTAACAGACCCATGGATGTGGCCGTGGATGACCAGGGCAATATTTTCGTGGCCGACACCGACAACCACCGCATCCAGAAGTTCGACAAGTTCTGCGTGTTCAAGGGCTGGCGCGGCGGGTTCGGCAACACACCCGGCAAATTCAAGAGCCCCAGCGGCATCACCTGGAACCCCGCAGACGGCAATCTCTACGTGGTGGACCGCTATGACCGCGTGCAGGTGTTCAACACCTCGGACACGCTCGACGTGCAGCCTGGCGCATTCTCATTCTATGAACCCATCACTATCCAGGCCGGTGACGGCAGCACATTCTTCATAACACAGACCAACTCCGCCCTGGTGACAAAAGTAGACAACATCGGTGCGATCCTGGCTACCTACACATTCACCTCGCCGCGCGGCGTGGACACGGATTCCTCGGGCAACATCTATTTGACCGATGTGGTGGAGCACAAAGTCTATAAAATGGATTCCGCGGGCGCCGTGATCACGAGCTGGGGCGGCGTGGGCAGCGCGCCCGGCCTGTTCAATGAACCGTTCGGCATTTCCGTGGACAGCAATCACGGCAACGTATTCGTGGCCGATACCAAGAACAACCGCATCCAGGTGTTCGACCTGGACGGCAAAATCGTAAACATGGTGGGCGATGGAGTGGGCATGAATTACGGCCAGTTGCGCTTCCCCACGGGCGTTGCCATCTCGCATAACGGCCAGCTCGCGCCCCTGTTCTCGTCTCTCATTGTCGCAGACCGCTATAACAACCGCGTGCAGGAATTCGGACCTCCCGGATCCTAGTCCGTGAACGTTTCTATTCCGATCCCGCAACACCGCCTTCATTTTTTGTTCGGTCCGCATCCGGGTTGTGCTATAATGTGCCCGGATCAAAATCCGCCCGGGGGGCGCGCCGCGCAGCATTGTGGCTGAACCGCAACCGCCGCGCAACCCCCGCATTCAGAGAAGCCGTTTCTGGATTGCACAAAGGAGACACCACCCATGGCAAAAATTACCGGCGCTAAAGTCTTTACGGTTTCCACCGCGGAAAACGCCAGCGAGGACAAACTCGGCGCGGACCTCACACGATGGATCGTAGACAACCCCTACGTGACCATGGAAGAAAAGCACGTGGTGCAAAGCGACGCCTATCTCAGCATCCTGATCTTCTACGCGGGACAGACCGGGGAAAACAGCCCGCTCTGACTGCGCGCCCCCGCGTTTGAAATGGAACGCACTTTATGAATCCCAGTTCTTTATCCGCTCCGTGCGACTATCACATCCACACGCGCAACACGGACGACGCACAGGACACGCTCGACGCCATGGCCCAGGCCGCGGCCGCGCGCGGCATCGCGGAAATCGCGGTCACAGACCATTTCGTGCCGGGCCTGCGCGGCTTTTGCATAACGCCCGCGCAGGTCGAGCAGCACTTCCGGGACGCCGAAGCCATTAAGCGGCGCCACGGGGTCACGGTGCGCGTGGGCATCGAGGCCGATTATCTGCCAGGCTCTGTGCGCGAACTCGAAACCATGCTCGCCGCATTTGATTTTGACATGGTGCTGGGCGCCGCGCACTTTGTGGACGGCTGCGGCCTGGCCGACGAGGGCTCGGCGCGCACGTTCTTTTCACGCCATGAGCCGCACACAGCATACCGGCTGTATTTTGAGCATTTGACGGAAAGCATCCAGAGCGGGCTGTTCGACGTCATGGCGCACCTGGACCTGGTCAGGAAATTCGGCGCGGCCATGGCCGGAAACCCGCGGTTTGAAACCTACGCCGATCACGCCCAGGCCGCGGCGCGCGCCCTGGCGCAAACGGGCACGGGCTTTGAGGTTAACTGCCGCGGGTTCGACCACTCCTGCGGCGAACAATATCCCTCGGCCCCGTTCCTGGACATGATCAGGCAGGCCGGCGCCTGCATTGTGACTCTTGGCTCGGACGCGCACCAGGCCGGCGCCGTGGGCGATTACCTGGACCGAGGAGCCGCGGCGCTCAGGGCCGCGGGGTTCACGCAATGCCACACCTTTGCGCGCCGCCGCGCGGCCGTGCGGCCTCTGCCCGGTTGACGCCTGCGGCCTTACTTCTTGAATCACAAATGTTTTTAAATATAATTCATAGTAGACTCTCCGGGTTGCCCTTTGCCGCGGGCATCCGGGGGCGTACGGTCCTGTTTTTCGGGAAAGGAAGAATAAGGTTATGATAGGCTGGCAGGAAATCGCAATTATAGGCGGGGTCGCGCTGTTGCTTTTTGGCCCCAAGAAGCTTCCGGAACTGGCGCGCTCCCTGGGCAGCGCCATTAATGAGTTCCGCAGCACCATGAGCGCTCCCGGAACCGCGGACAGCGCTGAAAGCAAACAGATCCCGGAACCCAAGGTCCAGGAAAACAGCAACGAAAACAAGCCTGTGGGCTGATTCCGCAACCGCATTTCACTTTTTCAGACAAAATAAAAAAAAAGGGTGCTTGCTGTGAAGCACCCTTTTTAATTTGTGGCGTTGCAGTTTCCGGCTCAGAAGCGCACGGAAAGCTGGATGTCGAGTTCGTCCTGGTTGTTGATCAGGCCGCTGTTGAATTCGCGCATGATCTGCACGCGTGCGTTTTTCTCAAAGTCCCAGTTCAGCCCGGCTGTGAAGATTTTGGAATCCGTGCTGTTGAGTGTCCCCAGGGTGGGTGTGGCTTCGGGGTTGTACTTGTCGAAGCGCGCCACGAGCTGCACATCGGATTCGGGGATCTTGTAAGATCCGTGCAGGTACCATTCGGTGGCCTTGTGGCTCAGAATGCGGGTGCTTACGCCGAGCGGAGTGGTCGAGTCGACCACGCTTTTCGCGCGCACGTATTCGCCGAACAGGTGGAAGCCCTGGTTGGAATAATCAAAGCCGCCGCCGTAGGCGTCCACGTCGAGTTCGCCCATGTTGCCGGCTGCTGTGCCCGGCAGTGTGCCCGTGTCGCTGGACATGTCGCCGAAGTTGCCGAAGACCTTGAAGCTGAGGTTTTCCATGGGTTTGAAGTTGAGCATGGCGCCGTAGTTGTTGCGGTCATCCACGTCGTCGATGGCGCCGTTGATGCCGCCGGTGCCGTTCAGCAACCAGCCGATGAATTCGGTGTTGGCGTTGGGAATGGGAATCACGAATCCCACGCCGCGGTCGCGGTTGGCGATGCCCACGAACTGGCTGTATTGCACGGTTTCCAGATCGTAAACGTTGGTGTTCAGCTCGTAGCTCACGGGTGTGGGCATCTGGCCTGCCAGGATGGTGACCCAGTCCAGGTATGTCAGAACCACATACATGTCCGCGACGCGGCCGTCTGCTCCCATGTCTGTCAACAGGGCGTTGGAGGGCGTGTTGTCGCCGAATGCGTTGCGGGCGGTGACGTCGTCGGCTGCTTCCAGATTGGCCACGAATTTCACGTTGTCTGCGGGCTGCGCTTTGAGAGTGATGCGCAGGCGGCTGAGGTCCATGGAATCGGCGGTGGCCGGGCGTTCGTCGAAGTGGTAGTTGATCTGGCCTACCACGTCCATGTTTACATCCATGTCCGCCAGGCTTGTGGCTGTGGCGGCTGTGGCGCTGCCGGCAATCACGGCGCCCATAAGCAATGCGGTTAGTGTTTTTCTCATTGTAATCCTCCTCGGAGTTTTCAAATATCAGCGGGGGAGGCGTCGGCCGGACCTTTGAACCAAGTGTCCACGTTTCCTTGATTGCCCGGTGTGCGGCCAAATGCCGCCCGCATTATTCGAAACGTATCTTCTCCGCTTGAGCCACTCCAAGTGTTGCACCTCCCTTCGGGCTCGCGGAAAAGTGTCGCAGTGTGCTCCACTGCGGTTGTGCTGATATCAACATCCGGGCGGTTTTGCGTATTTTTGCCAGATCGTTTATCTGATTATTTTCTGCTTAAATGAATGTTTTAAAGTTTTAGATCAAAAAAAATGTTGTATTTCAGCATATATTGCTTTAATTCACTGGCATGTAAAGTTTATTGAAGTATTATCGAGTTATGCTGTAAAAATAGAATAACAGAAGGCATAAATTTATTTATTCGTTATATTCATCTCTGTTTACCGGTTTTGTGAACCGTATGATGATCAGGCTGATCTCGAACAGCACATAAAGCGGTGCTGCGAGCACCACCATGGAAAAAATATCAGCCGGGGTGAGAATGGCCCCGACCACAAGGGTGAGGATGACTGCGAATTTCCGGTTCCCGGCAAGGAACGCGTAATCCACCACCCCGATTTTGGCCAGGAAAAACAGCACGATGGGCAACTGGAACACGATGCCGAACGCCAGGATGAAGCCGCCCACAAAGGATACAAACTTGTTGATATCGTAGTTGAATACAATGTAGCCCGCGCCGAACTGTTCAAAGAACCGCAGGGTGTAGGGCACCACGAACAGGGCGAAACCGCCGCCGATGATGAACAGCAGCACACCGGCCAGAACCGCGGGCCAGATGTATTTGCGCTCGTGCGGATACAGGCCCGGCGCAACAAACAGCCACGCCTGCAGCAGAATCACGGGCGCCGCCACCGCGATGCCCATGATCAGCGACAGCTTGAGCAGAACCATGAACGGTGTCTGGGGCGACAGGGCTAAGAGTTTGACATGGGACAGGGTTGTCACGAACACCAGCACGGGCTTGCTTGCAAAAAAGCACGCCACCGTGCCCACGGCCACGGCCACGAGCATGATGATGAGCCGCGTGCGCAACTCGTCGAGATGATCCAGAAACGTCATCTCTTTCATTTCCGGTTTGGGTTTGCGTTTGTTTACCAAGAATTCCGCCTAAAAACTTCCCGCCGCTTAACCCGCAGCACGTGTTGCAGTTCATACCATTCTATAATCTACAGGATATTGAATGGCAAGGCAATTGGCAACAACTTCATTAATGAGTTCGCGGCAATGCCAAATATGCGGAGTCCATGAAAACAAGTGGGAATATGTTGGAAAGGGCGCCTTTTGGAAATAGCGGAATGCACGGCTGAATCAAGTGGTTTTAGATTTTCCGGATATTTCACAGCACCAATGTATCGCATATTTCGCGCACATTATGTATTGCGGTGTGCGCAGCCGGGGTTGTAACACCATCTGTCCATGACAGAGAAATCCATAATAATATTATTGATATGTTTAATTCAATGGTTTTTAAGGGTTAAAACCTTGCAATGCATCCGGTTTTCTCTTGTTGTTGTCAAAATAGGCTGAAAGTGGCTAAAAAAAATCAATTAAGCTCCAAAGTAGCCATTTATATTTTGAGATATGTTGAGCAATTGTGAGATAACAGCAGCGTTTGGATCCGCCACAATAATATTTTGATCGGATCCCCGTATCCGGCCATATTCGGTGAAAACCCGCGATTTTTAATTTTTTTAAAAATATTTCAAATTTTTTTTTGAAGCCTCTCCAAAACCATGGCTCATGCCCGGATTGTGCTGTTTATTACTATTGTGTTTGCATACTATTACCACTATATATGGTATGCCAGACTGTCATCTTCTACATATTGTGCGAAAACTGTCTTATTCAGCGTTTTGGGATTGTGCGGCGCGATTAGGGTTTCTCATCCTCTCAAGGCTCTGTTTTTGGCCTGTTTTCTAAAAATATCAATCGTATTTTTTCTGTTTGATACTTGACAGATCTTTAATAATCAATGTAAAGTCAGAAAATCAAGTTGGAATTAGTGGGAATTGGTAAGATCCAGTGTTTCAAAACTGATCGAAGTGGGAAATGACGCCATAGTGAAGAAAATCAAGCGTATCTCATACAGTCTTAACAGGAAGATGATCGTATCTGAAATACGGGAGAGTGCGTTTTGAAGCAGTTTCAGGGAGCACATTTTCACAAGCTGGACGCCAAGAGCAAATTATCGCTGCCCAAGGCGTTCCGTGATTTGCTTCCCGACCAAGTAATGCTTACCAAAGGGCTTTATGCGAATATCCTGGTCATGTCTCCCGAGGTATGGGAGCAGTTTGACAGGAAAATGGAAGAAGAAGATTCGTCAACCAGCCTGCAGCAGTTTTTTATGGGAAATTTGTTTCCGACGGAGATTGATAAAGTCGGCCGCATATTGATACCGCCGGTTTTGCGCTGTTATGCGGAGATTGAAAATCGTGAAGTGAATGTGTGCGGCGTTGGCGATTGGATTGAGATCTGGGAGAAGCATCGCAAAGAGGCTCGTGACAATGAGGTGCGCCAGGCCGCTGAATCACAAAAAACCATGGAATCCGTGATGGCGAAAATGAAGGCTGACAGACGTGGGCCGCTGGATGGGAAATCGTGACCTATGGCCACACACACCATGTGCCCGTGCTCTTGCAAGAGATCCTGGACCGGTTGCCCCTGGATCCTGAAGGGTATTACGCGGACGGCACGCTCGGGGGAGGTGGTTACACCTTACAACTGATGAAGCGTCTGACCCGCGGCAAGGTGATAGCCTTTGACCGCGACCCCGGCGCCATCGCCCATGCGCGCAGTGTGCTGGGCGAGGACCCGCGATATGAACTGGTCCACGCGAACTTCGATGAGATGGAAGAGCAGTGGAGCAGGGGCGGGTGGCCGGCGCCGCTGGGTATTGTGTACGACCTGGGGCTGAGCAGCATTCAGCTCGAAGCCCCGGACCGCGGGTTCAGTTTTCAGGCCAAGGACGCGCCCCTGGATATGCGGTTTGACAGGGAGCAGGCCGGGCCCTCGGCGGCCGACATTGTGAATGAGTCGGACGAAGCGGACCTGGCGGATCTGTTCTTTAATCACGGGGAGCGGGCGGGCCGGCGTATTGCGCGGCGCATAGTGGCCGAGCGGGCGCGGCAGCCCATTGAGACCGCGGGCCGGCTTGCGGACATTGTGGCGTCGGCAGCGGGCCATGGCAAGGGCCGGCCGGGCAGGCACCCGGCCACCAAGGTGTTCATGGCCCTGAGGATGGCGGTCAACCAGGAGGCTGAGTCCCTGGTCTCGTCCCTGCAGCAGGCCCTGCGCCTGGCAGCGCCCGGAGGGCGCATCGCGGTGGTGGCGTACCAGAGCCGGGAGGACGCCATCGTAAAGAACCTGTTCCGGCGCGCGGCAAAAGGGTGCCGTTGCGAATTGCCGCCCGATGAGTGCCTGTGTGACACCCCCCCTGTTGTGAAGTTGCTGCACAAAAGGGTGATTGTGCCGCAGGAAATGGAAATCGCGGAGAACCCGCGAAGCAGAAGCGCAAGACTGAGGATTGTCGAAAGGATTTGATAAAATGAACGCCGCCTTGAAAAAACAGGAAAGCCACTTTGAAGAGCAGCAATACCGGGAAGCGCCCCTGACGTTGCCTACCATGAGCGGGCAATGGTTCAAGGTGCTGGGCGCCGTGCTTTTGTCGGCCGCATTTGTCTGCGTGGTGGCTTCGGCGCAGGTGTGGCTCCGCCTGGAAATCGACAACAGATACCAGCAGATTGATGATTACAAAATTAAAAACGCCCGTTTGACTGCGGAAATTGAGAAACTCCAGGCGCAGTATAACAGCCTGCAATCGTTCGAGTCCATTGAAAAGAACCTGAGCGAAGCCGGGGTGAGCATGCACGCGCCCGAGCAGATTTTCTATGTGGATCCGAGCCGCGCCATTGGCAACCTGGCGCTCACCAGCAACACAAAGCGTAATGATCCCATCTGACCCCTGCGCGTTCGAGCCTGCTCCTGCTTCCTCTCCTGCGACTACTAACAGACGTGCTGACAAAACATAGCGGTAAGGTACAGGAATGAAAACCGCGACATCCAACGCCATTACTAAAAGAAGAATCATATTAATATATATGGGCCTGGCCGTGGCGTTTCTGATGATTGCGGTGCGCGTGGTGCATGTGAACACGGCTATGGCCACAAAACTCAAGGACTACCGCGAGAGGCAGAGTTTGCGGCGCATTAATCTTCACGCGCGGCGCGGTTCCATTCTGGACGCCAACGGCGAGGTTCTGGCCATGGATGTTCCCTGCCAGTCCATTTATGCCGTGCCCGATGAGATTGGAAACAAAGAGCGCGTTGCGGGCATGCTGTCCCAGGTGCTGGAGCATGTGGAAAAGGATGATCTGCTCAAGGAATTTGATCGGGACATCCCGTTTGTGTGGGTCAAGCGCAAGGCCGATGATGCGGATGTATCCGCGGTCAAGAGCCTTGAACTCAAAGGCGTGGGATTTTTGGATGCAACGCGCCGCGTGTATCCCAATGATTCGCTGGCGGCCAATATCGTGGGGTTTTACGGCCTGGACCGGGGCATCGAGGGTTTGGAATCCACGTTCGAGGATAGTTTGCGCGGTGAAGACGGGTATGTGTATCTCAAGAAGGACGCCATCGGCCGCAATGTGCCAAACAGTGAGAGCAAGCGCATCAATTCCATCAACGGCAATGACCTGGTGCTGACCATCGACCGGGCCATTCAGTATACGGCGGAAAAGGAACTGGCCGCGTCCGTGGCCGAGCACAATGCCGAGGGCGGGGCGGTCATTGTCATGGACCCGCGCACGGGCCGCATTTACGCTATGGCCAGTTTCCCCACGTTCAACCCCTCGTTTTACGAAGAGTTTCCCAAAAGCAGTTACCGGAATAACGCGCTCAGCTATGTGTATGAGCCGGGTTCCATTATGAAGCCGGTGATTGCCGCGGCCGCCATGGAGACCGGGGCATTCGGCGAGCACAGCCCCACGATTTTTTGTCCGGGCGTGTTGCGTGTGGATGGGTTCAATATCACCGAATCGCACCATGAGTCGCACGGCTCTATTGATCTGGCCACGTGCATTAAAAAATCCAGCAATATCTGCTTTGCCAAAGTGGGCATGACGATTGGCCCGGATGTTATTAAAAAATATCTTAAGGAATTTGGATTCGGGTCCCGTTATGATGTGGGATTAAACGGGTCCGAGCCCGGGCTGCTGCCGGCTGAGGCGAACTGGGTGCGGAACAGCACCATTGCCACGGTGTCGTACGGGCACGGCATATCGGTGACGCCGCTGCAGATGGCGGTGGCGTTCAGCGCCCTGGCCAATGGCGGGTGGATGATCAAGCCCATGCTGGTGGAGCGCGAGGAGACGTCGCAGCACAAGATTGTTAAGGAATTCAAACCGCAGCGGGTGCGGCGTGTGATATCCGAGGAAACATCGGCGGCCTTGCGCCGGATGCTCGCCGCTGTGGTAGCCGATGGCACGGGCAAGCAGGCTCAGATTCCCAATTATTCTGTGGCCGGAAAAACCGGCACGGCCATGGTGGCTGTGGGCGGTTCGTATCGTGCGGAACGGCGTTACAATTCGTCGTTCGCGGGTTTTGCGCCTGCCGAGGATCCGCAGTTTGTGGTTATCGCCATGCTGCAGAATCCCAAGCCATATTATTACGCGGGCCTCACGGCTGCGCCTTTGTTTCAGCGGGTGATGATGCAGACCCTGCTGTATAAAAAAATTCCCCCCGCGGCCTCGTCATCGCTGTCGTGGACCGGGGATGAAAATGGATCGGAAGTGACGCCGTGATAACAAAAACATTGGAAGAAATTCTCGGCGGATGTGAGCACGAAGTTGTGTGCGGGCCTGTGGACCGCGAAGTTACGGCCCTTTGCTATGATTCGCGCGAGTGCTCGCCGGGCGCCCTGTTCTTCTGTATTCGGGGATTTAACGTGGACGGCCACGAGTTTGTGGCCGAGGCCGTGTCCCGCGGCGCCTCGGTTCTGGTGGTCGAGGAGTATGGCGGGGACTATGACGATGTGACTGTGATCAAGGTGGCCGACACCCGGCGCGCCATGGGACGGCTGGCCGCGAACTTTTTCGGCAATCCCGCGGACAAGCTGCACCTGCTGGGCGTGACCGGCACCAATGGCAAAACCAGCGTGGCCTTTATGGCCGACGCCCTGCTGCGCGCCATGGGCCGCACCACGGGCCTGCTTGGCACAGTGGTCAACCGCATCAGCGGCGAAGAACTCAAGGTCAAGCGCACCACGCCGGAATCCCTGGATCTGCAGGCCCTTCTGGCGCGCATGGCTGAGCGCGGGTGCACGCACGCCAGCATGGAAGTCTCGTCCCACGCCGTGGTGCTGCACCGCATCGCCGGGTGTTCGTTCAATGCAGGCATTCTCACAAACATCACCCAGGATCACCTGGACTTTCACAAGGATTTTGATGAGTATTTCGCCGCCAAAAAGGCGTTTCTCACGGATTGCGTGGACCCGGATGGAATCAAGGTGCTGAACCGCGACGATGCGCACTATGAGCAGGTGCGCGAGGGCCTGGCCGGCCGCGTGGTCACGTATGGCATTGAGAGCCGGGACGCGGATGTGCGCGCCGCGGATATCGCATTCGACGGAAGCGGCATTTCCTTTACCGTGAACAGCACATTTACAGACGGGTTCCGTGTGGAATCGGGACTGCTGGGCCTGTTTAATGTTTACAATGCGCTGGCCATCATCGCGTGGGCGCTTGCCGAGGGCGTTTCTCCGGACATTATCAAGAGTACGCTGCAGGCCATGCCCTGTGTGCCGGGCCGGTTTGAGAAAGTGGATCAGGGCCAGGCGTTCACCGTGGTTGTGGATTATGCGCACACGCCGGACGGACTGGTGAACGTGCTGCAGTCCGCGCGCAGAATTTGCGACGGGCGTCTTATCGTGGTGTTCGGCGCGGGCGGGGACCGGGATCGCAGCAAGCGGCCGCTCATGGGCCAGGCCGCGGCCAAACTCGCGGATTTCGCGGTGGTCACGTCCGACAATCCGCGCACCGAGGATCCCTACCGCATCATCGAGCAGGTTGTGGGCGGCGTCGAGCTGGGGCTGGAGCAGGATAAGGCGTCGCGCAAGTTCAAATACCTTATTGAGGAAGATCGATATACCGCCATTCATGCGGCCATCAATGGAGCGCGCGACAACGATGTGATCGTGATCGCGGGCAAGGGCCACGAGGATTACCAGATATTCAAGGATCGCACGATCCATTTTGACGACCGCGTGGTGGCGCGCAAGATTCTCCAGGAAAGGATGGGCCATGGAGCCGCTGACCCTGGAACAATTGGCTGAAGCCGTGGGCGGCGCCGTGGAACGCGGGTCCGCCGATTTGCTTGTCCGGGATGTGACGACGGACAGCCGGGCGGATTGCAACGGCGCTTTTTTTATTCCCCTCGCCGGGGAAAAGTTCGACGGGCACCGGTTTATCGCGGATGTGGCCAAGAAAGGCGCCGTGGGGTGTGTGGCGTCCCGGGACCTGGGCCGCGTGCGCCTGCCGCGCGGTTTTGCTGTGGTGCGCGTTGCGGATACGCTGCGGGCCTACCAGGATCTGGGCGCGGCCGTGCGCCGCACCCTGAGCGGCCCGGTGGCGGCCATCACCGGCAGTTGCGGCAAGACAACTACGAAGAATATGATGCGCAACGTGCTGGCCCGCCGCCGGCGCGTGGTTGCTACGGAAAAGAACGAGAACAACGAGATCGGCGTGCCCAAGACCCTGCTGCGCGCGGACGCGTCCACCGAGGCTGTTGTGCTGGAAATGGGCATGCGCGGCCCGGGGCAGATTCGTGCGCTGGCCGCCATCGCCAGGCCGGATATCGCGGTGATCACGAATGTGGAAAAGACCCATATCGGCGAGCTGGGCAGCGCCGAGGCCATTGCCGCGGCCAAGGGCGAGCTTATTGAAAACGCGCCCGCGGGCACGCCCGTGTTTCTGAATGCGGACAATGCGTGGACCCTGTGGCTGGCCAAACGCACGCGGGCGGATGTGGTTACATTCGGCATTCACAGCGGCCACCTGCGCGCCACGGATGTGACCAGCGATTTCAACGGCATCTCGTTCCGCATCCACGGCGCGGGCGAGCCGTGGCGCGTGCGCGTACCCCTGTACGGCCGGGCCAATGTGTACAACGCCCTGGCTGTGGCCGGGGTGGGCCTGTATCTGGGCATGAGCAAAGATGAAATCCGCTCGGGACTGTTTCAGGACATCGCAGAGCAGGGCCGTATGAGAAAAATCGAAACCGCGGGCGGTTCCGTGATTATTGATGATACGTACAATTCCAACCCAACGTCCCTGGCGTTCGCTTTGCAGTTGCTGGGCGAGTTGCCCTGGAGCGGGCGCCGCGTGGCCGTGCTCGGGGATATGCTCGAATTGGGCGAATTCTCTCAGCAGGAACACTATGATATCGGAAGAAAGCATGTGGACGCGAACTGTGATTTGCTCATCACCGTGGGGCCCGAAGCGGAACAGATCAGCGAGGGCGCCATGGAGTGCGGCATGCCCGCGGACATGGTGGTGCATGCACAGAGCATTCCGCTGCTCAAGCGCCGCATGAATATTTTGTTCGCCCCGGGCGACCTGGTGCTGGTCAAGGGGTCGCGCGGCATGCATCTGGAGAAGGTTGTGGATATGCTCACGGGGGGGAGGCATTGATGGAGCGCATGCTGCTCATCGGGCTGCTCGCCCTGGGTTTGAACCTTGTGATTACGCGCGTGCTCATGGCGTTGCTGCACCGCATCAAGGCGCAGCAGGTGATCCGCGAGCAGGGCCCGGAATCGCACCTGGCCAAGTCCGGCACCCTGACCATGGGCGGCCTGGGGTTTGCGCTGGCCGCGCCCCTGGCCCTGGTTGTGTCGGGCGCTGCTCCGGGACGGGATGCCTGGTTTGTGATCGCCATGGCCACGGCATGCTGCGCCCTGGGCCTGGCCGATGACCTGGCCAAATTCATCTGGAAAAAGTCTGAAGGGGTCAAGGCCCGCTACCGGTTTGTGCTGCAACTGGTTCTGGGCGGCGTGGCCGCGTGGTATGTGATGCAGTACACGGCGCAACCCACGATGCTGCGCATGCCGTTTGGCATGGGGGATTTGAATCTGGCATGGGCGTTTGTTCCATTTATTCTTTTTGTGTTTTCGGGAACGCTCAACAGTGTGAATTTCACGGACGGCCTGGACGGGCTGCTGGGCGGATGCACGGTCATCGTGGCGGCGGCGTTTGTTGCGTTTCTGGCATATACGGGAAATGATGCGGCGCCGCAGATCATTCCGGTGCTGGTTGCGGTTGTTGGCGCGCTGGGCGGGTTTTTGTGGTTCAACGCACACCCGGCGAGCGTGTTCATGGGCGATACGGGTTCGCTGTACCTCGGCGGGCTGCTGGCCGCGGTGGCCATTGTGGCGCGCGCCGAGTTGTTTCTGGCGGCGGCCGGTCTTTTATTCGCGGCCGAGGCATTGTCCGTGATTATCCAGGTGGCGTGGTTCCGGGCCACGGGCAAGCGCGTGTTTTTGATGGCGCCCATTCACCACCATTTTGAGAAGGCGGGCTGGCCCGAGACGCGCGTGGTGGCGCGGTTCTGGATTTTTACGGCCGCGTGCTGCGCCGCGGCGCTGTGGGTATTTGTGCGATGAGGAGAATGCATTCTTGAAGGACGCGTCGTGGCTTGCGGGCAAACGTGTGGTTGTGGTGGGCCTGGGGGTCACGGGCAGGGCGTGCGCCGGGGTTTTGTCGCCCCTGGGCGTGGATGTTATTGTCACGGACACGCGCTCGGACTTGTCCGCTTTGGGCGATGCGGTGGCGGCCGTGGAATCCGCGGGCGCGCGGTTTGCGCCGGCGCAAGAGGCGGCGAATTCGGATCCGCAACTCGTGATCGTGAGCCCGGGCTTGTCCCCGGAGCACGATTTCGTGAAGCGGTTCACGGACAGGGGCGCGCCGGCCATATCCGAGATTGAACTGGCGTACCGTCTGGCCGAGGGTACATTCGTGGGTTTGACCGGAACCAACGGCAAGACCACAGTGGCCGGGCTCACCGGGCATGTGCTGTCCGCGAAATATGCGGATGTGCGTGTGGTGGGCAATATCGGCGATCCCTTGATCGAGGCTGTGGCGGACAGCACCGGAGATACGGTTTTTGTGACGGAACTGAGCAGCTACCAACTGGAGTTGTGCGAAACCCTGAAGCCGCGCGTGTCCATGATTTTGAATGTGCAGCCGGACCACCTGGAGCGCCACGGCACCATGGATGCGTACGCTGCGGCCAAGCGGCGGCTCATCGGGAACCAGGGTTCCGGGGACTCGGCGTTGCTGAATGCGGACGACCCGCGGGTGCGGGATATGGCCGGGCGCACGGGCGCGGATGTGCTGTTTGTGTCCACGCGCGGCGAGGTGGAGTCCGGCGGTTTTGTGCGAAGCGGCGTACTCACGGCGCGGATCGGCAACCGGGAAGTTGCTCTGGCTCATGTGGAGGATATGCGGCTTAAAGGGGAGCACAACCATGCCAACGCCCTGAACGCGGGCCTGTGCGGGCTGCTGCTGGATGTGCCGGCGGATGATGTCGCGGGGCGCTTGTGTTCATTTGCCGGATTCCCGCACCGCATTCAGCACGTGGCCGAGAAGAACGGCGTTGAGTTTGTGGATGATTCCAAGGCCACAAATCCGGACGCGGTTCTGGCTGCATTGCGCGCGTTCCGGGGCCGCCCATTGGTGCTGCTTCTGGGCGGGGACGATAAGGGACTGGATTATACGGAATTTTACGAGGCGGTGCGCGGCGCGGCGTCGCATGCCGTGATCGTGGGGCCGGGGCTGCGGCGCATGGCCGGCGAACTGCGGGCCGCGGGGTTCGGGTCCGTGCACACTGCGGATACCATGGATGAGGCGGTGCGCGCGGCAGCGGGCCTGGCCGTGCCGGGCGGCGTGGTGCTTTTGTCGCCGGCGTCGTCCAGTTTTGATTTATTTAAAAATTATGCGGAACGGGGCCGGGTGTTTACTGATGCCGTCCATGCACTCTGATAACAGGAATCCGCTGGGGCCCGCAATTAAGGCCGCGGAGCCGCCTCCGGTGGTGATGCCGGATTATGTGCTCATTGCCGTGGCGTTCATTCTCACGGCCATCGGCGTGGTCATGGTGTTCAGCGCGAGCGGGATTTCCAGTTACGCCAAGCTCAATGACGGGTTTTATTATCTCAAGAAGGAAGTCATCTGGGTGTTCGCGGCGTGGGGCGGCATGTTGTTCACCGCATTTTTTGACTACCGGTACTACAAGCGCATGTCGCCGTGGCTGTATTTGTTTGCGCTTGTGTTGCTGGTGCTGGTGCTGGTGCCTGGAATCGGCAAGCAGGTGAACGGGGCCCGGCGCTGGATCGATCTCGGGTTTATGCCGTTCCAGGTGTCAGAGATGGGCAAGCTGTTCCTCATCATTTTTGTGAGCGCGCTGCTGGCCCAGGCGGACACGAAGATTCGCGAGCCGCGTGTGTTTCTGATTGTCATGGGTGTTGTAGGGGTCATGGCGTGCCTGGTGTTGCTTGAGCCTGATTTCGGCATGGCGTCGATTATGACGGTTATCTGCCTGAGCATCATGTTCATCGCCGGGGCGCGGAAAATCCACATAGCCGGAGTCATGACCTTGGCTCTGCCCCTGGCCGTTCTGCTGGTTGTGTTCAAGCCGTACCGCATGCGCCGGCTCATGGCGTTCTGGAATCCGTGGGCCGACGCCCAGGACAGCGGGTTCCACATCATTCAGTCCCTGATTGCAATTGTGAGCGGGGGCGTGTTCGGCCGCGGCCTGGGCATGGGAAACGCCAAGCGCTTCTTTTTGCCCGAGCAGCATACGGACTTTATTTTCTCAGTGATTCTTGAAGAAACGGGCATGATCGGCATGGTTCTGATCATTGTCCTGTTCGCAATTCTGGGTTGGCGCGGTTTCCGCGTGGCCATGGCGAGCCAGGACAAGTTCGCCACCTACATGGCATTTGGCATTACGTTCACGATTATGCTGCAGGCCGTGGTGAACATGGGCGTGGCCGTGGGCGTGCTGCCGGTCACGGGCCTGACCCTGCCGTTTGTGAGTTTTGGCGGGGCTTCGCTGATCAGCACTTATTTAGGCATTGGAATTCTTGTAAATATCTCCACCCGCGATGCGGTGCGGAGGAAGATGGCGTATGAAAAGAATCATTTTGGCCGTGGGGGGGACCGGGGGCCACGTGTACCCGGCAATCGCCCTCGCGCAATCAATTAACGTGCTGAGGCCGGACGCCGAGGTGTTTATTTTCGGCGCGGCCGGCGGGGCCGAAGAACGTATTGCGCAGCATGAAGGCATCGCGTTCAGGCCGGTGCGCGCCGTGCGGCTGCCGCAGAAAAAGCTGTCGCCCGCCATGGCGGGCATGCCCCTGGCGCTCGCGGGCGCGGTGGCGGGGGCGCGCGCGCAGTTGCGCGCGGCCGGCGCCACCCATGTGATCGGGTTCGGGGGTTATGTGTCGTTTCCCACGGTCATTGCCGCGCGCCTGGCGGGCCTGCCGGTTTACTTGCAGGAGCAGAACACGGCCATGGGCAAAAGCAACCGCCTTATGGCGCATTTGGCGCAGTGCGTGTTCACCAGTTTCGAGGATACCGAAGGCGCGCCCCCGGGCGTGTCCGTGTATGCGGGCAACCCGTCGCGCTTCGAGGGCGTTGCTGCGCCGGATGCCACGCAGGCCCGCGTGCAGCTCGGCCTGGACCCGGCGCGCGCCACACTGTTTGTGTTCGGGGGCAGCCAGGGCGCCGTGGCCATCAACGAGGCTGCGGTCGCGTTTGCGGGACAACACGCGGGCCGTGGCGACTGGCAGATTCTTCACATCGCCGGTCCAAAAAATTATGAGGGTTTAAAAAAACAGTATGAGTCCGCACTGGGCGGGGATGCCCGGCTCAAGGTCAAGGTGGAGCCGTATATGCACGAAATGCACCTGGCGTATGCTGCGGCCGACCTGGCCGTGTGCCGCGCCGGCGCAACCACTATCGCGGAACTCATGTGCCAGGGCGTGGCTTCGGTGCTCGTGCCGTACCCGTTTGCGGCCGAGAACCACCAGGAAAAAAATGCGCGCTACTTGTGCAGCCACAACGCCGCTGAACTGATCCGCAACAGTGAACTGGATCGTTTTGGCGATGTGGTGGCCCCGCTGCTGCAGGACGCGGCGCGGCTCAAGGAAATGTCTGGCGCGGCGCGCGCTTTGTACCGGCCGGGCGCGGCGCGCCTTATTGTTGAAAAAGTTTGCGGAACTAAGGATTGAATTCACGCATCACAGGGAGCGAGATGGAGCCGGAGCACCAGAACAATGCGCAGGGCGGGCCGCCCGCGCAGCCGCCTAAGAAAGTGGTCAAGCTGCACACCAGCATGCGCCGGCGCAAGCGCGCACGCGTGATCTGGTCCCGCGTGGCCATTCTTATTTTTTTCATGCTCCTGTTCTCGTCCGTGTTCATGCTCAATTCCGAAATGTTCGAGATCAAGGAGATTGACGTGAACGGGTGCGTGCGCGTGAGCGAAGACCGTGTGCTGCGCGCATCCGGGATCAAAGTCGGCGAAAACATGCTGGCGTTCCGCTCGGGGCAGATCCAGTCCACGGTGGGCGACATCCCCCTGGTCAAAAGCGTGAACGTGAAGAGAAAGGTTCCGTCTCGCATCGCCATCACCATCACCGAGCGCCAGCCCTATGCGTATGTGCGGACCCGCAACGTCTTTTACATGATAGACGCGGAGCAGGTGGTGCTTGAGATCGGCGATGTGGCGCGCAACAACTCCATCCGCATGATTCACTCGGATGCGGTGGAACCCGCGGAAGTGGGCCGCCGGCTCGAATTTCCCTATGATTCCCTGATGGTGTCGTTCTTTGACAAGGCCGAACCGTCGCTGGGCGCGCTTTTGACAACAGCGCATTTCAACAGGAACGGCATCAAGGTTTATTTGAATAACGGGACCTATGTGCTGCTTGGCAACGGGGACAGGCTCCGGGAAAAGCTGGATGATATTCCCCTGCTCGTGCGCAGCCTTGAAAACGCGGGCGTGCCCTATGAAGGGTTGAACCTGCGCAATCTGGATGCAGCCACGTTCATCAAAAAAAAGAGCGGGGATTCTTGATAACAGGTTTTGCATATGGCGCGTAAGACAGACTTGAAAATCATTAACGCAATCGACGTGGGCACCAGCAAGGTGTTTGCGATTATCGCGGCCGTGGACGACCAGAACGAGGTGGATGTGCTGGGCGTGGGCTCGGCCGAAACCGAGGGCATGCGCAAAGGCATGGTCACGGATATCGACGGGGTGGCGCGCAGCATTTACCGCGCGGTGAGCGCGGCCGAGAAAATGGCGGACCGCACTGTGGAGGCCGTTTTCCTCAGCATTACCGGCGCGCACCTCACCACCAACACCGCGCGCGGCGTGACCAGTGTTCTCAATCCGCACAGCATTACCGAAGAGGACACGCGCCGCGCCATGGAATCCACGCGCAATCTGCGCCTGCCCCCGGACAAAGAGATTATCGATGTCTTCGAGCAGGAGTTCGCAGTGGACGGGCACGAGGGCATCCGCGAGCCCGTGGGCATGTCCGGCTCGCGGCTCGATGTCCAGGTGCAGATTCTCACCGGCGCGTCCGCACCCATTCACAACATGGTCAAGTGCCTGGCGCGGCTGGATATTTCGGTGCTGGGCCTCATCCCCTCGGCCATGGCGTCCGGCGAAGCCGTGCTCAATGATGATGAAAAGGAAATCGGCGTGGTGCTCATGGACATAGGCGGAGGCACCACGGATGTGGCCCTGTTCCAGCACGGCGCTCTGGCGCACGCCTTCGTCATCCCCGTGGGCGGAGATCACATTGACAACGATGTGGCCATCGGACTCAGCACGTCCGTGGGCGAAGCGCGCCGCATCAAGCTCAAGCACGGCAACGCGGACCCGGATGCGGACCAGGACGCACAGCCCGTGGAGCTGCGCCTGGTGGGCCGCGAGGACACCAGCCAGGTGCCCCAGGGCATTCTAACGGAAATCATTCATCCGCGGGTTGAAGAGGTTTTTGAACTTGCGCTTAAGCAACTTGAGGAAAAAGGGCCCATGGTGGCTATCCCGGCCGGAGTTGTGCTCACCGGCGGGGTGTCGCACATGCCGGGCCTGGCGCGCGTGGCCGGCGATGTGCTGCGCACGCACATCCGGACGGGCGCGCCGCGCGGCGTGCGCGCCAATCACGAGAAAGTCGCCGGGCCCGAGTACGCCACGGCCGTGGGCCTTGTGCGCTGCGCGGCCATGCGCGGCGGCGCGGTCCAGGACGAGGCCAAACCCTCGATCTGGCAACGAATTGTTAATCCAGTCCTGCGCGCTGTGCGCGGGTTGTAAAAGGATATTAATCCAGGGAGGTGACACCCCGTGGAACCAATTTATCAGGAGACCACCGGAGCAAAAATAAAAGTCATCGGAGTCGGCGGGGGCGGCTGCAACGCGATCAACCGCATGATCAAGGTGGGCATCCAGGGCGTGGAGTTCATCGCCGTGAACACGGACGCCCAGGTGCTGGAAAAGTGCAAGGCCGCGCATAAGCTGCAAATCGGCGACAAGCTGACACGCGGCCTGGGCGCGGGCGCCAATCCCGACGTGGGCAAGCAGGCCGCCGAGGTCAATATCAGCGCCATCAACAATCTTGTGGCCGGCGCGGACATGGTGTTCGTGACCGCGGGCATGGGCGGCGGCACCGGCACAGGCGCGGCGCCCGTAATCGCACGCGCGGCCAAAAGAGAGAATATTCTCACCATCGGCGTGGTCACCAGGCCGTTCACATTCGAGGGGCGGCGCCGCATGAAGATTGCGGAACAGGGTCTTGATGAACTCGCCCTCTCCGTGGACACGCTCATCGTGGTGCCCAATGACCGCTTGAAAGAAATCATCACCGTGGAAACGTCGCTGGTGGACGCTTTCGCCGTGGCCGACGATGTGCTGCGCCAGGGCGTGCAGGGCATTTCCGACCTCATCACCGTGCCGGGCACCATCAACCTGGACTACGCGGACGTGCGCACCATCATGTCCAACGCGGGCAATGCGCTCATCGGCATCGGCCAGTCCTCGGGCGATGACCGCGCGGTGCGCGCCGCGGAAATGGCCATTTCCAGCCCGCTGCTGGAAACATCCATCGAGGGCGCGCGCGGCATCCTGCTCAATATCACCGGCGGGCCCAACATGACGCTTACAGAAGTGAACGCGGCCGCCGAAGTTATCACCAGCGCGGCCGCCGACGACGCCAACATCATCTTCGGCACGGTTGTGAATGACAATGTGCATGATGAAATCCGTATCACGGTCATTGCTACGTCATTCTCAAAGAATCCGGTTCAGCGCAGGCCCGCGGGACCGCAGCCCATCATCGGCGCGCGCCCGCCGCGGCCCGTTCAGGATGCTCCGGCCAGCCCCGCGCCCGTGCAGGATTTCGACAAGCCGTCGGATCAGGATAAGCCCGAACCGGGCGGCGCTGCTTCCGGGCGTTCCATTCTGCCCGATGATCTGGACGTTCCGCCCTTCTTGAGGGGAAAGAAGAAATAGTGGCTGATCGGACACGTGCAACAGGCGCGCACCCGGCGCCGCCGCGCGAGCGGTTCCTTTATGACTACGGCAAGGGCGGCCAGTGGCGCTCCATGGGCCTGCGCGTGGCCCTCGGGTTTCCGGCGCCGTACGCCGTGGGCATGGCCAACCTCGCGTTTCAGTGGATTTATCACCTCATGAACCGCGAGTCCGGCGTGCGCTGCGACCGTTTCTTCCTGCCCGGCCCCGGGCAAATCGCGCCGCACACGACCACCCTGGAAACCGGGCGGCCATTGAATGAATACGATGTGGTGGCTTTTTCCCTGCCGTTCGAGCCGGATTACCCGAACATGGTGCGGCTGCTGCGGGACGGCGGGGTTGAGCCGGTAGCTGAAAAAAGACACGGGGCGCCGCTCGTAATCGCGGGCGGTGTGGCCGTGGCCGCGAATCCCGAGCCCGTGGCCGCGTTTCTGGACGCAGTGGCCGTTGGCGACGCCGAGCCTCTGATGCGCGAGCTTCTCGAAGTGCTGCGCGGCGCGCGGGGTGCGGAATCCCATGCGGCTAAAATGGAGCTTCTCGCACAATGTGCGGCCGTGCCGGGCATGTACGTGCCCGCGCTGTACCAGGTGACGCACGACAGCGCCGGGCTCGTGGTCGCGCGCACAGCGCGCGCGGGTGCGCCGCGTGTGGTGCGCGCTGTGCACCTGGATTCCCTGGCCGAACCCGCGCATTCGCCCATTGTGTCAGACGGCGCGGCATTCAAAGATATGTTCCTTGTGGAACTGTCGCGCGGCTGCCCGTACAAGTGCCGCTTCTGCCTCACCCGGCACACGGCAAGCGGGTTCCGAGCCGCACCCGGCCAGGCCCTGGCCGCACTCGTGTCCGACGGCGCGCGCATCGCGCGCCGCGTGGGGTTCGTGGGGACCGCGTTTGCAGACGCAGCCTCCATGAACGCCACGTGCAAGGCCGCAGCTCATGAGCAAATGCGCGTTTCGTTCTCTTCGATCCGCCTCACGGATCGCGTGCTGGCTCTGTTCCGCGAGTGGGGCGCGGTCATTGACAACGAAACCCTGGCCATTGCGCCCGAAGCAGCCACCGAACGCATGCGCCGCGTGCTGGACAAGGACCTCGGGGCGCAACTGGATAAGTTCCTGGACAGCGAACTGCCCGAGCGCACGCGGTCTGTGAAGATGTATTACCTCTTAGGCGCTCCGGGCGAGCGGGACGAGGACGTGGACGCTATTGCCGGGGAAGCGCAGATGGCGCACAGGCGGCTCAGCGCGCGCGGCGTGGGCCTGTCCCTCAGCGTCAATCCCATGGTGGCCAAGGCGCACACGCCCATGCAGTGGGCCGAAATGCCTGCGCGCAACACGATCCGCAACCGCCTCGGCGGCCTCAAAAAGCAACTCGCCGCAAGGCCGCGCATTCCGGTGCAGGGCCTGGGCGCGCGCGATGCCGAGATCCAGACCATGCTGTCCCTGGGCGACCGGCGCCTGGCCCCGGTTATCGCACACGCCGCGCACAGCGGCGGCGCGCGCGCCGCCTGGTTCAAGGGTTTGTCGCAGAACAGCCTGTCCCTGGATTTTTATGTGCGGCGCAAAAGGGACACAAGTGAAATTCTCCCCTGGGATGTCATTGACCACGGTATGAGCCGGGCCAAATTGTATTCCCAGTTCCAGGACATAATGTCGCTCGCGGAGATCTAATGCGATTTTCCGCGCGGTTTTTTGATACTCCCGCGCTCGATCCTATGGCCTGAGGAAACAGAAGAAAAAACAATAGAATCGGAACGCATGCGCCGCGCAGCAGCGGGCGCAAAAGGAAAATTTAGGAAAAAGGCCTTGAGAAAAGGCAGAAAAGTAAAACTGCGATAGATGACAATAGCGCAGATTGGATCGCAACCGCATAAAAACGCGTCGCGGATCCGGAACCTGATAAAAATAATCTTGGGGAATCAGATCAAAAAAGCATGTCAGAAATTGATCTTATTAAAAGAAACGTCGACTCAGTGCGCGCACGCATTGGCCGGGCATGTGAATCTGCGGGCCGTGCTCCTGATGCGGTGGCGCTGTGCGCTGTTACCAAGTATGTCGGCGTGCCGCAGATGCGCGCGCTGCTGCTGGCGGGCATCCGGCTCATCGGTGAAAACCGCGTGCAGGACGCCGGCAAAAAGATTCAGGAGCTGGGCCGGGGCGATTTCAAGATTCACATGATCGGCCACCTGCAGAGTAACAAGGCCGCGGACGCGGTGGAATTGTTTGACGCGGTGCAGTCGGTGGACTCGGTGAAACTGGCCCGCAGGCTCGACGCAGAGGCAGCGAAAAGGAATCGCACGCTGGAAATCTATCTGCAGGTGAATTCATCGGCGGAGGAATCCAAGAGCGGCATGGACCCCGGGGGGTTTTTGGAACAGGCCGCAGAAATCGGGAAACTTGACAACCTGGACATCACGGGCGTGATGACCATCGGTCCGCTTTCCGGAGACGAGGACGCCATCAGCCGGGCCTTTTCGCTCACGCGCAATTTGTTTGAAGACCTGCGCGCCGCGGCCCCCGGGGTGTGCAATCTGTCCATGGGCATGTCCGGGGATCTGGAACTCGCCGTGGCGCACGGGGCCACGCTGGTGCGCGTGGGCAGCGCGCTGTACCAGGGATTGTAACAGGGGCATATCCGCAACCATCGCGGAATTATAAATTGAACATTATACAAGGAGGAAGTTATGTCGGAACAGCAGGGATTGTTGAAACGCATTGTAGGATTCTTCTCCTTCGATACCGAAGCCGAAGAAATGGAAGACCTGGCGCAGGAAGAACAGCCGCGGGATTTCCGGAACAACAACAAGGTTGTGCCCATGCCCAAAAGGGCGCGCATGGCCGAGATCAGCATTTTCAGCCCGGGCTCGTTTGAGGACGCGCTTATCGTGGCTGACAATCTCAAAGACGGCAAAGCCGTGGTCCTGAATCTCAGCCGCGTGGACATTTCCCTGGCCACCCGCATCCTGGATTTCGTGAGCGGCATTATTCACGCCATCAGCGGGGATCACAAAAAGGTCGGCGAAAACATTTTCGTGTTCGCTCCCTCGGAATTCTCGATTGATGAATCCGAGCACAAGCGCGTGCGCGACGACGAAAGCGACAACCTGTTCTTCGCCGAACGCTGAGCCGGATTGGGAAAAATCAAGCTCAGGCGCGCCTGCGCCGGGCATTGCCTTTGCATGCGGCGTCGCAGGCATGGTTTTGCATAATGCTTTCTCCTTGTTGTAAGCCGGCCCATGCCGGTGTTGTGCAGTGAAAGGCAGGCTACGGATTATGAAACAGAATATGCGCATCGGATTTCTGGGCGCCGGAAAAATGGGCGGCATTCTGCTGCGCGGCATGCTGCGCGCGGGTCTTGCCGAACCAGCACGGGTCATGGTTTTCGATGTATATCGCGACGCGGCCCAGGCGTGCGCAAAAGAAACCGGCGTTGCGGCTGTGGATACGGCCCGCAAACTGGTCACAGGCAGCGATGTGGTGTTTTTGTGTGTGAAGCCGCAGCAGTTCGTGCAGGCCGCCGTGGAAGTTAAAACAGCATTCAAAGCCGGGAAATGCGCGGTGAGCATCATGGCCGGCGTGCCTTCGGCAAAGATACAGGAAGCCCTGGGCGGCAAGGCGCATGTGGTGCGCGTGATGCCCAACATTCCGTGCCTTGTGGGACAAGGCGCGGCCGCGGTGGCGCGCGATACTGATGCGCCTCAGGAAATCAAGGATTTCGCGTTCCGCCTGTTCGATTCCCTGGGCGCTTCGGTGTGGGTTGACGAAAAGCAAATGGACGCCGTAACCGCGCTCAGCGGCAGCGGGCCCGCCTATGTATTTATGTTCCTTGAAGCCCTGGCAGACGCCGGGGTCACCGCGGGCCTGGACCGCGCCACCTCTGAAAAACTCGCCTTGCAGACCGTGCTCGGGTCCGCGGCCATGGCCGCGCAGAGCGAGCACAGCCTGTGCGCATTGCGCGCCCAGGTGTCATCGCCCGCGGGCACAACAGTGGCCGCAACCGGGGTGCTGGAATCGCGCGGGTTCCGCGGCGCTGTCATCGATGCCGTGACCGCGGCCTGGAAGCGCAGCATTGAGCTGGGCAAATAGCCCGGGTCAAAATCGCTATGAAAAACGAGACATTATATCAGGAATAAATACTAATACTATCAAAGCGGCCCGCACAGGGCCGCACACGGGCGGCAGGCTATGGCCGCTCCGGGGCTTTTTACGAGGAACCGAACAGCCGGGTGTTTTTTGGGACAGAAGCTGAACTCAGCATAAGGGTGCATAAGCCATGGGCATAATCGACCGGGTCAAACCAAAAGCCAAGACAAAATCAAAAACCAAAACCAAGGCCAAGAGCAGCGCGCCTGAAAAAACCGCAAAATCATCCAGGGGTGAAGACAGCGGGGATAAACAGGCGCGTGAGATTGCCGGCCTGGTGCTGATTTGTTTTGGCGTATTGAGCGCCATTGCATTGTTTGCAAAAGCTCCGCTGCTGACCCGCCTCATGGCCGGATACCGCCTGGCCGTGGGTTACGGCGCATATGTGATTCCCGTGGTTCTGGCCATGTCAGGCCTTTATGTGATCGTGCGCAAGCGCCGTGTGCTGTGGGCCACCATTCATCTGGTGCTGGCGTCCATGTGGCTGCTTACTGTGATACACCTGCTCAAGTACAGCCGCAGCATGGATACATGCATGGACCGCGGGTCCATGGCCGACGGCGGTGGTTTTATTTCCGGGCTGCCGGCGTGTTTGTTGAATCAGCTCATGGGCCCGGCCGGGGGCGTGCTCGTTCTCAATGCCATTGCCCTCATTTACCTGAAAATTACAACGAAAATTTCATACCGCATGATCCTCGAAAAATGCGGCACAGCCGCGGCCCCGGTGCTTTCCAAAGTGGGGCGCGGCGCGCGCACAGGGCTCAACGCGGTGGGTTCGCGCGTGGTTGATATGAAGCAGACCATGGATGAAAACCGGCGCGACCGCATGGAGGCCCTGCGCCTGGAGCGCGAGCGCCAGGCCGAGCAAAAAGAACGCGAGGCCGAAGAGCGCGCACGCAAGCTCATGGAGGAAATTCAGAAATTTCCGGAATCCGCGGAATCAGACGATGAAACCGAATGCGCGGCCGCGCGCCATCTGCCAGAAGTGAAGATTCCTGAACCCGACCTGATTGCTCCTGAACCCGAGCCCGTGCAGGCGCATCACGCAATTCCGGAGCAGATTGAAGAAGATGAGGATGTTATCCCGCTGCCCCTGTTCTCTGTGAATGGCGTTGATGATGACAGGGACATGGATGAAGAGTCCGAGGATACGGCGGTTGCCGAAGAGGCCCCCGAAGCCGCGATCCCGGCGCGCGTCAATCCGTATGAAGACAACCAGGTGGAAGTCGCGATCGCCACCGAAGATATGGAACAGAAGATTCAATGGCGCCTGCCCAACCCCGACGACTGGCTGGATCCGTTTGATGCGACAAAGGCGGGCCGTGTGGACCATTCGCTGCGCGACCGCCTGGACGCCACGCTCAAGAGTTTTTCCGTGCCCGCAACCATCACCGCGGTGGTGCAGGGCGCATCCTCCACCCGCTTTGAAGTCACCCTGGAGCCGGGCGTCAAGGTCAGCCGCATCGTGAGCCTTGAGAACGACATCGCGCTCGCCCTGGCTTCGGATTCCAAGATGATCCGCATTGAAGCGCCCATCCCGGGCAAATCGGCCGTGGGTATCGAAGTGCCAAACCGCGAGCGGGCCGTGGTGCCCATGCGCAAGATTTTCCTCAGCAACGAGTTCCAGCGCAACGCACGCGGCGTGCTCACATTCGTTCTCGGCGAGAACATCACCGGCGAACCCGTGTGGGCCAACCTCATGAAAATGCCGCACCTGCTCGTGGCCGGGTCCACAAACTCGGGCAAGAGCGTGTGCCTTAACTGCATCATCAGCTCCATTCTCGCACGTAATTATCCCGAGGATGTGCGCTTCATCATGATGGACATGAAACGCGTGGAACTGACCCCGTACAACGGGATTCCGCACCTGCTCACCGAAGTGGTGACCGAGCCGGATATCGCGGCCAGCGCCTTGAAGTGGGTCACCGAGGAAATGGATCGCCGCTACCGCACATTCGCCGAAGTGGGCGTGCGCAACATCGACGGCTACAACAAGCTGCAGGAAGACCACAAGGATATGCTGTACCGCATCGTGGTCATTATCGACGAGCTGGCCGACCTCATGATGGTGTCCAGCCCCAGCATGAACGTGGAACTGCACATCTGCCGCATCGCGCAGCTCGCGCGCGCCGTGGGCATCCACATGATTCTTGCCACCCAGCGCCCGGACACCAAGGTCATCACCGGCACCATCAAAAATAACATTCCGTCGCGCATTTCCTTTGCCGTGCCCACGAATGTGGATTCGCGCACCATCCTGGACCAGAAGGGCGCCGAGTCCCTGCTGGGCCGCGGCGACATGCTGTACAGCCCCGTGGATTCCACGCGCCTCATGCGCCTGCAGGGGTCGTTCGTGTCCGACGAAGAGTGCCGCAACCTCGTGGACTTCTGGAAGTCCCAGGGCGAAGTGCGGCCCGAACTGCGCTTCAAAGGCCCCGAGGCCAACATGGTTTCCGAGAACGAATTCGTGTCCGAGGACGAGGCCCTGTACACCAAGGCCGTGGAAGTCGTGGCCACCAGCGGCCAGGCGTCCATCTCCATGATCCAGCGCAAGTTGCGCATCGGTTACAACAGAGCTGCGCGCCTGGTGGAATTGATGGAGGACCGCGGCGTGGTCGGCCCCTATGACGGCAGCCGGCCCCGCGAGGTGCTTCTCACACAGTCGGGCTTCGAGTCTCGCGAATTTTAAACGCCCCCGGGCATGGCGCGCGGCCGTTTCATGGAACAGCATTCTATTCTGTAAACCGGACTCCGAACATGCCTGTCACCCGTTTGCATGAACATGGCGACGTGGTGGTGTTCCGCACCACGCTCAAGCTCAAAACCGGCCGCAACCCCGGCGGCCTCATCTATTTCTGCCCGGACCGCATTCCCCCGAAACCCGAAGTCCTGTTCCTGGCCAACGGGTTCGCCGCCAACCACAAGACCTATACGTTCCGGTCGCGCATCCCCGACGGCGGGTACGCGGACAGCTTCGCGGATTTCCTGGCCAAGTGGGGCTATATCGTGATGGTCAAGGATGTGGGCAGCGAGCGCACGCGCATCGAGCCCACGTTCGAGGACCACATGGCGCACGTGCCGCACTATGCGGAAACAACCCTGCGCGTGGTTGCCGAAGAGATTCCGCGGTTCTGCCACACCAGCGGCATCGCCATGCCGCAAGGCGTGCACTGGATCGGCCACAGCATGGGTGGCATGGAAGCCATGGCCGCGGAAAGCCGTGCGTTCATCTCCAGCCTCATCACCATTGCCTCGCCCACGTACATGAACAGCGAAGAGGAACCCACGCGGCGCCTGGCGCACATCTTCGGCGGCGTGCTCGGCGTGCGCAAGCGGTACACGCACGTGCCCGTGAGCGCGGGCCTGCTCAGCAAGGTTACGGACGCTATGTTCAAGGCCCTGCAAGTGGAGAGCGGACGGGACCTCACGGAAGTGCAGGAATCCTTTGTGCGCACCATGGCGCGCCGGCCGTTTGTGAACCTGGTTGTGCATAACTTTTTAAATCTTGAACATCTGGACCTGGAAACCGCAGTCGCTTTTTTTCGCACCGGGCTCAGCGATGAAACCCTGCACCTCATGAACGAATTCGCCCAGGCCATACTGAGTGCGGATACGCAAACAGACCATGTGCTCGGCCATCCCATTCAGCGCCTGAATATTCCCACCATGGTCATGAGCGGGCAGGGCGACCACATCGCGCCCGTGCGCAGTTGCGAAAACCTGCTCAATTTCGTGGATCATCCTCTAAAGCGCAAGGTGTATTTCGACAAGTACGATCACCTGGGCCTGCTCGTGCGCCATGGGGCCGAGGATCATGTGTGGCCGCATATTCTTCTGTTCCTCAAGGAAGTCAGCCTCAGGGGCGGGACTGTGGCAGCGGCGCGTGAAGCCCGCGACACGGCCCGGTTTCTGCTCGACAACCTGGCCCTGGGCATCGAGGCCCGCAATTACGCGCGCGAACTTCTGGCCAACGCCGAAGCCAGGCTCAAACCCCGCGCCCAAGCAAAACCAAAACCCCGGAAAAAGAAAAGTCCCGAAAAATAAGCCGCAGCCCGCCGGCCCCGGGCGCGCCGCGTGTGGACATTCGCCCAGCGTTTGGCCATGATATTAACCATTCATTGTCTTAGGGCGGTCTGTCATGCAAACAATTCAGCGCAAATTTCAAGACTTCAACGGAACCCGTATTTCATTTCTGGAAAAAGGGAGCGGCGAGCCGTTCGTGATGCTGCACGGCCTCATGTCCAATGCATGGGACTACGCCTTTCAGTTCCAGACGTTCGCGGACCGGTACCGGTGCCTGGCCCCGGACATGCGCGGGTGCGGACTCACGCATGCGCCGGACGCATCCGCAGTGACCCTGGAGCAGGCCGTGGCCGATGCCGCGGCGTTTATTGACGCCGCAGCGCCCGACGGTGAGCAGGTGACACTCATGGGCCATTCGTTCGGCGGGGTCCTGGCCCTCGAACTTCTGGCCCGGTTCCCGGAACGGTTCCGCAAAGTCATCCTCGTGGCCGCACCCGCGGAAATGCCGGGCAACCCGCTCCTGAAAATCGCTATGCCCCTGTACGGCAGAGCCGTGCAACTCCTGGACAGGCGGCTCATTCATTTCTACGCATTCAATGTGAATGTGATGCCCGCGAACGTGACGCCGCAGTTGAAGCAGGTGTTGCGTACACGCAACCGGTACCTCAGCCGCAGCGACGCCCTGGCCATGGGCGCTTATTTCAAGTCCATTCTGAATTGGGATATCCCGGATCTTTCCGGCTCACAAAGCGTTCCGGCCCTCATGGTTTTTGGCTCAAAGGATTACCTGGTCTCCAATAAAAGCTGCGCCATTCTCACAAAAAAGCTCCCGGGCGCGCGCTGCGAAACAATCCGCGATTCCCGCCATTCCCCCATGTATGAACAGCCGGGCGCATTCGACGCTATCCTGGAATCGTTTCTTGATGGCGCGGCTATGGATAAAAGATAAAAAAAGCGTCTTCGACGACTTAAGGCCCCCTTTTGGAAAAGGGCGCCTTAAGAATCCATCCAAAACTTTTTGGCGGCAATTGTCCGGCAAAAAACGTGCCGGGCAATTGCCTCGTGTCGTTACACAACAGGCAATAACGAGCCTTGAGGCGAGGTTTTGCCGACAAAGTTTTTGGGAAGGTGCGGAAACCCTTTTTGGCAAAAAGGGTTTCCGCGCTTGTAAAATCTTTTCTCTTCAATACACGTCTTTGCGGTGCACGTTCATTTCGTCCGCCACTTGCAGGGCGTGTTCGGGGCCGTCGGTTACGAGGATGAGGCGCCAGTCGAACACGCGGTTGGGCGGCTTGAGCATGTCCAGGGAAACAACCTTTTCGCCCACGGGCACGTTGAAGGTTACATTCACAGTGCGCGTGTCCTTGATCAGAAACATACCGCCGCCCAGGCCCACGAGTCCGTTGGGTGCGGGGATGTACATCCAGTCCCCGTTTTCCGGGTCGAATGATGCCAGGGGGTAAGAAACGATTTTGTCATCGGTGAGGGCCGGGGAGTACGTGACCACATCCTCGGTGCGCGGAAACATGAGCCGGAAATTGTTGCTGTGCCATTCCGATGTTTTGAACCGCACGCGGATTTCCCACTGGTGATCGCCCGCTTCCCCGCATGTGATTTCCTGTTTTTTGATTTTACCCTGAAGTGTGATGTCGATGGGGCACTTGCCGGGTGCGGGTTCGGCCCGGGGCGCGGGCGCGCTGTCGAGCGGGAGCACATCGCCTGTTCCGGCGTCGATCCTGGCGAACGGAGTCTTCAACAGGGTTTTGGCCTGTTTGATGATGGCGAGCGCTCCGTCTGCGGCTGCGGCCGCGTGCGTCTTGCTGTACTCGATTTCCCCGGGCCAGGGGGTCCAGCCTGTGGAATCGGACACCTGCGCGATGGCCAGGTTGCGGATTACATCCATAAACTGCGTGTCCAGGGCCGCAGTGTCGCGGCCGTTCTTTTTCAAATGGTTGATGATCGTTTCCGCGGCCAGCACGCGGTGCCGGGCCTGCACGTTGCCGGCCAGCACCTCGTTGTCGCGTTCATACTGGAAATGGTAGTCGCCCATCCAGCGGAAAAGGCTGTGCGTGTCAATGGGCTGCCAGTCTCCATCCAGCACGGGTTTTAGCGTTGCCGGCTTGACCCCGGCATTTTTCAGAGCATTCACGTATTGGCCGATGGTGCCGATTACGTAGCCATCGGCCTCAAGATCGGCCAGGCGTTTTTCATAATTGGCCATGGCTTCGGGGTCCACGCCGAATTCCTCGGCGTAGGGTGTTGCGCCGCCCGTGGGCAGGAGTTCGGCGTCATTGAAAAACGTCCAGTTCAGTTTCACGGCGCGACCGTTGGCGGACCAGTCCACGCCCTTGCCGCATTGCACTGCGGAGACCCCGAAAAAGTCGTAATAAGGCATGGTTTCGGTGTCGCTTTTCTGCCAGTATCGGTACAGGTTTTTGGGGTAGCAGATCGTGTCGAACCCATTGGCGAGCATGTAGTCGGCCATGCCCTGGCCGGATTGCCCTTCCTGGGTGAATACCGTGCCCGAGCGCGTGAGGCCCAGGTCTTTGAAGGTTTTCTGGTTGAGCATTTCGCTCCATTCCATGTCGCGGCGCGGGTAGGCCATGAAAAGCTGGTCCGAGAAGTGGAAGGAAACAAGGTCCACCTGTTTGCGGTCCATCAATTGTTTGAATTTGCGGTACACCTCGGGATAGCGGATCGCGGTTTGTTCGAGCATGTAGCCCTGCATCTCGAAATCCGCGCCCCAGGAGGGATGTTCCAGAAAAAAGTCCACCATGGGCGCGAACGCGTGCTCGATGATCTTGTTCTCGATCACCTCGTCCCCGGCCACGTACTGGAGGTTGTAGTGAAGCATCATGACCGAGTATTTGATGTCCGCGGAACGCGCGGGTGCGCACGCGGCGAGGCACAGGACGAGCGCTGACAAGAGACAGGCGGCGGTTTTGTTCATAAAATCCTCCCAGGAAATCCGGGGCGCTTGTGCGCCCGCTGGCTGCCCAGATCATATATAGGAACAGGGCGGCGGGCAACCGTGCGTGCGCGCGCGGCTGTGCAGAATTATTTGTGACACGCTTCCGGATCGGTTAGGATTTGGGCGGATTAATTGGACGCGGAGAGGAAACCCATGAGACGAAACATTATATTCTTGAGCATGCTGGGCGCGGCGGTTTTACTGGTGTGCGGCGCGGCGCGATCTGCGGAAATCGGAACCACCATTCCATCGCTCACCCTGTTCGAATACGACAACACCCAGCCATTGCTTGAAGACATCAAACTCTTGCAGGATCGGCCCCAGTTCAAGCAATATCACCTCACGTTTTCCAGCGTGAACGGGCAGCGCGTCACGGCCCTGTACTATGAGCCGGGCAATGCAAAGAAACCGTACCCGGCCATCATCTGCGTGCATGGGGCCGCCGGCTCCAAAGAGGACATCCAGATTGCGTATGAGTTCTTCGCCCTGCGCGGGTTTGCTGTTCTGGCCGTGGACGCGGCCCTGCACGGCGAGCGTTCGCTTGAATCCATTAACGCACTGCGCACCGACTGGTACACATTGCGCCATATCTATCTGCAAACCGTGCTGGACCTGCGCCGCAGCCTGGACTGGCTCGAAACACGCCCGGATGTAGACCAGTCCCGCATTGGCTATTTCGGCGTGAGCATGGGCACCATCATCGGCGCCACATTCTGCGGCATTGACAAGCGCGTGGCCGCGGCCGCGCTCATCATCGGCGGCGCGGATTTTCACCTGTTCCTGCGCCACAGCCAGTTGCCGGGCATCGTGATCCTGCGCAACTTCGCCACCGAACAGGAACTGGACGCCGTGGCCGACAGCCTGGCGCCCGTGGATCCGCAATACTATGTAGGCGGCATCTCGCCCCGGCCCGCCATGTTCATGAATGGAAAGCAGGATTACGCCATCTCGCCCGAGGCCGGGGCGCGCCTGCAGGAGCTGGCCGGAGAACCCAAGGAAACTTACTGGTACGACGGCGGGCATCTGCCTCCGTTCGACCAGGTCATGGTGCGCACCGCGAATTTCTTCAAGAAGAATCTCAAACGCACCAAGAAGCCGGACAGCCCCGGAACCGCGCAGCCCGCGGCCCCGGCCCCGGAAATTTCAGTCTCCATCACGCGTGACTTTTCGGACCCCATGCACCGCATTGTGGATATCACGGCCAAAACGAAAGCCCCGCTGCCCAGGGGTGACACCCTGGCCCTGTTCTTTCCGTTGCTGCCCCAGCAGAATCTGCCCATGTACGACGACGGTTCGCACGGGGATGCAAAGGCGGGCGACGGCGTGTGGTTTTTCCGTTTTGTGCTCGGCCCGCACCCCACGTCCCTGGACATCATCGGCGGTGAGCAGATGTACGAGGCGGGCGTGCGCGCCGTGGACGCCCAAGGCCGCGTGCTGGCCGAGACCGGCGCCGGCATTTTAACGCGCGAACAGGCTGCGGCCGGTGAATAATCGCCGCGGCATTCCGCCCGGCGCAGGTTTGTCATTCAACAGCAAAAAGCGTTGTTTGCGATATACCCGATCCCCGCGATGTTATAATTTGAGTGAACGGGGACAAAGACACGATCCATGAAAGATATCAGGGACACAACAAGCGGCGAGCCGCGGGTTATGGTGGTGATTCCGCCCACGCGCCTGCACCGCAACCGCGATATCGGGTTCAAGGAATTGCTGCCGCACATCGGCGTGGCCTATGTGTCCGCGGCGTTCGAGGCAGCGGGCGCGTGCGTGCAGATTGTGGATTCCGTGGCCGAGCGCCTGGACCTGGATGCGATTATGTCCCGTTTCCGCGCTTTCAGGCCGCATATCCTGGGCCTCACCGCGTCCACATACCAGGTGCATGAAGCCGACGGCGTGGCCCGCGCCGCGCGCAGCGCGGACCCGCACGTTCATATCATGCTGGGCGGCTACCACGTGAGCGCGCTGCCGCAACGCACCCTTGAAGAATTTCCCGTATATGATGCGGCCATGTACGGCGAAGCCGAAGCAACGGCCATGGAATATGTGGAAAAGTGGCGGCGGGGCGAAGCGGTTGAAGATGTGGCGGGCACAGCGGTGCGCGGTGCGGATGGCGCCATCACCGTGAACCCGCCGCGCGAAGCGCCCCAGGATCTGGATGCGCTGCCGTTTCCCGCGTTTCACCTCATGCCCCTGGACCGTTATCGCGGGTTCTATTCCATGCATGCGTCGCATGAACACCCTCTGACCATGTGCACGGCGCGCGGGTGCCCCTACCACTGCATCTTCTGCTTCAAGTCCACGGGCAGCAGGTACCGCATGCGATCCGTGGATGATGTGATGCAGGAAATGGACCGCAGCATGGAGCGTTTCCACCCCACGCAGATTGTGTTCACCGATGAAATCTTCACATTCGATAAAGAGCGAACCAAGGCGTTCTGTGAGCGCATGATAAGCAAAGGCTATCACGAGTGCCTGCACTGGATCTGCCAGGACCGCGTGGACCTGGCGGATTTTGAAACCCTCAAGCTTATGAAGCGCGCGGGCTGCACCACGGTATCCTACGGCATTGAATCCGGGAGCCAGGAGATCATCCGCAGCATCCGCAAGAATTTTAAATTGGAGCAGGCGCGCGAAGCCATCAACATGACAAAGCAGGCGGGCATCTGGGCGGACACCAATTTTATCATCGGCCACCCGGGCGACACCCCGGACACAGTGCGCGAAACCATTGATTTCGCGATTTCTCTGGATCCGGACAGCACGTCTTTTGCGATCCTGTGTCCGTTCCCGGGCACCGAGGTGGCGCGCATGGCCGCGGCGGGCGAGGGCGGGCTGCGCCTGTTGAGCGAGGACTGGACCACCTACGGCAAGCAGGTTGGCGAAGCCCTTGAACTGGAGAATATTTCGCGCCCGGTGCTGGAGCGCTTCCACCGGCTTGCGTACATGCGCTTTTACCTGCGCCGGGGCAAATGGCTCAGCCTTTTCCGCGTGGTCAACCTCGGCGCCATCCCCATTTACGCCTGGCACACGGCGAGCGTGCTCATCAAATCCCTGTTCGCTCGCACCGGCCACAAACCCACCTGAGCGCGGAATATGCGCATCCGGACCCGGGCAAGCAGGGCGCCTGTTCAGGAACACTTCCTATATAAGTAAATTATTTACACTGAATGCGGATTATATAACCAAAGGAAGAAAGGCCCGGAATAGTTCGCCGGGCGGGTTTTTGCATGACGCTTGATCAGGTTCCTGCCTATATCAACGCAGCCCTTTTTGTGACCCTGGCCGGCATGGCGGCAATCAAGTACCGCCGGGAGCGCACGCTGCTGTATGTAGCGCTGTTTGCGGCTGCGCTGCTGTTATTATTGCGCGGCGCCCTGGTGTTCTTCCTGCCGCTGGGAGATTTCAGCGTACCCGCGGGTTTGGAAGGTCTGGAGATCGCGGGGGTGGGCATTATCCTGGTGGGGTTTGCGTGCCATGCCGCAGGAGGATTTTCGCCCCGCGCCGCAGCCCTGGGCGCGCCCCTGAGCCTGGGCGCGGGCGCCCTGGTGTTCGGGCTCGGATATTTCGAGGTGTTTCAGCCGGAAATCTATGCGGGCCTGCCTTCTGTGGCGGGTTGCATTCTTGTGATCCTGGGCATGTCCGTTGTGTTCCTGGGCGGTCCGGCGTCGCCGCATTATGCGTTCCAGTTCCTGCTGTTCTACGGGGTGTCCGCGGGCCTGGGCCTGGCGTTGCTGGCGGATTGGGATGCTCCGGCATGGCTCTCGCTTGCCGCGGCCGGCTCGCGGTCATTCGCATTTCTCTCGCTCATCTTTTTTGCCGAGGCCGTCACCGAGCAGGCGCCTGCGCCCGAGAAGTCCGCGGCCGACAACGATGTGCGCGGCAATGTGTTCTCGGCGTGCACGCGCATCGCCCGCAATATGAAAGAACTGGATACCTCTCTGCCGTATGAGCAATGGTTCTCTCAAGGCATGCACAATATCGCATCGGCCGTGCGCGACGTCATGGGCTATCAGCACATTTCCCTGGCGCAACTGGATGAGGGCGACGCCGACGCTCAGGCCGTGAGCGGGTTCCTGATGCACAACGGCCACCCGCACGAGCTGCAGGTATTCCTGGGCGCATCGGTCATGGAGCAGGTCATGGAGAGCCAGGAGCCCCTGGTGTCCACGAACGCGCGCATGGACCCGCGCCTCACCGGCTGCCGCTTCGATGCGCTCAACTGGAACAGCGTGGCCCTCATGCCCCTCAACATCAAGGGCGGCAAGCCCTGCCTGCTGGTGGTGGGCGACCGCGCCGACGGAATCGCATTCGACGAAGACGATGTGTTCGCTTTTATTCTGCTGCGCGATTATCTCACCATGTTCATGTCCTACCTGGCCACGCGCGGCGAACTGTATGCAGCCGCCAGCATGGACCCGGTCACCCTGCAGCAGAATTATTCTTCGTTTCAGAAAATCGTGGAAAAAGCCATGGCCGATTCCGACAAAACCGGCGGATCTTTCGCCCTGGTTCTGTTCGATATCGACCGGTTCTTCCTGGTCAATGAAAAACTCGGCTTCGAGCGCGGGGATGAAATTCTGCGCGAACTGGGCGAGCGCATCAAGCGATACAGCGAAAGCGGCGTGGTGGGGCGCGTGGGGTCGGACGAATTCGCGATCCTGCTGCGCGGCGATGCCGCGGATGTGCGTGATCGTATCGAGATAATTCTGCGCGAATTAAACCAAACCGCGGCCGCCATGTGCCAGGATGTCAAACTCAGCATCTCCGCGGGCTTTACCTTTTACCCCTATGATTTCCTGGAGCAGACCAGCGTATTCGGAAAAATGCGCGAAGCCCTGGCCGCGGGCAGCACAACAACCCAGCAACTGCTTCGCGTGAAATGCAACTGACGCCCGCGCACAAGAAACTGATTCCGGCCCGCATTTATTATTGAAGCGCCGGATCCCAGCCGACCCGGCCATCCGCAAAACTGGAGACAGACAAGCCATGCCGCGTATCCTGTATATCGATTGTTTTTCCGGCGTGAGCGGCGACATGCTGCTGGGCGCCTTGATCGGACTGGGATATCCCCTGGATGAATTGAAAAAAATCGTGGCCGCTTGCGGCCTTGAGGGCGAAGTGGACCTGAGCGTGGACACGGCCATGCGCTGCGGTGTTTCGGCAACGCAGCTTCATGTGTCTGTGCGCCACACCCGGCATCACCGCGCATGGCAGGATATCAGGGGCCAATTGGAATCCGCGGCCCTGGACCCAATCGTGCGCGCCAAAGCCCTGGCCATGTTTGAAAGGCTCGCCGCGTGTGAGGCGGAAATTCACAACAAACCCGTGGAAGATGTGCATTTTCATGAACTCAGCGGCGCGGACACGATTGTTGACATCGTGGGCGCTGTTGCCGCCATGCAGTGGCTGGCCCCGGACCGCGTGGTCGCGTCCCCGGTAAATGTGGGCACAGGCACGGTGAAATGCGCGCACGGGGAATTGCCGGTGCCCGCTCCGGCCACGGCCGCGCTGCTCAGGGGCGTGCCCGTGTATGGCCGCTTCGAGGGCGAAATGACAACCCCCACGGGCGCACTGCTCATCACGGAATTCGCGCACGAGTTCGGCCCCATGCCGCTCATGGTCACAACCGGCGATGCTGTGAGCGCGGGCACGCGCGACAGCGTGGAGCATCCCAATGTGCTGCGCGTGTTTCTGGGACGCGGCGCCGCGGATGAAGAGGAATGCGGCGATACGCTTGATGCCGAAGACATGCTGGAGATTCAGGCCAATATCGATGATATGAACCCGCAGGTATATCCCTACGTCATTGAACGCCTGCTGGCCGCGGGTGCGCGCGACGCGTTTGTTACGCCCGTGGTCATGAAAAAGGGGCGGCCCGGCCATTTGCTGCATGTGCTGTGCCGCGCGGCCGGGCGCGATGCTGTGCTGGACATTGTGCTGCGTGAAACCACCACCCTGGGTGCGCGCGAGATTCCCTGCTCCCGCGTGTGCCTGGAGCGGCACATGTGCAGTGTGGAAACCGTATACGGACCCATCCGCATGAAGATCGGCGTGCTGGACGGGTGCGTAGCCAATGTGATGCCCGAGTATGAAGATTGTGCAGCCGCGGCGCGGGACATGGAAGCACCCCTGCGCGCTGTAATGGATGCGGCCCTTGTCGCCGCCGCTGCATTCTGGAAGCCGGGTGAGCCGTTTCATGATTGAGTTTTTCTCACAACCCGTTTTCCTGGCCCTGACACGATTCGATCTGGTGGTGCTTGGGATGTGCGTGTTGCTGGGCGTGCGCGGCTTTTTCCGCGGCCTGGTGCGCGACGTGATATTTGTGGCCGGCATGGTGCTTGCCGTGGTGGCCGCGCGTATGGCCGGCCCCCAGGCCGCGGCTGTTCTGTCGCATTTCATGAACCCGGCCAGTGCGTCATTTGCCGGGGCTGCGCTGATTTTCCTATGCATTTTTGCGGGCGCATGTGTGGCCGCGGGCCTGGCGCACAATTTTATTAAGCTTGCACAGCTTACATGGCTGGACCGATCTCTGGGATTTGCGTTCTGGGTTTTTGCCATGCTTGCGGTCACGGGAGTTATTGCAAGGCTGGCCACACTGCATTTCCCGCCCCTGGGCGGGCTCATGAGCCATGCGTATGTGACACGCCTGTCCATGGTGGCCATGCAGTGGGTTATGGGCGCTTGAAAAGCGGCGCTCCGGGGCGTTTCATGTTTCCGCAATGCGCTCCTTATATAAAAACACAACAATATGCTATAATGAAACCATACAAATCAATGCGACAGGGAGAGCATTTCATGCGGAAAAGATATATCACGGGATTGTTTTTACTGTTGGGGCTCGCGTTGCTTGCCGGCTGCGGCGGCGGATCGTCCACGAACGCCTGTATTAAAAACCCCTGGGCCGCGGGCTGTTCCACATCCATTGGCAGTGTTGCAACAACAGCCGATATCTCGGGCCGCGTACTCATCGACGGCGGGCTCACGCTCGCCCGGCCCGCGGATCGCCAGGCCGCGCTCACAAGCACCCAGGCCCTGTCCGGCGCCACCGTGGCCCTGTACACCATGGGCTCGGACGGCAGCCTCACAGCCACGGCTTTCAATACAGCCACAACCAACACCACCGGAGATTTCACCATCACAGGCGTGACCGCGGGCACCCATTATATCCTGCAGGCTTCCCGCACCATCAACTCTACCGAGTTCTACGTTTTTGGCGTGGTGTCCGTGTCCTCCACGGATTTCGGCTCAACAGTCACATCCTCGGACATGACCACGGAAACCACATTCGCCGTGGCCGGCCTGGCCAAAATTGTGGAAACATATAACACAGGCAAAACCGGCTCGGACATCAAATTGCTTGCGGATTTCTCTTCCACGGATGTGGACAACATCATTAGTTCTGTGAAGAGCAACCTGCAGACTGAAGTTACAAACGCCAACGTGAGCCTGACCGATGTGCATACAAACATGACGACCCTCAGCGCGCAGTTCACGGCCCTGCAGAATGCCGTGTCCACTCTGGACACCCTGGTGCAGACAATGAGCAGCGGCGGGTCCACGGACACCACCGCGCCCTCGGCGCCCACCAACCTGGTGGACGGCACAACCACAACGGATATAGATACACAGACCAGCGCCAAGGCCCTGTCCGCGAACTGGTCCGCTTCCACGGACAGCGAATCCGGCATCGCCAAATACTGGTACTGCATCGGCCCCACAGCCGGCGCATCCACCACCGTGGGCTGGACGGACAACAGTGCGAATACTTCATTTACAAAAACGGGTTTGACCCTTACGAATGGCTCCACATATTTTGTGACAGTCAAAGCGCAGAACGGCGCCGGGCTTCTCAGCGCCGCAGCTACGACCGACGGTGTGACGATCTCGTCTTCGGGCGACACCACCGCGCCGCAGGTGTCTTCTTTCTCTCCGGCAAGCGGCACAACCATCGTGCCCGCGTCCGGGGCGTCATTCGAGGTGAAATTCAATGAATCCATGGACGGAACCGTGGATCTGAACAACGGGACCACACTCACCGCGTCCGGGTTCAGCTTCACCATCCAGAATACATCCAGCGGCGTGAGCCTGATTATCAATGCAACCAACGCGCTGAGCTACGGTTCGTTCTCATGGCAGACCACAACGAACAGCACCGACACCCTGCGCTTCACACTTAAGAGCAACACAAACCTCCTGGCCGGCGGCCTGCATGTGCTCAAACCCGGCGATACGTACAACATCACCAGCATCACCGCGCCCACAAACCTCAAGGACGCGGCGGGCAATGCCCTGGATACCGCCACCAACATTCCCACGGGCGGCTCCTTCACCGTGTCCACGGACACCACCCAGCCCACGGTGCTCGCCTTCCTGCCCGCCAACGGCACAACCAATGTGCCCAATGATCAGCCTATATTCAAGGTCGTGTTCAGCGAAACCATGGACCACACCGTGGACCTCAACAACGGCGCAACGCTCACCGCGTCCGGGTTCAGCATCACCATTCAAAAGCAGGCCACGGGCGCCACGCTCACCATCAATGCGGCCAATGCTCTGAGTTACGGCTCGTTCCAGATGATGACAACCAATGTGCCCAACGATACCCTGGCGTATATCCTGAAATCCAATGCCACGCTCGCCATGGGCGGGCTCTTCACCATTGACGCGGCCGCGCAGTACAACATCACCGCTTACACCGCGCCGTCCAATGTCACGGATTACAGCGGCAACGCCGTGAACACCAGCAGCCTGCCGGCCTCGGGCACTTTCTATACGCAATGAACAAGCGCGGCAAAATATGAGACACAACACAACCCCGGCCCTTGAAGCCGGGGTTTTTTAATTCTGAATAAAAAGGAACCGGGTGTTTTTGGCGGCGCTCTGAGCGTGTCAGAACATGATGCGATGGCGGTATTTCTGGAAAAGCTCCACATTGTTGAGGTCCCCGCCGGGCGCGTTGCCGCTCATGAACACGGGCGGCTTGATGCCTTCGGCGATGAGCAGTTCCGCGGCGCGCACGGCCACGGCGTGCCAGATGAAGCATCCGGCGATTGTGGACAGGGGGGCCAGGCCCACGCCGAATTTTTCAAAGTGTACGGTGGTGTCGCCCGTGGGGGTGCCGTTGTCAATGGCCACGTCCACGACCTCGAACAGGCGCTTGTCGCCCGGCGTGCGCGAGGTCACGGACTGCGAGTGGGTGAGCGATGTGATGGCGATGGATTTCATACCCCGTTTGGCGCATTCCTCGGCCATTTCCACGGGCGCGGCGTTGCGCCCGCTCTGGGACATGACGATGAGCAGGTCGCGGCTCTCCACGTCGTGTACGCTGAGCAGGGCCGCGGCATACCCGGGCAGACGTTCCAGGGTGCCGCTTTTGCGCCCGCCCTCGTGCATCATAAGGTTTCCTTCGAGCAGCGGCATGACCGGGCCGAACCCCCCGGCGCGCTGGTACATTTCCGTGGCCATGAGGTGTGAGTGGCCTGTGCCGAAGGGGCGGATAATGCCGTCGTTGCGCATGGTGTCGGCCACAAGCGCGGCGGCCTGCTGGATGTTGTCCATCTGCGTGTCCTGGATGTATTTGAGGTTATCATTCACTTTTTGAATATAAGCATCAAGCATGGCTGGTCTCCCTGTGAAAGTGAACCCGCCGGGGGCGGGCGCATTGTTAACGCATGCTATTTTAGCATCGCGCGCCGGGTAAGGCAAAGGGTATGGATGCAGGATGCGATTAAATATCGGTGTGGAGGCTGAGGCAGTGGTCGCCGAAGCAGGGCGCTGGCAGGGTGTGCGGCACGGTGGCGCGCCAGGCGGCCAGGGCCGCCGAATATTCCTGGCTCCAGGCGCAGCCGCAGTCCATGTCGCGCCGGTGGAAGCAGGGGTACATGCGCCCGTCCGCGTCCACCACCAGGGCGTTGCCGCTCATGGCGCAGCGGGGCGGGCCGATTTTATCGCCATTGTACGCGGCGTGCATGAGCTTGAGGTAGGCGTCGTATCCATAATTGCGCGCCCAGGGGCGCAGCATGGTATAGATGCGGCCCCATTCAAACCCGTCCACGGTGCGCATGCTGAGATCCTGCTCGCACGTGTGCCCGGCGGGGATGTACGCGGGCTGGAACATGATGGGCGCCAGGTAGTCGCGCGCGAATTCCATGGCGTCGGGGATGCGCCCGTAGGTTTTTTTGCTGAAACAGAAAATAAAGGAAAAGGGCATGCGCGAGTGCTCGGCGAGCAGGTTGGCGGCGCGGCGCTCCACGAGGTCAAAACGGGACAGGGTGACCACGGTGGCGCCCAGGCCTTTATCTGACAATTCCAGAACCAGGTCCTTTGTGAGCAGGGAGCCGTTGGTGAGGAGCACGGTTTCCAGGCTGAAGCGCGAGGCAGCGTCCACGAGTTCTGGCAGGTCGGGTCGCAGCGTGGGCTCGCCGCCCGTAAGCACGATGGTGCGCAGCCCGGACAAGCGGAGTTTTTCAAGCAGATCAATAACCTGCTCCGTGTCCGGGGCGTCGGCCATGGTGCGGTCCGGCTCTGTGTTGTAAAAGCAATGCTCGCACGTGTCGCGCCGGTTGCAGGCGGTGGTGAGCACGAGAAATGCGGTGTGCGGGTAGTACAAGTCCCGGTTCCCTCCAGGTGGCGACAAGTTGCTATACGGTAAACCGGCGAACGGTTGTCATTTATTATAAGCAAGAGCGGGAAATGTTACATACTGCGGAAATACTTGTATACCAGCGGGGCGAAGGCCACGCCCGCGAGGCCCACGGCAAGGAAGGGCATGCTGAATCCCGGAATCACGCCGGCCAGAAGGGAGCCGCACATCATGCCGCCCATGCGCATCATGTCGCGCATGCCCACGGGCGCGCCCACGCGTTTTGCCGGGAACAGGCGCGCCACGGCCACGTCCAGGTACAGCAGGAATATGCCGTCGCCCACGGCGTGCAGCACGCGCAGTGCAATCACGGGCCAAAACGAGTGTACGAAAAACAGGGCCGCGTTGAATGCCCCGGACAGGGCAAACCCCAGGGCCAGCAGCCCGTCGCTGCGCTGCGCGCGGTCCGACACCAGGCCCGTTATCAGGGATGACGGCACAATGGCCAGTCCCACGCACAGGAAAACCACGCCAATGCGCGCTTCGGGGATTCCGCAGTTGTATTTAAGGAACAGGGCGTAGCACACATTCTCCACGCCGAAATGCAGGGCGAACACGAAGATGGTGAGGTACAGGAACCGGGCGCGCGGGTTGCGCAGGTCGCGCACGTAGTCGGCCGCGCGCACCGGGGCCACGGCCGCGTCCGGCGCAGCGCGCATGAGCAGGGCAAAGGGCAGCAGCACCAGGGCCGACGCCAGGAACAGGGCGGGCATGCCGCGCCCCGCGCCCAGGATGAAGCTGCCCGCCATGGGGCCCGCGCCATAGCCCAGGGCATTCAGAGAATTAAACAGGGCCAGCTTCACGCCCTTGCGCGTGTCACCCAGGGATTTGAAATACAGGGACGCCGCGCTGATGGTGTACATGGTCACGCCCGTGCCGATGCCCATAAAGCAAAGAAACAGGCTTTGAAAAGAATCCGCGCCGCGCAGCGCCCAGATGGATGCGCTCAGCACCAACAGCCCGGCCATGGCCGCGGTGCGCGGCGAGAACCGGTCGCTCATCATGCCGAACGGCACGCTCATCACCAGCATGGACATGGGGTACACCGCGATGATCATGCCGATGCCGCTCTGGCCCAGGCCCAGGTTTTGCAGGTGCAGGGGGGCAAACGCATAAAACAGGCGGAACCCGAAAGCAAATCCGAAAAATACAAACGAAGGAATAATGTACCGCGCCGGGCCTTTCATTGTAACCGCCTCATGGTTGCCCTGTTATTCCATTTCCGCTTACAGAACAAACAGGATTTTCACAGTTTCCTTTTTCGTCATTAATCATTGCTTCCTCATATTTCGTATCACAAACAGAGGCTTCATATTAATATAGTGCCGCAGTATGCATGCGTGTGGGGTGCGCCAAAATTAGCGCACGATTGCGGTATGAATATTGGTCATTCTGTTCCGCATCTGGTATAATCGTATGTTTGTAGCGGCATGATAGCGGGTGGGTTATCCCGAAAATGAGACAGGGAGCAGAAATCTCAAATGGATATCGCAGTAATCGGAACCGGATATGTGGGCCTTGTTACGGGGGCTGTGTTCGCCGAGCTGGGCAACCACGTGATTTGCGTTGATAAAATGCCCGAGCGCATCGAAATGCTCATGGGCCTGAAAATGCCGTTCTTCGAGCCCGGCCTGCGCGAGATGGTGGAGCGCAACATGGAAGACGGGCGCCTGCAGTTCAGCACGGACACGGGCCATGCCGTCAAATCTTCGGAAATTATATTCATCGCCGTGGGCACGCCGCCAAAGGAAACAGGGGAAACCGATCTGAGCCAGGTGGAGTCCGCGGCCGCTGAAATTGGCAAAAATTATAATGATTACAAGATAATAGTTAATAAGAGTACAGTTCCCGTGGGCACGGGCGACCTGGTGCGCGAGATTATTCAACAGCACAAGCCGCCCGAGCTGGACATTCACGTGGTGAGCAATCCCGAGTTCCTGTCCGAAGGCTCGGCCGTGGCCGACGCCCTGAACCCGGATCGGATTGTGATCGGCGCGCCCAACCAGCAGGTGGCCATGAAGCTCATTGAACTGTACAGCATTTTGGAAAAGCCCATGATCATCACGAGCGTGCGCAGCGCCGAGATGATCAAGTACGCGTCCAACGCGTTTCTGGCCACCAAAGTGTCGTTCATTAATTCCGTGGCCAACCTGTGCGAAACCGTGGGCGCGGACGTGGATGAAGTGCGCCGGGGCATGGGCCTGGACGAACGCATCGGCCCCAAGTTCCTGCGCGCGGGCGTGGGCTACGGCGGCTCGTGTTTCCCCAAGGACACGGAGTCGCTGCTCAACGTGTCGCGCTCGTACGGCGCGGGCATGCAGATTCTCGAAGGCACCATCGCTGTGAACAAGATGCAGCCGGTGCTGTTCGTCAACAAGCTGGAGAGCGTGTTCGGGTCCCTGGACGGCAAACTCATCGGTGTGTTGGGCCTGTCCTTCAAGCCCAACACCGACGATATCCGCGAGGCCAGCGCCCTGTATATCATCGACCTGCTGCACAAGCGCGGCGCCCGGGTTCAGGTGTACGACCCCATGGCCATGGACAATGTGCGGCGCAGCGGGGTGAACGTCACGTTCTGCGAAGATGAGTACGACGCGGCCGCGGGAACCGATGCGGTGCTGGTGCTCACCGAGTGGAACCGGTTCCGCCAGTTGAACTTTTCGCGGCTCAAGCGCGTGATGGCGGGCGCGCACCTGTTTGACGGCCGCAACATCTACGACCCTGCGGTGGTCCGGCGTTACGGACTTTCGTATCACGGCGTGGGGCGCCAGTCCGTGCTTCTGGAAAATTCCTGACGCGGCCTGCGCCGCGGGGTGGACCGGAAAGGGATTTTATGCCGTTTCAATCCCATGGTGATCCGCCCGGGGGCGATCCCCGCATCGCGCAGGCCGAGCGCAAGGCTGCGTTTATTCCCCATTTGCTTGAAGGCAACCAGGCCATGGCCGACCGCGAGTACGCGGCCGCCATTGAGCTTTATAAAAAAGCCATCCAGATGCATCCCGAATTCCATCTGGGCTACGCGCGCATCGGCGACGCCTATTACAAGATGGAGTGTTACGCCGAAGCCACGGCCGTGTACAAGCGCGCCCTGGAATTGAATCCCGCGCAGGTGGATGTGCTGTACCGGCTCGCCAAGTGCTACAAGGCGCGCAATATGGACATTCAGGCCGAGGCTGCTTTTGATACGGCGCGCGCAATGGATACCCAGGGCGCGTACACCGAGCGTATCCAGGAGAATGTCGCCAGCCTCAAGGATCGCGATGCGCGGGCCGGGCGCGGCGCGGGCCTGTTCTCAACCCTGGGCCGCACCCTGGTGCTCATGGCCACACGCCCGCGCCTGCTGCTGCCCTTTGCTCTGCTCTACGCCCTTACGGTGACGCTGACCGTGGCGCTGAACTTTATTCTGCTCGGCGGCCCCGCGGCGCACGCCCCGAAATTTTCTCTGGAGAACCAGACGTCTTTCCTGTACTACTTCATCCTGGGCGCCGCAACGTTCCTGATTAATGTGCCGTTTGTGGCGTCGGCCATGGTCACGGTGCGCGATTTGTACGACGGCAAAGAGGATTCCTTCACAGACACCCTGAAGTATTCCTACACCCGGCTGCCGTCCATGATCGGCGTCACTCTGCTGAGCGTGTTTTTGTTGGGCGGCGCGGGCCTTGGCGCGCTTGTGGCCGTGGCCCTTCTGGCGCTGCCCTATACGCCACCCGCGGCGCGCGTTTACCTGGACTTCGCGCCCCTTGCCGCCATGGCGATTTTCGCCCCTCTTTTTTCGTACTCGTATCAGTTTATTCTCATTGACCGTAAAAACTTCGACGATTCCATCAGCGCATCGTTCCGGCTCGGAATCCGGCGTTATATCAGGACCGCGCTGCTGCTGTGCGTGTGCGGCCTGCCCCTGCTGGCGCTCATCCGTTATTCCCTGTCATGGCACTTTGCCGGCCAGATTGTGCTGGGCCTGCTGCGCGTGCCCCTGCTGTGTTTCGGCGTAGTGGCGCTCACCGTATTTTTTCAGGAAGCCACGGGCCGCAAATATCAGGGCAAGGGCCAGCCTGACGCTTCGGCGCAAAAGCACAGGCGCCACAATAGCAAACACCGGGATTTCGAGCAACACCCGGATGGCATTGAAGACACGGACGTGAGCATTGAAGATTTCATTGTGCCGGAATTGCCTGCGCCTCCTGCCCCTTCGCACCACACGCCTGCCGCGCCGGACATCGCCGAGCATGCGATTCCAGACCCCGATATTCCTGAAGATCTGATCCTCGAAGAACATGTGGAAATGCCCGATCATCTGCGCCATATCGATTTGTCCCACCCCCTGGACCCCGAAGACTCGGAACCGGGCGTATAGCGCAGCGCGTTTCCGATCTGCAATTGAGCTGCGATTCCGTGCCCAGCCTGTAGCGCGCCGTAACAAATCTCCTTATAATTCAATGATTATGCGCACGTGTGCGCTTTATCGAGCGGAGGTTTATCCATGAAAAGACAGTTCCGGTATTTGGCCGCAGCGGTGGTGTCCGCAGTTTTCGCGATGCTGCTGCAGGCGGCGCCCGCGCGCGCAGCCGGCGCCCTGGACAAGGCGGACGGCATCTACGTGCTCACCCTCGAAGGCTCGCATTACGACATGGGCTTTCAGCAGGGCTCGCTGCTCAAGGATGAAATAACACTGGTTTACAAGGAATATCTGTACAAGAAGGTTTTCGAAGAGTGGACAAAGCAATTCGCGATCCTGGGCAAGGGCGGCCCCAAGGCCTACAGCAACCCCCGGGGCGCGCTTCTGGATCATGCAAAAGCCATGGAGCCGTTCATTCCCGAAGAATTCAAGGAAGAGATGCACGGGCTCGCGGACGGCGCCGGGCTCAAGTATGAAGATGTGCTCATCCTCAGCTCGCACGTGGATTATTTCGCTATTCTGTGCTCTACATTTGTGGCGCGCGGAACCCGCACCGCGGACGGCTCACTCATCGAGGGCCGCAACCTGGACTGGGCCAAGGGCGGGCTCAAGGAACTGGACGCATACACCACGGTTGTGGTGCGCAAGCCCGACAAGGGCCGCGCCTTCGCGTCCGTGATTTACCCTGGCATCGTGGGGGATTTGACCACGATCAACGATGCGGGAGTGACCGTGGAACTGAATTTTTCCATGGCCGTGGAAGAGGAGAACGGGGACATCGGAGTGCCCGCGCTCATTCTCGTGCGCATGCTGGCCCAGTATGCGGAAAATGTGGACCAGGCCGAGAAAATCATCCGTGACTCCAAACGCATCGCCGGTTACAACGTTGTGGTTACCGACGGGAAAACAAACCAGGCGCGCCTCATTGAACTGACCGCGAAAACCGTGGACACCCTGGATTTCAACGAGGACGCCCTGTACACCACCAATCATTTCATAACCCCCGCGCTTGCCGGAAAAAACATCGAGGCCGGCAATTTCAGCTCCTCCAGCCCCAGCCCCGAGCGCTATGCGCGGCTTGGCGAACTGCTTGCCGAGCACAACGGCGCTATCACACCTGAAATCGCCCAGGCCATGATGCATGACAATGGGGTCATGGTGTCCGGCACTGTGCAGACCGTGGTGCTGCGCCCCGCCACATTCGATTTCTGGGTCTGGGCCAGGAACCGTGATTTGGGCGATTTTGTGCATTTTAATCTCAAAGACTTCCTGGCCCCTGCGCCCGGTACTGATTAATGTTGTGTTGTTAAGCCGCGCAGCGGGTAAAATCATAAAACATAATGTGTTTTATCGTATTTCGATGATTTGAACCGGATGGGGGCGGCGGTTTTTCGTGCGGTTGAAGAAATCCGAAATCAGGGAAATGCTGTGCGGCTGGCTGCGGCAGGAGGGCGGAGCGCGTGCGGACGAGTCCGCGCAGCTCGCGTTCGCCGTTCTCGTACAACGGGTTTTAAGCCAGGAGCACGGCGGCGGCGGGAATCCGCTGCTGAGCCTGTGCGCGCCAGGCGCCCCGGCTGCGGACATGGCCGCCAGCGCGTTCCGTATCAAGCGTTACCTTATCTCCGAAATTACGGGCAGATTTCCGGACGAACCCCTGGCCGCGCAGCGCATCGCCGACACCGTGGATGATCTGCTTCTGGACGCTTTGAAATATCCCACAGATCAGGATGTTCCGTCTTTTATAAGCAACCGGGAATATTTCCAGTATGTTGTGGATAATGCCCTGGAAAGTATTTTTCTGGTGGATGAACAGGGGGTTATCCTGTCCACGAATCCGGCAGTGACGCCCATGCTCGGTTACGAGCCCTCGGATACTCTTGGTGCGCCCATTGAGATGTTTCTGGACGAAAAAAACGCCGAGGAAGCGCGCCGCACCCTGGATGCGGTTTTTAAGGGCCAGGATATGCTCATGCCCGTGGAACTGGAAGTTATCCACAAGAGCGGCGGGCGGCGCATCATTGAATATAACGTCAAGCTGCTGGAGATTCCGGGCGGGCGGCGCGTGGCCCAGTGCGTGGCGCGCGACATTACCGTGCAGCACTCGCTCGGCCTGGAATTGCAGCGCGAGCGCGACAAGTTGAACCTCATTCTGCACAGCATTGGCGCGGGTCTGGCCATGGTGGACCTGGAATATAACGTCACCTGGATAAATGAAACCGCGCGCGAATGGTTTCCGGCTCATGCGGGCGGCGACACGGTGCCGTGCCACATGCTGTTTTTCGGCAGGCAAACCCCGTGCCGCGATTGCGTATTCACAAAGGCGCTGCAAAATCGCGCTCCGGCCCAGACTGAAAAATTCGTGGCCGGCGCCAGTGATCGCCACGCCGGGTGCTATTATCTGTTTTCCGCAGCGCCGCTTTTCGATGATAAAGGCCGCATTACGCACATTCTCGAGATGGTTCAGGATGTGACCCAGCCGCATATCACCCACGAAAAGGCGCATTTCTGGCACGAGTTTTTCACCAAAGTTGTGCATAATGCGCCCGTGGGCATTGTGACCCTGGAGCCCACCGGCAATGTGCTCACATGGAACCGCTATATGGAGCAGACATACGCCATCCCTTCATCCGAGGTCGTGGGCCGCAACCTGTTTGATGTTTTCCCAAGCATGCAGGATGAAGGGTTCGATGACTGGATCCGCCGGGTGATGGAGGAGCGGGAACCCATCATGGAGTTTGACTGGCGGCATGAGACCATCAACATGGGCACGCGCCTCATCGAAGTCATGCTCTATCCGCTTCTGGACGAAGCCGGCGAACTCGTGGGCGTGGCTTATATCAATAATGACGTGACGGACAGGCGCCACATGCAGGAGGAACTTCACCAGGCGCGCGACTTCCTGGGCAGCATGTTTGACGCGGTCACGGATTATGTTTTTGTGGTGGGCATGGACGGCACCATCCTGGATGTAAACCGCGCCACCGAGGAAATATTCCACTACAGCGCGCGGGAACTCAAAGGCCGGCCCTGGAGTACTCTGTACCGCAATCCCCGCGAGTGCGATGTGCTGATCAACAGTCTCAAGCGCAAGTCGCGCGTGGATTATATGGAACTGGAGCTTGTGGAAAAAGACGGGGGTGTGCGGCACGTGATCCAGTCCGCGGCCACTATCGCCAATTTTCGCGGCGAACCCGACGCCCTGGCTGTTATCGGCAAAGATATTACGGATTTCAAGGATATGCAGGAGCGCATGCTGCGCGTGCAGCGGTTGAATGCGCTCGGGGAACTGGCCATGGGCGTGGCCCACGATTTCAACAACCTGCTGGCTGTGATTCTGGGCCGGTCCCAGCTCATGCTCAAGCAGAGCCAGGATCCGGCCATCGCCAAGGGGCTTGAAGTGGTGCAGCGCGCCGCACGCCACGGCGCGGAAACCGTGAAGCGCATCCAGAGTTTCGCCCGCCGCCGCTCGGGCCTGGACCAGTTTGAAGAAGTGGACCTGGGGCACATGCTGTCCGAGGCCATGGAATTTACGCGCACCCGGTGGAAAAACGACATGAAACGCGCCGGCCATTCCATTGAGCTTGAAATAAAGACTGCACAAAAATGTATGCTTATGGGCAACCCGCCGGAGCTTATCGAGGTGTTCACGAATATGATTTTCAATGCCGTGGACGCCATGCCCGAGGGCGGCCGCCTCACCCTGTCATCCACATGTGAGGGCGGCAATGTTGTCGCCTCTATTTCGGACACGGGCACGGGCATGATTCCTGATGTGAGCCGCCGCGTGTTCGACCCGTTTTTCACCACCAAAGGCATGCAGGGAACCGGCCTGGGCCTGAGCGTGTCCTACGGCATTGTGGAGCGCCACGGCGGAACCATTGAAGTGGACTCGGAGCCTGGGCGCGGCACCACGTTCCGCGTGGTGCTGCTCACGCGCGACGCGTACATCAAGCGCAGCGCCCGCTCCCGGGCAAATCACCCGGGCCCGCGCATTCTGGTGGTCGACGACGACACGGATGTGCTGGACCTCATCGTTGAGATTTTGCGCTCCAGCGACTATGAGGTCACTGCGGCGCCCAGCGGACGCGAGGCCGCGGACCTTCTCGAACGCAGGACGTTCGATATTGTGTACACGGACATGCGCATGCCCGACGTGGACGGGTGGGGCGTGGTGCGCGCCGCGCGTGCGCACAACCCGGATGTGTTTGTGGTGCTCGTGACGGCCTGGGCCGGGCAGGTGAGTGACGAG
>Ga0351973_1009_pt1 | contig 71168 bp, 57 predicted proteins | sample BONcelFGM3001E14_FD_206745 | JGI IMG/M metagenome (GOLD analysis project Ga0351973, IMG submission 206745) | Enriched cells from coal bed in the Powder River Basin, Montana, United States - BONCAT cells FGM rep3 HSBNCT.FGM.300.1.E14 ...
CGTAGCGGTACCCGGAATCGCCGCGTTCGATGCGGTCCACGTCCGCGTCGGTGAGCATGCCGTGCTCGCGCGCGATGCGCAGGATGCCGGTGCCGGGAAAGCATTCGAGCCAGAACGTGAGCAGGCGGTCCGGGTGCAGGTCGGCGTAGAGTTCGGCGGCCGCGCCCAGGGTTTCGGGCGTATCTCCGGGCAGGCCCACGATGTGGTCGAGCGACACATGGATGCCGTATTTTTTGAGCGCGGCTACGGAAGCGCGCACCTGGTCGTTGGAGTAGTTGCGGTTCAGCACATCGCGGCGCACCTGCGGGTCCGCGCTCTGCACGCCCATGGTGGTGAAGGCGCACCCGCTTTGCGCGAGCATGGCGGCGCGGGACTCGTCCACGGCGCCCGGGTGCGTGTAGCAGAAGTAGGGCAGGCCGATCTGCGCGGGGTATTTTTCGCAGAATTCTTCGAGCCACCTGCGGCGGGTGCCGAACACATCGTCGCGGAACACCACCATTTTCATGCGCCCGCGTTTTTTGAAGGGGAGCAGTTCGGCGAGCACGTGGTCCACGCTGCGCTGGCGCACGGGCGGCGTGCCGGGCGGGGCCGCGGCGTCCAGGCTCTTGTAGCAGTAGGTGCAGGAGAAAGGGCATCCGCGCGCGGCCATGATGAGGTAGTGATCCTCAAGCGTCGGGGCTTTGTCATAGAATAAATGTTTGTCGGGCTGGGGCAGGGTGTCGAGATCCGTGAGCGGCGGGTCCGGGTCTTGTTTCAGGAGGTTTCCGTTGTATTTAATCCACGCGCCGGGCACGGGTTCCCCGGATTCATTAACAACAGCCTCCACGAGCCGCGTGAACACGGTGTCGCCTTCGCCCACCAGGAGCGCGTCCACGCAGTCCTGCTCAATTACCCGGTGGGGCGCAGACGTGGCGTGTACGCCGCCGAACAGGATTTTGGTTTCCGGGCATGCCTGGCGCAGGGTGCGCGCGGTTTCAAGCGCCCACTGGTAATTGCCTGTGAAGCAGGAAAAAGCCGCGGCGTGCGGGGCCCATGCGGCCATGGCGCGGATCATGGCGCGGCGCCGGTCCAGGATGCGCGCCAGGCCCGGGCTGTCCAGCATGAGCTTTCCGCTGAACGCGGCCGGATCAAAGAACAGGCGGGTGTCATGCACGGCCGCGCGCGCGGCGGCGGACAGGTATTCGATGCCGAGGTTTTCGGCGCCCATGAAAACGAATGCGATTTTCATACATGGTCATTATAAACCCGGAAAGGGGCCATGCATGCGGGAATTTCTCATATTCATGAGCGCCGGGCATTTGTGCTATAATTTGGCAACGCTGAAACACGGCGGATCCGAAGGCCGGACGGCAACCATGGTGTTACGAAAAAGCAACTCATTGAAAGCAGTGCGCGCGGCGCTTTGCTTGGGCCTGATCGCGTTCGCCCTGGGCCTGCTGGCGTGCGCCGGGTGCGTGGATCGATCCAAGCAGAAGGAGTACACGCAGAAGCAGGCCACAACCATGGCCGCGGAATTTCCCAAAAAGCGCATCAAGCTTATCTGCCCGCCCAAGCAGGGGGGGCTGTCGGATTTCATCACCCGCGCCCTGGCCGAGTCCGCGCGCAAGCCCATGGGCGCGAATATTATTGTGGAAAACCGGGCCGGCGCGGCCGGGGCCACGGGCATGCGCTTCGGCGCCAAAGCCAAGCCAGACGGATACACCGTCACCTATGTGACTGTTGAAAGCGCCATCCTCAAGCACCGCACGGATGTTGAAGAAACCGCATCCTATGAGGATTTTGAACTGCTTGCGCGATTAAACTACGGCCCGGCCGCGCTCACGGTGCAGGCGGATTCGCCATGGGCCACGCTTGCGGATTTTGTGGAATATGCCAAAGCGCACCCCGGGGAACTCAAGGTTGGCAACAGCGGCGAGTATTCCATCTGGCACCTGGCCAGCGCCGCGGCCGCGGACCAGCTTGGCATGTCCATGGGCTATGTGCCGTACGACGGGTCCGCGCCGGCCAAGACCAGCCTTCTGGGCGGGCATATCCACGCCATTGTGAGCAGCCCGAGCGAAGTGCTGCCCGAGATGCAGAACGGCAGCCTGCGCATTCTGGCCGTGTTCGGCGAGGAGCGCGACCCCGCGGTTCCGGACGCGCCCACGGCGCGCGAGCTGGGATACGATGTGGTGGTGGGCGCGTGGGGCGGGCTCGGCGTGCCAATCGGAACCCCGGATGAGATAAAAAAAATTCTTTATAAGAATTTCAAAAAAGGATTCGATTCCAAAGAATTTCAGGACGCATGCGCAAAACGCGGGGTCACGCTCGCGTGGCTGCCTCCCGATGAATTCCTGGAATTCGCCAAGCAGGAAGACCGCATGTTCGGCAAAGTGCTGGGGTCCGCGCCCATGGAAGATGAAGCGCAGCCCCAGGGCCTGAGTGTGATGGCGTTCCCACGCACCATCATGATAGTGATCGGCGTGCTGGTTGCGCTGCTGGTTGTTTCCAGTGTTGCGTCCCGCAAGCCGGATGCTGAAAAGGAACCGGTTTTTGGTCCGAATGTTTTGCTCATGCTGGGGTTCTTCGCACTGCTGGCGGTTTATATTTTCCTGCTCACGCGCGTGGGCTACGTGCTGTCCACAGTGGCGTTTCTGGGCGCGAGTTTTGCGCTCTTGAATCCGAAGCGCAGCGCGGGCGCATGGGCCGCGGGCGCGGCGTTTTCTCTGCTCGCGGGCCTGGGCGTATATTATTTATTCAGCGTGTTTCTGAACGTGCCTGTTATCGAAGGGCCCGTGGATATATTTGTCCGAAAACTGCTGGGAGGCTGACGCGGTGGAGCATTTAGGCGAAGCGCTTCACATGTTATTCACGGCCAAAGTGATGCTGTTTATGTTGGCCGGCATCCTGGCGGGAATCCTGGCGGGTGCGCTTCCGGGCCTCACCGCCACCATGTCCATTGCCCTGCTCGTGCCGTTCACATACCGCATCAACCCGCCGCTGGCCGGCATGATGGTGCTGCTGGGCGTGTACGTGGGCGCCATGCACGGGGGCGCGATCAGCGCGATTCTCATTCGCACGCCCGGCACCCCGGCGGCCGCAGCCACATGTTTCGACGGGTTCCCCCTGGCCCAGCAGGGCAAAGCGTCCCTGGCCCTGAATGTGTCGTCCATCGCATCCACGGTGGGCGGCGTGTTTTCCACGATTATTCTCATCACCGTGGCGCGGCCCATCGCGGGCTTCGCCCTGAGCTTCGGCCCGTTCGAGATGTTCTGCCTCACCGTGTTCGGACTCAGCATCATCGCGGGCGTGAGTGAAGGCTCCATATTAAAAGGATTGATCATGGGCGCCATGGGCATGCTGTTCGCGGCCGTGGGGCGCAGCGCGGTGTTTGATGTGGACCGCCTCACCTTTGGCATACAGAACCTGCCCGAGTCGGACCTGCGGTACATCCCGCTCATGATCGGCGTGTTCGCTATCACCGAAGCGCTCACCCAGGTGGAAAATCTCAAACCCTCGGAGCGCAGCGTGGATGCGTTCAAAAACATGTTTCCCACGCGCGAACAAATGAAGCGCCTGCTTGCGCCCCTGGGCATCGGCAGCGTACTGGGCACGCTCATTGGCAGCATACCCGGCGCGGGCGGAGACATCGCCGGGTTTGTGGCCTACGACCAGACAAAGAAAGCATCGAAACATAAAGAAGAATTCGGCAAGGGATCCATCGAGGGCGTGGCCGCCAGCGAATGCGCCAACAACGCGGTCACGGGCGGCGCCATGATTCCCATGATGACGCTGGGTATTCCCGGGGACTCGGTCACCGCAATCCTGCTGGGCGCCATGATTATCATCGGCCTTCAGCCCGGTCCCACGCTGTTCCACAATCCCGACCCCAAGGTGCAGATTCTGGTGGCTGGCATATTCGCGGGCCTCATGGCCGCCAACCTGCTGGTGCTGCCCGTGCGGCTGCTGGGCGCGCCCCTGTTCTCACGCACCGTGGCCATTCCCGCGCATTTTCTGTGGCCCCTGGTTGTGGTGTTCTGCGTGGTGGGATCCTTCTCCATGACAGGCACCATGATGTCCGTGTTCATCATGCTCGCATTCGGCGTGTTCGGGTACGTGATGAAAAAGCTCGGGTTCCCGCCCGGCCCGCTGATTCTGGGCGTAATCCTGGGCCCCATTGCCGAGTCCAATCTGCACCGCGCGCTCAGCATCAGCGGCGGCAGCCTGGCGCCCCTGCTGCGCTCGCCCATCGCATTGATTCTGCTGGGTCTGGCTGTTATGAGCGTGCTGATTCCCTGGTGGCAGTCCCGCAGCGGCGGCGGCATCAAGAGCGTTTCAGCGAAAAAATAATTTTAAAATAATCAATAATCCTGGATGCGAAACCCATGGCTAAAATCAAGAAAATTCACGGCATTATTCCTCCCCTGGTCACACCGCTGAGCAAGCCGGACCGCGTGGATCGCGCCGGACTGCGGCGTCTGGTTAACCATGTGCTGGACGGCGGCGTACACGGCGTGTTCGCCCTGGGCAGCACGGGTGAGTTTCCGTCCCTGACCCCGGCCATGAAAAAAGCGGTCATCGAGACCACGGTCGATGAAGTGAACGGCCGCGTGCCCGTGTACGTGGGCGTAAGCGATCCGTCCTATCTGCAGGTCATGAACAATATCGCGCTGGTGGAGAAAATCGGGGGCGACGCCGTGGTGGTGCTGCCGCCGTTCTATTACCCCCTGGGCAACGATGAACTCGTGGATTTCTACGGCAAAGTGGCGGATCATTCGCCCCTGCCCATTCTGCTGTACAACATTCCGTCACTCACCAAAACCCACCTGGATCACGACCTGGTTGTGCGCATCAGCGGGCACGAGCGCATCATCGGGCTCAAAGACAGCCAAGGGGACATGACGTACATGCAAGGCCTGCTGCAGCATTTTAAAGATCGCAAGGATTTTCACGTGTTCATCGGCGTGGAAACCCTGCTTGCCGAGGGCGTGCTGTTCCACGGCGCGGGCGGCATACCGGGCGGGGCCAACGTGGCGCCGAACCTGTTTGTGAAGCTTTATAACGCCGCCAAAAAGCGCGATTTCAAAAACGTGGACCGGCTCCAGGCCCAGGTCGTGCACCTCAACGGCCTGTACCGCCACGGCCGGTTCTGGAGCAGTTACCTCAAGGGCGTAAAAACCGCATTGTCCCTCATGGGCATCTGCTCGGACGTTCTCACAGACACGTTCGACCCATTCCACGCACCCGAGCGCGAAGCCATCCGCAAAGAAATGAAACAGATGGGATTGTTGTAGATCTCAGTATTTATTCAAAAACATAGGGACAAAAAACATAGGGACAGAGGATAAAACATAGGGGAAGACACCTGATTTATGAGCAGATAAGACAGCAAATGACGAACAAATGTTGAGAAATAATGTATGTCGCCCCTGTTTTTTATGAATTGGTATATAATATTGTTAAGTGATTGGTAGCCATTATTTCACCCGCGGCCTCATCCGGTTCTTAGCGGTTCGCAGCCGGCGAAAGCCCAATGACATGAGGCGCGCCCGAGCGCATGCCAATTTCAAGGCGCTGAACAGGAAGAGGTTTCTTTTTCATGCAGATTCCTGCACAGGATTTTACATACGATGAACAAGGCGGCATTATTGAAACTTTGCCCCCTCCCATTCCTCCGGATTACAACCACTCGGACAAGCCACACAAAGCGTACACCTTTCTTGAGAAGAAGCTTTTTCGCAACAATATGCGCGTGGGTTTTCTGTTCGACGAACAGTCTGAGAAATCCCGCGGGTATCTTAAAAAACTGCGCATTACGCCCACAAACCGCTGTTCGGCGCGTTGCTACTATTGTCCCCGGCCATTCATGCTGGCCGAAGGCGCAGGGTATATGGATTTTAATTTTTACACGGATCTTGTGGACCAGGGCCACACGCTTGGCGTCAAAGGGGTGGACCTGGGGGGGTGGGGCGAACCCACGCTACACCCGCGCATTTTCGACATGATTGAATACGCGTTCGACAAGGGCATGAAAGTGGGGATCACGAGCAATTTCATACCATTTGACAAGGAGCGCCTTGAGCGCTTGGCTCAGTATCCCTTTGACACCATGGAAATGTCCATGGACGGGTTCAATGCCAGTGAATACCAGGCGGGAAAACGCGTGGACCAGTATCCCCGGGCCTTTTCCAATGTTACATTTTTTTTCGAGCAGGCCAGAAAACACAAGCAGCCAACCCACTTCAATATCCATTTCGTGGATACCGGTAATGTATCTTTCGCCAATAAATTACGGTTTGTCCGCTACTGGAAAACCCAGATGAGCGGGCTGGACCACGACAATATGTTCTTCTACGAGCCCCTCAACTGCGGGGGCCTGTGCAATGATCTCTCGGCCAAGTCCGGTTTGGTTAGGCGTTTGCTCAGAGGCTACAAGCTGCGCAAACCCTGTTACCTGCTCGGGGCTTTTAGCATTAATTGGGACGGCGGCGTCTTTATCTGTACGGCCCACCCCATGCCCTACATGAAACTGGGCAGCCTCAAAGACATGACGCTTGATCAGCTCGCTACGCATCCGCTGTTGGCCCAATACCGGCAGGCTCACAACACCGGCAATTTCGACCTGCCCGGGTGCCGCAACTGCGACATCAACTCCATGGCACCCTTCAATTATGTTTACAAACAGGTGTTAAACAGGCTGTTTTTCTAGGCGTTCAATGTCCCAGCCTGTCTTAAAATCCTAAAAACACACATTATCAAAATCTTACCACACTCCATCGCCCTCCAACAATCCCAGACACCAGCCAAATAACTGGCTCGGCCGCGCCTTCCTTGTGCTTCATGGCAGCCAATTTAAATTAGTTCGACGTCGCGACAATCTTGAGCCGGGTGCGTGATGGTTTTTATTCGGGCAGGCTTTTTGCGAGTGGCATACAGGATCGCGTTTATCGCAGAATGCGAATTTTCAGGATAGACGCCTGGTTTATGAGCAAATAAGGCAAGAAAAGATGAACAAATGTTGAGAAATAATGTGTCTGCGGGCATGTTGAAAAAGTGCCGATAGTGATAATCAACAGTGGATTTCAGCTAAAGACATGCTGGCATGACGAACATTAAGGGAAGATAAGGTACAGATTGAATCCACAGTCATTCTTGATTTATATGAAGCAGGGTTTTTCAACAATCCCTCTATCTCTGTTATCTCTGTGTTTTGTTGTATTTTTAAACGGTAGTTGTTCCTGTTTTACAGTAGGCGCCGCCGGCAACGCTGGCGTATTGTTTTTGCGCTGTCAGCCGGCTTGGTCTGTTCTGTTTTTGGCCCGGGTTTTCGCGGCATCCCAGATGGTGACCAGACCGGTGCGGGGCTGGAAGTAGCGGCTCTGGTTGACCCAGCGGTGGGCCAGGAGCCCGATTTCACGCGCTCGGCTGTCTTCGAACATTTCATACCATTTTTCGAGATTGTCGTTTTCACCGAACCACTGGGCTCGGCGCCGGTTTGCATTGCATTTCATGGCGCACTCGCGGTGATACATGCCCGCGGCGCCAGGCTCACCCTCGCGGTATCCCACCACGCATTCACTCACTTTGTGAATCGGCTTTCCGCATTTTTCGCATCCCGGGGTTTTCATGGCCCGCTCCGTTAATATTTATCTACCTGTACATTATTATACCTGTATGCTGCTTTTATGTACAGTGATTTAAACAAATATTTGGAGGTTCTTGTTCCCCCGGCGCGCGGCGCGGGCAGGGTAATATTCGGGCGTGTCGTCTTAAGGACGATATGCAGTTACTCCATATTGCCATATTCTAAGGGCATTGACAGCAGGGCCACACATGACACAACCAGGAGGATGACAATGGACGACAAGATGACAAAGGAACAGGTGCTTAAGGAAGTCAAGGATAAAAACGTAGGCATGATCCGGCTGTGGTTTTTCGATATCGTGGGCCAGGTCAAGAGTTTTGCGGTGTCCCCGCGTGAACTGGAAAACGCGCTGGAAAACGGCATGGGGTTCGATGGCTCGTCTGTAACCGGGTACCAGGACATTGAAGAGAGCGACATGATCGCCATGCCCGATCCGTCCACGTTCCGCGTGATTCCCTGGCGTCCCAAGGACGCGCCCGTGGCGCGCATGATCTGCGATGTGATGACTCCGTTCGGCGAGGCCTATGAAGGCGATCCGCGTTATGTGCTCAAGCGAGCGGTCAAGCGCGCCAATGACATGGGATACGATCATTTTTATATCGGGCCCGAACTGGAGTATTACCTTTTCAAAGATGAGAAGACCCTGGAGCCTCTGGACCAGGGTTCCTATTTCGACCTCACGGATCAGGATGTAATTTCCGACATCCGGCGCGACACGATCCTGGGCCTTGAAGAAATGAAGATCAAGGTGGAATACAGCCACCACGAGGTGGGCCCCAGCCAGCATGAAATCGATATCCGCTACGGCGACGCCCTGGACATGGCGGACAACGTGGTTACGTACCGCGTGATCGTCAAGAAGATTGCGCGCCGCTACGGCCTGTACGCCACGTTCATGCCCAAGCCTCTTTTCGGACAGGCCGGCAACGGCATGCATGTACACCAGTCCCTGTTCCACGGCAATGTGAATGCTTTCTTTGATGCGAACGATCCTGACAATCTGTCCGCGGACGCCCGCCACTACATTGCCGGGCAGCTTCACTACGCCCGGGAAATGAGCGCGGTGCTCAACCAGTGGGTGAACAGCTACAAGCGGCTTGTGCCCGGATACGAAGCGCCCTGTTACATCGCGTGGTCCCTGCGCAACCGCTCGGCCCTCATCCGCGTGCCCGTGTACCACCCGGGCAAGGAATACGCCACGCGCCTGGAACTGCGCAACCCCGACCCCGCGTGCAACCCGTACCTGTCGTTCGCGGTCATGTTGCACGCGGGACTGGACGGCATCGAGCAGAAAATGCCCCTGGGCCCGGCCATGGATAAAAATCTTTACCATCTCACATCGCGCGAACGAGCGGACCTGGGCATCAAGTCCATTCCCGACAGCCTGGGCCGCGCCATCGACCTGGCCGAAAACAGCGACCTGCTGCGCCGCGCCCTGGGCGACCATGTGTTCAGCCGTTTCATCGAGCTTAAGAACAAGGAGTGGGATAATTACCGCGTACAGGTGACTCCCTACGAACTGAACACGCTGCTGCCTATTCTGTAGACCCGCGGTGTATAAGGAATGTCTTCGACAACTCAAGGGCCCCTTTTGGAAAAGGGTATCCTCACCTTGCGGTCTTCGGCGTCTGATATGTCATACCGCCTATGACTACAGTTTTTAGCGTAGAATACAAGCAATGATAGCAGGTTTGTAGGGCGGGGACCCCGATCCCCGCCGTAATCTGTATCGCTTTGCAAACACTCGACTCCAATCGAGCAAACAAAATTCGATTATGACGCATTGGGGAATTCCGGGACTGTGTTTAAGATGCAAATCGCTTGGCAATTTTTGGTTCCGGCGGGGATCGGGGTCCCCGCCCTACAAATCATGCGTATATTCTCAGTTGGTAGAGCAAAGTAGATATCCCCTTTTGAAACAGGGGCTCTTGAGCCCAAAAAACTTTTTGGCGGGCGATTACCCGGCAAATGCGCGCCGGGCAATCGCCTCACAACTCCTGGACTGTTCCTCGTTTTTCCGTGCCTTAATGCGCCCCGCGCCTTAAAATATCAGGGAATACGGTAATGTATTGAAAAGTAAGGATCGGAGATCTTTTCCATGCCCGGCTGCAAAATAAAAATCTGCGGTGTGACCCGCGAACAGGATGTCCGGCTTATCAGCGATTCCGGGGCCGATTATGTGGGCCTGCTTATTGATATGCCGTCCAAAAGGACCGTGGACGCGGAGCGCGCGGCCCGGCTCATGGCCGTGAGCGCTATTCCTGCGGCCCTGCTGTTTTTTGACAAGCCCCGCGAAGACGTGGCCCGGATTGTGGAAACCCTCAACCCCGCGGCCGTGCAACTGCAGGGCCATGAAACGCAGCAGGATGTGCAGTGGCTGCGCGGGCGCATGGACTGCGCCATATGGAAAGGCGTGCATCTGCCGGCCGCGGGTACGGGCGAGGTGCAGAGCCAGGAAGTGCTGGCGCGCATGAACGACTACGCCATGGCCGGCGCGGATGTGATTCTTCTGGACACGGTTGTCAAACCGCAACAGGGCGCCGCGCAGATGGGCGGCACGGGCAAGACATTTGACTGGAACACGGCCGCGGAACTGAGCACCGTGTTTCCGGGCCTCATCATGCTCGCCGGCGGGCTGAACCCGGAAAACGTGGGCCGCGCCATAGACATGGTTCATCCCTGGGGCGTGGACCTGGCCAGCGGAGTGGAAAGCGGAACCCCCGGAATCAAGGATCCCGCCAAGGTCACGGCATTTGTCAAAGAAGTGCGCAAATCAGATTTGTTTTATATGTAATTGCGGCGGCTGTCAGGTTTCGTCGTCTTCCTCATCGGATTCCAGGTCTTCATCTTCATGGCTGTCTTCATCCGCATCTCAATAAAAAAATGCAAATAGGCAGATTGCTTATTCGGGATTGCTGTCTTGAGTGGGGGCAATTGCGATGCAGGGTGAAATCGCGGGTTGTTGCTGTTCGCCGGTTTGCGCCATCAGGCCGCCTATTTCTTTTTCCAGCCTGGACAGGGATTTGCCGTTTGTGGACACGAAGCGCGGGCCGGGCAGTTCGATGGTCTGCGCCTGGTCCACGACAAGGAATCGGCCAGCGGGGATGCCGGGCCAGGGTGCGATGTGCAGGCAGTCGCCCGGTTCCACGAAAAATCCGCTTTTAATTTCGCGGGCGAATTCCGGGTCCAGTTCGCGCACGCGGTACTGGGTTTGCGGCGTGCTGCTTTGATTTGAAGCGAGCAGGGATGACTCCGGGGGCGGCGCGAATTTATCCAAAGAAGGGGGCGGAGCGATAATGGGTGCGGCGCCGGTTTGGGCAAAAGCGCGGAACACCGCATTCATGGGGGAATCGTATTCCGGGCGCCAGGGTTCATTGAGGCTGCGGCTGCCGCGCTGTGGAATCTGGATAAATCCGGAGGCGAATCCGCCGGGGCCGGGCATGGGAACGAGTTCCTGTGCGGGGGGTGCGATGTTTTGGGGAACCAGGTCCACGGCCAGAGGGAGATTTTGTGAGGGCAGGGGCGGGGCGCCTTGCAGCAGGCCGGCGCAGGATTCGGCGAGCACGCTGTCGAGGGTGAGTGCGCCCGCGGGGCTGCCGTCGCGAAATACCAGGAATGCATCTCCGGTCGCCAGGCCGTGGGAGCGGCCGCGGTTGATGCGCACATAGGGGTTGCCGGTGCGGGAGTCGAAGGTAAGGAAAATCATTTCCACGGATTTCATGAGCATGGCGGTTTCCGGCGCCGTGGCCTGGCTGTTGAGGGTCTGGTTTTCCGCAGCGTTCACAGGCGCGCAGGCCAGGAGCAGCCCGAGCACGGCTGCGCACGCAATGCGCCGGGCCGGAAATATGCGTTGGGCTTGTGAGATGGGCGCGTTCGCGTGACGGTTCATTTTTCGGGGGCCGGCTCAACCGGGGCCGGGTCGGCTATGCGGGATATGACAGGATCGATGAGGGCGCTGATTTCGCCTTTGATGCGGCCGATGATTTCCGTGATGTCGCCGTTTTTGTCGACAAAATACAGGGCCGGGATGTTGCTGACTTCGTAGGCTTTGCCCACGGAAGCGTCCGCATCGTTGAGCACGGGAAAGGGCAGGTCATAGCGCTGGATGTAGGCCTTGGTTTCGCGCTCCTGGGACTCGCCTTTGACGTTCACCAGGGAGAGCACGGCGAAATCATAGGTGCGGCTGATGGTGCGGAGGTAGTCCTGGATGTAAGGCATGGCCTGGGTGCACGGCGGGCATGTGGGGTGCCAGAACACGAGCAGCACGGGCTTTCTGCCCTTGTAGTCGGAAAGGGAATATACGTCGCCGAACATGTCGGAGGCCGTGAAATCCGGGGCGGGTTTGCCGATGAGCGCGTTCTGGTTTTCATCGGCGTCGCGTTCCACGAATTCCAGGTCGGGGATGGTTTCCCCGCGCACGGCTTTAATGAGCATGTCTTCGAATGTCAGGTTGCGGATGGGGATGCTGATGGTGTGTATCTGCCGTGTGAGCAGGGTGCGGTCTTTGGCGATGATATGGAATGCGGGGACCATGGTGATCACAAACTGTTTGGAGAACGCCAGGTCCGGGTCCGCAATCACAGGCCAGTTCAGGCCCGAGTCTTTCATGGCGTCGCGCACCATGCGCGTTTCTTCGCGGCTTGATGTGCGCGCCACGGTATAGACAGCTACGTCTTTGCCCAGACTGTTCTTTTTAATGACATCGCGCAGTTCTTTCATGCGCTCGATGCACAGGTCGCAGGTATTGAGCCAGAAAGCGAGCACAACGGTTTTTTCGCCCAGGTCCTTGTTGATGAGAATGCCGCCGCCGTCCACGGACGGCTGGTCCTGTATGAGCACCTTTTCACCGCGCAGGAATTCCTTGTAGGGATAGAAAACATCGGGGTCCTGGGCGCGGGCCGCAGAACTGGTGAGAATCACGGATACAAAAACAATAAAAACGGCTGCGAGGCACGTTGATGTTTTTAATCTGGTCATTGCGTTGTGCGCCATGGTCAGTTGCGGGACTCGAAATCATTGAAATTCTGTTGCAGAGCGGGGTCTGCCAGGATTTCTTCACAGAAACGGGTCATGGTTCCTTCCAAACAGTCTCGGTACATGGTGACCTTGAAGTTCTGGATGCGCTCTGAGTCCACGGGGTGGGTGGACAGATATTTTTCCAGGCCCGAAGATCCGCCCATGCGGCTCATGCCTTCCCACAGGTCGATGCCTGCTTCTGGGTCGAACCCGGCCTGCCAGGCGTATTCCAGGCCTCTGCGGTCTGACTCGCGTTCAAAGCTGCGGCTCTTCTTGGTGTAGATAAGGTTGCCCGCAATGTTGCCCGCGGTGCCGCCCACCACTTCGCTCACCACTGTGGCCAGGATGCCGGTTTTAGTGCTTTTTTTGATGTGCTCCTTGGATACGTGGGCCATTTCGTGGCCGCACACGGCAGCGAACTCGTCTTCACTCTGGAAGAAATTGATCATGCCCATGTAGAAGTGCACTTCGCCGTTCTGGTCCGCATAGGCGTTGATCACGTCTTCATCTTCAATTTTGAATCCGGAAATATCATCGGGGCGCTCCAGGTACGGCAGCATTGAGCCGCATATTTTCTCCATCTCGGCCTGGGCCTGGTCCACGAGTTCCTGGTGCGAGCGCGCAGCGCGCGCCGCGGCGGCTTGCAGCGCCACCAGGGCGCATATAGCTATCAAGGTCATCAGGACTTTCTTCATTGTGCATTCCTCCATCCGGAAACACTTGCGGATTCCATAATCATTCTAACACAATTCGTTGGCGCTTGAAACGCCGCGGCTTAATCGCCACATCTTCCAATGAATTTAAACACTGTTTCCTGACACCCGGTTCAGACGACACTATAATTATTTAGTAGCCGGGAGCTTCGCGCTTCCGCCGGAGGGATGTAACGATTGCTGAAAATCAATGAGATTTTTTACAGCATACAGGGGGAATCATCCCTGGCCGGAAGGCCCTGCACGTTCATACGCCTGGCCGGATGCAACCTGCGCTGCAGTTACTGCGACACGGATTACGCCTATAGCAACGGAATTCTCATGAATGTGGATCAGGTGCTGCGCACCGTGGCCAAACACGACTGCCCCCTGGTGCTCATCACCGGCGGCGAGCCGCTCATGCAAGAGGAATCCCTGGTGCTTATGGACAAGCTGATCGAGCTTGAATATCAGGTCATGCTCGAGACCAACGGCTCCCTGCCCGTGCAGAACGTGCCCGAAGGCGTGCTGCTCGTCATGGATATCAAATGCCCGGGCAGCGGGGAGATGGAAAAGAATCTTTATACGAACATTGATTACCTGGGCGCCGCGGACAACTGCAAATTCGTGATCTCGGATCGGCGCGATTACGAATGGGCCTCGGATGTGATATTCGACTACGGCATCAATGAACTGTGCGAAGTGCTCATGTCTCCATGCCACGGCAAGATAGAACCCCGGGAACTGGCGGAATGGATACTCAAGGATCACATGCCCGTGCGCCTGCAACTGCAACTGCACAAAATGGTGTGGGGCAATGATACGGAGGGCCGATGACGCGGAGCGCGGTGATTCTTGTAAGCGGGGGGCTGGACTCCACTGTATGCCTGGCCCACGCCGTGCGCAGCGGGTTTGCGGCCTATGCGCTCACCGTGGATTACGGCCAGCGCCACCGCGTGGAGCTTGACGCCGCGGCGCGGGTTGCCAAAGCCCTGGGCGCGGCAGGCCACATGGTGCTGCCTGTGCCCCTCACAGCCTGGGGCGGCTCCGCTCTCACATCTGAAACAAAGGTTCCCAAACATAATGACACAGACCCCGCGCCGGACCACGGCATTCCCGTGACGTATGTGCCCGCGCGCAATACTATCTTTTTATCCCTGGCCCTGGCCTGGGCTGAAACCCTGGGCGCGCGCGACATTTACATCGGCGTGAACGCTATTGATTACAGCGGGTACCCGGACTGCCGGCCCGAGTACATTGCCGCATTCCAGCACATGGCCGCGCTGGCCACAAAAGCCGGGGTGCACGGCGAACCCGTCACCATTCACACTCCGCTTATTGAGTTGTCCAAAGAGGGGATTATCCGCATGGGTTTTGATCTGGGCGTGGATTTTTCCCTCACCCACAGTTGCTATGACCCGGACGCTGCGGGCCGCCCCTGCGGCCGCTGCGACAGTTGCGTGCTGCGCCTCAAGGGTTTCCGCCAAGCCGGAGCGTCCGACCCCCTCGACTATCAAATTTCCGTTTTCCGCTGATTTCGCGAACAGTTAAACGGTCCCTTGTTCGAGCCAGGAGGATTTGTCTTCGCGGTTGTGTGTTTTTATGCAATCGTGCGCTTGGTGTCGCCGTTGATTTCCGCGCGCAGGTAATCGGATAAAAGCCAGCCGAGCATGGACAGGCTTTCCATGTCCAGGAATTTTTCGGCGCGGTCCTCGAACATGATTTTGACTTCAGCCGGGAACTCTTCATCTTCGTCGTTAAAGAGCAGGAGCATGGGCAGATCGGGCAGGGCCTGGAACATGCGGATGAGGTCGTATTGCAGGGGTTGCTCCAGTTCGGGTTTGCTGCCGCCCATGGCGTTGCACGCGGCTTTGAATTGCTCGAGTTTTCCGGAGAACGTGTCGGCTATGGTCTCTTCGGCATTGGCGCGGAACCCCTGCACGAGCGGCGCGGCGTCTGTGAAATCGCGGAACATGACCCAGTTGCTGGAAAACGGGAACGCATGCGGGAACCGGATCACGTACTGGCAGAGAATAACGATTTCCGCGTGCACGAGCGGCTTGTTCTCCGGGTATTCGATGCCCTTGGCGCTCACGTGGTAGCGCCGCCCGAACAGTTTCACGGGCAGCATGTCGTGTTCCATGTCCACGTTGAGGCGCTTGGCCAGTTCGGGCAGGTTGCGCTTGCCGATTTTTTCCAGATACATTTGATAGGTTTTTTCAAAAACATCGGCCGCGTCGGGCGGCGGGATTTTCTTTTTGTCAGCCATGGAATGCCTTTCCGGATTCAGTCCTGGGAGCGCAGCCACGTTTCATTGAATGCGGCGTGCTTGATGGTGCTGCGGTTGTTGCTGGTGTACGTGAGGTGAATGGTTCCGTCCGGGGCCTGGGCCAGGAACGGGTAGGAGAATTCTTCAGATGTGGTTTCCAGTGTTTTTTCAAAAGGCCATGTTTTGCCGCCGTCATCGGACAGGGCCACTTTGAGGGGGGTGCGCACGAATTTGCTGTCGTTCCATGCAAACACAAGCGCGCCCGAATCCAGGGTGATGAGCGCGATGCCGCTGTCCGGGTTGTTCAGTTTGTGCTTGAACGGTACTTTCCACGTTTTGCCTCCGTCGCTTGACAGAGACACCCATACTTTTCCGGGCACGGTGTGGTGACGGGCGAACATGATGTATTCATCACCGCCCAGGGGCGCGATGCACGGTTGCAGGTTTTCGGGTTCGGTGAGGGGCACAAGGTATTCCTCGTATGTTTCAAATCCGTGGCCGCTGATCCAGATCACGGACTGCATGGGCTGGCCCGGGAGCTCGATGTACACGGGGAGCATGATTTTGCCGTCGGGCATTTCCAGGGCGTTGGCGCGGATCACGTAGCCTTTTTCCTTTGTGATCTGCCTGGGCCCGGACCACGTGCGACCGCTGTCCGTTGATGTTTGTACGAATACGTGGCATGTGCCCCAGTCGGCCCAGCCCGCGCCGTATTTGATTACATAGAACAGCCACACGGTATCCTTTGAGTCCACAAACAGCACGGAATTGCCCAGGGCGTAATCAGTGTTTTCCGCGAGGATATAGGGCGCGTCCCACGCTGCTGTGTTTGCGGGTTTGCGCGCGGCCCACAGGTTCACATCGGGCAGGCCCTCGCTGGCGCCGCCGAACCATGTGGCGAGCAGGCTGCCGTCGGGCATGGATGCGATGCTTGAGGCGTGGTTGGCCGGGCGCGAAGCATCGGGCGCGAAAATGGGTTGCATTTCGAAGAACGGCGTGTTTTCTGCGTTGGCCATGGCGGTTCCCCCGATGAGCAGAAACAGAACAGCGGATATGATGAAAAATCGGTGCATGGCTGTGGGTCGCCTCCGGGTGATTACAGGGTGGGGTTGGGCACGGTTTTGAACCGGGTTTTGGCCATTCGGTCATACATGACGATGCTGCCGGCCACGTGAACATTGAGGCTCAAATCGTACAGGGACGGAATTTCCACGATCTGGTAAACCTGTTCCAAAATGGAATCGGGCAGGCCCTGCTCCTCGGTGCCCATGAGGTAAATGGCGCGTTCCGGGTGCGCGTAATGGGCGATATCATAGGATTTTTCATGTTGCTCCACGGCCACAAGTTTGGCGTCATGGGGCCGTGATTCCATGAATTGGTCAAAATCATCGAAGTAAAACAGGGGCAGGTGCCGGTGGGATTTCTGGGTGTCTGTGTTGATTCTTCCGAATGTGTTGCCGATGGTGAACACGAACGAAGCGCCCAGAAGCATGGCCGAGCGCCACAGGCCGCCCACGTTGGCTTTGTTTTCGGGCTCGTGGATGCCGATGCCGAAATAGCCTCTGGGGCCGAAATCCTTGGTTCGTTTCACATGGCGGCTCATGGTTTTTGTCCCCGGCGTGTTGAGGCCGTGATTTTATCCTATTCCGAACAGGCGCGCCTTTCAAGCGCAGTTGCCCGGCTCATGGGTTTACAAAGAAAGGAATGTCGTGGCCGGGAAGAATCATTTTGTATTTTGTGTGGCGCTGGGCCAGGGCATTCAGGACCGCGCGCACACTGGCGGCGCCGGCCTGTGGGTCCGCGAATGCCGTGGGGTGGTCCAGGGTGAGAAAATGCGCGTGGCTCATAATGAGATCCCCGGCCAGGCACACGGACAGGTCATGCTGTTTGAGGTCAACGATGTACGAACAATGCTGGTATCCGTGGCCGGGCGTGTTGATAACCGCCATGGAATCCGGCAGCGATTTGACATCAATGGGATTTGCGGGAATACCGGAATCTGGGTGGGCCAGGAAAAGCGCTCCGGGCAGAGCCTGGCGCAGGCGCGGGTCCATGTGGTCTCCGTGCGGGTGCGTCACGAAATGGGCTTTGATGTGCGCGGGATCCACGCCCGCGGCGCGGATGGCGGCCAGGGCCATGTCTATGGAAGCCGGGCCGTGCGTGGCCGGGTCCGCACTAAGGAACGAACAGTCCACGAGCGCCGGGAAAAGTTCGGGGCAGTCCGGCTCCAGAAGCAGTGCGGACGTGGAGCGGCCATCGAGCCCGAATGCGAGTTTGATGGCGTGTGTATGGTCCCAGAATTGATCCACGGCCGCTGTATCGTATTTCAGATCATGCATGATCGTCTTAATGTCCGGCGATCCTGCCAGGTTACCGTATTTGAGGATTTTCAGTTCCATGGGTCACGATCCTTGATCTATAGTCGCGCAATGCGGGGCAATGATTATTGATTTCTCACTCCTGGTCCGGGAAGATTTTTCCGGGGTTAAGAATGCCGGTTGGATCGAACACGCGTTTGATGCCTTTCATGAGTTCGAGTTCAGAGCGGCCCACGGCCATGGGTATGTGGTTTTTCTGCAGGCAGCCGATGCCGTGTTCGCCCGACAGTGTGCCGCCCATGGCCACCACGGTTTTGTGCAGTTCGGCAATGGCGCCCGGCAGCCTGGTTTTCCATTCCTGCTCGCTCATGGCGTTTTTCACGATGTTGCAGTGGATGTTGCCGTCCCCGGCGTGGCCGTAGCAGATGGTGCGGATGCCGTGTCGCGCTGAGATATCTTTTATGGCGCGCACCAGGTCCGGGAGTTTGGCTCGGGGCGCCACAGTGTCCTCCTCGCGGTAGGCGGAATGTTTCTTGACGGCTTCGCCCATGGCGCGGCGCATGCTCCACAGGTGTTCCTGCTTAACCGTTGTTTCAGCGAGCAGAACATCCAGGGCGCCCGCGTCCAGGCACGCCTGGCCCGCGCGCTCGATGTCTTTCTGGATCAAAGCCTCGTCGTCGCCGTCCAGTTCGATGAGGAGCAGTGCCTGGGCGTCGCTGTACGGAAACGGGCGGCCCAGCATAGTGACCGCATTCTGAATGGCGTCGTGTTCCATGAACTCGGCGGCGCAGGGGAAGATGCGGTTCAGGAAGATGCTGTTGAGCGCGGCCGTGGCGTGGTCCAGGCACGGGAACGGGGCGAGAAGGGTGCGGCGCAGGCGGGGCAGGGGGATGAGGCGCACGATAATTTTTGTGATAATGGCGAGCGTGCCCTCGGAGCCGATGAGCAGTTGGGTCAGGTCATAGCCCGTGACATTTTTCAGGAGTTTTCCGCCAGTGTTAATGATGTCTCCGTTGGGCAGCACGGCCTGGACGCCGCGCACATAGTCGCGGGTCACGCCGTATTTGAGGGTGCGGGGCCCGCCCGCGCATTCGGCCAGGTTGCCGCCCAGGGTGCAGCTTGCGCGGCTGGCCGGGTCCGGGGGATAAAACAGGCCCAGGTCCTCGACCGCTTTGTGCAGGTTTTCGGTGATAACACCCGGCTCGCACACGGCCATGAAATTGTGCGTGTCGATTTCAAGGATGCGGTTCATGCGTTCGAGGCCGAGCACCACGCCGCCGTGAACGGGCAGGGCGCCGCCGCTGAGGCCTGTGCCGCCCCCGCGCGGGGTTACGGGTACGCGCGCCTCGTGGCACAGGCGCATGATGGCGGCCACGTGTTCGGTGCTGCCGGGTCTGACCACGGCCTGGGGCGTGAAGCGCAGGTCTTCGGTTTCGTCGTGGGTGTAGGGTTCGATATCAAATGCGGACGTGAGCACGTTTTCCGTGCCGGCGATCTGCGCAAATTGGTCCAGAAGCTCATTTGTCACAGGTTTGTAGTGCGTCATGAATGTCCCGATTCTTTTTGCTTCGCATTATAATCGATTGCCGCGCGTGTGGAAAATCCCGCCGCAGGTTCCCCGGACGCGGGTTTTCCGTATAATGAACAACATAATAAAGAGTAGTAAAGTTTTTGGGGGGATTTGTCGATACACAAATAACATGGGCGAAAATCGGTTTCAGCGTGCAGGAAAATCCCGGATAAAAAGAATGGCGCTTTTGTGCGTGCTGATAATGCTTGCCGGAGTGGCCTCGTGCGGCGGCGGAGGCGGCGGGCGCACAGCGGGCGCACCCATTCCCTCGTCGCCCATAGCCATTACAGGCGGGTCCGGCAGTGTGTTCGTTTCTCCAAGCTGGGCCATCGTGTATCCTCCGGGCCTGATGCCGCGCACGAGCAATGCCACGCGCTATGAACCCCTGCTCAACGCCTGGTACATTTACGACGGCACGGCTGACTGGACCTGGTACTCGGCCGTGGGGTCCACGGAAGGCATTGCTGCGGTCATGAGCAACCCGTGGGAAGATGTGGCCGTGTCATTTGTTCCGGGCAGCACGGGCATGGTGCAGTTTTATATCGACGGAGTGGCCACAGCCACTCTGGACCTGTCTCAGCCTGTACCCTATGAAGGCTACAGCGATGAATTCACAACGTTCTACACCATCGCAGAAGACATGGATGAGACCATGCACACCGTGGCCATGGAAATCGCTTCGGGAACGGTCAAATTTGACGGCTGGCGCATTAAATACAAAGATAATTACTACCGCATCGACTGTAGAGACGTGAACACCCTGGAAGCCAAAGCCATCTCCACAACGGATACGATCCTCGCCGCCATCGAGAAGTATTACCAGGAAGAGCGGCAGTATCCCAACCCCGCAACGTCCACTAATGTGGTTTCGCTTCTCTACGCCCAGGGCTACCTCACAAGCCAGCCGGACAATGAATTCAACGGCAACAAAATGACGGACACAGACACCACATACTCGGGCGGCGACTACAATTACACATTGACATCAACCGAGGATTACAGCCTGTCCGTGTATGGCGGACGGGGCACTTTGTACACGGTAACAGCCAACACAGCGGCATCCGAGTATCTGGCCCTGTCTATTGCCACGCCCACCAACCACATTACAACCACCAATGAGTGGGCCACATTCACGATCACGCCCACATCAAAATACGATGCCACCGTAAGCGTCAGCGGGGGGCTCAGCGGCGAACAGGAATTCCCGGCCACCAGCACACAGGAATTCACCACAAAAGTTAAGCTCAAGCAGGGTGTGAACACGATTTCCGTGTCATTGTTTGATAATTACAACCATTCCATCACCCTGAAACGCACAATCACCCTGGACACAACCGCGCCCACTATTTCCATGCTAACCCCGTACCCCCAGGTGTTGGAGGATGGAACGGACCGCATATTTGTGAATGTGTATTCCGCCACAACCACCGTTTCAGTCCTGGTGGAAAACGGCGCCGCAGTCACCATCAACGGGCAAACCATCACCGAATCCACAAAAGACCGGGGTGTCTTCTCCACGGTCATCGATTTGCAGGCCGAGTCCAACACCATCACCGTAACGGCCACGGATATCTGGGGCAACAAGAGCGAAACCTCGTTTGAAATCGTGCGCAACTGAACTGCGTCCCGAATCCCGCCCAAATCTGATTCAGCCAATTTAACACAATCCCGATATATTGCGCGTTTAATAAATAAAAGGTAAACTTTATTTCTGTACAAAATGTGATGCACAAGCACACCTGACGTAATTGTCTTCAAACAATGCAAGGTGAGCGGGTAATGGGTATTCACAAAACGCAAGCCCGGCCCCAAGCGCCGGGGAAAGTGAACGCACACGTGGGTTCGAGAGAGATTAGAAGCGCGGCTGTTCAGCGCAGCCTGCTGGAACTTGACACGCTGCTGGACCGGGGCGTGGAAATTATGGCCCTTGGCGAGCCCCAGGCCGCCGCAGAACTGTATAACGAATACCTTGCGGGGCTGGAAGAGCGGTTTCGCGGGGATGTGAAGAATATTCCCATAGACGTGCTCACGCGCCGTTTTCGCGTGCTCATGCTGCTTGCGGAATGCCACCGCACCCTGGACCAGAGTGATCCCGCGTTGCAGCAACTCATCGAATGCAATGCCCTGGCCCGCGGCCCTCTATGCGACATTTCGGAATACCTGGTGCGGTCGGCCATGGAAATCAGCCGCATCTACGTATTCCGCAAAGAACCCGCGCTGGCCAAGCAGTATGTGTCGGAAGCAACGCGCGTGGGCAAGGAAAGCAATGAACCGTACCTTGTGTCCCTGGCGGGCTTTGCCACAGGGCTGCTGTTTTCATGCGTGGGCCGCCACGGTGAAGCGCACAATATCTTCACGGGCGCCGCGGCCAGGCTCATCGAAGAAGAAGACCCGGCCCAGGTCTATCTCAAAGCGGATATCCTGCTGCACATGGGGCACGAGCAGACACATCGTGAGAATATTCAGGAAGCCGCAAAAACCTATTCAGACACAGTGAAATATCTGCTGGACAACAGCAAGAAAAGTATGGCCGGCAGCCGCACGCCCGATGCGCTGCGGTTTCTGATGCTGGCGAACCTGCACGCGGATTTGCTGCCCCGCCACGAGAATAACGTGCAGATTCTGGCTGATCTGGCTGTGACCACCGGCATGCTTCTGGATACCATCGGCCACTGGGAAAAAGCCAGGCCGTTTTTTGATCGCGCCCTGGAACTGTTCGACAGCACCGGGTTCATGGAGCCGCGCCTGTACACCCTGGCGCAAATGCATATCGGCGATCTTTGCATCAAAAACAAGGATTATTCGCGGGCCATGTCCATTCTGGAAAAGGCCCGTGACCGCAGTGAAGAATCCGATGACATGCACGGGCTCGCCCTCAGTTACTATTACCTGGGAACGGCCCATTCCAAGAGCGGCGCCGACGACAAGGGCATCGAAATGTTCGAAGAGGCGCAGGGCATTCTCAATGGCATGGAGCCATCGCGGGAAAATAATGTCCTGCTCGCGCGCGTCAACAACCAGCTCGGGTTCATCGTGTCCAAGCTCAAGGATTATGAAAAGGCCCAGGCGCACCTCGAGGAAAGCGTGGATCTTTTGCGCGAGTATGCAGGCGAAGAAGCCCAGGGCGAGGCTTTCCGCCTTCTCGGAGAAGTGTACTGCCAGCGCAGGCAGCATATCCAGAGCGAGCGCGCGCTCAAAAAAGCCAATTCCATTTTTGAGCGCAAGGGCGCGCGCTACGAGAGCGCCCGGTGCTGCAAAAGCCTGGGCGAGAATTATCTGGCCGGCGGCGACCTGGAAATGGCCAATTTCTTCTTTGAAGAAGGCATTCAAATGCTCGAAGACCTGGGCATTGAATCCGACCTGCCCATGGTGTACAGCGCCAAGGCCAAAATCGGCATCATGCAGCAGGACTTCGAGGCTGCCGAGCGTCTGTTTCAAAAGGATTTTGAAATTGCCAAGCGATCGGACAACATGCACAGCATGGCGTTTTCCTATTACCACCTGGGACGCGTGCGGCGGTTGCTGAAACGCACTCACAGCGCCGAGGATTTCCTGCGCCGCAGCCTGGACCTGTTCCAGAATGTTAATAACCAGGTCATGGCCGGTGAAGTCATGCTCGAACTGGCGCTGTGCGCTTCATCGCGGCTCGACATCAAAAACGCCACGGAACTGTGCGGCAAGACGCAGAAAATATTTGAAAAACTCAAGAACCCGGACCTGGTGGCCCACTTGCTCATGGTGCGCGGCATGGTCATGCGCGACGCCAAGGACCCCCGGCGCCGCACCCTGGCCCTGCGCAGTTTCGAGGACGCCATCCGCATCCTGGAAAAAATCAACAAGGTCAGCCTTGAGCTGGCCGAGTCTTATTTTGAGTTCGCCATTTACTGGCGCGACGGCAAGGACCGCAAGCGCGCGGTGGAGTACATCATCCAGGCTATCGAATTGTGTGAAAAGCTGGGCCTGGACAAGCGCGCCAATTTCTACCTCGAAGAGTTGCAGCGCATCAGCCCCGAAGAAGGCGCCAAACTGCAACTGGGCCGCTTTGTGGACAAGTCGGCCGTGGATTCCCTGACCAAGGGCAGGGGCGAAGAGGGCATCACCGTGGAGCGCAAGAGCCTCACGATTTTCTTCACCGACATCCGCGGCTTTACATCGGTGTCCGAAACCCTGTCCCTGGAAGAGTTGACATCATTCCTGAACGATTTTTATTCGGGCGTCACGCAGGTGATCATGAAGTTTCAGGGGCGCATCAACAAGTTTATCGGCGACGAAGTCATGGCCATCTTCAACATCGACGGCGCCCTGGACGACCACCCGGTGTGGGCGGTGCGCGCGGGGCTGGAGATGACGCGCGTGCTCAACGAAATCAACCTGAGGCGGCGCAAGCGCGGGGAAATCGATATCGGCGTGGGCGTGGGCATCAACACGGGCGAAGTGCTGATCGGCAGTTTCGGCTCATCCATGCGCCAGGATTACACGGCCATCGGGGATACCGTGAATGTGGCGGCGCGCCTGCAAGGGCAGGCCAAGGCCGGCGAAGTGGTCATCAGCGACGCCGTGTACAAGCATGTCCGGGATCTGGTCGAGGCCGAGGACATGGGGGAAAAGCCCCTCAAGGGCAAGGGCCAGGCCATGCGCCTGTGGAAAGTGCTCAGCATCAAGGAATGATGCCTGGATTGGTTTATAGGAAAAATTCGGTTTTCCGACTGAATCTTTATATATTAGATTCGGGAAAATGTTCCGACACTCGCAATATGACGATAGGGCGAATACAATAGAAAAGGAATATTGAAAGGAATAACGCATCATGGCAACAACCAATGATTTGCACAATGGAATGGTTTTCGAGTATGACGGTGATTTGCTTCAGGTCATGGAGTTTCAACATGTGAAACCCGGCAAGGGGCCGGCTTTTGTGCGCGCCAAGGTCAAGAATCTGCGCACAGGGTCCCTGGTGGAGCGCACCTTCCGCGCCGGTGAAAAAGTGGAGCAAGTGCGCGTGGAAGAAAAGGAAATGCAGTATCTGTACCGTGAAGGCGAGCAATACGTGTGCATGGATAACGAGACATATGAGCAGGTGCATATTTCCGGCGCAATTCTCGGCGACCAGGTCAATTACATGAAAGAGAACGAAAACGTGAAAGTGCTGATGTTCGGCCAGGAAATTCTTGGCGTGAATGTGGAGCCGTTCATGGACCTGCAAATCACGGAAACCGATCCCGGGCTCAAGGGCAACACCGTGGCCGGGGGCACCAAGCCCGCCACCCTGGAGACCGGCGCCGTGGTCAAGGTGCCGCTGTTCATCAATGTGGGCGATGTGATCAAGGTAGACACGCGCGACAACCGGTACATTGAGCGCGTCACAAAATAACACACCCGGCGCACACGCCAAACAAGAACCGGAGGAAGCCATGCCCGAACAGGAACTGAAACAGGCGTCCACCTCGTTGGGAAAGGTGGAGATCTACGACGAAGTCATCAAGACCATCGCCGGCCTTGCCGCGAGCAAGGTCAAAGGGGTGTTCAGCCTTAAGGGCGGCTTTATCGAAGGTATCAAGCAGGCCACCACGGGCCGCCGCGATTACTCGGCCGGCGTAGAGGTCAAGCGCGAACCCAACGGGAATTTTTCCCTGGACCTGCACATTATCATTCACTACGGCTTCAAGATTGCCGATGTGGCCCCGGCCATGCAGGAAGCCGTGCGCGACAAGGTGGAATCCATCACCGGTCGCAAGGTCACGTCCGTGAATGTGCATATCGCCGATATCCGCCTGCCGGACGAAATATCCGACGACGAGAGCGAGTGACCGCCGCATGCGCGCTATTCATTTCTTCATCGGACTGGTGTTCGACGCCATAATCCTAGTGGCGGCGGGCGGGCTCGTGTACGCCGTGTTCCAGCCGGATCTCCTGGCCATGGGATACGGGTACCTGCAGGATCAGGCCGCAACGCGCGCCGGTCAGTTCAGGCTCCTGGGCGTGGGGGCCGTGTTTTTTCTTCTGGCATTCCGCAGCCTGTTTTTGGTCCTGTTTCGCGGAGGGGCGCCCACAGTGGTTGTGGCGGACGGGCCTGCGGGCCGGGTCACGCTGTCCCACGCGGCTCTGGAAGCCGTGCTGCGCCGCCTGGTTTCCATGCGCCATCCCGGCGCCGCCCTGCGCCGCGCCACGGCCTTTTTATCGCATGACGGGCTGGATCTACATGTGCGCGTGGACCTGGACCTCGTGGACACGGACCTTGGCGAATACACCCGCGAAATCGAAGCCGTGGTCCGCGATCATTTTAAACAGAAACTCGGCATAGAAGTGCGGCAGTTCAATCTCCAGGCAGGGGACAGGGAATCCCCCAATCCCCAGGCGCAAGGAGTCTGATCATTCATGGAAAATAACGGCGCCAGCCAGTCCCCTTTCAAAAAGTATTTCGGCCGCATCGCGGTCACTGCGATCCTGTTCCTTTTCGCCGTGCTTGTGGTCACGGTCGGCGTTTTCAAAGCCGTTTTCGTGGCGGCCCTCACGGGCCTCGGCTTTTATATCGGCGCCATGCTGGACGATAAGGATACTCTCCGCCGTTTCCTCGACAACTACATCGGAAGGCAATGAAAAATTATGTCACGCAATAAAGCACGCACAGTGGCCATGCAGGCCCTGTTTCAACTCGATAAATGTCCCGAAGGCGTAGCCGACGTGATCGAAACGCGCGCCGAAGAAGAAAACCTTGATGAAAATGATCTTAAATATCTCTCCACAATCACGCAGTCCGTTATCGAGAATCGCGAACGCATCGACGATTATATCCGGAGCTATTCTATTGACTGGGATATTACCCGCCTGGGCCGGGTGGAACGCTCCATCCTGCGGCTCGCCATGGGTGAGATGATTTTTCTGGCTGACATCCCGGTGAGCGTGGCCATCAACGAGGCGGTTAAAATGGCCAAGAAATTCGGGTCCGACCAGGCCGCCAAATTCATCAACGGGGTGCTCGGCAAGTTCAGCCGCAATCATATTGATGACGCCGGCCAGCCCCGCACAACTCCGGTCTGACCATGAAGCCTGTCCAGCCCGTGGCCGTTTCGGTCACTGATCTCACACGCAAAATCAAGTCCGCCATCGAGGGCGAGCCCGAGTTGCGCCATGTATGGGTGCGCGGTGAAATTTCAAATTTCACACGGCACTCCTCCGGGCACCTTTATTTCAACCTCAAAGACAAGGATTCCCAGATACGCGCGGTCATGTTCCGGCGCTACGCCGACACAATGAGCGCGCCGGTTGCGGACGGGCATGAAGTGCTGGCCCTGGGCGGCATAACCGTTTACGAAAAACGGGGCGAATACCAGCTTTATGTGCAGGCCATGCGCCCCGCGGGCCTGGGCGCGCTCCACATCCAGTTCGAAGAACTCAAGAAGAAACTGGCCGCTGAAGGCCTTTTTAATCTGCCGCGAAAGCCGATTCCCTTCATGCCGGACCGCATTGCCGTGGTCACATCGCCCACGGGCGCTGCAGTGCGCGACGTGGTGCATGTGATCTCCCGCAGGTACCCGGCCGTGGAACTGACTGTTGTTCCGGCTGTTGTGCAGGGCGATGCGGCGCCGGCCAGTATCCGCGCTGCTCTTGCGCGCGCGCAGGCCCTGCCCGGGGTGGATACCATCCTGCTCGTGCGCGGAGGGGGCAGCATCGAGGATCTGTGGGGATTTAATGATGAGGGCCTGGCGCGTGATATCGCGGCCTGTTCCGTGCCCGTGATTTCGGGAGTGGGGCATGAGACGGATTTCACGATTGCGGATTTTGTGTCGGATTTGCGCGCGCCCACGCCCAGCGCGGCCGCGGAGACCGCTGTGCCCGAGTTGAGCGCTCTGCGCGAACAGGCGCGCGCCGCGTCCCGCCGCCTCACGCATGCGGCTGCAACGCGCATACGGCTCGAACGCTCGCGTTTGCAGGGCTGCCAGGCCGTGCTGTCGCCCCGCCGCATGCGCGACCGGCTCAACCAGCAGCGCCAGGCCGTGGATGACATGATGCGCGGCGCACAATCGGCCCTGAAGCACCGTTTGGCTTCGGAGCGGCAGGGTGTGGAGTCTCTGCGGCACAGGCTGCGCGCCCTGGACCCCTTTGCCGTGCTCGGCCGCGGTTATGCCGTGCTGCGCGATGCAAAAACACAATCCGTAATCACGTCCATCAGCCAGGTGAGTACCGGAAGGGAAATTGATGCGGTTCTCACGGATGGAGCGCTGCGCAGCGTGATTGTGGAAAAGCGCGGCGGCGGTTTTCTCAAAAAGAAAAAGCCGGGCGAACTGGATTTATGATGACTTGCCGGATTGAGCGCACGCGCCGGCGCCACGAAAATATCTATCGCCAAAAATTTATTTGTCGCACAAATCTGCCCCATGCGCATAGCGGTGGCGCTGCAAGGCATATGCGGCCGGATTCCCATGTTTTGCTGTTGATAAATGGGTTTACATTCACACAATTACCAATAACAATGTATGGATGGTGCTCTGAAAACAGTGTGTTGAGAGTGCCGAAGGAGGGACTTGAACCCCCACGGGCTTGCGCCCACTAGTACCTGAAACTAGCGCGTCTGCCAATTCCGCCACTTCGGCGTACCATACACTATATAATGAGGCTGGAACGAAAAGTCAATCAGAGAATGAGAATACTTAAAAAAATCGAACAGTACACCATCGGGTATATTTTCCATTACCGCCTGTATAAATACCTTCTGATGGAGTTTACGCCCTATTTTCTCGGGGGCATTATGGTGGTGCTCGTATTCATGGGCGGCAACGCGGTGCTGTTCAATATGATGGAGCACATCATCAGCAAGCAGGTGCCGCCCGAGGCGTATCTCAAGGTGATTCTGCTGCAAATGCCCACATTCCTGGTCATGGGCCTGCCCATGGCCGTGATGTTCGGCGTGCTCCTGGCGTTCGGGCGGCTGAGCCAGGACAATGAACTGGACGCCATGCGCACGAGCTGGGTTGTTGCCTGGCGCATCCTCATATTTATGGTGCTTGTGGTGGGCCTGCCCGTGTATTTATTGGATCACCACCTGATCCACAAAACCGTGCCTGCTTCGGCCGCGCAGAGCCTCAAGCTGTGGAAGCAGTACCTGGTGAGCGATATCGCGGGGCGTCCGGCGTCCAACGTGTTCTTCCAGGGCAAGCAGGGCACGTATTTTTACATCGGTAAATTTCATCCCGACAGCGGCGTGCTCGAAGACGTGATTGTTTACAGTGTCACGGATGAAAAGAATCCGTATCCGCGCATGATGGTGGCCTCGCGCGGCATGTGGCGCGAGCGCTATGTGTTCCTCAACAACGGGCGCATCTATGATGTCAAGGAAGACGGCCTGCTGCGGTTCGACAGCACGTTCGCGTCACTGCAGATCGATGTGGAGCGGGAAATCGAGGAATATTTCGGCAGTCCGGATGATCCCATGCGCTCGGGCGTGGTGGACCCCAACGACCCGGGCAAAATCGCCAAGGCGCGCTGGCAGCAGAGCCGCTCCCTGGAAACCGATATGATTTTCAACCTGTCCATGGACAAGAGCACCAAGCAACTCAAAAAAGATATTAAGATGTACAAAAGCGCGGGCGTGGACACGCGCGCGCTGGAAACCAATATGTATTACAAGCAGACGATTCCGTTCTCGTGCATCATGGTGATTCTGCTGGCCACGCCCATCAGCATCGGCGGGGCGCGCGCGCGCTCGGGCATCATGAAGAGCATTCTGCTGATCCTGGTGTTTTTGAGCGGGTATTACATCAGCACCATTGTCACGGTTGCCCTGGGGCATTCAGGGGTTCTGGCCCCTCAGGTTGCGGCGTGGTCCCAGAATGTGGTGTTCGCGGCCATCGGTCTGCTCCTGGCCGTGTTCTACATGCGCAAATGAAAGCCCTGCGGAATTCCTTGCATTTATGACCGGAACAGGCGTAAGTTATTTATCAATGAACAGAGACATGACAACAACAGGCAGGCTCTTGGCGGTGATGGCGGCGGTATTGTTTTTGCTGGCCTCGGGCGCGCGGGGCCAGGATGCGCCCACGGGCCAAAACAATCAGCGCACCCGCTTTGTGATTGAATCCGCGGATTACATGCGGTATGACAAGAGCACCAAATTGACGACCCTGCGCGGGCTGGTGCGCGTGCGCTCCGAAGGATCTTTCATCCAGGCCGATGAAGTGGTGGTGAACGAGGGCGATAACACGCTCGCCGCATTCGGCCGCGTGGTCATTGAGGAAGGGGACAACACCCTCATCGGCTCCGCGCTGTATTATAACAACGACACGGATTATTTCGAATTGTCCAACCCGCAGGGAAAGACCACATCCCCTGACGTGAACGGAACCATTTTCTACAGCGGCGAGCGGGCCTGGGGCACGCAGCGGAAAATTAAAATTTATCGCGGCGCCATGTCCACATGCGGACCCAACTGCCGCAAGGAATATCACGTTACGGCCAAGGACATCACTATTTACCCGGACATCAAGATTGTCTCGCGCAAGGCGGCTTTTTATATGGGCGCCTACCGGGTGATGTATCTGCCGGTCCACGTGATTTCCCTCAAGGACAGGGATCAGTACATGCCCGAATTCGGTTACAGCAAGGAAGAGGGCTGGTTCGTCAAGACCAAGTATCCCTATTACGCCACGGCCGCAGTCACCGGGCTGGCGCTTATCGATTACATGAGCAACAAGGGCACGGCCTGGGGCGCGGAGCACGATTACTACTCGGGCCGCTTCGATGGCAATGGTCATAATTATTTCAAAACACTGAATGAAAAAGATACGGGCCGGGTCAGCACCACCATTGACCAGTGGCAGGAATTTAAGATCGGCGATAAAACAGGCGGGCGCGTGGCCTATGGCCGCACAAACACATATAACGTGTATCAGGACCGCAGCCGCATCAACCGCACCACGTTGAATCTCAACCTCACGCGCGATGTCAAGCGCATGCAGGCCGGAAGCGGCACGCAGACCGGCACACCCGTGGCCGGCGCGCAAAAACGGCGCGACGCCGTTACATACACACTCACGGAGCAGGATTCCACGTCAAAAAGCAGCAATTCCTCGCTCACCTTGAATCAGGCATATTCCTTCGCCAATTCCAATTTCACTTACAATTTTCAGACCACGCGCAGCAGTTACGGAACCACGCCCGAAGACAGGGAGGGCGTGCTCTCCACCACGTATACCAAAACCGCCGGCATATATAACCTGACCATGAAGACTGCAAAAAGTTTCGACATGGACGAGGATGAATTCACCGGGGATAACAGCCGGTCTGTGAACACCGTGCTGCCGGAAGTCACGCTGGCGCTCAACAGCCAGTTTTTGAACCGGCTCGTGCCGGTCAAGAGCGAGGCCGCGCGGCCCCGCATCGGGCTCAGCGTGGTGCACGGCCGCTACCGCGAAGGCACGCGCAACGACAGCCATCCCATCCGCCGCACAGCCGTGGAAAGTGAAATCTCGCGCACCTTCAAGCTGTCGCACAATGTCTCCTTTACGCCCACCCAGCGATACAAGCAGTTCTTTTACCACACCAAGGACGCCAAGTATGCGCTGGAAAACAACAGTACATTAAACTGGAAGTTCGATCAGTTCTCCGCACTGAACTTTAATTACTCGCGCCGCCAGGACGCGGGCGGCGCTCCGTTTAAAAAGGACAGCTTCGGCGAATCCAACCAGCTCAGCGGCACCTACCGCATCGGCAAGCCGCGCACGACTTTTTCCCTGTCCTCGGGCTACAACTATGAGGTGGGCCAGTACCAGCCCCTTAATATGGGATACACGCGCGGCATCACCGAAAATTCCACGTTTGATATCAAGGCCGGATTCAACCTGGATTCCGACCTGTGGCAGCCCACGGTGACCACCATCAAGTTGGCGCGCAGGAATCTGGAAATGAATATCGGCGCCACGTGGAACACCGAAGAAAACCTGGATATGAGCACAGCGCAGGTGACCACCCGGCTTACGCGCAACAATGGGTGGCAGTTTGATATCCGCGCCGCGTACCAGGACCCGCGCACCCAGCCGTTTGTGCGCGAGTGGGTGGCCACAAAAACCCGCTGCTGCACCCAGGTGCAGCTTTCGTACAATGCCGAGCGCGAGGAGTACAAGCTCAATTACTGGGTTCTCGCGTTTCCGGGACAGCGCATCGGCCTGTACCAGGGCCAGGACGGGCTGCGCCTGGACGATTCCGCGATTCCCACGCAATTCGGGGGCCAGTAGCCGTGATCGGGTGTTTGCCGCAAGGGAATGAAAATGCATTCAAAAAATCGGGGGCGGTTGATTCGATAATGTATCGCATTGCTCACAGAGGAATTGTGTTCCTGGCGCTGGCCCTGTTTGCAGGCGCGCTGCCCATGATTTGCGGTTGCGCGCGTTATGCCCCCGAGCCCGTGGCGGCGCCCAAACGCGTGGTCATGGAAATTGTGCTCACCATGGAAGAGCCTGTATCCAGCGACTTTCAGTATTATGTGGCTATGAACATTACTACAGATGCCGGCGCCTCGGGTCCCTCGGAACAGCTTTCCGGCACAGACCGGGCCAAGAACTGGAATTACTACATAGTGTACGACGGCCCCAGCCAGAGATTTATGGAGAAGGCCATCAACACGGCCGCGGATATTGATATTATCCCCACGTTTTTCGATGAGTCGTCACCAAGATATTATTATGCCGCCGTGAGTGGAAACCGCATTTATATAACATTGTACCTGGACACCCTGGCCGCCACAGCCCAGACCCGCGTGTGGTTGAATTTTATCACCAGCCGGTACGCCATCCACGACCCCGAACAGGACCAGATTGATGCTGTGGATTATTTGTATCCGCCGTATTTTTATTTTATGTACGGTACGCTGCCGTTGCAGATCAGCGATGCGAATTATGCGCAGATATCGTCATATAATCCCACGGAGCAGGGGGCCGGCCCCGCCAATATTACGGATTGGTCCATTTCCGTATACGAACGGTAAGCGCACGGCCGCGGGGCGGGGCGCTGGAAAACGAACAGGGCCGGGCCGGGCGCCCGGGGACACCGAGCCATGCCCGCATATTCCGATCTCATAATGGCATTGCGGCCCGCACACTGGGTCAAGAATTTTCTGGTTGTGGCGCCGCTGTTTTTCACGGGCCGCCTGACCCATGCCGGGCTGTTGCGCCGCGAGGGCCTGGCGTTTGTTGTGTTCTGCGCCGCGTCCAGCGCCGTGTACCTGTTCAATGACTGGTGGGATGCTCCCGCGGACCGCGAGGACGAACGCAAGCGCACCCGGCCCTATGCGGGCGGGCGCGTGTCCGAGCGTGTTCAATGGGGGCTCATGGCCGCGTGCGCTGCGGCGGCCGCGGCCGGATGCGTGTTTCTGCCCATAGGCGTGGGCGGCATGGTTGTGGCGTACGCCATGGGCATGGCCCTGTACACGGTGCTGTGTAAAAACTGGGGCGTGGCGGGCGCTGTGATCATAGCGCTTGGCATGATCGCCCGCGTGTTCGCGGGCGCCGCGGCCATCGGGGTCTGCGTGTCCGCCTGGGTTCTGCCCTGCACGTTTTTTCTGACCTGCTATGTGGTGGCCGGCAAGCGCCTGTTCGATGCAGCGGGCCCGGAACAGGCAGGACCGGACAGGTCTCTTGAGCCGCTGTTTTTTGTGTTCGGGGCCATCACGCTCGCATGTTACGTGTTTTACGCTTTCACGGATGTAACCATACTGAAGTATGAATCGCGATGGGTGGCGCTCAGCGCCGCGCCCGTGGCCTCGGGGCTGTGGCGTTATGCGGTTATTGTGCGCCGGCCGCCGCGCGGGGCCGAGCATTTTCAGGCCGTGCTCACGGATCCGGCCATGGCCGGATCTCTGTGCGCCTGGCTCGTGGTTTTTGCCGCCATTATTTACAGGTAACGCGCCGCGTTGTCCTATTCCTCGTCCCGAAATCATTGAAATCAACAAATCATTGCCATCTCTCCCTTTGCAATTTCTGTTCATTCATATATGATTTACTGCATAAATCAGGTTGACGGAATGCAGAGGATTCGGCGCGCAGGGCGCCTTATCCGGCCGCGCAGAAGGCGGGTGTTAAGAGTTGCTTTGCAACAACTGCGGCGCCGAGGTTCAGGGCGGTAAAAAGTTTTGCACAAAATGCGGCGCGCCCATGGGCCGGGTGGATCCGCGTAATGCGGCCACGGCCCTGCCGTCCATGCGTCCCGGGGATGATAAGCCCGGACGCCGCGCGCCTGCGCCGCCTCCCGCGCCAGAGCCCGCTTCAGAACTCCCAAACCTGAGCGGCTATCAGGGCCCGCCGGCCGCGCCCGCGCGCCCCGACTGGCTGCCCCCTCCGCCCGGGTCCGCGCCCGGACCATCTGCGCAGCAGCAGGGGCTGCCGCCCATGGAACTGTCGCCCAAACCCCCGACCGCTGCGCCGCCGGTTCAGCAGTCCGTTTATGCGCCTCCTCCAACGGTTGACATCCTGCCCCCGCAGCCCGCTTTCGATGAGGAGTTTGTGGAAAGCGTGCTTGCCGAGGAAGAGCAGCGCCAGAGGCTTGCGAAACGGTTTTACCGCAGGCCCAAATTCTGGTTTCTGTTCAGCTCCCTGCTTATGCTTCCGGGTTTATTCCTGCCCTGGATTAATCTGAATTCGGGGCCGTCGCTGGACGCTTTTCACTTGCCTCTTGTGATGCTGGTTGTAGGACAGAAAATCGGGATTGCGCATGTCACGGCCGGCGCGCTCGTTGCGCTGCTGCTGGGTGTGAATATTTATCTGTCGCTGCGCAGCGACAGAATCGCCAGCTACTTCCGGCTCACCGCCCTGGTGGCCGCGCTGCTCACCCTGGGCGCTTTGCTGTTCGGCATGCGGTCCTGGAATCTCAACAAGATGGATTCGGCTATGTACGAGAAGTATGAAGACAGGCAGATGGAAATCCTGATCCAGGCGTATGGCGGGGACAGCGTGATTGCCAGGCAGGATCTTGGTTACGTGCAGCCTTCTCCCACGGGGTTTATGGATTTCATGAAGCTGATGCTGGCTTCCGGCGCCCTGTTCCCGCTGCTGAGCGCGTTTGCATTGCTCATTACCACCTATGCGTTTGCATCGTCGCAGCGCTTCGTCAGCCTGCAGATACCTACAAACGCGCTGGCCGTGGGCATTGTGGTTGCTGTGTTTGCCGGGGTGCTTGCGGTGTTGAACCTGTTTTTCCCGGCGCACTGGTACCAGGTCACGGCTACCACATACCGGACGCTGGGCCTGCGGCGCAGGCAGGAAATCTCATTGAAAAAATGTACGGCCCTTCCGGTTCCGCCGCTGTCATGCGAAATGCGCCTGGGGCGGTTTTACATGGACACCCGGCGCCGGGATGAGGCCATGCAGCACTATCTCGATGTGTCGCGCCGGTATCCCGGTGAGCCGGGCCCGCATAAATTTATCGGCATGCTGAATTTCCGCGAGCGGGATTACGTCAAAGCAGAAGGCCATTTTTCCAGGTTCCGTGAGAAAATAAAAAATGATAAAGAAGTGAATGAGATGTTGTGTATGGCTCTGCGCCGACTTGGGGATGAGGCGCATGGAAACAAGGATTTGAATACTGCCATAAGCAAATATGAGGAAGCATATGAACTGCTTTCAAAAAACAAAAAAGACATCGGGTTCAACATCAGGATAGCGGAGCTTCACACGGAGCGCAGCGCAAAAGGCGATCTCAAGGCCGCCGCCGAATATCTGAAGCGCGCCGCCAAACTGGATCCCGAGAGTTTGAAAATTCAGACGGACGCCGCCAGAGCCTTGGAAGCGGCGCGTGAGTACAAGGACGCCGTGACCTATTACCGCCGCTGCATCGATGTGCAAAAGGACACCCTGGTTTGCTATTACGGAATCGCCATGATCGAATATGTGGTGGATAAAAACCCGTCCGCGGCTTTGGACACAATCAATGAGGGCCTGGCGGTTCTGGATGTGGGCGGGCCTGCTGACACCCTCAAGGATCTGCGCAAGAAAATTCAGAGCGAACAGTGAAGAAATACCCAATTAATTCCTGTATAATGTAAAATTGCGATAACAGGATTACGCATCATGCCGGAACGAGGGAAATGATATGACACTTAAAGGTACGCAGCGAAAAGCAACAGTCCGGTGGCTCGCCATGGCCGCAGTGCTGGTGGCCCTGGCCCTGCACGCGCCCGCCGCCCATGCCCAGTCCGCCTGGGACCACTACCAGAAAGCTCTGGAGCACCAGAACCAGAATGACCTGGAAAGTGCGCGCAAGGAGCTGCAGAAAGCTGTGGACAAGGATGCGGAAAACGCGTTCTACCATGCGGCCCTGGGCCTGGTTCTGTTCAATATGTCAGACTGCTCCCGCGCCAAGCCCGAATTGACCCGCGCTCTGGAACTGGACAGCAAAATCCTGGACGCACACACGGCCCTTGGCACGTGTTACACCGTGGAAAGCAATTATGATGCGGCCATGGCGCAGTTCCAGGCTTCCCTGGCTCTGAACCCGCCGGATAAGAGCGATGTGGCGACTCTGTATAACAACATGGGCGAAATCTCCAGCATTCAGGGCAACATGGACCAGGCTGAACAATATCTGAATAAAGCCGTGGAAGCCGATCCCGAACTCGTCACCGCTTACATCAACCTTGGAAACATGTACACAACACGCGAGGATTTTGAAAAGGCCGTTGTTTCCTATAAGCGCGCCATTGAACTGGCCCCGGATTATGCTCTGGCCCACAACAATCTGGCCTTCGCCTATATCAGCAGCCAGGAATTCAATAACGCGCTCTCGGCCCTGGATACCGCGCTCAAGCTCGATCCCGGCAATTCCTACTATCGCGAAAACAGGGATTACGTGCAGTGGGCCATGCAGGAACCGGAAAAATATCAGGAAGGCCAGCTCAAGGGCCTGCCAAAAGAAATAACGTTGCGCCCCCAGGGCAAAAACACGGTGCCGCGCGGCAAAACCAACGGTGTGCACATGGCGCAGGTTATGGACACTGAAGTCGTTGACCCCAATGCAGCGAATAAGCCCGCTGGAAAGCCTGTGGAGACAGTCGTAGAAAAACCCGCTGAAAAGCCAGCGGAAAAGCCTGTCGGGCAGCCCGAAGCCGTGGCCAGTCAGCCGCATGCTTCGGAACTCACAACCCCGGACAATAACCCGCCCGCGGAAAACACAGCCAACAAGCCCGCGGAAAACACAGCCAACAAGCCTGCTGAAAACACAGCCAACAAGCCTGCTGAAAAGCCCGCGGAGAAACCTGCTGAAAAACCAGCAGACAAGCCAGCTGAAAAGCCCGCGGAGAAACCTGCTGAAAAACCAGCAGACAAGCCAGTGGAAAAACCGCAGGGGCCCAAAGTGGCGCCCGCTATGGTCGGCCCGTCCGATGAGGCCCTGGCAGCCATGTATTACAAGGGCGCTCTCTATAACTTGCACGCCGGCAAAACAGACGAGGCCCGGAGAGACATTCAGCGCGCACTGGATTTTTACCCGAACCGGGCTGATTATCTGGCGGCGCGCGGCTTCGTGGAAATTCAGAATAATTATCCCATGGACGCCATGGGTTATTTCGACAAGGCCCTGGCGGCTGATCCCAAACACGCGGTGTCCCTGGCCGCCCTGGGCTATCTCAATGAGTTCCTGGGTGAATACGATGTGGCCGAAAAGAAGTATGCCGGCGCCGTGGCCGCCAACCCGGCTCTGGGTTGCGCCACGGCCGGGCTGGCCACCGCGCGCGTGCGCCGCGCCCAGTGCGGCGAGGAGACAGAGGCCCTGTTCAAGAAGGCCCAGGAAAACGGCTGTTTCAAGGGCGAATTGTTGAACAACCAGGCGTTCTGCGCCCTGGACGCGAAAATGGATTCCCAGGCCCAATTGCTCGGGTACAAGGCTCTGCAGCGCAGCCCGGACAATGCCACGGTTGCTGAAAATTATAATTTCCTCGTGGATGTCACCGGCCTGCCGTACAGTGTGGTCAAGGATCAGGAACCGTATTTTGATCCCTACTACCGCGTGGTCACGGAAACCGACGTGCTGCCTCTTGAAATGTTCGTGCCCGTGGCGGCTGTGGATTTCTACAACGTATTTGTCACCACATGGGAAACCAAGACCGTGCTCGTGGTGCCGTTTGAAAACCCGCGCGGCACCGCGAACTGGAAACCGTCGCCCAGCGAGATTTATACATCGCGCATGGCCGCAGCCATCGGCGGCACGGGTTATTTCAATACCACCATGCCTTCGGATGGCCGGATTTATACATTCGACGAGTTGACCCGCAGCGGCATGCTCAAGACTATCGCACAACGCAATCCCTCGGACATTATTTTTGTGTCCGCTCTGCAGCGCACAGATCTTGAAGACGTGACGCGCGAAAAATATTTGGGCCTTAAAAAGAACACAATGGTTACCGCATCCATATCCATGCCCACTCTAATTCTGGATGCAAAAACCATGGAACCCATTTTCAACGGACCGGTGGACGGGTCTGTGGATGTGCCCGACAAAGTCGAGGCCGAAGTGGGCTACCGCCGCCTGGAACAGATCAAGGACGATGTGTTCGAGGAATATTCGCAGAAAGTGGCGAACATCCTCTTGTATCATTACCACCTGGTGCGCCATCCCATGGATAAAACCCTGGTGCGGCATATGCCAAGCAAGGACCAGCACGCATCTCAATATCATTAAATCCGAGCCGTTCAGTTTTTGCCGGGAGGCATTTTTGGACAAAGAGCAACAAGATTACCTGTTACAGTTGGCGCGGCGCAGCATCCGTGAAAAACTCGCGGGCGGGCGTATCGCCGCACCCGAACCCCCGGCGTGGGACGCCATGCGCCAGCATTGCGGCGCGTTTGTCACCCTGAAAACACAGGGGCGCCTGCGCGGGTGCATCGGCAACATCAGCAGCACCGAACCCTTGTACCGGACCATCGGAGAAATGGCTGTGGCCGCGGCCACGCACGACCCGCGCTTCCCGCCCATGGCGCCCGATGAACTGGACGGGGCGCATATTGAAATCTCGGTTCTCACCCCGCTTGAGAAAGTGGACAGGCCCGAGGAGATCCATGTGGGCGTGCACGGGTTGCTCATCCGCAAAGGCCGCATGTCTGGGCTGCTCCTGCCCCAGGTTCCCGTGGAATGGAACTGGGACCGCGAAACATTTTTGGAGCACACCTGCCGCAAGGCTGGCCTGCCGCCCAACGCCTGGAAGGAACCAGACACGGAAATTTTCCGCTTCTCCGCCGATGTGTTCGGCGAAGAATAGCAGACAGGACCCGGAGCCGCACCAGACGCCTGCGCCCGGCCTTCCTATCATTCACATTTTTTTTCAGGAGGACGCCATGAAAGGGCTCGTACTTGAAGCAGACTGGAAACCCAAGAAAGGATATACGCTCACGCCGTTTGAAAAGAAAACCGGCAAGGCTCTGATCGGAAACAGCATATACACCAACCCCCGCCTGGGCGTCACCGAAGTCAAGGCGCCCAAGCCCAAGCCGGATGAATTGCTTATCCGCATCAAGGCCTGCGGCGTGTGCGGCTCGGACATGCACTTTTATGAAACCGATGATCAGGGCTATATCATGTATCCCGGCCTGGTGAAATTTCCCGCCATCCTGGGGCACGAGTTTTCCGGAGAAATCGTGGAAGTGGGCAAGGCCGTGCAGGATTTCAACAAGGGCGACATGGTCACGGCCGAGGAAATGATCTGGTGCGGCCACTGCACCCCGTGCCGCAACGGCTATCCCAACCAGTGCGAGAATCTCGAGGAAATCGGGTTTACCATCAACGGCGCTTTCGCCGAATATATCGCTATCGGGGCGAAATTCTGCTGGAAGCTGAACGCCCTGAAAAACGCTTACAAGACGGACGATGAAATTTATGAAGCCGGCGCCACAGTGGAGCCGGCCTGCGTGGCCTACAACGGCATATTCCCGCGCGCCGGCGGGTTCCGCCCGGGCGCATACGTGGTGGTGTTCGGCGCCGGCCCCATCGGCGCTGCGGCCATCGCTCTGTGCAAGGCCGCGGGCGCGGCCAAGGTTATTTCCTTCGAGGTCAGCGCAGGGCGCCGCAAGATTGCCAAAAAGATGGGCGCCACGTCGGTTTACGATCCCATGAAGGTTACGCCCCATGAAGTGATGCTCGAAGAGACCGGCGGTGAGGGCGTGGACTTTTTCGTGGAAGCGGCCGGCGCCCCCACCCTGACTCTGCCCGAGGCCGAAAAGGCCATGGCCGTGAATTGCCGCATCGTGCAGATTGGCCGCGCCGCTCAGCGCGTGCCCCTGTACCTGGATCAATTCCAGGTGCGCCACGCCCAGGTCTTCGGCGCGCAGGGCCATAGCGGCAACGGCACGTTCCCGAACGTTATCCGGCTCATGGCTTCCGGCGCCATCGATACACGCAAGATGATCACCGCGCGCTTCAAGCTCGACAAGGCCGTGGATGCGATTGTTCAGTCCACATCCCGGGCGGACGGCAAGATCATGATTAAGATGTAAAAAGATCGCCTGCGGCTGATTGATAAATGCCCCGGCATGTTTTTCGGGATTCCTGTGTCAAACATGCGGTTTCGGGGAACATAACTCCGAAACAGGCGTGTTTGCATTGTGCGAATGTTATTTGTATTGAGAAGAGGCTATGACCAGAATCAGCGACGAAAACAGCGATCTGAAAAAAGATTTTCAGGTGCTTAAGCAGATCGCTACGGATCTCATCCAGGAAAACGCGGAACTTAAGAATGGAATGGATGAAAAGGAGCGGGAACTGAATCTGCTCTATAAAGTGCTGCGCGAAATTACTTATTCCATGGACTGGTATGAAATTCAGAAGACGCTGCTGGACATTGTCATGGATTTCTTCCCGGTGGTGCGTTTCTGTATGATTGCGTTGTTCGACTCAAAGCACCACGGCCTGGCCCTGAAAATGAAACGCCGGGGACAGGATTCCCTGGATATCGAGTTTCTGGCCCTGCCGTTCGAGCTGGATGAAGATACCATGTGGGATGAAGTCGTGGCTTCTCCATCATGGAGCGATTATTTTCACAAGCTCGATCTCAGCCGCAACATGCAGACTTCATTTATTCCCCTACAGCTCAAGACCCGGGAACTGGGTTTTCTCATGGTGTGCAAACCATCGGATGTGGAATATGGCAAAGGCGAATGGCGGTTTCTCAGCACCATCGCCAACCATCTGTCCATGACCCTTGAAAATGCGGAACTGTACCATTTCGCAACCACGGACCAATTGACCGGCCTGTTCAACCGGCGCTATTTCAAACACCGGCTCGAGCGCGAAGCGGAACGCGCTTTGCGCCGCGGCCGCACTTTTTCTCTGATTATGTACGATATCGATCATTTCAAGCAGGTTAATGACACGTACGGCCATCCCGCGGGGGACCAGGTGCTTGCGGAGCTTTCGCACAGGGTTCATGATTTTTTTGAAGAACGCGGTTTTACATGCCGGTACGGCGGCGAAGAGTTTGTGTCTGTGGCGTACAATGCGGACGCCAGGGGCGGCGCAGAAATCGCAGAGCAGGTGCGCAGGCTGATTGCTGATACGCCGTTCCGGTTTACATGCGAGGACGGGGTCGCCGAGCGCACCATCACCGTGTCCCTGGGTGTTGTGTCGTTCCCCAATGACAGCACGGAACTGGACGCGTTGATCGCCAAGGCCGACCAGGCTCTGTACCTGGCCAAAGCACAGGGCCGCAACCGCGTGGTGGCCCGGGTTCCCCAGTAGCCGGCCGCGGCGCCAGTCAGGATGCAGTTCCACGGGTGATATTTATGTCCACAGATCATATTGTCATATTGGTAACATGCGCGGACAACGCGCAGGCGCGCGCCATTGCCGGCGCCGTGCTTGAAACCCATCTGGTTGCGTGCGTGAATATTGTTCCGCAAATCCGTTCCCTGTACTGGTGGGAAGGCGCGATTCAGGATGAACAGGAACTGCTGTGCATCATCAAAACGCGCGCCGACAAGTTTGAAGCCGTGCGCCGGGCCGTGGCGGCCGTTCACCCGTACGAAGTGCCGGAAATTATCGCCCTGCCCATGGAACACGGGCACAGGCCCTATTTGGATTGGATAGATAATTGTGTCAAGTGACGCATTTTCCGCAAACGGCATCGTGACCCTGCTCACGGATTTTGGCATGGCCGACGGCTATGTGGGCAGCATGAAGGGCGTGTTGCTGAGCCGCGATAAAAGCCTGCGCCTGGTCGACATATCCCACAATACGCCGCCGTACAATATCGCTTCAGCAGCATACATTCTGGATACGTATTGCCATGATTTTCCCCCGGGCGCCGTGCATCTTGCGGTCATTGATCCCGGGGTGGGATCGGATCGCCGGGCCCTGGCTGTGCTGTACGCCGGGCATTTTTTTGTGGCGCCGGACAACGGGGTTCTGTCCATGGTTCTGGCGCGGGGCGGGCCGTACCGGGCCTGGGAGATTACAACCGCGCGCCACCGGCGCGATCCCGTGAGCGCCACGTTCCACGGCCGTGATATATTCGCGCCCGCCGCAGCGCACCTGGCCGCGGGCGGAGACCCGGCCGGCCTGGGGCCCGAAGCCGGGAATATCACACTTCTGGACGCGGGCGCGCCCGTGGCTTCCGGAGGGCGCATCAGGGGCGAAGTCATCCACGCCGACTATTTCGGCAATCTTATCACCAACATACGCGGCGAACTCGTGAAAGGCTGCAATACCGGAACATTACTCGTGAAAGTAGGGAATTATACTATTGTAGGCATGTCGCACACTTTTTCCGACAGGGAACCCGGGCAGCTCGCCGCTTACATCGGAAGCTCGGGCCTCGTGGAAATCGCCATTGTGCAGGGCAGCGCCGCGCAGTCCGTGAAGACGCCTTTGGGCAGAACCGTGGAAATTGTGTTCCGGGAAAAGAGATGACGCCTATGAAAATGATCAGGCGGATGATTTTATTGCTCACACTGTGCGCCGCCGTGTTATTGCATTTTTCCGCACCTGCTGTATGCGGCATGTTTGATGTGGACGAAGACAAGGAAACCGTTATCGGCGAAGACGTGGCCCAGTCCATTATCCGCGCTTATGGAGTTGTGGAGGATCGTGCGGAACTGGACCGGTTGCTCGGGGTCACGCGTGAGCTTGTCAAAGTCAGCGGGCGCCCGCACCTGGATTACCACTTTTATATTCTGGATACGGATCTCGTGAACGCGTTCGCTTTGCCCGGCGGGTACATTTTTGTAACCCGAGGGCTCATGAATGAGATCGATGATGACGACGAACTGGCTGCGGTGGTTGGCCACGAACTCGTGCATGTGGCGATGAAGCATAGTATTCAGATGTATAAGCGCGGCATGAAAAATATGGTCATTAACCTGCTTGTGCTTGCGCTCACCAGGGAGCCGGCCGCGGTCATTGCTTCGGAAATGATTCAGCAGGGACGCTCTGAAATATGGGGGCGGCAGGCGGAAATCGATGCGGATACATTCGGCGCTGAATATGTGGTCAAAGCCGGGTATGATCCCGCGGCCATGATGCGGTTCTTTGAAAAAATGCACAGGCTGGAAATGAAACACGCGCCCATTTATGAAGGGTATTTTGATGTGCACCCCCCCACCGAAGAACGCATTGAAATTGTCAGGGGGCGCCTGGACGAGATGCAGCTTGACGTGCCGGACGCCGCCGGGTATAAAGTGCAGGCGAGGGTTTACGCCACAGAACAGTGCGATGAGCATGAGGATTGTATCGGGATCATTGTGAACGCCAATGTGTCCCTCATGCAAATTGCCGATCCCGGTGACAGCGCCAGCGCGTACGAAAGGTCCCGGCAGATGGCGCTAATCCTCAACAGGCTGCTCGACAAAGCGCCGAACATCTATGATGTGAAAATGGCTTATCTCGGGGAGGATCCCGCTGTGTGGGTTCTCGGAGAACTTGTAGCGCCGGTTCTGCCCCTGGACGCGGAACACGCAGGGATCGATGCCGATGCGCTCGCCATTCAATGGAAGGAAACCATTAAAAATTTTATCTGGTCCGATATTGTAACCGATGACTTCTGAACCTATCCGAATTCTGCTTGTTGACGACGAGGAACGATTGCTTGAGGCTCTGGCAAAGGGCCTCACAACCATGGGCTATGCCGTGGAAACCAATTCCTCGGCCCAGGCCGCGCTTGAAACTCTGAAAAAAAAATCATTTCACGTGCTTGTCACGGATCTGGTGATGCCGGAAATGAATGGCATGCAGTTGCTGGCATTGGTCAAAGAATCGCATGCCGGCCTGCCGGTGATTATTCTCACGGGCCATGGCACCATTCCCGGCGCGGTCACGGCCATGCAGAGCGGCGCATTTAATTTCATTACCAAACCATACAACCTGGACGAAGTGGACGCCAACCTGAAAAAGGCGGCCGAACACGCCAGCCTCATCGCGGAAAATCAGGCCCTGCGCGAGCAGGTGGAAAAGCGCCTCAGCTACGCCAACATCATCGGCGAAAGCAGCGCCATGCAGAAGGTTTTCAAGATTATTGACCGCGTCAAAGATACGCGCAGCACGGTGCTCATCACCGGGGAAAGCGGAACCGGCAAGGAACTGGCGGCCAAGGCGCTGCACTTCAGCGGTTTTCTCAAGGACAAGGCGTTCGTGACCGTGGATTGCGCAAGCCTGACTGAAAGCCTGCTGGAGAGCGAATTGTTCGGCCATGTGCGGGGCGCATTCACTGGCGCGCATAAGGACCATGACGGGTATTTTGAAGCCGCGCACAAAGGCACCATTTTTCTTGACGAAATCGGGGAGTTCAGCCCGGGCCTGCAAACGCGCATGCTGCGCGTGCTCCAGGAAGGGGAATTCACGCGCGTGGGCGATATCAAAACCCGCAAGGTGGATGTGCGCGTGATTGCCGCCACAAACCGCGACCTGGAATCGGCGGTGGCCGACGGGCGGTTCCGCGAAGATCTTTTTTACCGGCTAAATGTCATCACCATTCTTATGCCGCCGCTTCGCGACAGGGTGGAAGATATCCCTGTGCTTATTAATTATTTTCTTCAGAAGTTTAATAAGAAACTCGGCAAGCGCGTGATGCGCGTGTCCCCGGACGCCATGGAAATTTTCATGAACTATCCGTGGCCCGGCAATGTGCGCGAGCTGGAAAATATGATGGAACGGCTCATCACTTTCTGCGATGACGATGTGCTCAAAGCCATTGCGCTGCCGGACGAGGTGAAAAGCAAGGCATCTGAAGTTCAGGAGGAACAGCGCCAGGCAAAAACCCTTATTGCCAAGACCTACAAGGACGCCAAATCCGATATCCTTGAGAGATTCACTGTGGAATATGTGGAAGCGCTTCTCCAGGAATGCGACGGCAAGATAACCCGCGCCGCCAACCGAAGCGGCATGGACCGCGGCTGTTTTTACCGGCTCATGAAAAAGTACGGTATTGATAAAGAAGGTGTGCTGGACGACTGAAAGGTTTATGCGCTTATTGGAATAGCTTTCAGGATTATTCCCGTATAAAAATCATTCTCACAAAACAAAATTTCACGCGGTAACCACGGCATGCAGGGATTCACACCGGGGCATTTATTCGTCGTCGCCCGCATGCGCGCTCGTGCGCATGCTTTTGTAGCGTTCGCAGTCGATGTTGTACTTGTTCACTTTGTATTGAATCACGCGCTTTGTAGTGCCAAGCTGTCGCGCGGCTTTGCTCTGGTTTCCCTTGGAGTATTTGATGGCGTCTTCTATCAGATCCCGCTCATATGCGGCCACCATTTTTTCCAGGGAGCCGCCTTTGACGTTTTCGAGATCCTTGCGCTTCATCTGCAGGGTGGGCGGCAGATTGTAGGCGCGCACCACACCGTCCTGGCACAGGAGCACGGCGCGTTCCATTGAATTCTCCAACTCGCGCACATTGCCGGGCCAGTGGTAGGCCATGAGCGCTTCGATGGCCGGAGAGTTGATGCGCGTCACGGTTTTATTTAATTGCTGGGAATATTTCTGGGTGAAGTAATCGGCGAGCAGGGTGATGTCCGCGCCGCGCTCGCGCAGGGGCGGCACGTGGATGGGGAATACATTGATGCGGTAATAAAGATCCGCGCGGAATGTACTGTGTTCAACAGCCTCTTCCAGGTTGCGGTTCGTGGCGCAGATTACGCGCACGTTGACTTTGATGGGTTTGCCGCCCCCCAGGCGTTCGAGTTCCTTTTCCTGCAGGATGCGCAGCAGGCGCGTTTGCGCGGACAGGGACATCTCGCCGATTTCATCCAGGAAGATGGTGCCTCCGTTGGCCATTTCAAAGCGGCCGATGTAGCGTTCCGTGGCCCCGGTGTATGAGCCTTTTTCATGTCCGAACAGTTCGTTTTCCAGCAGGTTGTCGGGCAGGGCGCCGCAGTTTACGCGCACGAACGGCCCATCGCGCCGGGCGCTGGCTTTGTGTATTGCGTGCGCCACCAGTTCCTTGCCCGTGCCGGTTTCTCCTGTAATAAATACTGTAGTGCCGGTGTCGGACACCTGGGCGATAAGGGCGTAGACTTCCTGCATGCCCCGGGAGTTGCCGATGATATTGGCGGGCCGGTTTTTTTCGATTTGCCGGCGCAGGCGCTGGTTTTCCCGCTCAAGGCGTTCGCGCCGCTCCTCCATCTGCCGGCGGGTGCGCACGCTTTGCGCGACCATGTCCGCCACAGCAGTAAGGAATTCCACTTCATCATCCAGTTGTGTGCTGGGCCCGGCCACGGTGTCCACGCTTAATGCGCCCAGCACATTGTCGCCCTGTTTGATGGGAACGCAGATGAAGGCCAACCCCGAGCGGTCGATCTCACGGCGCATGCCCGAGCGGTCCAGAAACAGGGGCTCCTGGTCCAGCTTGGGAATGGCCATGGGACGGCCTGTTTCCACCACGCGCCCGGTCACGCCTTCGCCGATTCCGTATCGTACGTTTTGCAGACTTTTTTTCTGTGCTTCGGGCGCAATGTCGATATATGCTTCCTGCAGATCCTTGTCTACAAGCGTTATCATGCCGCGCTTCATGCCCATCTCGCGCGACAGGAGATTGAGGATATCTTCCAGCATCTCCCGCAGGTCCGTTTTTGTGCCGAGCAGCCGCGCCACCCCGTACATTGTTGATAATTCCTTTATATCGCGATCCATTTATTCACCGTCTCCAGCTTCATTTGCCCTGAACTACTCATATAAGGATTTCTACAAAATCTGACAACTCAGAATTGCCGACTTCGATCTGATACAAATATGAATCATATAATAATGATGGAAACCAATATGTTCCATAAAAATTCGAGATCGTTCTTTGCCGTTTTGCTTTTTTGATATCCAGTGAATAAAAAAGCCATAATTAAAGGCGATTTTTGATTATTTTGTAAGTATATGATGGTCTGGCATGCAAACTGCTTAATAGGTGGCAATTGACTGAGCAGGTGCATCGTACCGGTACATCGCAAGTTAAACAGTAAGTCCTGCAGGTTCCAATTGATTCTGCCGATGTGGAGGTGGTTTGTTGTGAAACACGTGATTTGCCTGTGGCCAGAATGTGAAAGCCGGGGACGGCGATCGTGTTGCCCCGGTCAAACCCGTCGCGGTTTCCATTGCACTAAGCCCATGTGAAAACAAGGACAGTTGTCATTTCCCATTGCCGCGGCGGCTTTGAGCCTATCGCGAGAATACCCGGAGGATAAGAAAAATGTTACGTAGGATTTTACTGAACAAGAAACTCATATTACCTGCAATTGTATTCCTGGTAATCACTGGGGCCAGGGTGCTTATGGCCCAGGACGCCGCCGCGCCCACGGTCGAAATCAATGCTGAGTCCATTGCGGACACCATGGTCGCGGTCGATACCGTATGGACATTGTTCTGCGCATTCCTGGTCTTCTTTATGCAGGCCGGTTTCGCCATGGTGGAGGTCGGTTTCACCAGGGCCAAAAACGCCGGCAACATTATTATGAAAAATCTTATGGATTTCGCGGTAGGATCCATTGCCTATTACTTCCTTGGATTCGGCATCATGTTCGGTGTCAATTATTTGGGAGGCTTTTTTGGATGGGGCGGCGACATTGCGGGTGACGGCTCAGCACTGAGGCCGTACACCTTCTGGCTGTTCCAGGTTGTGTTCGCGGCCACGGCGGCCACCATTGTGTCTGGCGCCATGGCGGAACGCACCAAGTTTACTTCATACCTGATTTACAGCGGTATTGTAAGCGCTCTGATTTATCCGGTCGTGGGTCACTGGATCTGGGGCGGCGGCTGGCTCAGCGACATCATGGGCGGCAGCATGATCGATTTCGCGGGCTCCACCGTGGTGCACTCCGTGGGCGGATGGTGCGCCCTGGCCGGCGCCCTGGTGCTCGGGCCGCGGATTGGCAAGTACGGGCCCAACGGACAGGTTAACGCCATTCCCGGCCACAACCTGCCCCTGGCCGCATTGGGTGTATTCATCCTGTGGTTCGGCTGGTTCGGGTTCAACCCCGGCAGCACGGTGTCAGGCATGAACCCTTCGATCGCCACCATTGCGGTGACAACGAATCTGGCTGCAGCGGCCGGCGCCATCATAGCCATGTTCGTGGCCTGGATACGGTTTGGCAAACCCGATGTGAGTATGTCTTTGAACGGCGCGCTGGCAGGCCTGGTGGCCATTACCGCGCCCTGCGCCAATGTATCCCCGCTGAGCGCCATCATCATAGGCGCACTGGCCGGCGCACTGGTTGTCATGTCTGTTGAGTTTTTTGATAAAGTTGTGAAAATCGACGACCCCGTGGGCGCCATTTCCGTGCACGGCGTGTGCGGCAGTTTCGGCACCCTGTGTGTGGGCTTGTTTGCACAGGAACAGTACGGGGGCGTTAACGGCCTGTTCTTCGGCGGCGGCATGAGTCAGTTCATGATTCAGCTCACCGGTGTTGTGGCGGCCTTTGCCTGGACATTCACTCTGGCGTTCGTGATGTTTAAAGTTCTGTCCGCCACCGTGGGGCTGCGCGTGAAACCCGAAGAAGAACTCAGGGGTTTGGACCTCGACGAACACGGTTGCGAGTCTTATAGCGGATTCCAGATTTTCAGCACTCAGTAATGACGCGAAGCAAAGCAAAGCTGTTACATTGACCTTTCACATCGGTAAATGGTTCGGGTCCCGCCCTCCGGGCGGGGCTCGGGCCAGCCGATACACACTGTAGAAGGAGGAAAATCGAAATGAAACGAGTTGTCGCATATATCAGGCCCGAAAAGTTGCCGGACGTGAAAAAGGCTCTGTTCGAGGCCGATGTCTTCAAGATGAGCGTGACCAACGCACTGGGCTGCGGCCAGCAGAAAGGTTATTCCCAAACTTACCGCGGCGTGGCTTCAGAAGTGAATCTGCTCAAAAAGCTGCGTATCGAAATTGCTGTGAACGATGATTTTCTGGATCGGACCGTGGACGCCATTATCAAGGGCGCCAAAGAAGGGCGCATCGGTGACGGCAAGATATTTATCTCGCCCCTCGAAGAAGTGATTCGCATTCGCACCGGGGAGCGCGGCTCTGCGGCTATCGGATAACAACCGCACACAACCAGGTTCACGGGTTTCTCGCATACCCGTCAACCCATGAATTGTTCTACAGGTTTTCCCAGCCGGGCGGGTGTACAACACACCCGCCCGGCACTTTTTCGATATCTGTTATGCATATGAGCCGGATGATACAAAATTGATGCGCCATGCGCGATACCCATATTTATATGATTTTAAGGTTGATACACAGGCGTAATAATTAAAGAAAAATTAGCAAGCGATTGAAATAAGCGATTTTATTATGATACAAAATTGTTTATATGACGTGGATTGTTATACATGATTGTGTCGATTTTTATTCCACAGTGAATTAATCCAAAAGACTACAAAAAAATATATAACCTTTATTATTGGTCGTTTTTTGTCGTTCATGAGATTTTATCGGCATTTTGTGAAACCTGGCACGTTGTGTGATATTAGTTGCACAAATTACACCTGCATGCCAGGTGCAAAACAGTTAGGAAATTGAAAGGAGCAGCAAAGATGGCCTCGAAAATGACTAAGGCACAAATCATCAAAATCTGCAAGGAAAAGAATGTGAGTTTTTTGCGGCTCTGGTTCACGGATATCCTGGGCCAGGTAAAAAGTTTTTCCATTACCATGGATGAACTTGAAAACGCGCTTGAGAACGGCATGGGATTCGACGGGTCTTCAATCACTGGTTACCAGTCCATTGAAGAGTCGGACATGATCGCTATGCCCGATATCGACACGTTCGAACTGCTGCCTTGGCGGCCTGCGGACAAGCCTGTTGCGCGCATGATTTGCGACGTGCTCACTCCGGATCGCAAGCCCTATGTGGGCGACCCGCGCTATATCCTCAGACTCGCTCTGGAGCGTGCCAAAAAACTCGGCTTCGATCATTTCTATCTGGGGCCTGAGTTGGAGTTCTTCTATTTCAAAAATGATCAGGGCACGGAAATTCTGGACAAGGGCGGCTATTTCGACCTCACAACCCTGGACGTGGCCAGCGATCTGCGCCGCGACACGGTCAACGCCCTGCGCTCCATGGGTATCACCATTGAATACAGCCACCACGAAGTGGGGCCCAGCCAGCACGAAATCGACATGCGCTATGATGACGCCATGAAAATGGCGGACAGCGTGATCACATACCGCGTGGTGGTCAAGGAAATCGCGCAGCAGCATGGCGTGTACGCCACGTTTATGCCCAAGCCGCTCTTCGGAGAAAACGGCAGCGGCATGCACACCCACCAGTCCCTGTTCAAGGGCAAACGCAATGCCTTCTATGATGCCAAGGACTCGCAATACCTGTCCGATACAGCCAAGCACTACATTGCCGGGCTGCTCAAGCACGCGCGGGAAATGAGCGCCGTGTTCGCACAGACCGTGAACAGCTACAAGCGCCTGGTGCCAGGCTATGAAGCCCCTGTATACATCGCATGGTCCCGCCGCAACCGCAGCGCCCTTGTGCGCGTTCCCATGTACCATCCGGGCCAGGAAAACGCCACACGCGCCGAACTGCGCTGCCCGGACCCGGCCTGCAACCCGTACCTCACCTTCGCCGCCATGCTTCACGCTGGCCTCGAAGGCGTGGAAAAGAAATACAAATTCGACAAGCCCATGGAGCAGAACCTGTACCATCTGTCCGATGAGGAGCGCGCGGACCTGGGCATCAATTCCCTGCCGTCCACATTAGGCGAAGCCATCAACGAGTTTGAAGGCAGCGGCCTCATGCGCAAAGCCCTGGGCGATCACATCTTTGACCGCTATGTGACTCTCAAGAAGGCTGAGTGGGAAGAATACCGCATTCAGATCTCCAAATGGGAAATGGACAAGTACCTGTCTATTCTGTAGGAATGCCATTTCCGTTGCACTGCTTCACTTACTGAGAGAGGCCACTGCGGGAACGGGGTGGGCGGACGGTTGCCTGGCGCATCGTCCTTGGTTGCAGAGCCTCTCCCGGAACCAGAACAGCTCCACAATCCAGCACACTTCTGGATTCGTCATACAAATGGCGCGGCACAGGGTGCCGCGCCATGTTTCACCCTGCACCGGCCGCACCACGGCCATTCCGGAGCAGGCTATGTAGCAGAACCGATGGGAAACGATGTGAAAGGAGCAACACCATGAAATTGCGTGCGGCGATAACCGCAGTATTTGCCTTGCTCGTGCTATGGGCGGCGCCTGCCCTGGCTGCGGAGCCGGCAACCATTGACACCGGCGACACGGCTTTTATTCTCGTGTCCTCGGCCCTGGTCCTCTTTATGTCCGTGGGCCTGGCTTTCTTTTACGGAGGCCTGGTCCGAAGAAAAAACATTCTATCCATCCTTATGCAATGTGTTTTTCTCATGGGCGTCATCAGCATATGGTGGGTCGTGATTGGCTACACCCTGTGTTTTGGTACGGACATTGGGGGATTCATTGGCGGCCTGGATCATCTGGGCATGCGCGGCGTGGGCATAAATGATATTCATTCAGGCACACACATTCCCACGCTGGTATTCATGATATTCCAATGCATGTTCGCGGTGATTACGCCCGGGCTCATCGTGGGCGCATTCGCCGAGCGCATGAAATTTATCGCATTCATCGTATTCAGCCTGCTCTGGGCCACGCTGGTTTACGCGCCCGTGTGCCACTGGGTGTGGGGCGGCGGGTTCATGGGCCCCGGAGGCATGGAAGCCCTGGACTTTGCCGGCGGCACGGTTATCCATATTAATGCCGGCATCGCGGCCCTTGTCTGCTGTGTTGTTCTGGGCAAACGGCTGGGGTACCCGGATCGCTCGATTCCCCCGCATAACCTGCCTTTCACCATGCTGGGCGTGGGCATCCTGTGGTTTGGATGGTTCGGATTCAATGCGGGCAGCGCCCTGGCCGCCAGCGGCCAGGCAGCGAGCGCGTTTGTTGCCACCAACACCGCGGCTGCGGCAGCTACTGTGACCTGGCCCATGATTGAATGGTTTACCGGTGAAAAAAGGCCCACCATGCTGGGCGCGGGAACCGGCGCCGTGGCCGGGCTTGTGGCCATCACTCCGGCCGCAGGGTTTGTGGGGCCCATGTCCGCCATTATTATCGGCGCAGGCGCAAGCGTGGTCGGTTATCTGTTTGTGGCCATGGTCAAGCCCCGGTTCGGATACGACGATTCCCTGGACGTGTTCGGGGTGCACGGCATGTGCGGCTTGTGGGGCGCGCTGGCAACCGGCCTGTTCGCCCATGAAGCCATTGGCGGAACAAACGGCCTGTTTTTCGGCAATGCCGCCCAGTTCGTGACCCAGGCCGTAAGTGCAGGCATCACGATTGTCTATTCCGTGGTGGTGTCTTTCATCATCCTCAAGATTACAGACGCGCTCGTAGGTTTGCGGGTTACCCAACAGCAGGAACTCATCGGCCTGGACCTTACCCTGCACCACGAGAGCGGCTACACTGTGCTGGACTGATAAGAGAGGAGCGCATACATTATGAAATATATTATCGCCATGATACAGCCGGACCGCATTGAAGAGGTGCAGGCCTGCCTGTTCAAGAGGGATATCAATCTCATGACCGTGACCCAGGTCGTGGGGTGCGGTCGCCAGAAGGGCATCCCTCGCGTGTACCGCGGCCGCGTGGAATCCGGCAATTTGCTCAAAAAGCTCAAGTTGGAAATCGCCGTAAATGACGAATTCGTGCAGTCCGCCATCGACGCCATCAAGGAGGGCGCATACACAGGCAATATCGGCGACGGAAAAATATTCGTCATGGATCTGGAACAGGCATTCCGAATTCGCACAGGAGAAGTGGGCAGTGAAGCCATCGGGTAGCGTTTCACAGCATAGATGGCTCATGAAGCGTACATGCCTGAAAAGTTGGAAGACTAACACCCCCGCTGCAATATCGAGTGGGGGTGTTTCATTTTTCTTCGGATAAAAGGATATTAATATATCACGTGTGTTGATGGGACCGTATTTGAATCCAACCGTGTTTGTGAAGTCCGTTCGCGATGTGATATGCGTCATTTGTGACATATGTCATATGCTGCCACTTGATTTGCAAAGCGAGTAATATATATAATTTGTCATTAATAATTAAAAGGGAGTTTAGGCATGAAACGAAGATTGATAATCCCCATGTGCATGACCCTGATAGTGATGGCTTGGATGGCTCCTGCGTGCGTTGTCGCGCAGGAAGAGGATGCAGAGCTGATTGTTGTGGCCCAAGGAGTGGATGATGTTGATGAATCGTCGGTGGGCGGGCAGATTTTGAATCCCTATGTGGGAGAAGAGATTACAGACCGCCAGCCCATGATCGGTGTGAAACTGCCCCAACTCGATCCGCCCATTGAACCGACCTCTATTATGTTTTTCGTTGACGGCTCGGATGTGACTTCGGAAACCAACGTGAGCACCGAGTATTTGTTCTATACGCCCCAGATACCCATGAAACTGGGCAATCACAATGTGCGCATCACATATAAGGACACCGCTGGCACGGATCAACCTTCGGTGCAGTGGGACTTCACCGTGGTCGAGCGCATCGTAACGCGCGTGGTGGCGCCTCCCGTGGAGCAGAAGCCCAGCACCACAGGCCGGCTTAATCTGCAATTTGAAGATATCCATCTGAACAAAGCCATGCGGCCCGATAGCGTCGACGAAGCCGATATCCGGTATCCCGAGGCGCTGAACACCACGGCCAATCTGAATTTCACGAGCACGTTTTATGGAAAGACTCTCAAGGGCAATTACCAGCGCACCGTGGAACAGATTACCGGGCGATCCAATGATTACTTCCGGTTTGATTATCTGTTTAAAAACAACGTGGTGACGATTGGCGATCGACCGGTCACATCGAGCGATTTCTCTGAACTCACTATGAACGGCGTGAGGCTGCGCGGCGTGTACGCCGTTAATCGGGTCAATCCCAAATATCTGCTCACCTGGGTTAACGGCAGAACGCGCGAGCCGCAAAACGGGCGTTACAAACGCTACACCAACGGCATGAAGATCAATACGCGCACGAGCAAAAATCACGAGGTGGGCCTCATCCTGCTCCGGTCCGCGGAACACGGGGAATCCACCACGACCCTGGTGCCGGGAAAAGACACTATCGCCGCTCTGACCAGTGCCTTCACCTATAACAAGCGCTGGGCACTTAATTCCGAGTTTGTGTATGACAACCACACCGAGCGCGGAACCACATCCCCGCTCATGATGGGTAAGGATGCGGCATCCAAGTATTATGTGACATATACCAGCACGCGCTGGTCCGGCAATGCTGGCCGCCGCTCCATCGGCCCTCGGTTTACCCCGACCACGCTCGGCACGTTTACTGAGGCTGACCGGGAAGGCTCTTACGGCTCGATACAGTATAAACCGTCTTCAAAATTCCAGGCCAAGATTTTTTATGATGCGTATCACAATAATCTGCACCATAACGCCAACACCAATGACTTCACGGACAAGTCTACAAATTCCGCTTCCAGCATGATTTTGAACTATCCCCATTTCCCCATGATTACGGCGCGGTACGGCAAACTGTACACCAAGACGGATGCGGACCTGCGCTTGCTGGACACCAACCGCAGTGAATCCACGAACGCCAATTTCACGGTCAATAAGCAATTCAATGATCTGGGTTTGTGGAACGGAAACAGTATTGTGTTCATGTTTCAACGCTATGATCTGGATCGGCAATCGTATGCATTGTCCGGCACAAGCGCCGTAAGCAGCCGATCCAACCTGCGCAATGACACGCGTAACTGGACATTCACCTCACGGTACAAGGCTTTTGCATTGTTAACATACAATACCATTGTCAATAAGAGTTACTCCTACGCGCGCATTCAGAGCACATCGGGAGTCAACACGAGCACTTTGGTATCCCTGACCACGGGCAAGACCAATACGGATCGGTACGGGATCCAGTTCAATATCAAACCGTTCAAGTTTATCACGAATCTCAATTACAAGCGCACAGGCAGAAAGTCAACCAATACATCGGTCAGCACAACGACATCGGTGAGCGGTTCCGCACCCATGGAGAAGCAGACGAGCATCAATTTTATCTACTACCTGGACCAGTCGCGGAAAGTCAATTTTGAGTTTGAGAATTACGATTACGAATATCGCGTAACCACACGAAACAAGACCTACGATGAGCAGGTTTTCCGCCTGGGATACACCATGGACTTCTGATTGCGCCGGATTTGTATGAAACCACAGGCGCCCGGTGCTGTTTTGCCGGGCGCTTTTCATTCTCATAAATTTGTGGAATCAATTTTTGTAAGCGCGGGGAAGTTTTTATAAAATGGTTCCCAGTTCCTTCATGTGGGAAATTGCGTTTTCATCAAATCCCGCATCCAGAAGAATTTCCGATGTATGCGCGCCCAGTTCCGGGGGCGGGGCCGATGCGCGCCATGGGGTTTCGGACAGGTTCACCGGGTTTCCGAGCATTTTGAGGGGCGCGCCGTTTTGTTGGTCGATGTCAACAATCATGCCGCGCTCGCGCACTTGCTCGTCTTTGTAGAAAACCTCTTCAAATGATTGCACCGGCTCGAAACACGCGGATTCGTCCGCGAATATGCGGATCCATTCCTGCATGGTTTTTTGCTTCACGGCGTCTGCGACCACAGTAATGGCCGATGTGTCGAAGGCGCGCGCCATGAGATCTGTTCTTTCGATTTTTTCACAGAATATTTTCCAGAACTGGGGTTCGAGTCCGCCCATGGACATCCATCGGCCATCCGCGGTTTTGTAGATGTTGTAGCAGGGGAACATGCCGTTGAGGGCTGTATTCTGCGCTGCGGGCATGGGGCCGCCAGCGAAGTAGGTGGCGGCCTGCAGGCCCATCATCATGACGGTTCCGTCGAACAGGGCCATGTCAATGTGCTGGCCGCTGCCCGTGTGTTCGCGGGCGAGCAGGGCTGTGGTGATGGCGAAGGCCGAGGGAAATCCGCCGGCGCCGATGGCCGTGATCTGTGCGCCGGGCACCACCGGGCTGCCGTCTTTATTGGCGGTGATTCCCAAGAGGCCGCTCAGGGCGTAGAAGTTGATTTCATGGCCGGGCGTGTCGCGGCGCGGCCCCGTGTGGCCGAATCCTGACAGGGAGCAGTAGATTAAGCGCGGGTTGCGCGCATGCAGGGCGCGGTAGTCCAGGCCCATGCCCGCCGCTGCCGCGGGGCGCATGTCCTCGACCAGTACGTCGGCGGTGTCCACGAGTTTGAGAATAATCTCCCGGGCCTGGTCTGATTTCATGTCCAGGGCCAGGGAGCGCTTGTTGCGGTTCACGCAGGTGAAGAAAGGCGTGCGGCCCTTGCCGCCCAGGGGGTTGCTCTGTTTTTTGGATTCAATTTTTATGACATCCGCGCCCATGTCGCCCAGAAGCTGGGCGCAGAATCCGCCTGGCACCAGGCGGGTGAGGTCCAGCACGCGAATGTGGTGCAGGGCTGTGTTCGGTGTTTGGGGTGTCATTTGTTGAATTCTCCTTGGATCGGCTGTTGGAAAGAAGCTATGGTTTTGGCTGTAATATTTTCTGCGAAAGAATCGAAGCGCCAGAGATCGCAGGCAATGCAGGGCTTGCCGCGCCAGGCTGCGGGCTTTTTTGTGAACATGGTTCGCGCGCCGGTGTGGGTGAGCGCGCCCACCACGCCGCGTTCGTGTATGGATCCGCAGTTGAGAAATTTTCCTGCCCCGGCCACCGGGCACATGAGCACGTCGCCTTTTAACGTGAGCAGGGGTCTGCGCATGGGGCGCTCGCATGCATGGCGTTCAACCGCGGTGTTGAGGCGTTCGCGGTTCTGGATTTTGCCGAGTTCATCCCGCGCCTCTGAGAAGATTACGCGATCCGCCAGCGGTTGCCATTTCTCAAAAAACCGGGCGGCCTCGCGCCGGTTGGCGTGATCCAGGGTGAAGCGCACGGCCACGCGAAGGCCCGATGAGGAGTGGGTGCGTATGTTCAGCAGCCGCTGGACATTGTTTTCCACGGGCGCCAGGGGCATGCGGTGGCTGTCGAAATATGTGTCATCGTCCACAGCGTCGATGTTTGCAACCAGTGTATTGAGGCCGGATTCGCAGGCTGCTTGTGTGCGCTCATCATTCAGCAGCAGGCCGTTCGTGTGCAGTTCTGTCCCAAGGCCGTGTGCGGCTGCGATGCGGATAAGTGAAAAGATTTCCGGGTGCAGCAGCGGGTCGCCGCCGTGCGCCAGCACCAGAGTAAAAGTACGCTCCAAACCGGCAAGCTCCCGGCACACGGATTCAAACAGGGTTGCATCCATAAAACATTCGGGTGCAGGCTGTTTGCCGGGTATTGTGCGATTCACCGCCGGGTCCACGAGTTGCACGGCCAGGCTGGCGCATGAAAACAGGCGGTTGTCAAAATTCAGCTTGAACAATTCCTGCAGTGCGTCCGGGCCGGGGGTGAAGAGCGATGGTTTTCCGCCTGCGAGCGCAAGCATGGCCTGGAGGCGCAGGGCCGGGGCGCAGGATGCTGTTTCGCGCAAGGCCGCGGCTTTACGGACATGGTGCGCCGGGGCCGCGCACACGCATCCGAAAACTGATTGCAGGGCCGGGCTGTGTGCGGCGGGGTCGAACACAAAAGGACGGTTCTGCGCGGCTGAGGCATCTGTGATATGGCGCAGGATTGTGCGTGAATAGAGCAGGGCGCCGCCATCCAGGGAAAGGATAAAATCTGCGTGATGCTGCTGGAGAAGCCATTTGCATGTAGCGGCCACGCGCCCGCCCCGGAAAGAGAAAAAGCCTGCCGGGATTCTGTTTTTGAAGGAGCGTCCCAGGGACATGGCCTGGCCCGAAGTGGGGGTGAGCACGGCCACGGCCGCCACGCGGGGCGTGTCCGCAGCCATGGCCGCCACGCGCTCGAGCACGGTGCGCCCGCGCGCTGTCTCCAGGCAACGCGACACTTCGCTTCCCGGAGAAACGTGAATGGCGGCAATTGTGTCTTTGTGGCTCATAGGCAGTGGGGAATAAGCCGGTTCTTTTTCAGATTGCACAGGGCTGCGCCGGTTTCCGCACATTTATTATTAAAGGAATGATGGATTTTTTCCATGCCGAATCGGGAAAGAGCGCATTGCACTGGTCGTAATTCATAAATTGACATTCATCATTGCATAAATATAATTACAGCATATTTTAGACAAGAGGGACTTGCCATGCTCCAGATAAATCGAATGTGCCGGATCTTCATTTTTGCCGCTATCATGCTGTGTGCTTCGGCTCTTTCGGCTCAAGGCCAGGCCATCAAGGTTAACCTGATCATGGACGGCGGCGCCATCATGGTTTATTCCGGGTCCAATGCCGGGCTTCGCGTGGGAGATACGTTTTCTGTGATGCGCGCGGATCGGGAAATCGGTAAAGTGGAAATCACGCGTGTGGAATCCACATATTCCGTGGCCAAGGTGATTTCCCAGAATGAGGAAATCCGCGAAATGGATTTGCTTATTAAGCCGGTCGCAATTTCCGGAACCCCCAAAGCGGACGCAAAAGCGGATAGCAAGAAAACTGATGAAGGCTACAAGAAAAAGACCGACACGAAAAAAGACGATAAAAAAGCAGATACCAAGGAAGACGATAAAACGAAAACCAGCAGCAAGAAGAAAACCAGCAGCAAGAAAAAAGAAAGCTCGGATGAGGAGAAAACTGACGCCAAGTCCGACGAGAACAAAGCCGACGCTAAGAAAGACGATAATGCCAGCAAGAAGGACAGCAAAAAGGACGATAAAAAGGATGGGGACAAAGCCGCGGCCGCAGCCAAAGCCCCAGAGCACACGGTTCGCGACGTCCGATTCCCGTCCATGGACGGGGCCATCGGTCTGTATCAAATGCCCACAGCGTTTATCGCCAGCGCCGGCGGCGGCGGCCTGTCCCTGTACATGTACAAAGATGATCGCACGGCCAGCGGCGCAAAAACCGGTGGGCCCGATGGAGATACATTCAATTATTCCAATTCCATTTCCACGGATGCCAGGTCGATCGGGTTCGCATATTCCTTTAATGAAAACATCGAATTAAGCGGCGCACAGATTCAGATGGATGTCACGCAATCCTCTGACGTCACCGATTATTTTCAGTCATCTCAATCTGCGTCCACTGATGATATCAAAACCACGGTTCTGGGCGTGAAATTCAACCCGCGCAAAAAGTACCTGTTGCAGCCCGGAACGCATAAGCAGTTCGAGTATGCTTTCGGCGTACAGAATTTCAGTTCCTCGGGCGAAGGGGAGGATATGACCCGGTATTACGGGGTCATTGCCATGCCCGGGTCCAAGCTCACATTCCACGGCATGGTTTATTATGCGTCCGGCAGCGGACTCGGGTCCCAGAAATGGGGCTCAATGGCCGGCATCGAAGCGCCCGTCATGAATAATGCCATGTTTATGGCGGATATGGACCAGTTCGCAGGCGTTGAAACATACATCCTGGGCCTGCGTTATCTGATGAGCGACAAGGCCGCGCTCACTGTTGCCGTGCATGACATCACGGATACGCGCAACACCATGCTGAGCGGGTCTTTCAATTTCTGAAACTTATTGATTATTTCCCATAACGAATGTTTTTGCATTGATTTCAAAAATGCCGCGCTCGCTGCCCGCGTATAGTGCGTCCCGTTCGGGCGCATACGCCAGGGAGGATGGTTTGCGGCCCACTGCGATTGTGCGCAGGGTTTCCCCGTCGCTGTACCGGATCGCTGATAATTTGCCTCTTGTGTAGCTTGTTCCATAAAGCAGTTTCCGTTTTTTATCCACAACCAGGTTTCGGCATGTGAGCGGCCCCCGGATTGTGCGCTTGATCTGCAATGTATCCCGGTCAATAACATACATGGTTTCGGAGAAAAAAGATGGGGCGATGAGCGTGTTGTCCCAAGGGGTGAGAACCAGTTCCAGGCCTCCCTGGGGCAGGTGCGCTGTTTTTTCAACCGTGAATGTGGCCAGGTCCACGCGCACCATGAGGTAGCGGCCGCGCAGGTCCACGGGACCCATTTCCACAAAAATCTTTTGTTCCTTTTCGTCAATTACGCATTTCCATGCGCCGCTGCGGAATGCGGTGAGGCCCAGCTTGCGAAAGTCGATGCGCGCTTCTTTCTTAAGCGTGGCCAGGTCAAAGCGGGTCAGAGCGGGCAGGTCCGTGCTTACCACGTAGAGTTTGCCGTTGGCAATGGCGTAGCTCATGGGCGTCACGAGCACATCGTCGTGGATATCGGTCTTGTTCAGAATCCTGAACGGGTCTTTTTTGATTTTGTAAAAGTCCGCGTATTGCCAGTCCAGAGCGAACACGTGGTCCAGTTCCGGGCGGGTCCACATCACGCGCACGATGCCGGGGTTGTGGATGATGTCGGCTTTCCCGGAATCCAGGTTCACGCGCACGATGCCCGAGGTGGGGCCGTAGGCTGTGAACAGGAAGCCGGATTTATTATCCACATGCATGTCGCGCAGGAACTTGAGGGGGAAGTCCGCACGCGCACCCTGCTGCGGATAAATTCTCTGTACACCGGCATCAGGTCCTGGTGTGCGTGGCACGTACAGGGGGAGGGCGCCGATGTAGAACAGGAAAATCACCAGGAACGCGCCGTCCATGATGAGAACGCGCGCGCATATGCGCATGTAGCCTTTGACACCCGCCACCATGGCGGCCAGGAGTGCGATTACAAAGAACAGGTATGCGGGCAGGCGCACCCCGGCTTCCATGCCCAGCAGTTGTATGGAGTACCAGATGGAAAACGCAATAATGATGGCAGCGGCGGGCAGGCGCCTGTTGCGGCGCATGAGTTCGATGAGGCCCAGAACCGCGGTCCAGAACAGAATGAAACCAATGGGTGCGGCGCGGAACATGAGCGCCAGGTTGGGCGGCAGCTTCCACCACTCGATGGCCGCCCAGGCAAAGGACAGGCCCTTGGCGGTGGCCACGCCGGAAAATTTCCATGGCAGCCACGCGGCGATGAAAAGAAACGCCAGGGCGTCCATCACAAGGTATTGTTTCCATTTGCCGCCCACGGCCATGCGCGTGGCGTAGCCCAGCATGAGCACGACAAGCACCATGCCCAGGCCTGCGAAACGCATGCCCGCGCCCACGGCGCCGTCCCGGAAAAAGAACGTGAGCAGCACGCAGTAATACAGCGCCGCCGCATACACGGCCGCGTCCGCAACCAGCAGCCACAGGGGCCAGGGTGCATGGTTCGTGTTCTGTGTTATTTTCGAATCCAATTCAGAAGGTAGTCTCCGTATTCTTTTTCAGATGATGTGTCATAATACTTCAATGGTTTTTCCCGTTTCAACTCAAAGCAGAACGGCGCATAAGGCGTTTCCCCATCAGCAACCGGAGTGTCTTTTTTCTGAAGGCTGTCGAGTTGGATGGTGAAACTGACATAATAGTTGCCAGGTGCTTTGAAAATTGTTTCATCACCACTACGGCCCAAATCGTATTTTGTCCATTCCCAATGTCTATAATCAATGATCCCTTGTTCCTTTCCTATAAAGGGAAACCAGAATGGCTCGTTACTTATTGAAATTGTCAATGTGCCTTTAACCCTCTGGGCGTTGACGAAATCGATGGGGCCCTGTTGCGGATTTGAAAAATTCAGAAATGTTTCACACGTAGAAGGATCTTTCATGATGCATGATTTGTGCAGAACATCCGGAGATGTTTTTTTGTGGTTGTCTGATTCTTCAACAACATGATAGCAGATCTTTTTATGCATGTTCAGTACAAATGATCGCTGTTCTTGGATGTAAATATCACCGTAGAGTCCGGGGAGGCGGTGGTATACAAAAGACAAATGCTTCAGCCAATCAGTGGAGATTTTGTAAAATTCCGGTTGCCAAAGATCCCGATAGAAAATAAGCCACTTATTGCCTGAACTATCGTGTAACCTTGTAATGTCCTGAATATCATTTATACATCGATAATGAATGTCAGACCTGTCCCTCATGATGTAATACTTGATTGCCGGACACGCTAATCCATGCAAAATGACAATATCTTCGGCTTCGGTATTTTTGCTCAAATAATGATATGCCGTTCTCCAATTCTGGTGTTCGGTCTGAATCAAAGCAACAGACGACAAAGGGGAGAATGCATCGGGTTTGGCGGCATAACGAAAAACATTGAGCTTAGAACAGAAAACAAAAACAACAATCATAAAAACATAAATAAATTTCGGCAGTCTCGTGGGCCGGAGCCAGATATCGGCGGCGCGTTCTGCAAAGGATTCGTCTTTTCGGCGGACAAATTCCACGAAGTTGTCGTCGATGAAAGAGGCCAGACCCGAGGCCATGGGCATGAGCAGGAACGGCATGACCGGGAACAGATATCGGAAATGGAAGAAATTGTACACATTGCGGAACAGGGTGAAAGCGGCGAAGGTGAGGAGGATGGGTGCGAAAGTTAACAATAAAACAATCCTTCGGCCGTGCGGCCTGTGCGTGTGGAACCGCGCCAGGCCATAGAGCCACATGATTAAGGCCGCGGCCGCAGACATGGCCATGATGTTAATGGGCGCATAGGCATTGCCGATCAGCAATCCGCTCAGAGTCACAAGCACGGTTGTGCCTAAAGAATGAGTCACATCCGGGGTGCGCGCCGGGTCCGCGGATTTTGTGATCAGGATGATAAACCAGGGTATGTAGGCCAGCGCCGCGACAACCGCGCCGGATGTGACCGGAGATAGATTTTGCCAAAACGTTAAAATTGTGGAGCGGGGATCCCGATCTCCGCCATTTGCCGTGCTCTCCGCCTTTTGGGTTCGGTTTGTGTCCTTATTCCTTCTCACAAACAGCCATTCGTACAGTACGCAATTGGCAATCACGAATGCGAATACGATATGAATATAAATGCCCATGGAAAATGCCAGGGCGAACAGGCCCCAGCGGCGGCGCGGGTTGTCTGGTTCCAGGGTTACGAGCAAATACGTGAGCAGCGCCCAGCACAGGAGCATGGCGTAGGGCCGCGCCTCCTGGGCGAAATACAGGGTGTTCATAGAGAACATGTACAGGAGCAGGGCCAGGAACGATGCGCCGGTTGAAAGGAACCGCCGCGCGAAAATGCCGAACACAGCCACGGACAGGGCCATGAAGGCGAGCGAAGGCAGGCGCAGCATGGTGTCGGAATTGCCGAACACTTTGCAGAACCCTGCGACCAGCAAATTGTATAATGGACCCACAGGATCGTTGAGAATGATGTAGCGCATGAGGGACATGTCGAGGGGGCCGCCGGCGAGCGTGGCGTAGCCCGTGCGCATCTCGTCAATCCACAGGCTTTTTACACCCAGGGTGGGCCATGCCGCAGCAAAGAAAAGTGCAGCGCCCAGGGCGCAGAGGAGCGGCCAGAAACGCTGCCATACAGTGATGCGTTCGGGTTGGTCAGTCGTCATACCATTCCGGCTTCACGAGGAAGGAATAGGATTCGGTTGTAAATGGCTTGATACGGCGGCGGATGGAGTCCCATATCACGCGCAGGGTCACGATGATCCACCATACATACATGCGCCGCCGGTAGGAACTGCGGCTTGTGATGCCGCGCAGGAACCATCGCGGGCTTACGAATCTTTTACTGAGGTTGATGAGAAAATCTTCGATTTCTTCGCGGGTCATAAATTCGGAACTGATGATAGGCGTCATCCAGTCGTATTCTCGGTAATCCTTGACTTCGATCCATCCGTTTTCGTCGTACTCGCGCCATACATCCGTGCCGGGCACGGGCGTGATGGGGTGGAACCCGGGGTAGTCCAGGTCCAGGTGGCGCGCGTAGCGCACCTGGTTCAGCATGCTCTCGCGGGTCTCCTTGCGCGTGCCCACGATGAAGGTTCCCTGCCGGAACACGCCGGGATATTTGTCGCGCAGAATGTGGAAGCAGCGGGTGGAAGTGTCGGACGAGTAAAAGCCCTTGCCCATGGAGGCGAGCTTATCCGCGTCCGTGTGTTCCACGCCCACGCAAACGTGCACCATGCCCGAGCGCACCATTTTTTCAAGCACTCCGTTTTCCTCATCGCGCACAATGGCGTCTGCGCGCATGAATGCGAACCACACCACACCCAGATTCTTTTTAATAAGCGCTTCGGAGAAAGCAGCATTCCATTCACTGTCATAGTTCCAGTATTCATCCACGAACACCAGGCATTTTTTGTTGTGCTTGTTTGCGAGCAGTTCGATTTCCTCGACGGTGTAATCCACGCTTTTTGTGCGCCAGCGGGGTTTGAGGATTTGTTTGCCGTCGTCTTTGACTTTGACATCGGCCATCTGGAGCCACCAGGCGCAGAACCGGCAGTTGCTCACGCACCCGCGGGAATGGTAGATGGTTGCGCCGCCGGGTGAGAACAGGAAGCGGGAGTTTCCGTAGAGATGCATGCCGGCCAGGTCGTAGGCGGGCATGGGCAGGGAATCGAGGTCTTCGATAAGTGGGCGGGGCGGCGTATAAACGGTATCCCCGCCGCGTGTGAAAATAACGCTTTGCACTGTTTCGGGGTCGCGGCCGTCGCGCACCGCGTCCATGAGATCCACGAGCGTGATTTCGCCCTCGCGCGTGGCGATGAAGTCCACGAACCCGCCGCTGAGGGTTTGCTCGACTGTGTTGCTGAAGTGCGTGCCCCCGGCGATGGTCACGGTATGCGGGTTGATTTGCTTGGCCAGTTGCAGGGCGCGCAGGGATTCATCGGCGTACAGGGCGTGATTTTCGCCTACGCCCACAAAATCCGGCTGCCAGCCGGCAATTTCTCGACCTAAGCTCTGCCAGCCGGTTTTGCGCGGGGCGCAATCGATGCAGCGCACCTCGTAGCCGGCCTGGCGCGCGGACGCGGCCAAGCACACCATCCATTGGGGCAGCAGGTAGTTGTCGCCCTCGCTGATGTAAGGCCAGAATCGTTTGGGCGGTTGAATGAGCAGAAGTTTCATAAAGGTATCCCTGGTGGCAGTGCTTAATTCATTCCGTACTGCTTGAGTTTGTAGAAAAGAGAGCGGCGGCTGATGTCGAGAATTTTTGCGGCTTTGTCCTTATTGCCTGCGGCGGATTCGATGGCGCGGCGTATCATTTCCGGTTCAATGATTTCCGCGGCCTGTTCCATGGCGCGCTTGAGCGATGTTTCCTGTGACGGCACGGTTGCCCGGACTTTGTTTTCATCGCCCATGAGGCCGGGAGCTGCATATGCATTGAACGGCCCGCCATGCGCGGCGCCGGAACCGCCGGCGATTTCCGGGGGCAGATCATCCATCTCGATGACGAGGTTGTCGCTCATGAGCACGCAGCGTTCCACCACGTTCATGAGTTCGCGCACATTGCCGGGCCATGCGTGAGCCAGCAGGCGCGCCAGGGCGCTGGGGGCGAAACGCATTTCGCCGCTGTTATTATCCTTGGTGAACTGAGCCAGGAAATGGTTCAGGAGCAGGGTGATGTCCTCGGGGCGGTCGCGCAGCGGGGGCAAGTGAATGGGCACCACGTTGATGCGGTAAAAAAGATCTTTGCGGAATCCGCCCGTGTGGATTTCCTGGTCCAGAATTTTGTTTGTGGCGCACACAACGCGCACATCCACCTTGCGCATTTTGGACTCGCCGATGCGCGTGACTTCGCTTTCCTGCAGAACGCGGAGCAGCTTGCCCTGCACAGACATTTCAAGCTCCCCGATTTCATCGAGGAACAGGGTGCCGCCGTGCGCATCCTCGAAGCGGCCGGGTTTTGTTGCGATGGCGTCTGTGAACGCGCCGCGCACGTGCCCGAACAATTCACTCTCAATGAGGTTCACGGGAATGGCGCCGCAGTTGACCACAACGAACGGGTTGTTCTTGCGCGGGCTGTTGTAGTGGATGGAGCGCGCCACGAGTTCTTTTCCGGTTCCTGTTTCGCCGGTGATAAGCACGGTGCTTGCGGCGCCGGCCACGCGCTCAATGCGTGTGAAAACGTCTTTCATTGGTTTGCTGCGCGCCACGATATTGTCGAAGGAATATTTTTGTTCAACTTCCTGGCGCAGGCGCCGGTTTTCCTGCAGCAGGCGGCGGTTTTCAAGAGCCTTTTCCACAGTAGCCTGGATTTCTTCGAGTTTGAACGGTTTTTTGAGGTAATCGAAAGCGCCCATTTTCATGGCTGCGATAGCATCGTCCATGTCCGCAAAAGCGGTGATGAGCACCACCACCGTGTCGGGGCTGCGATCCTTTATGCGGCGCAGAACATCGAGGCCGTCCATGCCAGGCATTTTTACATCCGTAATCACCAGGTCGTAAGAACCGGTGTCGAATCTGGCGAGACCCTGTTCGCCGTCAGGGGCTGTGTCAACCTGGAAGCCTTCGCTTTGAAGATGCGTGGCCAGCAGCCGGCAGATATTTTCCTTGTCATCAATAACGAGTATGCGTTCCGTCATAAAATCCTCCCGGTTTGATCGGGTAATGGTCCGTCGGCGCCTGCCGCGGGGAGAGTTACCATGAACATGGCGCCGCCGCCCGGGCGAAGCGAATAAGAAATGCGCCCGCCCAGTTTTTCAATGATGCGGTAACAGATAGACAGGCCCAGGCCTGTGCCCACGCCCGTTGGTTTGGTCGTAAAAAACGGATCGAAAATTTTGTCCTTGAGGTGGTCCGGCACGCCCGGGCCCTGGTCGGCCACGGAGAATGCGGCGTAGTCATCCATGTGCGTTGCGGTTATGGAAATTTCACCGCCTCCGGGCATGGCCTGGGCCGCGTTCATGACCAGGTTGATGGCCACCTGCATAATTTCCTTGCGGTTGGCCAGCACCGGTGGAATGTTCTGTTTGAAATCGCGCGCCACGGACACGTTTTTAAAGGCTTTGTGCGCGCTTGCTGTTTTGATGGCCGCGTCCAGCGCTTCCTCCAGGTCCACGGCATGCGGCCCGCCTGTGGAGGGGCGCGAGAAATCCAGCAGGTCTGTGATGATGCGTTCTATGAATTCGGTTTCTTTTTCGATCTCCACGATGAATTCCTGCCGGGTGCCATCGTCAATTTTTCCTTTGCGCAACATCTGGGCGTATCCGGAGATGGCGCTGAGTGGGTTGCCGATCTCGTGCGCCACGCCTGCAGCCAGCTCGCCCAGTGCGGCCAGTTTTCCGCTCTGGATGAGTTGGTCCTGGTTGATGCGCAGTGCTTCGGCGCCCGAGCGCAGGGCGTGGTCCCGTTCGTCCAGGGCGCGGGACATGTCATTGAAAGCTTCGGCCAGGAGGCCGACTTCATCGCGCCGTGTCACGGGCAGTTCGCCGCGCAGGTCGCCGCGGGTGACTTCGTGAATGCGGTTCAGGACCAGGCGCAGGGGGCGCACGATGGGCACGCTGAGGGCCACGCCGAAGATCACGGACAGGGGCAGGGCCACGGCTGCGATAATGGCCATAATGCGCACGGCGTGTGCCAGGGCGCGCTGTTCCGCAGTGGTTTCACGGCCAATGTAAAGGCGCCCGAGTTCGCGCCCGTCCGCGCCGGTGAGAATCGAGCCGCGCATGAGGTAGGGTTTGTTGCGCAAAGAGATTTCGAAATCCTCGGCTGGCTGGGGTTCCCGGTTTTTTTTGTGGGTGGCGGGGTTTGCCATGGAATCGGCCAGGGCGCGCAATTCGCTTGTGGCCGGGGCTTCACCGGGAAGGCTTGATGCGGCGGCGCGGTCTTCGCGCACCAGGATGACATCGGTGCCTGTGATGGAGCGCATTTCGCCGGCGAACCGGTTGTCCAGGGAAAATCCCACGCGCACGTAACCTGCGATGCGGCCGGCATGATGCACGCGCGCAAAAGCATTGATGCACACAACGCCGGGCCTGCAGAACGCCAGGCCTCCGGGACTGCCGCCGGCCAGGGTGCGGCGGAACAGGGCGTCCAGGAACAGGGGATCGCCGTGGCGCAATTGGAGCCCTTTGCCAACGGATGCGGGTTCCACCTGCGCGAGGATTACGCCGTTTGCATCGATCACGGTGAGAAAGTCGGCGGTCATATCAAGTGCGCGCGACCCGAGAATGAAATCGAGTTTGGGCACGTTGCTGCGGGCGATATTCTGGGCAACGGACGGGTCCGAAGCAAGGATGCGCGCCATGAGCCTTGCGCGCTCGGTTTTGTCATCAATCATGGCCGCCTGCACATGCGCCGCGGTATTCAGTTCGCGCTGCCGCCGGGTCTGCATTTCCCGCGCGGCGAGCCAGTAATAGGCGCCCAGGCAGATGCTGATTGTAAACACGGCGAGCGCGCAGAAGGCCAGCACAAGGCGGAACTGAATGGAAAACAAGCGGTTTATCATGCGCGCGTCAGAAGTCTCCGGCCAGGGGCGCGATATCCGGCGCCTCGGGCGGGAACCAGTTTTTGTACACCTGCTGAAAAGTGCCGGTGTCATAGAAATGCTGCACGATGCGGCCCAAGGCATCGGCCACGGGTGCGCCGCCGCGGCGCACCTCGAAACACAGCCAGCCCGAATCCGACTGATAAAAATACGGCCCCACGAGCAGGGGGTGGGCATCCCTGGATTCAGATCCAGTGATTGTTCCGGAACTGTCGCAGGGCACGGCCGCCGCGATATCCGCCTCAAGGCTGTCCTGCTCCAGAATGTTTTCCTTGACCCCGAAGCCCCATTCCGCGATTTTGCGGATTAGTTCCACCTCGAATCCCACGGCCACTCCGAATTCCGAGCGCGTACACAGCCCGGGCCGGTCACAGGGCACTGTTGCCCTGAGCAGGCCGCTTTCACGCAGTGCGGCAATCTCGGGGGTGTCTGCCGCGGGCCCGAGGACTTCGGGACCGAGCACTTCAAAGGTATGGCCGGCAAGCGGTCCCTGTAATGGTTCGGTCTCTGGTTGCTTGGGGGCTCCTGATTTTTGTGGTTTTTGGGAGGGCGCTGATTTTGTGGACCGGGCCTTTTTTACGGCACACGACGCCGCGAGCGAAAAACCCGAAATGGCGGCAAGAGCCAGCATAAAAAGCCCCAAGCATTTTTGAATGCGGGTTGGCGATTTGCGTCGTATTTTTGTTTCCATCACATGCATCATGGGGCTCATTTGCATTTTTTTGCGAATTCGCGCAAGGTGTTGATGAATGCGCCGGTTTTTCTGACAGGGGCGAAATCCGAATCCGTGCGCACGATGTCCAGGAACACCGGACAGTTGATGGAAAGCGCGCGGCGCAGGGAAGCCACGGTGTCTTCGGGTTTGTTCAATTGCGCTTGAATTCCCGCAAGGTTATACCATACTGCCGCATTGCCAGGCGTGTACTCCAGGGCTTTGATGTAGTATGTCTCAACCTTCTGGTATTCCCCCAGATCCTTGTTGAGCATAGCCAGGTAGACATAGGAGTCATAGGAAGCGGGCTTGAGCTTTATTGTGGTTTCAAAAGCGCGGATCGCGGGCATGGTTGCGCCCTGGAGATAGTATGCGAAACCCAGCCAGTAGTGCGCTGCGGGGTCGTTGGGATAGCGCGCTATGGTTTTGCTTAAATAGCTGATCGCTTTTTCGTAGTTGAACTCCCGGGATGCGTAGTGCCTGCCCAGGAAGTACCACAGGTCGCGGAAGGCCGGGTCTGCGGCGGTGGCCTTTTGAAGGGATTTGAAGGCGTCCGCGTTCTTGCCGCGGGCCAGCAGGTCCATGCCCTGGATGAAAGCGTCCAGGGCCTTGCTGCTGTCTGTGTAGGGCAATGCCATGACGGTTTTTGAAAGCTTTGCGTCCACAGCGCCGGCCACTGCGCCGGACAGTGATTTCTGCATGGCTGCGGCCTTGCTTTTGGTTGATTTTTTTTCAATAGTCCGGCAGGCGATTTTGCCGCCCGCTGTGCAAACCCGGAATTCCGTGTCCACGCTGCCGTTTTTTGAGCGATGGCGTCCGGCGATTATGATGTCGGCTGTGAGAATGGTTGCGGCCTGGCCCACTGCTTTTTCCGATGATTTCCAGATTCCGTCAATATCAAGATTATTCCCTGCGGCTTCGATTTCTGTTTCCGGAACAATGCGTACGCCGGGCGCGGCTTCGATCTTGAATGTGATGATGGTGTTGAGCCCCCGTGTCAGGGCCTTGTCTGCCGGGCTCAGCCCGTCGTTCTGGGACAGGATAGCCACAGTGCGCACGGATTTGGCCGCGGCCCGCGCACACGGTGTTATGAGCAGGATCGCAAAAACTGCGATGGCAGTGATATCTATTATTTGCATGCGCGCGCGTTTAAAAAAATGCATAAAACAAACCAGAATCCGGGAGTCTTTGGACACCTTGATTCCTGAGAGTGAATTTTTTTGCACTGCTATATTAAATTATGTGATCAACTAAAAATAAACGCAACATCCGGCACGCAATAACTTGCACGGAACACGCGCGATAAGCAGGAAAAATATGAAGCTTGCCGCTTATTTTTTGAGGTCGAGGAGCATGCCCAGCAAGCGGTCCTGGGTTTGTGTGGCCTTGAGGTTCACTTCCATGCCGCGCTGGTTGATGATCATGTCGGTCATTTCTTTGACGATGCTCACATTGGATGTTTCGAGCGAACCGCTGAGCACGGTTCCGAATCCGTTCTGGCCCGGGTAGCCGAGTACGGCCGGGCCCGAGGCAGCGGTCTGGCGGTACAGGTTGCCGCCTGCGCCGGCCAGGCCCTGGGGGTTGAAGAAGTTGGCCATTTCAATGCGGCCGATGTGCTGGGAATTCCCGTTGCTGATGGCGAATACATTGCCGTCGGGCCCGATGCGCAGGCTCTGGGCGCTGGAGGGCACCGTGATATCCGCGTCCAGGCGATAGCCGTTGGAGGAAACGATCCTGCCTTGGCTGTCCACGTGGAACGTGCCGTCGCGCGTGTAGGCGGTTTCGCCGTTCGGGGTTTTGAGCGGGAAAAAGCCTCTGCCTTCCACAGCCATGTCCATGTTGCGGCTTGTCTGCAGGAACGCGCCCTGTGCATTGCTGCGGCTTGTGGCGGATGTGTGCGCTCCGGTGAGCCCATGGTTTTCCTGGGTTTCGGCGCGCGAGGATTTAAATCCCGTGGTATTGATGTTGGCGATATTGTTCGCGGTCACATCCTGGCGCAGCATATGCACCATGATTCCGCTCAGGCTCGTGTAAATGCTCATGGTAATATTGTACCAGGAATGCGAAAAAATAAAAGCAGGATGCAGGGCGCCGCAACTTTACATATTGCTCCCAATGCTGAGCCTCGTATATAGTATCTTTCATGGATAAAACACAGACTCAAACTCAACGGTACGGCTTGGGGCGCAGTATGCTGTATTGCTGCGGCCAGTTCGGCGGCAATATTGTCAACATGGTCTGCACCGGGTGGCTGGTTTATTTTTATACCACCAAGGGACCCGGG
>Ga0351973_1010_pt1 | contig 70321 bp, 50 predicted proteins | sample BONcelFGM3001E14_FD_206745 | JGI IMG/M metagenome (GOLD analysis project Ga0351973, IMG submission 206745) | Enriched cells from coal bed in the Powder River Basin, Montana, United States - BONCAT cells FGM rep3 HSBNCT.FGM.300.1.E14 ...
CCTGGCCGTGTTCATGATCCCCCCCAAATTCATTCCCGGGGTCATGGAAGACCTGGGCGCGCGCGGGTGCGACACGGCCATCGTGATCTCGGCCGGCTTCAAAGAGGTCGGCCCCGAGGGCGCGGCCATGGAACGCGGCATGCTGGAAGTGGCCGCACGCCACAACATGCGCATCCTGGGCCCCAACTGCCTGGGCGCCATCAACACGGCCGCGCGCCTCAACGCGTCCTTTTCCGCGGGCATGCCCCCGGAGGGCAACATCGGCTTCATCTCCCAGAGCGGCGCCCTCGGCACCGCCATCCTGGACTGGTCCATGGCCAATAATGTGGGCTTCTCCCGCTTCGTGTCCCTGGGCAACAAGTGCGACATCGATGAGGTGGACATGCTCGAAGCCATGGGCAAAGACAAGGCCACGTCCGTGATCGTGGGCTACATCGAGGGCACCAGCCGCGGCCGCGAGTTCATGGAAGTGGTCAGGAAAATAACTAAAAAGAAACCCGTCATATTGATTAAAAGCGGCACCAGCGAGGCCGGGGCGCGCGCCGCCTCCAGCCACACAGGCAGCATCGCCGGGTCCGAGGCCGCGTTCGACGCCGCGTTCAAGCAGTCCGGCATCATCCGCGCCTCGTCCGTGCAGGATTTGTTCGACTACGCCTCTGCGTTCTCGTCCCAGCCCCTGCCCATGGGCAATAAAATCGCCATCCTCACCAATGCGGGCGGGCCCGGCATCATGGCCGCGGACGCCATCGGCGGCTCCCGCGTGGAAATCGCGCGCCTGTCAAAAGAAACCATGGATCGCTTGAAAGAAAAGCTGCCCCCGGCCGCGGGCTTCAACAACCCCGTGGACGTGATCGGCGACGCCGACGCCCAGCGCTACGCCGACGGCCTCGAAATCCTGCTCCAGGATCCGGGCGTGCACGGCGTGGCCGTGATCCTCACCCCCCAGGGCATGACCCAGGTCGAGGAAACCGCCAAGGCCATGGCCTACGCATCACTGGTCAGCGACAAACCCATCATGGGCGCGTTCATGGGCGAGGACAGCGTGAGCAGCGGCGTGCACCAGCTCCAGAAAAGCCACATCCCGGTCTACGGGTTCCCCGAGCGCGCGGTGCGCGGATGATTTAAAGTGCGCTGCCAGGCGCGCGGGCCGCACTTCAGTAATTCTACACGCAAACAGGGAAGCGCATTGCGGGTTCAGGGATAAATTTTATTGCAAACGCCAACAGATGCGTGATGAGGTTTATGGGGAATTCCCGCAATCATTCAATGAGGCAATTGCGCGACACGGTTTTGTCGGGCAATTGCCCTGTGAAAGATGTTTTGGGAGGATTCTTAAGGGACACTTTTTCAAAAGGGGCCCTTAAGTCGTCGAAGACGCATTAATCCTCTCAATCATTAACGATTTCCGGCTGATGCGCGGGCATGCGGCGCATTTCGCGCTCTTTGAGGATGTCGAAGACGACCGGGTACAGGAGCAGCTCGATGAGCACGGCCGTGACCAGGCCGCCCACCATGGGTGCGGCGATGCGCTTCATCACGCCCGCGCCCGTGCCGTGGGAGAACATGATGGGCAGCAGGCCGATGAACGTGGTGGCCACGGTCATAAGCTTGGGCCGCACGCGCAGCACCGCGCCTTCCATGATGGCCTGGCGCAGGTCCTCGGGCGTGTTCATGCGGCCCGCGGCCACGCGGTCCCGCCACGCGTGCTTGAGGTACACGAGCATGACTACGCCTGTTTCCGCATCCAGGCCGGCCAGGGCGATGAACCCCACGTACACGGCCACGCTGGTGTTGTACCCAAGGATGTAAATGAGCCAGAACCCGCCCACGAGTGAAAAGGGGACAGCCAGGAGCACGATGGCGGTTTCCGTGAAATTGCCGAAATGGAAATACAGCAGCAGCACGATGATGAGGAACGACACCGGTATGGCGACTTTGAGCACGGCCGCGGATTTCTGCATGTATTCATACTGGCCGCTCCACACCATGCTGTAACCGGGCGGCAACTTGACCTTGCTTTCCACGGCTTTTTGCGCCTGTTTCACATACGTGCCAACATCCATGTCCCTGACATCCACATACACCCAGGCCGTGCGGCGCGCATTTTCACTCTTGATCATGGGCGGGCCTTTGGCCAGGGACATGTGCACGAGCTGGCCCAGGGGCACGCGTGCGCCCGCGGGCGTCATGACCAGCACGCGTTTGAGCGAAGGAATGTCGTCGCGCAACTCGCGCTGGTAACGCACGCTGACCGGGTAGCGCTCCAGGCCCTCCACGGTGCGGGTCACGTTCATGCCGCCGATGGCGCTGGCAATCACGTCCTGCACATCGCCGGTGGTGAGGCCGTAGCGCGCCACGGCCATGCGGTCGATGTCCATGTTGAGGTAATTGCCGCCTGTTGCTTTTTCGGGATATGCGCTGCGCGTGCCGGGCAGGGGGCGCACGGCGCTGGCCACTTGCCCGGCCAGGTCCGCCAGCACGGCCAGGTCATCGCCCATGACCTTGATGCCCACCGGGGTCTTGATGCCGGTCGAGAGCATGTCAATGCGCGTCTTGATGGGCATGGTCCATGCATTGGTGAGGCCCGGGAACTGGATGGCGCGGTCGAGTTCCTCGTTGAGCTTTTCAAATGTCATGCCCTTGCGCCAGTGCTTTTTGTCTTTGAGAGTGATCGTGGTTTCGATCATGGACAGGGGCGCGGGGTCCGTGGGCGAGTCGGAGCGGCCGATTTTGCCGAACACGGTTTCGACCTCGGGGAATTCCTTGATAATCTTGTCGGTCTGTTGGAGCAGTTCCCTGGCTTTGGCCACGGAGATGCCGGGGTCGGTTGTGGGCATGTAGAGGATGTCGCCCTCGTTGAGCGGTGGCATGAACTCGGAGCCGACCTTGAGCATGGGGATGGCGGTGAGGGCCAGGGCGAGCACGGCAATGAGGATCGTGCCCCTGCGGCGGCGCAGCACGAAATTGAGCACCGGGGTGTAGATGGCCACGCACACGCGGCTGACCGGGTGCTCGGATTCGGGCCGTATGCGGCCGCGGATGAAGTAGAACATGAGCACGGGGATCACGGTGATGGCCAGGACCGAGGACGCGGCCATGGCAAATGTTTTGGTGAACGCCAGGGGCTTGAACAGGCGACCGCTCTGCTCCTGGAGCGCGAACACGGGAACGAACGAAACCGTGATGATCAGCAACGAATAGAACAGGGCCGGGCCCACTTCTTTGGCGGCTTCGAGAATAATGTCAAAATGCGGTTTGGTGTTGCCGTAGTGTTCGATTTTTTTGTGGGCATTTTCTACCATGACAACGGACGCATCCACCATGACCCCGATGGCGATGGCGATGCCCCCCAGGCTCATGATATTGGCGTTAATGCCCAGCACGTGCATGAGCATGAGGGATATGAGCACGCCCGCGGGCAGGGTGAATATGGCCACGAATGCGCTGCGAAAATGGAACAGGAACACCATGCACACGAGCGCGACCACGATGATTTCTTCCACAAGTTTTTCACGCAGAGTTTCGATGGCGCGCTTGATCAGGCTCGAACGGTCATATACGGGTTTAATGACAACGCCTTTGGGCAGGCCGGGTTCCAGGCTTTTGATTTTTTTCTTGACCTCATTGATGACCTTGAGCGCGTTTTCGCCCTGGCGCATGACGATAATGCCGCCCACGGTTTCGCCCTGGCCGTTCAGCTCGGCCACGCCGCGCCTCAACTCGGGCCCGATCTGCACGCGCGCCACGTTCCCGAGCAGGATGGGCGTGCCGTTTTCATCCGCGCCCAGGGAAATGTTTTTGATATCCTCCATGGACTTGATGTAGCCCAGGCCGCGCACCATGAATTCGGTTTCGCCCATTTCCAGGAGCTTGCCGCCCACGTCGTTGTTGCTGCGCTGTATGGCCATCTTGATTTTCTGGATGGAAATGTTGTACGCGTCGAGTTTATTGGGATCCACTTCCACCTGGTATTGCTTTATATATCCACCCACGCCCGCGACTTCGGACACGCCCGGCACGCTGGCCAGTTCGTACTTGAGATACCAGTCCTGGATGGAGCGCAGTTCGGACAGGTCGTGTTTGCCCGTGGTGTCTTCGAGCACGTACTGGTATACCCAGCCCACGCCCGTGGCGTCCGGGCCCAGCGTGGGGGTCACGCCCTGGGGCAGGCGGCCGGACACGGCGCTGAGCTGCTCCAGCACCCGGCTGCGCGCCCAGTACAGGTCGGTTCCGTCCTCGAAAATGATGTACACGAATGAGTAGCCGAAAAAGGAATACCCGCGCACGTTTTTGGCATACGGCACGGACATCATGGCCGTGGTGAGCGGGTACGTGACCTGGTCCTCCACGATGCCTGGCCCCTGGCCCGGGTATTCCGTGTACACGATGACCTGCACGTCGCTGAGGTCCGGGATGGCGTCCACGGCGATGTTGCGCATGGTGAAGTAGCCGCCCAGGAAAATGAACCCGATAAAGATGATGACCAGGAACCGGTTCTTGAGTGAATATTCAATAATGCGTTCAATCATAGCGTGTCACCAGCTTGGTCAGTTTGCGTGCTCGTGCGTTTGCGAACCGTGCGTTTCATCATGCAGTTCCTGCGTGGGAACCAGGGCCATGCCACAGATGGGGCACTTGCCCGGTTCGCCGGCATGGTAATCGTCCTCTTGCATGGGGCACACATACTTGCCCCTGGCCGGGTCGGGCCAAAGTTTGCCTTCATCCATTTTCATATCTTTCATGTCCGCGGCCTTTTGTTGGTCCGGGGGTGTTTTCCCGCTTTGCTTTTCAGCACCCGGCTTGCCGTCCTTGTGTGTTTCGGGCGCAGTGGTTTTGGCGGCGGCTTCGCGCAGGCGGCTCTCGGAGTCGAGCAGGAACTGCGCGGATGTGACCACCACCTCGCCCTGCGCCAGGCCTGAAATCACCTGTACTCGGCCCTGGTCGTCGGACGGGCCCAGTTCCACCTGGCGCGGCTGGAACTGTCCCTGGCCCTTGACCACGAACACCACGGTGCGCTCGCCCGAATGGATGACCGCCTGGTCCGGGATGAGCAGGGCGTTATCGCTGATGCGCGATTCCAGTTTCACATTGGCGAACATCTCGGGCTTGAGTTCGAGGTCGTGGTTCGGAAACACCAGGCGCACCTTGATGTCCCGCGTTTTGGAGTCCACGAACGGGTACACGTAATCCACCACGCCCCGGTATTTTTTGCCGGGCATATACGGCAGGGTCATAATGGCTTCCTGGCCCTGCTGCACATATGATGCCTCATCTTCGTAAATGTGGGCCAGCACCCAGACCGTGCTCAAATCCGCGATGCGGAACAGGTCCGCGCCCTTCATGACATTGCCGCCCTGAACAGCGGTGCGGTGCACCACATAGCCGGAGGCGGGCGCATTGATAATCATGGTTTTGCTGATTTCCCGGGTACGGCGCAGGCGTTCGATTTCCGATGCGGGCACGTCGAAGAATTCCAGGCGTTTGCGCACCGCGGCGCGGATGTTTGCGGATCCGCTATCCAGGCTCAGGATGTATTCCTGCTGCGCGGCCACGAGTTCCGGGGAGTAGATTTCATACAGGGGCTGCCCTTTTTCCACGTATGCGCCGGTTTCCTGTACAAAAACCTTTTCGAGCCAGCCCGAGACCTTGGAGTTGATGGTAGTGAGGTTGTCTTCGTTGTAGTCCACGTGTCCCACGGTACGGATGGTGCGCATGAGGGGGGCGCTTTGCACGGGTGCGGTGCGCACGCCCATATTCTGCACAACAGCCGGGTCAATGCTGATCGCGCCGCCCCCGGCCACGTCATTTTCATACACGGGCACCAGGTCCATGCCCATGGGGGATTTGCCTGGCTCGTCGCTGCGGAAATTCGGATCCATGGGCGCGACCCAGTAGAGGATTTTGCCGCGTGCGCCGGACTTGCCCGCGCCCGAATCCGTGCTGTTCTTTTCGCGCACAGGCGTGAGTTTCATGCCGCAGATGGGGCAGTCGCCCGGGTGATCTTCATGGATTTGCGGGTGCATGCCGCAGGTCCAGTACAGGATTTTTCCCGCGGTATCCTTAACGGCCTGGCCGGCCTGGGATTTTGGATTCAAGCGCGCAAGCATATGCGGCAGGTGCAGCACCTGCCCGAGCGCGAACCCGGCGAGAATGAGTACAGCGGCGAGGAGAACGGGTTTGAATTTCATTGGGCGTCAGCCCCCTTGGATGAAGCGTTTGGCGGCGGGCCGCCGGTGATTTGTTCGAGTTGCGCGGTGGCTTTGCGCGCATTGCGCAGAGCGTCTTCATAGGCCATGCGCTGGTCCAGGATCAGGCGCACGGCATCCATGAGATCCACGAATCCGCCCGCGTTGGACATGTACGCGGCCAGGGCCGCTTCGTACGCGTTGTGCGTTTTTGGAATAATGGCGTTGCGGTAAGTGTGCGCGGCCTGCGCCGCGGCGCCCTGGTCCGCGAACAGGCGGTCCACATCGGCTGCGGTGCGGTTGCGCATATCGTCCAGGCGCCGGGCCGCGGCCGCGCGCTTATCTTTTAATTCGAGCACATAGCTTTTATCCGGTGAATACGTGGGCGCGGCGCCCGGGCCCATGGGCCGCACCGCGAATGCGGGCATGGCGCCCTGCTGGCCCAGGGATTCAATTTCCCGGTTCTGGTAAGCGGACAGGCCCAGGGAATAGTCGGGAAAAAGTTTCCGGTCAGACATCTCGATCATCACGTCCATGCGCGCGATCTTCAGTTCCATGATGCTTAGTTCCTGCCTGTGCGCCATGGCCGCGGCGCGCAGGGCCTCGCGGCCCGCGGCGGGCGCGGCCGCCAGTGCGCCGGGTTTGCCCAGGGCCACATCGCGCGGCAGGCCCGCGATGTCGATAATGCGCGACTCCGCGGCGCCGCGTTTTTGCGCCAGTGTATGCTCCATGGCGCTCAGGGTGTCCATGCGGATCTCGGACTTGACCATGTCCTGGTACGCGGCCGCGCCCGTGCTGTAAAGAGAAGTGACCACCTTGTTCACGCGCCGCGCCACGCCCCTGTTCTCCCGCACGATGGCGAGCGCCTGGTCCAGGTACAAAAGGTCCGCGTATGCGAGTTTGACGTCTGTGATCGCGTCGCGCACCGCGGCTTGGAACTGTTTGCGCGCAATCGCCACATCCAGATCCACGGCCCGGCCCTGGAGCGTGATCATGCCCGGCGCCGGCCAGTCCATCTGCACCATGCGCTTGTTCTTCTGCGGTGTGGCGATGACATTCAGCGACTCCGTGAAATCCATGTATTTGTACACGAGCTGGTTCAGGGATTCAGACTGGGAATAGCGGTTGAGCGCAGCTTCGTACTCATGCGCGGCGGATTCCACCGAGGGGCTGAACGCCACGGCCGCGGCCAGGAGTTTGTCCAGGGATGAGCCGCCGCCGAGGAATTTATTCATGCCGTCTCGTGTGGCTGCGCGCGCCGCTTCCCATTCGTTGAGAATTGTTTGGGGGAGCATGCCGCGCACAATGGCGTCGGGTGTTTTATTTTTATTTTTTACAGCGTTTTCCCGCATGCGCTGCATGGCCATGTCCAGGGCGTGTTTCGCAGCCTGCACGTCCGCGCTTTTCATCTCCGGCGCACCCGCGGGCGCGGCCTCAGCGTTTTTAACAGCCTCTGTATAAAAGGCAGGAACATAAGATTCCGCCTGGTTCTGCATCTCACCGTAAGATGCCGCATGAACGCTTGTGGCAAAGCCAAACAGCAACAAAATCGTACACACCGTCTGAAGTGTTGTGCCGTAGCCCACACGGTTCGAATAGCCGCGAGTGGCAATACCGCGCCCGCAGCGCGGTATTGCCTGCCAAAGTTTTTGGGAAGGTTGGGAAGGTGTGGAAACCCTTTTTCCAAAAAGGGTTTCCATTCTTTTAATTCTTTTAATTCTTGTAATGTCCTTTTCATTTCTCATTGCGCGCCACCTCCGCGGATATTCAGGGGAGCGCCCGCGGCTTGTTCCAGGCGCGCGATATTCTGCTCCAGGTCCGCGCGCGCGCGGGCCAGGGCCAGCTCGAAATTCAGCCACACGGCCTGCACCTCGATCAATTCCGCGGCCGTGGCCTGGCCCGCGTTGTACCAGGTGTCGCTCTGTTCCAGGGACTGGCGCGCCTGGGGTGCGAGCGTGGTTTCGTACAGGTCCACGAGGCGGCTGCTCGTGCGGATTTTGAAATAGATATTGCTGATCTTCTCGCGCGCATCATTGAGCGCCTGTTCGCGGCCGGATTGCGCGGCGGCTCGCGCGTGTTCGGCGCCGCGCAACGCGGCGCGGTTATGTGCCGACCAAATGGGCAGGGTCATGCCCACGCTGATGCCCCAGGCGTCCCGCCCGCTGCCCGCTGTGTTGGGGTTCATGGCGCTGCCGATGGTGTTGTACACCAGTCCCACATTGTAATCCGGCGAAGAAATCTTGCGGGCCAGGCCCAGGCCGATGCCGCCCATTTGCTCCCTGATATCGGCCAGCCGGATTTCCTGCCGGTTCAGCTCGGCCACGGCGTACAGATTTTCCAGTTCAAGTTGCGGAATGGTAAAAGACTGCAGCGGGGCCACGGCCACCGGTGTTTGGGGCGCGCGGTTCAGGAGAGCGTTCATGTGCGTGATTTCTGTCTGGCGCAATTCCTCGATCAGCAGCAGGTCGTAGCTCACCTGGGCGAGCTGCGCCTGCACGCGCAGCACATCGTTGAGGCTGGCCGCGTCCGCGCCGTAATCTTTTTGCACCTGGGCGAGCAACCGTTCCACAAGGTCTTTATTCTGCTGCGAGATTTCGAGTGCGCGCTGGAGATACTGGAGTTCGGCGTAGCTGATGCGCACGTCCGTGACCACGTCGCGCACCGCGATTTCATACTGCACGCGTGACAACTCGGCGCGCGCCGCGGCCATGTCGCCCTTGAGGCTGAGCTTGCCCGGGGCCGGGAACATCTGGCCCACGCGGATCTGTGCTGTGTTGGGCCCGAGGCGGGTTTCCACGGGTTCGGGAAACCAGGTGAAGTTGAGGGAGGGATCGGGCAGGGCGCGGGCCTGGGGATATTCTTCCACAGCGGCCTGCCACAGGGCGCGCGCCGCGGCCATGCGCGGGCTGTTCGCGAACGCGTCCCGCAGCAGGGCGGCCAGGCCCGGGGGCGCAGCCTGTTGCGGAACAGAGTCCATGGCAGCCAGGCGCTGGTTCACGGCCGGCGGCGCATCCTGCGCGTGCGCGGGTTGCGCCGCGGCAACGCACACCGCCGCAAGCAGTCCGCATAGTGCTTTTCGCGTGCATAGCATTGTGTTCATAACCTGTGGCCTCCCGCTCCCGCGCCGCTCATTTCAGTGGCTGTGTTCCTTGAGCCTGCCCTGTTCCTGCTCAGTGCCCGCCTTGCTCTTTTTGGGGTCATAATCCTTGCTCTTGAGTTTCTTGCCGCATTCCAGCATCTCGCTTCCAAAGTATGGGTTGCGCAGCTTTTTGACATCGGTCTGCAGCCAGTAACCCTTGGCCATGGGGCAGTAGAACAGGGTATATCCGGCTGCGTCTTTTTCCGGCATATGCCCGTTCACGAGCTCGATCACCGCGTTGCTGAGCGCATAGAATTTATCGCGCGCCGCATCGATTTTGATGTCCTGGTCCTTTTTGAGACCCTTGGAGAAATCGGCCGCGGTTGCTTTAACGCTGTGGAAATGCTTGATGAGCTTTTCGTTTTTCTTCTTGTCCTTTTCAACCATTTTCAAAGCTGCGTCCGCGGATTCAACCATAGCCGCGGCATTCTTGCGCACATTCTTGACGCTGTCGCCGGCCAGGGAATTCTGGATGCCCGCGTACGCAGCGGCCATGGCCGTGATGTGGTCCTGGATGGTGGGCGCTTTTTCCGCGGCCGAAACCATGGAAACCATGCCAAGGATCAGGGCCAGTGCGAGCAGCAGGCTTTTGCTTCTTGTTTGTGTGTTCATGATTCAGTCTCCTTTTCACAATGTTTGTGAAGATGCTTTTGTTCCAGGCTGCGGATCTCCTCGCCGAGCCGGTTTTCAAACTGCCTGTACAGGGCGCATGCGGTAGCCGTGATGGCTATTGCTGTTGCCGCGAATAATGTGAGAAACAACCCGTGCATGATGTGTCGCGCCCCTTTGCCTGTTTGTTGCTGGAAGTGATTAACGCAATGGACATGCCAATGGCTCAGATAGCAAAAAAATGCCTTGGATGCAGGGGTTTTATTTCTAATGCGCGGCGGGCGCGACGGGTATCCGTCAGGGTGTGTGCCGGATATCCGTCACTTTTTGGAAATGCCGAGTTTTTCCATGCGGTAGAGCAGTGTGTTGCGGGGAATGCCCAGGAAGCGCGCGGTGCGGGACTGGTTGAAATCGTTTTTTTCCAGGGCGCGCTCGATGGCGGCTTTTTCAATGTCGTACAGGGAAATGCCGTGGTCGGGCAGGTCCACGAACAGGGCGCCGGCTGCGCCGCCCGGGCGGCGGATTTTTTCGGGCAGGTCCGCGGCATGCACCAGGCCGGAATCAGTCACGGCGGACAGGCGCTCCACCAGGTTTTCCAGTTCGCGCACATTGCCGGGCCAGGAATAGGCCAGGAGATCGCGCACGGAATTGTCCGAAAACCGAAGGGGCGGCGCGCCGGTTCCGCGGCTGAATTTTTCATTGAAATGGTCCAGGAGCAGGGGGATGTCGTCGGTGCGTTCGCGCAAAGGCGGCAGGGTTATGGGCACCACGTTGAGGCGATAGAACAGGTCCTCGCGGAACTCGCCGGCCTGCACTTTTTCCTCAAGATTCTGGTTGGTGGCGGCAATGATGCGCACGTCCACGGGCATGGAGCCGGAACCGCCCACGCGCTCCACGGTTTTTTCCTGGAGCACGCGCAGCAGGTGTCCCTGCAACTCAAGTTTGAGATCCGCGATTTCATCCAGGAACAGGGTGCCGCCGTGGGCCTGCTCGAACCGGCCGGGCTTGTCGGCCACCGCGCCTGTGAACGCGCCCCGGGCGTGGCCGAACAACTCGGACGCGGCCAGGGTTTGGGGCACGGCCGCCATGTTCACGGCCACGAAGGGCTTGTTGCGGCGCGGGCTCTGGAAATGGATGGCCTTGGCCAGCAGTTCCTTACCCGTTCCGCTCTGGCCCAGGATGAGTACGGTGGCGTCGCGCGGCGCAACCTGGGACGCGGTGCGGTATACGGCTTCCATTTTTGGCGACGACCCGATCAGGGATTCGAACCGGTACTTTTCCGTGACCACCTGGCGCAGGTACTGGTTTTCCTCCACGATGTCGGCCACGCGCATGGCCTTTTCCACGCCCATGAGAAGTTGCTCGGAGGAGAAAGGTTTCTGGAGGTAGTCGAAGGCGCCGAGCTTCATGGCTTCCACGGCCGAGTCCACGGACCCGTGGGCCGTGACCATGATGACCGCGGTGTCGGGCGCGATGCTTTTGATTTTGGCGAGCAGGGCCAGGCCGTCCATGCCGGGCATGCGCATGTCCGTGACCACCACGTCGGGTTGCTTATCGGCGAATATATCAAAGGCCTGCGCCCCGTCCGCGGCCACGAGCGTGGTGTAGCCCGCCTGGTCCAGGCGGTACGCGGCCACCTCGCGCTGGCTGGCGTCGTCATCCACGAACAGAACCGTGCGTTTTTTCATTCCGGGATCACCTGGGCGGGCAGGCGCACGGTGAAGGTTGCACCCTGCGCGGGCGCGCTTTCAACGCTCATGGTTCCGCCGTGGGCAAGCACAATGCTTTTGCACACGGCCAGGCCCAGGCCCGTGCCCTTGCTCTTTGTTGTATGAAAAGGCTCGAATATGCGTTCAAATTCCGAGGGGTCCAGGCCCGCGCCGGTGTCACTCACTGTGATGTCCACATCCGCTTGCAGGCGCCGGGCGTTCATGGTGACTACGCCGTGCGCGCCGCAGGCATCGATGGCGTTGAGCACAAGGTTCAGCAGCACCTGGCGCATCTGGTCCGGGTCCACGCGCGCGAAGACGTCTTCGGGCGCATGCGCCACGGTGAGCGAAACCCCGAGGGCCGCCGCGTGCTGTGCGCTGAGATCGGCCACGGCGCGCATCAGGTTATGGAGATTGGATTCAATGCGGCGCGGGGGCCTGGGCCGGGCGAAATCCAGGAACTCGGTGACAATGCCCTCAAGGCGCTCGGTTTCTTTTTTCACGATCTCCACAAACCGGTATTCCGGGTCCCCGGGTTTGATTTTTTCCAGGAGGATATCCTGGGCGCCCTTGATGCCGTTGAGGGGATTGCGGATTTCATGGGCCACGGCTGAGGCGAGCTGCCCTATGGCCGCCATCTTGGACGCGGTTTGCGCTTTGTCAAAAGAATCCTGCAGGCGCGTGTACGCGTCGCGGTACATGTTCTTCATGCGTTTCTCTTTGTCTGAGAGCACGCCGGTGATAGCGCCCACCACGTTGAACATGAGCATGTCGCTCACCTGGTCCGCGAAGTGCATGCCCATCATGCCCCACTGGAAAAAAATGTGTGGGATATAGGCCAGGGTGCAGGCCAGGGCCGCGGCCACGCCCCCGCGCAGCCCGAATGTAAGGGCCGCGAAAATAATCGGAATGTAGTACAGCCTCTGGAACAGGGAGTGCAGGTTATGGTAGTCCAGGTTCGTGAGGTAATGGAGCATGCTGATGAGAACAATGCTCAGGCCCAGCAGGGCCATGGTTTTGTATTGCGGGGGCTGGTGCTGATTCGCGTACGGCATGCACACATTGTACAACAAGGAATCTGAAATTGCCTATATTCCCAAACGCCGCTGCTGCGGCCGGGATGGGGGAACTGGGCGCAGCCCGTTTTGTAAGGGGCATATCGGAACTTGTTTACCATTAATAGTGTTGATCTTTTAAACATCCGATTTGGCGAAGGAGAAACTGACATGTCTGAATATATTGTATTAAGAATTAGTTTTATGGCATTAGCAATAATGCTGCTGTTGGCCGCACCCGTGGCAAAGGCCGCGCATTGCGGAGGAGATCCCGGGGGCTCAGGGCCGCTCAAATCCAAAGCGGACAAACCGGCCAGGGCAGAGGAGCGCCCCGAGTATGGGCTTGCATTCGGGTCCCGGGCCCCGGAATTCAAGGCCGCTTCAGACACCGGTGTCACGTATGACCTGGAACAGGAAATCAAAGCCGGGCCCGTGGTGCTGGTTTTCTACCGCGGGGGCTGGTGCCCCTATTGCAGCAAGCAGTTGAACGAACTCAAGAAGCTGTATCCGGAAATTGAGAAGCGCGGGGCTTCGCTCGCCGCCATCAGCGTGGATCGAGTGGAAAAAGCAGCGGAGACCCGCGACAAGCAGGAAATCGGATTCCCGCTCCTGTCCGACCCTGATGCCGAGATTGTGGAAAAGTACAATCTCATATTGACTTTGGATGAGGCCACGCTCAGCAAATATGAAACCTACGGCATTGACGTGGAAAACGCATCGGGCCGCACGCACCATCAGATCGCAGTCCCCGCTGTGTTCATCATCGGCGCGGATGGGCATATCAAGTGGTCTTATGTGAACAAGGATTACAAAGTGCGCGCGGACAACGAGGAAATTCTCAAAGTTCTCGATGCCTTGAACAAGCGGTGACGAACCGGAGGGATTAACTATGGACATTACCAGGAACAAACCGCGCAAGGTTGACGCATCCCTGCTCATCATGCGCGTATTTCTCGGAAGCGCCCTTGCCGTGCATGGCGCCCATAAAATATTCGGCCAAATGGACGGATTCACCCAGGGCGTGGCCGGGATCGGGTTCCCGGTTCCGGTGCTGTTCGCGTGGCTGGCGGCGTTGTCGGAATTCGCGGGCGGACTGTTCATCGCCCTGGGCCTGTTCACGCGCGTGTCCGCGCTGTTCGCGGCCGTGGTCATGGGCGTAGCGTTTTTCATGGTGCATGCGGCAGATCCGTTCAGGGTCAAGGAACTGGCTTATGTGTACCTGGTATTCACGGGCAGCATGATCCTGTGCGGCGGCGGATATTTCAGCCTGGACATGATGATGGTGAACAGGCGGCGCAATGCGCGCCGGCACATGGCGGATTTTGGTTCCGGAATGGGCATGCCCCAGGGCCGGAACAAGAGCGAACTGGCCGGGCGCAAGCGCAAATCCGCATAGAATCCGGAGCGCCCCGTATGTTCGCTGATTGGGAGCCAGCCCCGGATTTTGCCTTGACACCGGCCACCATTGATCGTACATTTCCGGCATGGAAGAGCTAACGGAAATCACGGAAATCATGGAACAGGCCGAGGCCGCGCGCGAGCGCCTCGAGCCCATGAAGAATCACAAGAATTTCTGGACGCGCAACAACATCAATATCGCGCGCACCATGCTGGGCGCGCGCGTGAAGCGCGCGCCCGTGCTGCTGGTGCTGGACGGGGACTGGATCTGCGATTTCACCCAGACCCCGTGCGATGCGTATTACAGCGATTTCGACACGCAGCAGAAAGCGCGTATCCGCGCGGGCAGCGCATCCGAGGCGGAAATCGGCCTGGGCATCGGGCCCGGAATCGATTTCGGCGTGGTCCTGGACGCCAGCATCTACGGCGGCAAAGTCAATTACAGCGAAACCGCGCCACCCAGCGTGGAGCCGGCCATCGAGAGCCCGGAGCAGGTGGGCGAGCTGGCAAAGCGCATGGACAACGCGGATCTGCTGTCCCTGGGCCTTGTGCCCCGGCTCCTGGAGTGGCGCGGCCGGCTCAAGGCCGAGTACGGCAAGAACCATCTGGCCGGGCTAACGGTCAAGGGGCCGGGGTCCATGTGTTCGCAGATCTGCGGCATGACCAATTTCCTCATGTGGCTGGCCACGAACCCCGAAGAAATGAAACAGCTCGTGGACCTGAACGCACGCACCACCATCCGCTACATGCAGGCCCTGCGCAAGGCCACGGGCGCCAAAGTAAAGTACCTGGCCATCGCGGATGACGTGTCCGGCATGATGAGTGCGACCATGTACCGCGATTTCATTTATCCGGCCCACAAAAAGATGTACAAAGCCCTGGCGCCTGCGCGCGCTTTGCGCTATCTGCATAATGACAGCAATGCCAAACATACCCTGCACCACTACCGCAAGCTGCACCCTGGCGCTGTGAATTTCGGGCCGGACGTGCCCGTGCGGCTCATTCGCGAGCGCATGCCCGACGCCGTGATTTTCGGGCAGATTCCTCCCACTTCCGTGTTGCTCAACGGTACGCCCGAGCAGGTGCGTCAAACCGCCCTGGCCAATGTGGCGCACGCGCGCGCCGACGGGGGCCGCATCGTGCTCTACAGCGCGGGCAGCATCAACCCCGGCACGTCGTTCGATAATCTCCGCGCCGTGATCCAGGCCTCGCGCGAGTCCGAACACATCGGCTGAGTGTTTTTCAAGGCATAAAGAGTCTTCGACGACTTAACAGGAACCCTTTTGAAAAAGTGTTCCTCAAGAATCCTCCTAAAACTTTCATGGGGCAATCCCCCGGCAAAAGACGCGCCGGGCAAGTGCCTCATAAATCATTGACGGGGATTTTTGTGAAAGCCCGGTTTCGACCTGTTACTGTTCTGGCTTGCGCTTGATCCATCCTGATAACAATTGAGCATTTTTAACCCAAACACAAATGAACAAGTCTATACTAATCGGTAGGAAGCCGCCTTTGAAACCCCGTGCGGCCACTCATGGCCTTCTCGGGCGATTCTCTCAGGCGCACCTTTGGAGGTAAATCTAATGTACAAAATTTTATCTAAAGAAAAGCTGGCTCCGGTAATCACGCGCATGTCCGTGAACGCGCCGCACATCGCCAAAAAGGTCAAGCCGGGCCAATTCATCATTCTGCGCGTGACCGAGGAGGGCGAGCGCATTCCCCTCACCGTGTTCGCCGCGGATCCCGCGGCCGGAACCATCACCATTATCTACCAGATCGCGGGCAAGACCACCACGCACCTGGACACCCTGGAGCCGGGCGATACGCTCGCCTCGGTCACAGGCCCCCTGGGCAACGCAACGCACATTGAGAAACTGGGCACGGTCGTGTCCATCTCGGGCGGCGTGGGCACGGCCATCGGCTATCCTGTGACAAAAGCCTTCAAAGAAGCAGGCAATCATGTGATCGCCATCCTGGGCGCGCGCAGCGCGGACTTGCTTCTGCTTGAAGACGATATGCGCGCGGCCAGCAGCGAGTTGCTGATATGCACCGACGACGGGTCCAAGGGCCTGCACGGGTTTGTTTCCACTCAGCTTCAGTTGCTGATTGACGATCCGGCCATTAATATCGACCTGGTGGTGGCCATCGGGCCCTTGCCCATGATGCGCGCCATCGCCAACCAGACCAAGCCCCACGGCATCAAGACCATCGTGAGCCTGGACAGCATCATGATCGACGGAACCGGCATGTGCGGCGGGTGCCGCGTGGAAGTGGGCGGGCAGTCGAAATTCGCGTGCGTGGACGGACCCGAATTCGACGCCCACGAGGTGGACTGGGAAACGCTCGCGCACCGCAAGCAGATTTTCCGCGAAGAAGAACAGCTCTCCAAAGAACGGTTCGAGCACCAGTGCCGGCTCGGGCAAAAACAGGGAGGGAAATGAACATGGCCGACGAATCCAAAGACAAAAAAGAGAAAAAAGAATCGTGGAAAGATAAGAGCCCGGAAAAGGTGCCCATGCCCGAGCAGTCCCCGGAAGCGCGCATCGGGAATTTTCTGGAAGTGCCGGGCGGGTACACCGAGGACATGGCCATGGAAGAGGCGGCGCGCTGTTTGCAGTGCAAGAAGCCGCCGTGCGTGGCCGGGTGCCCCGTGGATGTGAATATCCCGGCATTCATCGCGCAGATCAAGGCCGGGGATTTCGTCCAGGCCGTGCGCATTATCAAAGGCAGTTATCCCTTGCCCGCGGTGTGCAGCCGGGTTTGCCCGCAGGAAGTGCAGTGCGAGGGCCGGTGCATTTTGGGCAAAAAGGTGGAGCCTGTGGGCGTTGGCCGCCTGGAGCGTTTCGCCGGGGACTGGGGCCGCGCGCACCCCGCGGAACGGCCCGATTGCGAGCCTTCTAATGGGCGGCGCGTGGCGGTCGTGGGCGCGGGGCCGTCCGGTCTGGTGTGCGCGGGCGAGCTGGCCAAAAAGGGCTATGACGTAACCTTGTTCGAGGCCCTGCACAAGGCCGGCGGCGTGCTGGTGTACGGCATCCCCGAGTTCCGCCTGCCCAAAGCCATTGTCCAGGAAGAGGTGGATATGATCCGCCGCCTGGGCGTGAACATGCAACTCAACATGGTCATCGGCAAGCTGTATGACCTGCATGAATTATTTGAAATGGGATTCGAGGCCGTGTTCATCGGCACGGGCGCGGGCCTGCCCAGTTTCATGGGCCTGCCCGGCGAAGACTTGAACGGTGTATATTCGGCCAATGAATATCTGACACGCATCAACCTTATGAAAGCCTACAAATTCCCCGAGTGGGATACGCCCGTACACGTGGGCCGGCGCGTGGCCGTGATCGGCGGGGGCAATGTGGCCATGGACGCGGCCCGGTGCTCGCGCCGCCTGCCGCAAGTCGAGGAAGTGCACGTGCTGTACCGCCGTTCGCGCGAGGAAATGCCAGCTCGCAAAGAGGAACTGCACCACGCCGAGGAAGAGGGCGTGCAATTCGATGTGCTCACCTCGCCCATCCGCTATATCGGTGAAAACGGATGGCTCAAGCAAGTGGAACTGCTCAAAATGGAGCTTGGCGAGCCCGATGCCTCGGGCCGGCGCAGGCCCGTGCCCATCAAGGGTTCCGAATATATTATGGACGTGGACACCGTGGTGGTGGCCATCGGCCAGAGGCCCAGCCCCCTGGTGCCGCTCACCGCGCCCCAGCTTGAAACCAGGCCCAATAAAACTATTGTGGCCGATGATGAGACAGGGGCCACCAATATGCCGGGCGTGTTCGCGGGCGGGGACGTGGCCACGGGCGCTGCCACAGTTATCAGCGCCATGGGCGCAGGCAAGCGCTCGGCCGCGGCCATTCACGAATACCTTCAGGGCAGGGGCTGATAACAGGCAGGGCAGGGTATTTGCCGGGCTGGATATTTATCCACCCGCACCGGGTGCTTTACACAAGCGCGCCCTTCTTCTAAAATATCAAACAATAATATTGGTTTTATTATGCTCCCAATTCCAACAAGTGGAGAGAAAAGATGAAAAAAGCACCTTTAGTAATTCTGATAACAATGATCCTGGCTGGCATGCTGGCCATGGGCCAGGGCTGCGCCAATAAGAAAATGGGCGACAAGCTTGTTAAAAAAGCGAACAAGAAACCCAATGACATCAGCCTGCGCCTGCGCGCCGGCGACGCGCTCATGGAAGAGGAACGCTTTGCCGATGCCGCGGAACAATATGGCCGCGCGATCAAACTCGTGGAGAAGAATCCCAAGGAAAATCAGAAATATTACTTTAAATCCTGGAACAACAAGGGCGTGGCCCTGTACCAGCTCGGCGCCCAGTCCGGCAAAAAAGAACATTTCACGGAAGCCATCGACATTTTTAAGAAGATGCTGGAGATACCGGCCAAGAAAAAAGACAGCATGTTGTATAGCAATATTGCCCACGCTTATCATGGACTCGGTGATTTCGCTGAGGCGGAAAAGTGGTTCCAGAAGGCCATGCAGCTCAACAGCGGCAATGAAAATGCGCGCAAGGGATACCGCATTTTGCTTGATGACATGAGCAAGCAGGCGGCCGAAGAGTTGCGCCTGGCCCAGCAGCAGGCCGAAACCCTGGCCGTGGAAGTGGAAGCCGCGCCCCGGGACACGGCTCTGCGCCTCAAACTGGCCAATCTGCTCGTGGACCTGGACCGCAAGGACGAATCCCTGCCTCATTTTGAATATATTCTGGCCAATGCGGATCCCGCAGATCCCGATAACCGCGAAGCCCTGCTCACAGCCAATTTCTTTCTTGAAAATTATGAGCAGGCTCTCACCGTACTCAAGGACATGGTAGTGGAAACCCCGGATGATTCCATGCTGTATGCGCGCATGGCCCGCTGCCAGCATGAAATGGGCCAGTACGGCCCGGCGCTTAAGGATTACGAAAAAGCTTTGGAACTGGATCCGAAAAACCCTGTGGCCCTGCAGGGGCTGGCCGATTTGCAAAAGAAACTTTCGGAGCCGCCTGTGGAGGAATCCACCGGAGATGCGGGCGCGGGCGATTCTCCTGAATCCGGCGATCCCAAAGCTTTGGATCAGGCCGATACAAAGGCTGAGCCCGCCGAATAAGCTATTCCATGACAACCCGCCTTGAAAGGCATTCTCATACGCGACATGAGATGTGGTTATACGATCCTGCCCGGCGCGCGGCGGCCTGTGAGGCCGCGGCCTGCGCATTGAAGGAGGGCATGCCCTGTGAAAAATGCATCCCGCATGGCTCTTATGGCCCTGGTGGCCGTGGGCCTGCTCTGTTCCGTGTTTATTTCCATACGACGCATTCACAGTGAGCGCGCACACCGGCGCATTGATATTATTGTGGACTATGGCGATTTGCGCCGCCTGGCCGCTGTGGACCCGGGCGGCGTGCATGCCGCTCTCAAACAAATGCAAGACGCCGGGGCCACGGGCATCGCGGTTTACGAGGACGGGTTCATCGAAGCCGTGGCCAGCGGCATTATTGATTATCAGCAGGATATGGACGGGCTTCTCATGCGTCCCGGCATGCAGGAATATGCGGATATGATCCGGGACCCTTCCATTACAAAGCTTCTGGTGGATGAGCTCCCGGGGCATTACGCGGCCATGCTCGACGCGTATTTCGGGCCCGAAACCTGCGCGCGCACGCCCGAGTCCCCTGAGGCCAAAACATCGGCCCCGTCTCCAAGCATTTGTTTTGTGCGCCACAGCCCGCGGGAGCTTGAGGAATTGTCCCTGGGTTTTGATATCCCGGAAACCAGCCTGGCCGTGTCCCTGCGCCCGCGCCACACGCCGTATGACACCCCCGCATCCATTCAGGCCAAGATGCAGGCCTGGGACAAACTGCAAAACAAGAGCCCGGTAATTTTTGATGGAACGGCCATCGCCGGGTTTCCCAATGCCATGAAGCCGTTGCTGGAAGCTGTTGCGCAGCGCCCGGGCATGCGGGTCGGGTTCCTGGAGCTTGTGGGCCAGCAGGGTATTACGACAATTGCCAATAAATTTCCGGAACAGGTTGTGCAGACGCACAGTATCACCGAATTGGAGATGGTGAAAATCGGGCGCGACGCCGCGATGCGGCGCATGATCCGAGCGGTGCGCGAGCGGCGTGTGCAGGTGCTGTACCTGCGCCTGTTCGTGCGCGACACGGGCATGCCCCCGGACAAGGCCCTGGCCTACAACGTGGGCTATGTCAGGGATGTGGCCGAGGGAGTGCGCACCGCGGGTTACACAACGGGCGCGGCTGCGCCTGTCAAGAAAATGGATGTGCCCTGGTTTATCCGGGCCGGCGCCATAAGCGGCGCGTTCGCTCTTGTTTTTCTTCTGGCTGGATCCGTGTTCCGGGTTCCCTGGAACCCTGCCGTGCTTGTGTGTGCGCTGGTTTTTCCGGGGTATGCGCTTCTGGCGTCACAGGGGTTCGGCATGCTGGTGCTCAAGGTCTCGGCCCTGCTGGTGGCGTGCCTTGCGCCCGGGCTGGCGGTGAGCGCGCTGTTTTTATACCCGCAGAGGCATTACGACGGCCCGGGCCGCACTATGCCGCTTCCGCAGAATATCAAGGCGTTCCTTATTGTGTGCCTGCTCACGAGCGCGGCCGGGTTTATGGCCGGGTCCGTGATTTCTCACCGCGATTTCTTTGTGCGCATTGATATGTTTTCGGGTGTGAAACTGGCGCTGGTGTGCCCTCTGCTTGTGGTCACTTATGCGTGGCTGCGCGTGTGCCGGTTCAGCATCGAGGAGTTTTTGCAGTCCCCGCTGCGGTACATGGAAGCTGTGGCCGGGGTGGCCATTCTGGCGGCCGCGGCCATTTACCTGATACGCAGCGGCAATGACGCGGCCATCAGCCCCCTGGGCGGGCAGGAGCGCAATTTCCGCGAATGGCTCGAAGCCGTGTTCGTGGTGCGCCCGCGCACCAAGGAGTTCCTGCTCGGGCATCCGGCCATGATCCTGCTCGGCCTGGTGCCGTTCCACCGCAAGAATTATCTGTTCCTGGTTGTGCTCATTGCGGGCACTGTGGGGCAGGCCAGCCTGTTTAACACGTTCTGCCACGTGCATACGCCCCTGCCGCTGACCCTGGCGCGCGTGGTGCTGGGCGTGCTGCTGGGCACGGCCGTGGGCGCGGCCCTGCGCACGGTGTGGATCGCCGCCGTGCGTGTGTGGCGCAGGGAAGGGTAACAAGCAGGCGGCGGCAAAGCCGGCCGAACCTGCAATCCATGGGTCCTGGACGGCGCGGCGCCGCGGCCCTGTTTTTCTTATTGAGGTTATCTTGTGAACTTATTTGTTTTTGGATATTTCGGGTGCGGCAACCTGGGGGACGAGGCCATCCTGAGTTCGTTCGTCTCGTGGGTGGGCGAGCGCCTTCCGGGTGCGGAGATCACGGCGCAGAGTTCGAATCCCGAACATACGCGTAAAAATTATGGCATTGAGGCCGTGCCCAAATTCCGTGTGTGGTCGCTGTGGCGCGCGCTGGCGCGCTGCGACGCGGTGGTGGCGCCCGGAGGCGGCCTGCTGCAGGATACCACGAGCATGCGCAGTGTAATTTATTATGCGGGCCTCATCCGTTTGGCGCAGGCCATGGGCAAGCCCGTGTTCATGCTGTCGCAGGGTATCGGCCCGCTGGGGCGGCCTGTGTCGCGCAGCATCGTGGGGCGCGCCCTGCGCCGGTGCCGGCATGTGGGTGTGCGCGATCAGGGATCGGCCAATCTGCTGCACCGTTGCGGAGTGCCCGATGAAATTGTGCAGCACTCCAGCGATCTGGTGTTGTTGCGCGATCCGGGTCGGCCCGAGCCTGCGCCGGCCCGGCCCGAACGCGCGCGACTGGCTGTGGGCCTGTCGCTGCGGCCCAGCCCGGATGTGGACCGGCTGTTTAATGTGCTCCTGGGCTGCCTGCTGCGGCTCAACGAAAAGCGGCCCCTGGAACTGCGCCTGTTCGCCATGAGCCGCGATGAGGATCTCCCGCTTCTGGATGATTTTGCGGCGCATATTAAGGAGCGGTGCTCGAACATGCCTGTGCGCATGATCGGGGGCCGCGATGACGCAGGGCTCACCGTAGAAGACATGGAGAGCGCGGTGGCCGAGTTGGACATCATGATCGGCATGCGCCTGCATTCCCTGGTGTTTTCCGCGGGCAGCCGGGTTCCGTTTGTGGGACTGAGCTACGACCCCAAGGTGGCGGCTTTTGCGGCCCGCTGCCGCCAGCCCGTGCTGGAAACTCTGTCGCGCATCGAGCCCCTGGAGGTCATGCGCCGCATCGAGCAGGCGCTGGAGTGCGGGGAAGAATGCCGCCAGGCCATGAAGGCGGCGCTCAAAGAGTCCCGGGAAGCCCTGCTTGAGGATCTGGACCGGTTCAGCGTGATGCTGACGCAGGCCGGGCAGGGGCCCCTGCCGATTTTAGGCGTGCCCGTGTCGCGTCTCTCTTTCAGCCAGACCATTAAATATATAATGTATGAATCCGCGCGCGATCATAAATTGCATGTGGTCACGGTGAATCCGGAAATGATATTGCGCGCGCGTAAGGATCCGGAGTTTCGCGCCGTGTTGTGCAGCGGCGGGCTGAACACGGCCGACGGCGTGGGCGTGCGCCTGGCTTACCTGTTGAAATACGGCAAGAAGATTGAGCCTGTGTCCGGGGTGGACATGCTGGGCCGCATATTGGATGAGAGCGCCGGGCATGACGCGGGCCTGTTTCTGCTGGGAGCAACGCCGGAAGTGATTGAAGATGCTGAAAAAATGGCTTTGCGGCGCACGCCCCGGCCTCTGATTGCTGGCGCGCACCACGGGTATATCCGGGATCTTGAGCCCGGGGATCTGGCGCGCCGCATCAATGAGTCCGGTGCGCGCATTGTGTTCGCTGGCATGGGCTCGCCCATGCAGGAATTCTGGATTCGCGACAACAAGGGTCGGATTCGCGCCCCTGTGTTCATCGGAGTGGGGGGCAGTTTTGATGTGCTTGCCGGAAAAACGCAGCGCGCGCCATTGTTTTTTCAGAAGACCGGAACCGAGTGGCTGTACCGCGTAATCGCGGATCCAACGCGTTTGCGGCGCATCGCCGGGTTCCCCCTGTTTGTGCTGCTCGTGGTGTGGGAATCCCTGTTGTATCGCCTGGGCCTGCGCCGCGACGCGTGACTTTTTCGCCGCAATCGGTGCGGTTTTCATGCATCTTTTTTCACACAGCACCTGGCCCGGCAGGGCTGCGCACGCGGGTTCGCCATGTGGGATGATTTTGAAATATAGTTAAAACAAGAGGGTTTTCGGATCCTGGCGCTGTTGAATGCCCCGGAGTCCGCACATGCAGCCTGATGGTATGGATTTTGATCATTTACGTTTTGTAATTTAATATTTTGTGTATAATGTAGTTTGGACGTCCAGTCTTTCGTTGTGTAAATGATACGGCTTATGATAAACGCCTTGCGCCCATCAACCCGAGCATTGCCCCATTTTCTTATCGTTGTAATTATTATGGCATTATTAGCGGCCGCGCCCGCCCTGGGTGCGGTCAAGAAGATCAGCTCGAACCAGGGCGCGGCCGTGCCTATCGCCATTCCCCCGGTTCCGGCCCACCGCTCGGAAATCTCGCTGCGCGCAACCGACGCCGGCACAAGGGGTGTGGGGCGCGAAATCAAAGGCCAGGGCGTTGCCGATGAAGATATCCCCGGCGACAGCATCACGCTCACCTGCGGCGCGCAGACCATCAGGACCACGCACGGGCAGATTACACCCGATACCGATTCCGTTACCGGGGTGATTTCTTTTCTATATACTCCTTTTAACATGAATCAGGCGGACATAGCGGCCATCGCGCCGTCCATCACCACGTCATCCATCTGGTGTACGCTCAACCTGCCCCAACCGTCCATCACCTGGACGTTCCCCAACGCATTCCGGCTCGATGAAGTCAAGCCGGATATCATCACCCCCAGCAATCTCATCACCTATGCCATGGTGCCCCTGTCCGGGGGCCGGGCGAGCTTTAGCTGGTTGTTCATCGATCCCCTTACCCCCACGGACCCGGACGGCGATGTGAACAGTTGCACCGACCACACATGCAACCGTTCGGACGAAAGATACCAGTACCAATTCTACAAAAGGAAAAAAACCGAGGCTTACACCATTGCCCTCACCGGATCTGCAGGCCCCGCTGATTCGACGTTTAACGATGATGACGTCCTGAGCACCACGGACCGTTTCGGCAAGAGCGCGGACGCGGACCAGTACTGTTACACCCTGCGCGTGGAGGATACCGCCGGTAATTTCACCGACCCTGCCACGGGCGAGGATGAAAAGTGCTTTGTGCCGGACGGCAAGGCCCCGGTATTCAATAGCGTTCATTTTTACAAGGATGCCGCGTTCACCACGGAATTCCCAAAGGATGCGGTGGGCCAGTACACGGTCACATCCAATCCCTGTTATTTTGATCCCATCACCTGCGCGCGCGGAGTGGGCAACCCGCGTTACATTTACATGAAACTCGTGTTCAGTGAGCCCCTGTTCGGCCAGTTCTTCGGCGGATACACCCGCATGGCCGATGACAGCGTGGACAATGATAATGACGGGTCTGTGGACGAAGAGGGCAACAGCTACGACGGCGTGGACAATGACAGCGACGGCTATATCGACGAAGACGTGTCCATGGCCGGGTGCGTCGTGACGCCGGTTGTTGCCAACGACGGTGTGGACAATGACTGCGACGGCCACTTTGATGAAGAAGCCGTGAACACATTGGACGACGACGGCGACGGCCTGGTGGACGAAGACACCTGGACCGGCAAGGGCTGCGCCGCCAAAGAACTCTGGAACCCGGCCCAGAATGCTTGCATCAATTCCCCGCGCATAAAAATCGCCGGTCCCGATATCGAAGGCCAGGTGCCATTCGGGTTTGGCAACAACGGTAATGACACTATCAAATGGGCGTGCACGGCCTGGTCCGGCAACACCAACCCCCTGTGTGCGGGTTACGCCACCGGCACAACGGTTTATTCCTTCCGCTGGGAAGTGTCCGGCGAAAGCGTGACCCCCGTGGGCCTGGCCGAAGGCGATTACGACATCACCATCGATCAGGGTGTGGATGGCGTGGGCAACCCGTTCACCAATAAAATCCCCCAGCAGGGCGGCAGGGTGCGCGTGGACAATGAGCCCCCCACGGCCACTGTGGAGTATTTCAAGAATGATTCCTATTCCACGGGCTACAGCGCTAACAACCATGACAATGATGCGGCCACGCCCAACATGCCTGTTGTGCCCGAAACAAATCTATATATCAGAGTCAGCCTGAATGAGTACTCGGGGGCAACCCCGACACTTGCTATTTATACGCCGGATTCCCAGGTACCCTCTTATGAAGGCGAGCCCCAGGACGCCAATCTGGTTGTGCTCCCCACGTACACCACATGCGGCCAGGCTCCCAATTGCGATCCCTGCACCGGGGCGAATTGTGTGCAGTTCGACCCGGCCACCAGCACCAAGTGCATGGTATTCAGAGCCTGTTACCAGGTTGCCAGCACCACAGTAAACAATGGCTATGCCGCAGTGTCCGTGCGCACGCGCGACCGGCTCGAAAACATGTCCTGGGATCCGGATAACGCGCATGCCCAGGCCAGCCAGTATGACACGGACGGCATGAGCGACGACGCCAACGGCGATGGATCTCCCACATACACGCCCGCAACCCAGGAAAACGACGCCGCCCTGTCTTCGGGGCAGTATTTCGCCATTGACACGATCCCGCCCGGCGCACCCTCCATGGGCCTGCCCATCACGCCCTGCGACGGCGCCATTGCCCGCCAGGGCGTCACTTGTTCAACCCTGGCCGGCACCACCAACAGCCCCATTCTCACATGGAAGCGGCTGTCCAACGGCATTGACGACGACAGCGACGGAAGCGTCGACGAGGAAGCCTACGATTTTGTTGATGACGACAGCGACGGCCTCATCGATGAAGACGCTTTCGCCCCGGCCTCAGGCACCATGTCCTGGGAAATAAGTTCCTGGCATTTGCAGGTGTCCCCGGATCCCGGGTTTGCTTCCAACGCGCTTCTGGTTGACGACAAGACCGTGGCCCAGACCAATTACATGCTTATCGCCGTGCCCGACCGACCGGCCAGCGAACCCTATTACTGGCGCGTGGCCGCATACGACCTGAGCGGCAACGAAGGCCCCTGGTCGCCGACCGCACCCAAAAGCTATTACTCATTCGGCATTGATATCCATGCGCCGCAGATTGCCGTAACCTATTACAGTGACGCGGCGCGCACCACACAGCTAATCACAAACAGCTCGGGCATCCCCGTGACATCGGACACGGCATCGGCCGGGAAAAAAATATACGTAACCCTCACAAGTGACGAACCCGTGGCGGCGGCGCCCACGTTTAAAATCAGGCAAAACGCTGTTTTATCCGTGCCCCTCACCGCAACCATTCCCGACCCCTTGAACCCCATCTACGCGTTCCATGGCGAGTTCGTGGTGGACGCGATAGGCGGCGGCGCAACATTCGTGAACGGGCTTGCCGATTTCCTGGTATCCGTGGGGGATCCCTACGGCAACGCAGCCACGGACACGCTCCCGGCCACGGGCTCCCAGATCTTTGTGGATACTGAAGCGCCGGTGATCAGTGAAGTGTCCGGCGAGCCCAGCCCCGCGGGCCTGGACAATGACGGCGACGGCGTACCCGGCGAACTCGGGCCCATTACCTCGAACCCGGCCACCAGCGGCGACGCCGTTACCATTACCGTGAATCTCACCGAAGACCTGCGCGAACCCTTCCGCGTTAAAGTAAAACAACTGAATTACCCGGAAGTCCCCACCCTGAACGACGGCATCGACAACGATTGCGACGGCCAGATCGATGAAGAAATCAAAGACGAAGTCGACAATGACGGGGACGGCCTGATTGACGAGGACACCAGCACCGAAGGCGGGCCCCATCCCGGCAGCGGGTGCCTCATCACCATGACCAGGAACCCGGCCTCCACGGGCCTGTACACCGGCTACTACAACGTGTTCGCCGGCTCGGACGGCGTAGCCACCATCCTTGTGGGCGCTGCATCCCCCTCGGATCCTCTCTATGTCGTGGACCTGGGCGGCAACCCCGTTGTGGGCACCGGAACATTTACCGTGGACACCGTGTCGCCCGGGCGCCCCACGCTCACAATGCCTGTCCATGAACAGAAAATCGGCAACAACACGCCTACACTGCTCTGGCAGGTGCAGAGCAGCGCCAAACAATATCACTTGCAAGTGCATGACTCCACATCCTTCGCCAGCCCCACGATCCTTGATGTTTATCAGGCCGACGACGGGGTGTCCACGTCGTTCTTTTACACCGTGCCCCCCGAAAATCCGTTGCCGGACGGCAAATATTACTGGCGCGTGTTCGCCATCGACGCCGCGAAAAATATCAGCGAATCCAGCACGGTGTTTTCATTTACCGTGGATACACAGCCGCCCGCACCGCCCAAGTTCGACACGGTGCAGACCCCCACAGTCATCTCCACATCAAAACTCTCGGGCACAGCAGAAGCCAATGCCACTGTGGACATCTATGTGAACAGCCAGAAAGCCGGATCCGTAACCACCGGCGCCGATGGCAAATTCACCGTGGGCATTGATGACGACCAGGACGGCTCCATCGACGAGGATCCCGTTGATAACACGGACAACGATCTGGATGGGCTCAAGGATGAAGACCCCGAAGGCATCTTCCTGGCCGAGGGCGATAACATAATCGAGGGCAAAGTCACGGACAAGGCCGGCAACGCCGGCGCCAAAGGCTGCGACCCCGCCACCCCGTTCTACGATGCGGGCCAGTCCGCATGTATCATCACCCGCGATTCCGGCGCACCCGTGTTCCAAATCGTCTATTATACCGACGACGCCCTCACCACGCCCCTGCCATTCAACCAGACCGTGAACCGGTATGTTGCCAAAGAGGGCGTTATTTATCTCAAAATCGTGGCCAGCGAAAATTTGCCGGCGCCCCCCTCGTATTCCATCAACCAGCAGGGCGTGACCGACGATCTCAATAAAACCGCAACCGTTATTGCCGGCTCCCAGCGCAATTTCAAGGGCAGCTACACCGTGAAAAAAGCCAATGGCGGGGGCTACCTGGACGGCGATGCGCTTGTGACCGTCAAGGGAACCGACGACCAGGGCAACACCACCCCGGACGGCATCCTGCCAACAGCCGGCGCCTACTTCCTCATTGACACCACATCATCCACCTACAAAGTGGTGTATTACAAAAGCTCCGCGCTGCAGGAAGAACTCACAAAAGATCAGAATCTCCTGCCCAACGCCAAGGCAGGGTTCATTTACATGCTCATTATCGCCAACGAACCCCAGGCCTCGAACCCGCAGGTCACCGTGGACCAGCAGGGCGTAGCGGACACGGTCAACGCTGTGTCCTCGATCCGTAAAATCAACGGCGCAACATCCACCCTGCAATTCACGTACGCCTATGAAGTGAACCAGGCCGACGGCTCGGATTATATCGACGGCCCGGCCAATATCACGTTCACAGGCACAGACCTGTCCGGCAACAGCAATGTGGGTATCGTGCCAACCCAGGGCGGTTGGTTTGTCATCGACACCACAGCGCCGAGCCCGCCCGTGATCAACCTGGCCGCCACCACCACGATCTATACGCAGATGGAAATGGCCGGCACTTCCGAAGCCTATTCCAAGGTGGAAATTTTCGTGCGCGGCAACCGACTCATGACCGCGGATGACAGCGTGGACAATGACGGCGACGGGCTCATGGACGAGGAACCCGCAGACGGCCTGGACAACGATAACGACATGTTCGTGGATGAAGATACAACAAGCAACAGTTGCATCGCCGGCAAATATTGGGATTCCACGGCCGGCGCATGCGTGTCCGCACCCACCCAGGCGCGTTCAGCCGACGGCTTTGCCACCACGGACCCGGACGGCAAGTTCTCCACACAGGTCAGCGGCATCAACATCGGCAAAAATCTCATCTACGGGCGCGCCACGGATTACGCCGGCAATGTCGGCGCCTTGTCGTCCCCGATTGAATTGCTGAACGCGGCCCCGCTCAACGTGGAACTGTCCCACACGTTCGCCGCCGGGTGGCACATGGTCGGCATCCCCATGCAGCCCTCCATCGGAAGCCCCAACACAGGCATGCATATCTCTAGCCCCATTTACCGGCTCCAGGACGGCGTGTACAAAACCGGGCCGCGGCTCGACCCCATGAAACCCGGCTACAGCTACTGGGTCCAGCTCGATGCGGAAACCACGATCACGCTCACCGGCATCACATCCACCACGCGCACGATTATCTTGAAACCGGGTTGGAACATGATCTCGGTTCCACATGAACGCGAAGCCGCGTGGGACGATACAATTTATGTGAACTTTGAGGGCAAGTCCTACGCACTGGGCTCCACGCAAGCCCAGGAGATTGTGGACTCCACGATCTATTTATACACCAATGCAACAGGCGCCTACACAGGCGGGCAGGGCGTGAATGACAATTTCGTGATTCAACCCTGGACAGGTTTCGCAATCAAGGCGTACAAGGATTGCACAATCACTTTCCCGTACGAATAAGGCCTGTGCTTTTCGCAACAGTCGTCAATCGGGAATTCCGCATTATTATTGATCAGAACATGCGATGTGCGCCCATGACGAGTGGAGAACAATCAGCCCCATGACTATAAAACGCTGGAACGCGCTTTTATTCTTTTTTATCATCTCAATAGGCTGGCGCATCTCCGCGCAGGCGGTTGACTTGTCCGTTGGCGATGCGCAAATCCTTCATGATTATCTCATGCTTTTCGACCCCGGCGCTTTGGGCGAAACCGCATCCCTGCGCACAGCAGCCCGCGGCGCGGAACCGGACATGTTCCCGGACGCCACCAACGTGGTGCTGCGCGTGGTGCGCCGCTGGAACACTTTGGAGCCCCAAACCCAGGCCGCACTCCAGCCGTATTTCGACCTCGTGCCCGTAACCGGGCGCACGGGTGAGCGCGAAGCGGCCCAGAGCTCGAGTTCCTGCGCCGTGTCCATCGCCGACTCCGCGGCCACGCGCCAGTCCCAGCACTTCACCATTCACTACACCACAGCCGCGGGATCCGCACACGCCGTATCCTCAGCGGGCTCGGCCGGCACGCCCACGTACATTTCCAACATCCTCTTGTACGCGGAGATTGTTTATGAAAAAGAGATTGAAACCCTGGGCTTCCAGCCCCCGCCCATGGCCGCTGACGGCCGGTACCACATTTATATCTGCGACATCGTGAGCCGCGGGTACCTGGGCCTCACTGTGACCAACGCTTATTACGCCAATAATTCTGCGGGCAGCTACCTGGAATTGGACAATGATTACACCGAACCCAATATCCTGCGCGCAGGCCAGACCGTCAAGGACATGCTCGAAGTCACCATGGCCCACGAATTTTTCCACGCCATCCAATTCGGGCTCAACTGGCGCTACCCCTCTTACTGGGCTCTGGAGTCCACGGCCGTGTGGATGGAGGATTTCGTTTATCCCAATAACAACGACTATATCGCCCAATATCTCATCAACTGGTTCGCCAACACCACCACGTCCATCGACCACTTTTCTTCGGGCAACACCCTGGCCTACGGCAGTTCCATTTTCTGGCATTACATCAGCCAGAAGGTCAGCGGCAATTCCATGATCTACGACGTGTGGAGCCTGTTCAAAAACGATACCCAGGACTGCAACGTGACCGGATGCCCGGCCGGCAGCTATGAGATTACGGAAATTCCCTTGATCGAACAGTATCTTGTAACCAAAGGCACGGATCTGGACACGGTGTTCAAGAACTTCGGCGCCGCCAATTATAGCAGGGACTATGTGGATGCGGCCCAGAGCAATTTTCCGACTGTGGCCCCCGTGGATTTCGGCCAGGCTTATGCCACGCTCAACACCGGCAGCCAGGCTCTGAACCATCTGGCCACCAAGTACTTCAAATTCATCCCGGCCACCACCCAGTATGACCTGCGGTTCACCATCGCGTTCACCGGCAATGCGTCTGTTGACTGGGGCATGCAAGCCGTGTTCACCACAGCCAACGGAACCAGGCTGGTCAAAACCGCCACCGTGTCGTCGGGCGCGGCAAGCCTGTTTGTGGACGGGTTCGGCACCACCTACACTCAGGCCGTAATCATTGTCAGCAACCTGTCCACCGCATCCACGGCGGATGGCAAAACATACTCCCTGGCCATGACCCAGGCCGATGTCCCGTACAATACCGTGACCAGCTCGCGCACCCTGTCCGCGGGGTGGAACCTGATCGCGGTCCCGGTTTACAGCCAGTTTCCGAATCCGACCCAGGCCATCACCATCGACGCCGGGGGCGACACGCTCACAGCCGCGGAAACATTTTATTACAACAACAGCGCCGGTGTGATGTACGATGCGTCGCACGTGGGCAGCGGATACCTGGGCCTGGGCGCGCCCGGCGCCGGCTACTGGATGTTCATGCAGAATAATTCCACGATATCACTCAGCGGCCTGGACCCGAGCGTACTGGTTGTGGATGTGCCCGTGGGCCCGGGGTGGAATATGATCGGCTGTCCCTACACAACGGCCATGGCGTGGGGCGATTCCAAAATCATGGTGCTGCAGAGCGGGTCCAGCGTGGCCATTCCCCTGTCCCAGGCCGTGTCCCGGGGCTGGCTCAGCGGAGTACTTTATGACTGGACCGGATCCGCCTACAACCTGCGCGCCCACAACAGCAGTTTCTCCATGCAGCCCTGGACCGGATACTGGCTCGAAGTGAAAAAAGACCTGATTATAAGGATTTACAAGTAACGTGTAGTATTGCATAGGAGAATTACGTTATGCTATAATAGAAGTGGTAAAACTATAATGAAAAAATGTTTGAAACAATTGCGGCGATGGTATTTATGTGTTAGGATCATCCACTGACAACGGGATGCCACAGCAATTGTTTCAAAAACAAAACATGGGTGGTGCACCATGAAAAGATTAATGACTTTTGCGGTACCTGCAGTTTGCCTGCTGATTCTCGCATGCGCGCATCCCGCGCAATCCGCGGGCACACAGGAAGACTGGTCTGTGAAACTCTCGTTCTTTACCCAGAATTCCCAGGACCTGCTGCCAATTACAATCGGTGAAGGGGCTTCGGAAAAAGAGACCATGAAGCCGCCTCCCATGCCCGGCAAAGCCGTGACCAACAATGCGGACGACGCCATTGTGAACGCATACGTCAAGGTCGCCGGCAAAAAAGCCGCCGAAAGCGTTGAACAGGCCGATGCAACCCTGCCGGGGCGCGTGTGGCCCGTTGAGATCAACGTGGAAGAGGGCAGCGCCACGGTTTCCGTGAGCGGCGACTTCTCCAACTATTTCGGTGGCTACAATTATTTCATTATGGATTTGGACAATGGCCAGCGCATCGAGATTCCCCATGACAACTCACCAGTGCAGGTCTACACGACCGGCGCCACAGGCGGGGTCAAAACCCTGTACGTGATGGCCGGCACATCCGAGACCATGGCTGCAGTGATCGATAACAAGCTCATGGGCGGCATCAAAGTTCCGGGCCGCAATTCGGGCAAGCTGGGCAGTCTCAACGTGTCCATCAAGGGCACTGCAAACACCACGACAACCGACGACAACGGGTTCTTTACCCTCTCGGGCATCAGCCCCGGAACATACACCATCAGGGCTGACGGCCCCAACCTGCTCGCCACCGAAGGCACGCTCACCGTGGGCGCGGACGGTTCCGCGGCCGTGGTTCTCGAAGACGCCCTGTCCGGCGACATCAATGAAGACACTGTTTGCGATATCACCGATTTCGTTCTGCTTAAAAAGTGTTACGGCAAGGACATTGAAGAAGGCGACTGCGGCCAGATTGTTTCACTGGAAGCCTCGGACTTCAACAAAGACGGCGTCGTGGATATCACCGATTTTGTGCTCATGAAAAAGGCGTTCGGTAAAGCCGAACCGGCCCAGTAACACGGGCCCGGGGCTAACAGCCCGTTTGGAGCAGCAGGACCAAGGACAAAGAAGAAAGAGGTGCTCCGGTTTGCTTACAAAAAACCGATCTGGATTCTTCCTGGCCGTTGCAGGCCTCATTTTTTGCCTGGCTTCCATGGCCGCGGCTGAAGACCCCATTTGTTTCATCAAAGGCGGGAACACGGCCGCACCCGCGGGCACCCCTTGCAGTGACGGCAAAACCGCGTACAACAATACAAAAACCCTCATTAAGTACGAAGACGGATGCAACGCACCCAAAACACTAGACATTATTTACCAGCAGGAACCTGGCGGGACCGAGGCTGTCGGGGGGTTCCAGGCTTCCATATCTTATGATCCCGCACAAATGAGCGACCCAACGTGCACCATGGACCCGGAAAACTTTTTTTCTGACACCGCCGGTCTGGAGTGTCCCCGCGTCTATCAGGAAACCACCACATACATTTTCGGCGGTAAAGCTAATATTTCTGGTGACCTGTGGCCCGTGAGCAATCCCAACTTCATTCTCATGGGCGTTTCTTTCGGCACATTCAGCATCGCCGAAGGCGCTACAGGAACTATCACGAATTTCACCACCTCCGCGGCAAAGACCCCCAAAGTGCTCGACCCCGACGGCGTCGAACTTCAGAGTTCCCGGGTTGATGCCGACGTCATCTGCACGGCCCCGCCGTTCTTCGTCCTCAAGCCCACAGCCATTGCCCGCTCCCAGCAGAATACAAGCTGCAGCGGCGATCCCCTGTCCGGCACCTGCGATATTAAGGTAGACGTCACACTTCCGCCCATAGCCACAGGTTGTAAAAACGGCGCCGGCGCCATTGTGAATTGCACCACACCCCTGCCCAATGGCCCCGGATGCGCGAGTCGAAGCGTGACAGTGACCCGCGTGGCCCCATCCGCAGGGGCCGTGGGCACTCCGAACTGCGGGGTGGGAACCGCATGCACCACCACGGATGCCGGCGTGACTGTTGGCATCGCCCCCACTACGTACCAATACGCGGGCGTGACCAACTGCGTGGGCGGCAGCGCCCTGCCCGAAACCGCTTATCAGGAAGCGGGCGGCGCACACGCCTGCGGCAGTCTGCCCCAGATTGCATCCGCCGCGGTTGAGGGTGTCAGTTTTCTGCAGGGCCAGCCCATCACAATCAAAGGCACGGTCACGGATGATGATACAGCCAAAGACGGCGCATCCGCGCTGCCTACCAGCGTGACCCTCTATTACATGAGCGGAAGCGATACCGAATGGAAGACCGTGACCGGCACTGTGACCGCCAGTGGCACCACAGGCAGTTTCACAATCCAGATTCCCGGTGAAGCGGTTAATGAAAAGCAAGACATTAAATGGGCCGTAGGCGTGACTGATGTTACGTTGGGTGTGGCCGTTGATTATCCGGCCGGCGCCGTGGCCGACGATACACTGGCCAGCAGCATCGACGGCAACGGCATCCTGGTGGGCACGGCCCTGGACTTTGTGCAGGGCAAGAGCCCGTATCCCAACCAGATGCCGTTCCGCGCGGGCGGCAACCAGCGCCTGGTTATCGGGTTCAAGGTCAACGAAATCGCAGCCGTGACCATGCGCCTGTACACACCGCAGGGTACGCTTATCCGCCAGATTGAAAACAGCACGTCCGACCCCCAAGATGCAAACAATGTGTGCAATTGGGAAAAGGGCTGCTCATGGGACGGAACCACGTACAAGGGCACGCAACTGGCCAGCAACGGGCTGTACATTGTGAATATCTACGCAGTAGGCACAGGAGCGAATTTCGGCAACCAGACCATTAACTATACCAAGGGTATAGTCGTAATGAAATAAAGAGACGCAGCGAAATAGAGCCGGAGAGCAAAAGGAAGATGACGAGACCAAAACTCCATTTAGTAGTCATTTTGTGTTCTTTTTTTGTGCTTTTCGCAAGCGCGGGAGCTTGGGGAGAAGGCAGTGAAAATAATTTTCCCGAACCCGGCGTGCGCCCCCAGGCATTGGGCGGCGCGTTCGTGGCTGTGGCGGATGACGTAAACGCCATCTTCTACAACCCCGCGGGCCTTGCCAAAATCAAGCAGCAGCAGGTGCAGCTCACGCACACCGACCTGTTCGGACTGGGCATTGATTATAATTACATTGCCTACGCCCAGAACCGGCTTGGAGTGGCCTGGGCGCATTACGGCGTGTCCGACGATTTCCTGCTCGGCGGCGGCGATTATTCCAATGACATGTATCTCATTGCCTACGCCTATGAGATTGACCCCGCCACCCAGGCTGGCCTCAGTTTGAAATGGATGAAGGGCAATTACACGGCGCCGGGCAGCATTGACCCCACCCGCAGCGTGGATTTCACAAACGGAATCCTGGCCGAATCCCTGTCCGATGAAGGTTATTCCATCGATGTGGGCCTGTTGCACCAGGTGGATGAAATGACGCGCGTGGGCCTGTCCGTGCGCGACCTGTTCGGCAAGCGCGAAACCATTAATTCCCTGCGCCCCTCTGAATCGGATAAGTTCAAGCCCAGCATCGCCGTGGGCTTCTCGCGATACACCAGTTCTGATTTTATGTTCGCCCTGGAACTCGACGGCATCGGCAGCGAAACCGTGGTGCATGTGGGCGCTGAAAAGAAACTGCAGGACGAACTCGTTCTGCGCGCCGGCCTGGACGACGATGTGTTCACCGCAGGCTTCAGCTATTTTCAGGACCAGTGGGAGTTCACTTACGCGTTCAAGAACAGCATGAGCATCGGACTGGACAAAACACAGCGTTACGGCGCAATTTTCCGGTTCTGATATGCCGGCGGGCGCAAATCCTGAATGACTTTCTGCCATCCCTGAAGGCCCGGGGATGTTTTCTTTTGTAAGACCGGATTATTTCTCCTCTATGAATAGTCCGGGACAAGACGATTTTCAACCAAGGCCAGGCAACACGCCATGATTCGGTTCAAGAGAGTTCACTTGACATACAAGAACGGGGTGCGCGCCCTCGAGAACATAAATATTGAGTTCAAAAAGGGCGAGTTGTGTTTTCTCATCGGCCAGACCGGCTGCGGCAAATCATCCCTGCTCAAGCTTATCTATCTGGATGAATTTCCCACGCGCGGCCGCGTGCTCCTGTTCGGCAAAGACACTTTTGACATCCCGGACCACCAGGTGCCGTATCTGCGCCGCAAGGTGGGCGTGGTGTTCCAGGATTTCAAGCTGCTGGCCAACAAAACCGTGCGCGAGAACGTGGCGTTCGCACTCGAAGTCACGGGCGCATCGCGCTATGAAATCGAGCGGCGCACTCCGCAGGTGCTGGACCAGGTGGGCCTGCTTGCCAAGATTGATCATTTTCCGTCGGCCCTGTCCGGCGGCGAAATTCAGCGCGTGGCCATTGCCCGCGCCATTGTGAACGAGCCGCTTATTTTGCTGGCCGACGAGCCCACGGGCAACCTGGACCCGGAAACGTCCCTGGGCATCATTCAGGTGCTCCAGCGTATTCAGACCCGCGGCACCACCGTGATTGTGGCGTCCCACGATATCCCCACGGTGGAGCGTTACGCGCCGCGCATCATTTCCATCCAGAACGGCGGCATCGAAACCGACAAGACCGTGACCCGCATCCAGGCCGCGCCGCAATCAACGGATAAAGGGTGACCCAGACGCCATGCTCCGCAATGTCGTTTATTACTTCAAGCAATTGTGGATTAATATAACCCGCAATCTGCTGATGTCGTTCGCGGCTATCAGCACCTCGTTTTTTTCGCAGCTCATTCTGGGCGCTCTGATTCTTGTGGTTTTCAATATCAACCATATCTCCACCCAGATATGGTCCCAGGTGGAAATCTGGGGTTTCATGGAAACCACGAACCGCGAAGATGTTGTGACCCGCGCCGAGCAGATTCAGGAAAACCGCATGGTGCGCGGCCCCGTGGAAATCAAGTCCCCGAAAAAGGCTCTCGAAGAATTGGAAAAGGATCTGGAAATCGGCCTGTGGGACCGGGACGAGGAAAATCCGCTGCCCTGGACCCTGGTGGTGCGCGTGCACGACCCGGATCAGGTGGAGCCTGTGGTGGATTTTCTCATCAATGATCTGGGGTTCAAGAAAGATGATTTGCGGTATCCCAAGGACGTGGTGCGCAAAATCAACACCGCCAGCCTGGTTATCAAGGTGGGCGGCTATCTGCTCACTGTGCTCATGGCCGGCCTCACATTGTTCATCATCATCAACACGATCCGGCTCACGGTCATTGCGCGGCGCGCCGAGATTCGCACCATGCAGCTTGTGGGCGCCACGAGCTGGTTCATCCGCTGGCCGTTCCTGCTCGAAGGTATCATTATCGGCCTCACGGGGTCGTTCGTTTCCGCCCTGATTTTAAGCATTATGTACTACTTCGGGCACGACATGTACATGCGTGTGCTCTTCTTCCTTCCGCATCCTATTGGAACTTTGCACATGATCAAGATATTATTTATAGTAGCGGGTATCTCCGGGTTCTGCATGGGCCTGGCCGGAAGTTATATATCCGTGACCAAATTTCTGGACGAGGAAGTCTGACGGATTGACGAACCCACGGAACAGAATGGCAGGGGCGCTTGCCGCCGCGGCGCTTGTTATGGCCGTTGCCGTGGTTTTTGCTATGAGCCCCCAGGCCCTGCATGGCGCGCCGCGCACCAGTACGCGCAACTCCATCCAGTCCCAGATTAAGGAACTGCGCGGCAAGGTCAAGGTGGCCAAGCAGGAGGAGCACGATATCCTGGCGGAACTCAAGGACATCGATCTGGGCCTGGAGCAGGCTTCGCGCGAACTGGACGAGGCCACGCTCAAGCTGCAGCGCGCGCGCGCCCAGGAAATGCGCATCAAAGGCCAGTTGGATGAATCCCAGGCCGTGTACGAGGAATCCCGCGACGCCGTGGGCGACCGGCTGGTCAAATATTACAAGTCGGGCCGCGTGGGCTATATCGAGGTTCTGCTCAACTCCAGTTCCATGGAGGACTTCATCAGCCGCACCCACTATGTGCGCACGCTGCTTAAGAACAACCGCGTCATGGTCATGAACCTGCGCAAGGATCGCGACTCGATCCAGGCATACCATGATGATTTGAGCCACTCACGCGAGGGCATTGAAAAACTGGCCGAGGACATGCGCCTGCGCCAGGAAGAAATCGCCATGGAGCGAGCCAAGCGCGATTACATGCTCACCCGCATCATGGGCGAGAAGCAATATTACGAGCGCAGCCTGGACGAGATGGAAAAGCAGTCCCAGGAATTCACCCGCTACATCCGCACCGAGCAGTTGAGCGTGTTTGTGCCCGGGAATTTCAGCGGGCAGCTCATGTGGCCCTTCCACGGCCGCATCACATCGGGCTACGGGCAGCGCTGGGGCCGCAGCCACACGGGCATTGATATCGACTGCGTGACCGGGGACCCGCTCGTTGCCGCGGACAGCGGCGTGGTCATTCTCTCGGGCTGGAAGAACGGGTACGGCAACACCGTAATCATCCAGCATCCGGGCAATATCTCCACGCTCTACGGGCACGGCTCACGCAATATCGCGACAAAAGGCGCCAAGGTGCGCCGCGGCGAACTCGTGATGCTGTGCGGCAGCACGGGCCGCTCCACCGGCGACCACCTGCATTTCGAGGTGCGCGTGAACGGCGTGCCCCACAACCCCATGGGTTATCTGCGCTGAGTGTAACCGCGCCCCGGACCGCCGCCATTTTTTTGAAACATCCTGCTGTATCCGCGTTTGAAACCATCGGGATCGGAGTTATCGCATAATGGAACGAAGCACACGCACGGTGACCATCATCACGGCCGCTCTCATTCTCATCACCGCCGGGTTCATTGTCGGCATGGTCACTCTCCCGCATATAGGCCTGCTTGACAACAAGGCGCGCGCCCTGGGATATGATTCGCCTACCGCAACCAACAACTTCGGCCTGCTCTATGAAGTCCGCGATTTGCTTGAAGATAATTTTGTCGAGGACATCAACAAAGACACCCAACAGGAAATGGTGTACGGCGCTATCCGGGGCATGCTGCGCGCCCTGGACGATCAGTATACCCGGTTCATGGATCCCAAAGCCTATAAGAATATGACCATCGAGACCAAGGGCAAGTTCGGGGGCGTGGGCATCCTCATCGGCATCCGGCGCAACCAGCTCACGGTCATCTCACCCCTGGAGGATACGCCCGCGTTCAAGGCCGGGCTCAAGGCCGGGGACATCATCATCAAAGTCGACGGCGCGTCCACAGAGGACATGGCCCTGGACGATGCCGTGGCCCGCATCCGAGGCGACGCCGGCGATGAAGTGGTGCTCACTATCTGGCGCCGCGGCCTGGACGCCACGGGCAAGGATGTGTCTATTGTCCGCGACGTGATTCAACTCAAAAGCGTGACCAAAAGCAAAGTGCGCGATGACGGCATCGCCTATATTGAACTCAACGGGTTCAGCCGCACCACGGCCGATGACCTGAAGCAAAACCTTATCGATTTCAAGAAAAAAGGCGCCAAGGCTCTCATCCTGGACCTGCGCTATAATCCCGGCGGCCTGCTGGACGCGTCCGTGGATGTGTCCAACCTGTTCATCGACGAAGGCCCCATCGTGCACCGCGAGGGCCGCAACAAAGATAACCGCACGTACTACGCCCAGTCCGGCAAAAAAATCTGGGACAAGCCCATGGTCGTGCTCGTGAACGAGTTCAGCGCTTCGGCCTCGGAAATCGTGTCCGGCGCCCTGCAGGACCACGGTGTGGCCACCATCATCGGCGACACCACGTTCGGCAAGGGCCTGGTGCAGACCGTGTACCCGCTCACAGATAATTCCGCGGTGCTCATCACCACCGACAAGTACCTCACAGCCAAGCGCCGCGACATCAATAAAAAAGGCATTGTGCCCGATATCGTCATCAAAGTCGGTGAAGTGGACGGCCATGATGGCGGCGAGGGCGGCGAAGGCATGGCCGTGGACAAGGTGGGCAAGGTGGGCAAGTTCCCCGTGGGCAAGCCCGAACGCGGCGACGGCGCCATCATATTCAACGGCTTGCCCCGCGCGGATGTGGCTTTCTATGAATTCCAGGGCAAGAAATTTGTGGAAGTCGACGATGTGTCCAAAATGTTCGACGTGGCCATGAGCTACGATAAAAACACGAACACCCTGGATATCGAGCAGACCATCGAGGATCTGAAGGACGCGGAAAGCGACCCGCAAATGGACAAGGCCGTGGAGTTCCTGCTCGACAAAATCAAATGAGGAACACGAACCTCCCGGCATTCGTTCCGCATTGATACAACCCTTTACGCAGGGAGGCGGAACCATGGCAAACCGCAGACAACCCTTTGTGGCCGGCCAGTTCTATCCCGCCCGGGAAAACGACTGCCGCCGCGAACTGGAACAATATACGCAGTACAATTCCGAATCCGCAGAGCCTGACGGCGCGCCGTGCGTCGGCATTGTGCCCCATGCGGGCTGGGTCTTTTCCGGCCCCACCGCGGGCAAGGTGTTCCGTTTCATCAAGGACCGCATTACCCCTGAAACATTCATTTTGCTCGGGGCCGCGCACCGCGCGTTTTCCCGCCAGCCCGTGCTGTATCCGGACGGCGCATGGGACACGCCCCTTGGCCCTGTAGCCGTGGACGGGCAGATTGCCTCGGCCTTGGCCGACACTTCGGAAACCCCGGTGCTGTGCGACCCGGCCCTGCATGACGGCGAGCACTCCATCGAGGTGCAGGCGCCGTTCATCAAGTTCCTGTTTCCCGACGCGCGCATAGTGCCCGTTCTGGTGCCTCCCGGAGACACGGCGGCGACGTTCGGCAATGCCGTGGGCCGTGTGCTGGAGCAAAACCCGGGCCGCGTGGCCGTGGTGGCCAGCACCGACCTCACGCATTACGGCCACCAGTACGGGTTCGCACCCAAAGGCGAAGGCGAGGAAGCCCACCGCTGGGCCAAGCAGGTCAACGACCAGCGGTTCATCGACGCCGCATTGTCTCTTGACGGCAATCAAATCCTTGAAGATGCGGTCCAGTACCGCAATGCGTGCGGGGCAGGGGCCGCGGCCGCGGCTGTGACTGCTGCGAAACATGTGGGCGCGCGCGGCGGTTTGCTTGAACACGTCACAAGCCACGAGGTCATGCCCCGGGGACGGCCTTCCATGTTCGTGGGTTACGCGGGCATTGTATTCTGCATCTGACGGGACAAATTCAAAAAGGCCCCGCGGTTCCCTATGGACACGCGGCGATTTTTTTTTTAGAACATTAAAACATGACGGACTACTACTACAAACAGGTCAACACCACGCGCTTCGGACCCGGAGCGCTAACCCCGGTTGTGCGCAATTTGCTCATCGCCAACTGCGCGGTGTTCGCCGTGCAGCTCTTTTTTTATTATTCCCTGGGCGGGTACAGAGCCCCCATGCACTACCAGGATCCCATGACCCTGTGGTTCGGCCTCAGCCCGTCCCTGGGCGTGTTCCACGGCAAGGTGTGGCAAATCGGCACGTACATGTTCCTGCACTCGCTGGACAGCCCCATGCACATTTTATTCAACATGTTTTATCTGTGGATGTTCGGGGTGAGCGTGGAGCAGCGCATGGGCGGGCGCAGCTTTGGGTGGATGTATTTCATCAGCGGCATTGGCGCCGGCATTCTCACATGCCTGTTTCCGCCATTCTGGAATTCCACCACCATCGGCGCGTCCGGCGCGGTGTTCGGCGTGCTGCTCGCCTACGGCCTTTTATTTCCGGACCGCATGATCCTGCTGTTCTTCATCATCCCGGTCAAGGCCATTTACATGTCTCTGGGCCTCATCGCCCTTGAAGTCATGTTCATGGTGACTTCCATGAACGACGGCGTGGCGCACATCGCGCACGTATCGGGCGCCTTGTTCGCCTACCTGTTCCTGCGCTACCAGAGCCAGATTATGAAAGCCGTGCCCAAGGCGCCCCCGCCCGGGCCCGTGCAGGCCATTCAGCGCGTTAAGGAAAAGGTGGAGCAGTTGAGCGAAGCCGAGGAGCAGCACCGCATCGATGAAATCCTGGACAAGATAAACAAAGAGGGCATGCACACATTGAGCCGCAGCGACCGCGCGTTTCTCAAGCGCCGCGCCAAACGGCGCGACAAAAATTGACAGCGCGTCTGTCTCCTCCAATAAAAAACATGGCGCTCCGCCCTTTAACGGGGGCTTGAATAAGCGTAAAATTTATAAAGCGGCATTACATATGAAACCCATGACCCGGGGAGGGAATCCATAATGACGGAAATCACGAATGTACACGCAAGGCAGATCATTGACTCGCGGGGCAACCCCACGGTGGAAGTGGATGTGGAGCTGATCAGCGGCGTGGTGGGCCGAGCGGCCGTGCCCTCGGGCGCATCCACCGGAACCCGCGAAGCCGTTGAGTTGCGCGACGGAGATAAAAAGAAGTTCGGCGGCAAGGGCGTGCTCAAGGCCGCGGACAATGTGAATAAAATCCTGGCCCCCAAGCTGCGCGGCCTGGACGCCCTGGACCAGGTGGCTGTGGACATGCTCATGTGCAAGCTGGACGGCACCGCCACCAAGGGCAAGCTGGGCGCCAACGCCATCCTGGGCGTGTCCCTGGCCGTGGCCCACGCCGCGTCCGCGGCCCTGGAAATTCCCCTGTACCGCTACATCGGCGGCGCCAACGGAAAGGTGCTGCCCGTGCCCATGATGAATGTGCTCAACGGCGGCGAACACGCGGACAACAACGTGGATGTGCAGGAGTTCATGATCGTGCCCCACGGCGCCAAATCATTCTCCGAGGCTGTGCGCATGGGTGCGGAAACGTTCCACGCCCTCAAGAAAGTGCTTGGCGCCAAAGGTTACGCCACGAGCGTGGGCGACGAGGGCGGATTCGCACCCAATTGCAAGAGCAACGAAGAAGCCCTGCAGGTGGTGATCGAGGGCATCGAAAAGGCCGGCTACACGCCGGGCGACCAGATCAGCATCGCCCTGGACCCGGCTGCCAGCGAGTTCTACAAGAATGGCAAATATATTCTGGCCGCGGAAAAGAATCCCACCAAAACGCGTGAGGAGATGGTTGATTTCTACGTCAAATGGATGGACAAATACCCCATCGTTTCCATTGAAGACGGCATGGCCGAAAACGATTGGAAAGGGTGGGAGCTGATCACCCAGGCCCTGGGCAGCCGCTGCCAGCTCGTGGGCGACGACCTGTTCGTGACTAATACAAAAATCCTCAAAAAGGGAATTGATCAGGGCATCGCCAATTCCATCCTCATCAAGGTGAACCAGATCGGCACGCTCACGGAAACCCTGGACGCTATCGAGATGGCCACGCGCGCGGGGTATACCGCTGTGGTGTCGCACCGCTCAGGCGAAACCGAGGACACCACTATCAGCGACATCGTGGTGGGAACCAACGCCGGCCAGATCAAGACCGGGTCCATGTCCCGCACGGACCGCATCGCCAAGTACAACCAGTTGCTGCGCATTGAGGAACATCTGGGCGACGCCGCGGTGTACCCGGGCAAGTCAGTATTCAAGAACGCGTGAAACAGTTGGCGAACGCCCGGCAGGATTTTGGAGGCAACGCTGGCGATATGTCCGGCAAACAGGCCAAAAGCAATAGTATTCTTCCGGAACTCACGGTCGACGGCGCGGAATGCCGCGACCTGGGCCGCGCCCTGCAACTCGAGTGGCTCGAAACCAACGGGCTGGGCGGGTTCGCATCGTCCACGGCGGCCGGCATCAACACGCGGCGGTACCACGGGCTGCTCGTGGCCGCGCAGTCCCCGCCCACGGGCCGCATGCTCCTGCTTAACAAACTCGACGAGACCGTGGCTGCGGATGGTGCTGCATGGCAACTCGGGGCCAATCTGTTCCCGGGCGCCGTGCACCCCGCAGGGCACGAACTCATCGAGTCTTTTCACCTGGATCCGTTTCCGCGCTGGATTTTCAAGCTCGGCCCGCACCGGCTCGAAAAGACTGTGTTCATGGTATACGGCCAGAACGCCGTGGCCCTGTGCTACAGGTGGCTGGGCCCGGACGGGCAGCCCCTGGACAGCGCCCGGGCCCCGGCCGCATCTCTGCGCCTGCGCCCTTTCATCAGCTTCCGCGATTTTCACCACATCCGCAAACAGAACCCGGACCTGGATTCCACGTGCGTGTTCAAGGACGATTCCCTGGTGCTTCGCCCGTACTGGAACATGCCCGTGCTCACCATCCTGCACAATGGGTTCTATTTCGAATCCTCGCCCCAGTGGCACTATGATTTCGAATATCCCAGGGAGCAGTACCGCGGCCTGGATTTTCGCGAAGACCTGTTCACGCACGGGGAATTGGCCAGGCAGGACATGGGTGCGTCGTGCAGCGTGCTGGTGTTCATGGGAAAGGCTTCGCGCACCCTCAGCGTGGCGCACAGCGCCACCGAACTGGAAACGTTCATCGGTGTTTTGCGCGACAAGGAAATCATGCGCCGCCGCAGGCTGCTGAAGGAGTTCAAGGGCCGCAGCGGCGCGGTGCGACGGCTCGTGCTGGCCGCGGACCAGTTCATTGCCGAGCGCGGCGGACGGCGCAACACCATCATCGCCGGGTACCACTGGTTCAATGACTGGGGCCGCGACACCATGATCGCGTATCCCGGCATTGCGCTTATTTCTAAACGCCTGGCCATGCGCCGCGCCACACTCGCGGCTTATGCCGGGTACACCAAGCAGGGCCTCATTCCCAACAATTTCCCGGACACCGGGCTGGAGCCCTCATATAATTCCGTGGACGCCACCCTGTGGTTTTTTAACGCGGGCTACGAATATGCCCGCAGCACCGATGATTTTGATTTCGTGCTCAAAGAACTCTGGCCCGCATACCAGAATATCATCACGCATTTCCGCAAGGGTACGCTGTACGATATCCGCATGCAGGACGACGGCCTGATCACGGCAGGCAACCCGCGCACGCAGCTCACCTGGATGGATGCGTGCGTGGACGGCGCGCCCATGACCCCGCGCTTTGGCAAAGTCGTGGAAATCAACGCCCTGTGGCACAACGCCCTGTGCGTGGCCGCGGATCTGGCCGAGCGCGCGGGCCAGGACAAGTCCCCGTTTCTCGACCTTGCCGAAAAAGTCAAATCAGCATTTAATGAACAGTTCTGGAATCCGGATATGGGGTGCCTGTTTGACACCCTCACAGGCCCGGACCCGGCCATCCGGCCCAACCAGCTCGCGGCTCTGAGCCTGCCACACCCGGTTGTGCAGGGCGAGCGCGCCGAGAGCATCCTGCGCGTGGTGGAGGAGCGGCTGCTGACGCCCGTGGGCCTGCGCAGCCTGGACCCCGCGCATCCGGATTACCACGGCGGCTACGGCGGAGGCGTGCATGCGCGTGACGGCGCTTACCACCAGGGCACGGTGTGGGCCTGGCTGCTCGGCCTCTACGCCCGAGCCCTGCGCAATGTGCGCGGGGATGATGCCGCGCGCCGCGCCCTGCTTCCCCTGTTCGAGCCCATGAAGCGCCATATCACCACGCAGGCAGGCCTTAATTCGGTCTCGGAAATTTTTGACGGCGACCCGCCCCACAATCCGCGCGGGTGCGTGGCCCAGGCCTGGAGCGTGGCCGAATGGCTTTATATCGCCGATTTCCTCGATCCGCACTCATAAAATTATCATAATATCCCCGCGCGCGGGGCTTTATTTTTATTATTTGATTGGTATATAATACACAATTGTTACAGGCGCTATTGATCTGATGCTGTTTTGCATGTAGAAATAGAGGGTAAATATATTACAGGGCGGAGTTGCGCGTGGGCGGACTTTGTGTGCGCCCGCTTTGCTTGTTTCGGAGAAGCTGTGCTTTATGGGCAAATTTAATCTTGGCGACAGCCTGAACCTGAATATCCCGGATTCATTTAAAAATCTGAATCCGTTTTCCGGCCGCGGCCCGCAGGCAAAACTTGGGCTGGACATTGGCACGCGCTATATCAAGATGGCCATGCTCCACGCATCGTCCCAGGGTATTCAGTTGTCCAAATATGGATTCAGCGCAACGCCCGTGGGCGCCATCACCGAGGGCACCATGAACAATCCCGAGGCCATCGGCGAAGCCATCTGGCAGATTCTCACCCACTACAAAATCAAGGAAAAACGCGTGCTGTGCTCTTTGCCCGGCCGCGCCGTTATTATCCGACAGGTGTCCATCCCGGGCGGGTTGCCCGAAAAGGAAATTAAACAGGCCACCATTTCCGAGGTGGAGCGCTTCCTGCCGTTCCCCATGGATGAGATGGAATATACCTATCACAAGCTGGGCGAAATTTCGCAGGGCGACGTGAAACAGCAGAGTGTGCTGTTTGTGGCCGCGCACAAGGATTCGGTGCAGCGGCGCGTGGAGGCCGCACGGTTCGCCGGCCTCGAGTCCGTGGAAATCGACGTGGATCCGTTCGTGATTCTGCGCTCGGTCATGGAGTCCAGCCTGGTCGAAGAGCCAGACACTTTTTCACAAACCATTCTGCTGCTGGACATGGGCGCCAGCGCAACCAATGTAAGCATCATCCACGCCGGCTTCCTGCGGTTTACCCGCATTTTCGCCATCGGCGGGGACACGCTTACGCACGCCATTGAGTCCGGATATGACGCCACGTATCTTGAAGCTGAAAAACTGAAAATGGAAAAGGGCGTGGCCGTGCTGGACGAGGAAGTCATGGAAATCGACGATGAGATGCGCGAGATCCACGAGATGATCAGCACGCACCTGGACACCTTGGCGCTTGAAATCCGCCGCTCACTCGCGTACTACACGTCCAAGTACCGCGGCGAAAGCGTCACGCAGATTATTCTCACCGGGGGCGGGTCCCTGCTGCGCGGCGTGGGCCGGTTCTTTGAGGACGACCTTGGCATTCCGGTGTCATTCGGCAATCCGCTGCAGAATATTCCCTACATCGGCGACGGGGATATCCAGAGCCTGGCGCGGCTGGTTCCGTTCCAGGGCATCGCCGTGGGCCTGGCCCTGCGCCAGGTGCCCCAGCGCATGCTGGCCCGCTACACCATTGATGTCGGCATCGAGCCAAACTATGAATTCGGCAGCACCGCCCAGGCGGGCGGCGCTTCCTGAGGGGTTCCCCAGGCATGCTTCGTACAAACCTGCAACCCAAAATCAAGGCCGAAACCAAGGCCGGGTTCCAGATGCCTATCTGGGCGCCCATCATGCTTGGCATCATTGTAATCGCGGGCATCGGCGGCAGTTGGTGGTATCTCACCCTCACCATCAACGATCTCAATTCCCAGAAGACCAGTGTGCAGCGCAAACTTCAGGATTTTCAGGCGCTCATCCGCGATGAAGAGAGCATGCGCGAAGACCGCGACTACCTTAAAGATAAACTCACCTACATCCGCAGCCTGTACAATAACCAGGCCCAGTGGACGTATTTTCTGGATACATTCAAGGATAACATTCCCGAGGACGTATGGGTCCAGAATATGAAGGTTACCGAAGAAGGGCAGCTCGAAATTGAGGGCGCCACATACACGTATTCGGCCGTGGGTCACTTCATCATCCGCCTGGAAGCCATGCCCCAGTTGAACGGCGTGGCCCTGGCACAGGCCTCATCCACGGCCAGGGGCTCATCAGAGGCCGGGGCGCCGCTGGAAACCAAGATGCGCAAGGATTTCAAAATTACGGCCACCACAAGCCTGCTGGGCGCATCGTCCAAGCCGCAGAAGAGCACCACGCAGGGCAGCACGCAGGGCGCTAATAAGAACGTTAAAGCCAAGTAGGCCCAGAGGATTCATGAAACTAGGAACTGTATCGCGAAACCAACTCATCGGTCTCATCCTTTTCCTCGAACTCGTGGCTGCGGCTGCATTTGTGTTTTATTACATCATGCCCACCAACAAGAAGATTGGGGACGTGACCACAGAGATCAACAACATGCAGCGTGAGTTGCGCGGCATTGAAACAACAAAGAAAAATCTCAGCGATCTGCAAATTGAGGTTCAACAATACAACGACGAACTCAAGCGCCTGGAGCAGCATTTCAAGCAGGAGCTGTTCATTACCCGCACGCTCATGCTCCTCGAAGTGCTCGCCGGCAATACAAATGTCGACATCGTGGCGTTCAAGCCCAACAACCAGAGTAAGGACGCGCGCAGGTCCAAACCCGCGGCGGGTGCGGCTGATAAGCCCACGCCCGCGCCCGCTCAAAAAGGCGGCGCAAAAAAGCCGGAGCCGCAAAAAAAGGTCAAATCATTCAATGCGGCTCAGGAATTTACGGAAACCAAGTATGAACTGTTCCTCGTAGGGCAGTTCAAAAACGTTTACAACTTTATCAGTGAACTCAAGGATTTCCCCAAGCTTGTGGTGCTGGACTCCCTCGATATGTCCGCGGACAACTCGGACTCCGGGGATGCGGGCGCAACGGCTGCAGGCGGCTCCAAAGGCGCTCTGCAAGTGAAAATGCCGCTTACGTTCTATGTGCAAAGCGCGGAGCCGCTCGTGAAATTCGGCGGCGAAGATCCAGGCGCTGCAACACAGGAGGGCGCACAACCCGGACAGGGCGCAGAACCTGGCATGGAGACGGTGGAAGAGTGATCTTACGCTATCCCGCAAATCCTTTAAGATCTTTTCGTCCGCACTCCGGCGGGCCGGTCCAAACGCAGCAGGATATGAAGGTTGCTGAATGAAGATGATGCCGAAACATAACAATAAAGCATCTGTGGCTCGTTTGCGCGCGTGTGTGGCGCTGCTCCTGCTGTGCGTGATGCTGGCTGTGTCTTCGTGCGACAGCATCCCCTTTCTGGGCGGCAAGAAAAAGGCCGATGATGCGAAAAAACAGAAAATCGCGGCGCAAAAGAAACAAGCCGCCCAACCCGCTCAGCCAGCCACCGGGCCGGACGGCGCGCCCGTATTCGGTGAATATAACGATCAGCTCATTGCCGATGCCGAACTGGACCAGTTCAAGGGACAGTTCAGCGCCGATGTGGGGCGTGATGATCCTTTTGCATTCGTCCCCTACGGCAACAGCGCCATCAGCATTGAAGATGGCATAAAGGAAAATCCCGACCTGTATCGCGTAATCGGCACCGCCCGCACCACGCCCAGCGGCCCCGCGGCTCTGATTCAAATGGGCAGCGAAACCTTTGTGGTTCACGAGGGCGATGAAATCGACAAGGCCACGATTAAGCTCATTGACCTGCGCGATGTGGTCATTGAAATGGGCGGCAAAGAATTTACACTCAGCATGCGCACACGCAAGCGAACCATTCCAACGCCCAACATGGAGGGCATGGATCAGACACAGCTCGGCAAGCTCCCGGCCCAGATGGACGAACTCGGCAGCCTTTACGAGGAATACCTCAACGGCAAGTACGGCAAAGAGGATTTCTTTGAGGGTGAGCGCGAGAAGGGCCCCAGTAATTTCACAGATTATCTCAAGGACCGCGAAGAGAAGACTTATAAAAAAGATGAGAATCCGTTCTGAGGTGACCCAATGAACGTAACCCTGACAACACGGTGGACGCCGGCCCTGGCCGCGGCCCTTGCTGTGTGCGCTTTGGCCCTGGCCTGGCCCACAGCGTGCCGCGCACAGGCCCAGACAAACCGCTTGCGCAAGGTCAACATTTCCCAAGAGGGCGACCACCTGTACCTTAAGCTGACCGGCGACAGCCGGTTCCGCTATCGCGTCAAGGCCGAGGACAAGCCCCCGCGTCTCACGGTGCAGCTCTATGGCACGGAATCCGATCTCGGCTATTCCGAACTCGACGTAAATAAGGGATATGTCAAAGACTTTTCCGTGCAGGAACTCACCGTGAGCGGTCAGAAAGCCACGTTCATTATTGTGCACCTCAGCCAGTCCGTGGAAATGGATTACGGCCTGTCAGGCGACGGCCGCACGTTCTATCTTGCAACACCCATGTATGCAGGCGCCAAGTCCGTGGGCAAAAGCCAGCAGTTCCAGGTGGACTCCACGGATACGTCGATTATTCCGCCCGGCTCCATGCCCCCAGAAATCGTTGTGCCCGAAAACGCGCCCTCTGTTTCTCCGGCCAGCACCATGATTCCTTATCCGGGCGGAGCCACAGGCGACAGCCGCCCCGGTTCTTTTATGGATTTTCCGCAGGACGTGGGCATTGACAATTCCCCATACATCGCCGGCCCCGTGATTCTGCAGGATGCGGATATTTCCAAAGTGGTGCAACTGCTGAGCGAAGCCGCAGGCGGCGCCAGCATCATTGTGGAATCCAAGGTGCTGGAAGAAAGCTCGGCAAGCATCGCCCAGTCCGGCGCCGGGGGCGGGGGCGGCATCACCATGACCCTGTCCTACATCACCCTTGAAGACGCTCTGGATGTGATCACATCCGCCAATGACTGGGCCTGGATGAAGATTGCGAACAGCTATGTGATTATGTCCCGCGAAACCGCAAACCAGGGCGTGGACCCTATCACCGCAGCCACGGTTTATGATCTTGCCACACCCAAGCTCACGGTCACCGTGTACCGTCCCAAAAACGTGGACGCATGTTCTCTCACCAACGCCGTTTCGTCTGTGGTTCCGGACGTGGCCTGCGACCCGGATCTCAACTATCTGCTGCTCAAGGGCCGCGAGGAAGACATGATCCGCGCCAAGCAGATTCTGGGCCAGCTCGACCGCACCCGAGACAGCAGCGACCTGCCCGTGATCAAGGACCTGGCCGAGCGCGTGCTCAACGAGTCCGCACAGTATCTGGTCACCAAGGTGATCCGCCTCGAATATATTCGCGCCACGGCCCTGGGCGGCCAGCTCAACAGCCTCATGGATAATCCGTACTTCGGCAATCTCAATGTCATCACAAATTCCACCACACGTACGGTGGTTGACCGCACTTTGACCGGAAATGACAAGAACATGAACATGCTTACCGTGGACGAGAGCACCAATACTCTGGTCTTCGTGGGCCAGGAAGAGGTTTACCGCCGCCTCGAAACCGTGATCAAGCAACTCGATGTGCCTTACAGCGCCACCGTGGTCCGCACCATCACCCTGCGCAACGCTTTTGCCGATGACCTGAAAAAGGAAATCAGCAACAACCTCGTGAGCAAGCTCGGACGCTATGATAACACCGAGATCATGTATAACTCTTTGGATAATTCCATCACGTTTGTGGGAACTCAGGACGATTATGAGAGATTCCAGACAATCGTGCAGCAACTGGATAACGAGCAGAAAGCCATGCTTACCGAAAGCGTGCCTTTCGTGAATATCAATGTTCTCGTATTGATCGAGACGAAAATGCTGGACTCCATCCTCGGATCCCCATATTACGGGTATGCGGAGGTAATCAATGGCAAGAGTGCAAACAAGGACACACTCAATGGCCACACCCGCATATCCGTGCACGCGCCCACAAATGCTTTCGTGGTTACGGCTCAGCGCCGTTACATAGATCGCGTCAAGCAGTTCCTTCTGTCTATGGACCAGGAACAGACCAAGCTCGTGACCAAGGTCGTAAAAATCAAGAACATGAACGCGCAGCGCGTGGCCCTGGCCTTGGAACAGCTTCTCAAACTCGAGGATCCAGATAGCAACACTTCCGACCAGGACTCGGAAGCGCCGTTCCTGGGCAACTTCTACACCACGTGCGGCCTGCCCTGGCGCTGGGAAGTCAAAGAAGACAAGTATGAATATGTGTATGAAGTCTGTGAAAAGAATTCGCGCCTGCTGATTAAGACATCCCCCACCCAGACCGGGTCCTACGCCCGCAGCCATTTCCTTTCCATTTACGTGGAATCCGCGCAGAACGCCCTGTTCCTGCGCGGCACGGAAAAAGACATTCGCATGGTCGAGGACATCGTCAAGCGTGTCGATACAGCCCAGCCCCAGGTGCGCATCGATGTCCAGATCGTTTCTGTGAGCCGCGCGGATCTCAAGGATTTCCGCAAGGAGTTCAACCTTATGGACGGGCAGTTCTCCCTGTCCAATGAAAATGCGGATCCCAAAGGCACCACCAGCATCCTGTTCGACACTTTAGACAGCGTGGACTCGATATCAAATTTCAAAAGCTTCATCACGGCGCTTGTCTCATCCGAGCGCGCAACGGTTCTGGCCAACCCGTCCATTGTTGCTCGTGAAAACGCCTGGACCCAAATAGCGTTTGTGCAGCAGATTCCTTATTCCGAAGCCTCGGGCAACGTTTTTATTGCCGGGACTGAGGATGTAAAGGAACTGAAAATCAACCGCACCGCCAATGTGGGGCCCCAGCTCTGGCTGATTCCCCACATCAACCTCGAAGACAATACCGTGTTCCTTCATATGGCGCCCTTTGCGTCCACACTTGTCCGTTTCACTGCCGCGGGCTCTCCCATCACCGATGTTTCATTCATGGTTCAGGAGTTTTTCGTGCGCAACGGGGAAACCATTATCGCATCCGGCATGATCAACAGCCAGGATGTGGAGAATCAGAGCCGGGTGCCAATCCTTGGCGATCTTCCGGTGGTCGGCAATCTGTTCCGCAGCAAGACGCACTCCACAGAAGAGCGTGAAGTTATTTTCCTGCTCACACCCACCATTCTGCCGGTGCTATGACCCGCCGCCGGAATTTCTCTGCAATTTTCATGGGGCGCGGACACGCGCCCCTTTGTTTTATGGGCGGCTTGCCCGGTGCAGAGCCAGCCCCCCGCGCCCGGATACATCACAGTTATAATAGGGATAGCGGCCATAAGCCGCCGCAACCGGAAAGAGGCGTATTGCATGAAAATTTTCATCGCAGCCCATGCCGGATTCTGCAAAGGCGTGCAACGCGCCGTACGCATCGCCGAGGATGCCGCGGCGCAGGCGCAGGGGCCCGTGTTTACGCTGGGGCCTTTAATCCACAACCCGCGCGTTGTGCGTACAATGCACGAACGCGGCGTGCGCACGGCGCCCGGCCCGGATTTCGATTTTCCCGCCAACGCCACGGTTGTGCTTCCATCTCACGGAACGCCCGCGCATGTGATGCAGGCTTTGCAAGAGCGCGGACTCACCCTGGTGCAGGCAGCATGCCCGCGCGTGCTGGCCGTGCATGAACGCATAAAAAAAGCCCTGGCCCAGGGACGCAGCGTGTTTCTGGCCGGAGACCCCGGCCACACCGAAGCCGCAGCCGCCGCGTCCCTGGACCCCGCGCGCATCACCGTGGCCGCATCCCCGCGGGATGTGCAGCGCGCCAACCCTCCGGACGCCCCCTCATTTCTGGCCGCGCAGACAACGTTTTCCCCTGCAATTTTCCGCGCCATCGACAAAGAGTTGTCACAACGCATATGGGACCTGGATGTATTCGATTCTCTGTGCGGGCACACCCTCAGCGCCCAGCAGGCCGCCGCGCGCCTGGCCGCGCAGTGCAGCATCATGGTCGTTGTGGGCGGCGGCAAAAGCGCCAACACAGAGCGCCTGCGTGAAGCCTGCAAATCCGCGTGCGCGCGCGTGCGCCGCGTGGACTCCGCGTCCGCCCTGCGCAGGGCCATGTTCCGCGCGGATGATCGCGTGGGCATCACCGCAGGCGCTTCCACGCCGCCCGAGCATATCCGCGAAGTGCGCGACTGGCTTTGCGCGCGCTTTGAAATCGACTAAAATGATTATGGCCGCACACGCGGCCCATGGCTCCATGGTTTGAAAGGAGAAGCATCCAATGAAAGTGCTCATCACCGGGGGCGCCGGTTTCATCGGCTCACACATCGCCGACGCCTACCTGGCCGCGGGTTGGGACGTGCTCGTGGCCGACAACCTCGGTTCCGGAAAAATAGAGAATCTCGACCCCGCCGCGCAATTTACAAAAATCGATATCTGCAGTCCCGAATTCGCAGAATATATTGAAGACCGCCGCCCGGACGTGGTGGTGCACGCGGCCGCCCAGATCAGCGTTTCTTTTTCGGTGCGCGAACCCGCGTTTGATGCGCGGCAGAATATCATCGGCCCGCTCGACATGTGCATGGCCTGCGTGCGCGCCGGGGTCAAGAAGATTATCTTCTCTTCATCCGGAGGCACCATCTACGGGGAAATTCCCGGAGAACCGGCCACCGAAGATCACCCGTATTCCCCCTTGTCCCCATATGGCATCAGCAAGATGGCCTTTGAGTATTACCTTCAGTTCTTCCAGCGCGAATACGGGCTTGAGTACACATCGTTGCGTTACGGCAATGTGTTCGGCCCGCGCCAGGACCCGCACGGCGAGGCCGGGGTTGTGGCCATTTTCTCCAAAATGATTCTCAACGGCCAGACTCCGACCATCAACGGCGACGGCAAATTTTATCGGGACTACGTGTTCGCGGCCGATGTGGCGCGCGCCAATTTCCTGGCCGCTGAAAAGGGCGCCAACCGGGCTTACAACATCGGCACGTGCAAGGCCACGGACGTGAATGACGTTTATAAACTGGTGGCTGAGGCCGCCGGGGTCAGCACGCCGCCGAATTTCGGTCCCCCGCGCGCCGGCGACCTGCGCCGCTGCGTGCTCGGCATCTCCCGCGCCGCACAGGAACTCGGATGGACTCCGCAAGTGTCTCTGGAACAGGGCATGAAACAAACCGTGGACTTTTTCCGCGATCACATGTGAGTACCGGATTCCCCATGATTCCAGGCATCTCCTCCCAGATTTTTCACAAGGAAAAACTCGGCGCGGACCACGCCCGGGCCATCCATGAAGCCGGATTCGCAGTGGCCGAAGCCTACGCGTATCCCGGCCATTTCGAGCTGGGCGACGAACCGCATACGCGCCAGGTGCGCGCAGCGTTCGACGATCACGGCGTGGCCCTGGCCTCGCTGCATGCGCCTTTTTTTGACAACCGGCAGGCAGGCGCCGAGCGCGGCCGATTGTCCATATCCAATGTGAACCCGCGTGCGCGCTCCGCAGCCCTGGACGCCGTGCGCCGCTGCGCGGACACGGCCCGCATTCTCGGCGCGCGCATCATCGTCATCCACTTCGGCGACGGCGGCGACAAAAATACGCACGCCGTGATTGAAAATCTGTTTTCGTCCGTGCTCCATATCGAAGACATTCTGCTTGGCAGCGGCATCACCGCGGCCTATGAAAATATCGGCACGCCCACATCCCTGTGCGGATATATATCAAACATGCTGGATCGCTATGAGCTGCGCCAGGCCGGTGTGTGCCTGGATCTGGGCCACGCAAATATCAACGAAGATCCGTCCACAGCCGTGGAGCGCGCAGGCGCCCGGCTTGTCCATGTCCACGCTTCGGATAATTCCGGCCATGAAGACCAGCACAACCCGCCGTTCCTGGGCTCGATCCGGTGGGACCGCGTCATGCCCGCGCTGCGCATCTCAGGATATTCAGGCTCATTTATTTTTGAACCGCGTTTCCAGCCCGACCCCCTCAAGCTTCTCAATCAATTGCGCGGCATTTTCGATAAATTATCTGACATGGCGCAGGAGACTCCAGACGCCTGCGGCCCCACCCCGCATCATGCGCCGGAATAATCCGGTTTATTCTTAGATGTTTTCCTATATTTAATAACGCGTGCGCTGATGAGGCTTTTAGTTCTGCGTGGCGCACTAATTCACGGCCCCTGTGGTGCAACATTAAATATTCCGGTTCATCCGCCTGTTTTGCGGGTAAATATCAAGTAGAAAGGCAGGTGAGACGGCCATGAAAAAATTAATCCTCCTCATAACACTCGCAACGTCTGTCTGCACCACGGCATGCGCCTCTGATTTCTGGGAAACGTACAGTAAAAATCTGACGTACAATTATTCCGTGAAGATCGGCGCCATTCCGGATCTTCCGCGCATGGGCCAACGCCTTTCCAACGATGAGATGGTGTCTGTTCTCACAAAATCGTTTTCCCAGTCACTGGGACAGCGCCTTGGCGACGTGGCGGATCAGAGAAGTGCGGTGGCCATTGTGTGCATCTTCCATCCCGAACCCGAGCGCTGCTTTGGCGACTTCGTGCTCAATTCCACATTTGATGAAGTTCATTTCCTGAATGCGCCGGGGTTCAGCCAGAAGTTTTTTAAGAAAGTATCAAGGTATTATGCCTATACGTTGAATGACGATGACAAGGAGATGGAGCGGCGCGGCGCCGCAGCGCGGCGTGTGCCCCCATGGAAGAGATTCAACCCGCGTTTCGGGTTCAATCTCAATGAGCCGGAAGTCATGGTGAGCACCCCGTTCTACAGTTTCGGCGGCGTGTATGTGGAGCCGCGCTACGGCACGAGCCGGGGGCCGTCCGTGTCCCTGCTGTATAAGCGTTACTATGTGGATGTGCAGCGCGAGGGCGTGGAACTCAAGTACAACACGGGACGTAATCCATTCGGCCGCGGCTACCTGTCCGTTTCCATCCGGCCCGAAGGGGAAATTTCTATCAGCAACGAATTCATGATGCGCTGACCCCCGCCGTGAATCCACGGTGGCGCATCGGGCATGCCCTCAACTATAATGGTCTGTGGCGCACGCACTCGCCGTGCGCCGCATTGCGTTTAGCGGAGGGATGATGAATGCGCACAAAGGGCGAAACAGCAACGGGCCTGGACCTGGTTTTTGAAACCCATGCGGATAGTCTGCGCCGGGCGCGGGTTGGGCTCGTGTGCCATCCCGCATCCGTGGACGCGCGCCTGCGCCATGCATCCGATATCTTCGCCGCACGCGATGATGTGCGCCTGGCCGCACTGTTCGGCCCCCAGCATGGCTACCTTGGAAACACCCAGGATAACATGATCGAGTGGAGCGGGTTCACGCATCCGCAACTCGGCATTCCCGTGTACAGCCTGTATGGCGAACACCGCAAGCCCGCGCCGGACATGCTCGCGGGCCTGGATGTGTTGGTGTGCGATCTCATGGATGTGGGCACGCGCGTGTACACATTCATCTGGACGCTGTGCCTGTGCCTGGAAGCATGCGCCGAGGTCGGCGTGCCCATGGTGGTGCTGGACCGGCCAAACCCCATTGGCGGAGAACTTGTCGAGGGCAACGTGCTGGATCCGTGTGTGCGCTCGTTCGTGGGCCTGCATCCCATTCCCATGCGCCACGGCCTCACACCCGGGGAAGTGGCGCTGTTTGTGAATGACACCGCGGGCATTGGGTGCGACCTGCATGTGGTTCCCATGCGCGGGTGGCGGCGCACCATGCTGTTTTCCGATACGGGCCTGCCCTGGGTGCTGCCGTCGCCCAACATGCCCACCCAGGATACCGCGCTTGTGTATCCCGGAACCGTGGCGTTCGAGGGCGCCAACGTGTCCGAAGGCCGCGGCACAACGAGGCCCTTTGAGTTGATTGGCGCGCCGTGGCTGGATGCCGCGGCCCTGGCCGAATCCATGAACAGCCGCGGCCTGCCCGGCGTATTCCTGCGCCCCGCATGGTTCGAGCCCGTGTTCCACAAGGGCGCGCATGAAATCTGCGGCGGCGTGCAGATCCACGTTACCGATGAGCAAGCTTTCAAACCGTACCTCACGGGCCTGGCCCTGCTGCAGGACTGCCGCAACCAGTCCCCCGCGGATTTCGCATGGAAGCAGCCGCCCTATGAATATGAATTTGAAAAACTGCCCATCGATCTCATCATCGGCGACCCGGCCGTGCGGCGCGGCATTGAGGATAATGTCCCTCTGGAGCAACTCGAAAACGCGTGGCGCCCCGGGCTCCAGGCGTTCTGCGAACGCAAGGCAAAATACCACCTGTATGAATAGCCGACGCGCAGCCGGTTGAAATCCACGCTGCGCATTACCATACAAAAGCACATTCAGGGAATAAGGGTTTTGCTTTTAAGCGCCTGGATGATGGATTGCGCGCGGTGCGCCCAGGTGTGTTCGCGCAGCACGCGTTCGCGCGCGCGCGCGGCCATGGCCAGGCGCTCGTCCTCGTGTTCCAGGTAATAGGTTGTTTTGTCTTTGAGATCATCCAGGCTGTTGTACACGGCGATGTCCTGCCCGGGTGTGAACAGGGTTGCGGCGTCTTCGCGGAAATCCGTGAGCAGGAACCCGCCGCAGGCGGGCACATCGAATGCGCGCTGGTTCAGGGCTGTGGCGAGCTGGATGCTGGATATGTTGAGATTGATTTTCGCGGAACTGTACACCACGGGCGTTTGGGTGTGATAGTCCACAGGCGGGTTTGCGGATACATGGTCCAGGCCCAAATCGTTCCAGCCCGGGCCGCCGTAAACATTCACCCTGGCCGGGGGCAGGGCGCGGATGGCTTCCCATCGCTGGTGGTGCGCGATCTGGGCCAGGATGGATTGCTGGAACATGGTGTACTGTTGTGCGTTTTGTACGAAGCGGCGCAGGGCGTCGGCCAGTTGGGGCTGCATGCGGTCCAGCATGGTGTGCAGAATGGCTTCAATGTCTGTGTCGCCCGATGTTTTCCAGGTGCTGAATATCTGGCCCGCCAGGGAGATGAGCGGGGCCGGCCAGCCCTGGGCGCTGCGCTGCGCATCAAAGTCCGGGTTGTCGGCCACGGAGCCGATAAAAGCCACATCCGCAGCATGCTCGGGGTCTGGAACGCGGGGGTGGAACACATCCGGGTTTGCGCCCAGGGGCAGATAGTGGGCGTCTCCGAAACGGGTTTTGAGTATTTCTATATAGCGCCTGTCCCACACGAACAGATTGTACAGGGGCGAGGCGTGCAGGATGGAGATATCCTGCATAAAAACGGGCAGGAGCGGGGAATCGAAAAACAGGGCGGCGCAGGGAATCTGCAGGGCTTCGAACAAGTGGCGGCCTTTGCCGGTTTCGGGTATGCCCGGGGGGTTGATCAGCAGTCCGCCGGAATTGTAGAACGCCGCAAAGTGGGGCTTGAACGCAACAAGCTCATTGCGTGTCGCCGCCATGGTGTCATTGAGTTCGGCATGGGGGACGTTCTGTATGTCTGCGAACTGTACGCAATGGCCAAGGGATTCAAAGCCCGCAGCCAGGCCGCACATGATGTGCGGCGCGGCAATGCCCCGGCTCAGCACGATGGCTATGCGGTAGGTGTTCTGGTTTTGGGCCATGGGTTGGTGGTGTGCGGGCGCGTTACTTTTTGCCTTTTTTACCCTCGTCTTTTTTCTTGTTTTGGTTTTTTTTTGCTGTCTTTGTTTTTGGCTTTGCGTTTTGCCTTTTTCTTTTTGGCGGCTTTTTTCAGCTTGCGCGCTTCAAGGTAGTCCGCCACATCGTCCGGGCAGGTGAAGCGGTATTTGTCCCACACAATGCCCTTGGTGTTGAAGGTGCAGTCGTCGGGATTGTACGCGGAGCACACATCGGGGTGGCTGCCGTACACTTTGCACATGAAGGATTCGTCGAGATAGGCGCAGGGCGTGACGAATTCCACGATCCACTGCTGGTCGTGGTCGCGGTACACGGTCACGTTTTCATGGGCGGTGAACCATTTGATTTCATCGAAGTCGGCTTTGGCGCGCGGGGTGTCGATGTACACGGACACGTAACCGCAGCACTCGCCCTTGCATTTGTCGAATCGGCATTCAGCCATGGTGCATGGATGTCCTTTACAGACCCGGCGCAGCGGCTATGCGGTGCTGTTGTTGCTGCTTGTGCTGCTGCTGCGGGATGAGATGAGCACGTTCTTATCGAGCGGCATGTAATAGGTGGCGGCCCTTTTGAGGTCTTCGGATGTGTTGTTGGGAAATGACATGACTTCGACCACGATGCCGCGGGAAATGAGCATGTTGACGAGGTCCACGAAATCGCCGTCCCCGGAGATGAGCACCACAACATCCACGCGTTCGGAGATAGCGATGCTGTCGATGGCGATGCCCATGTCCCAGTCGCCCTTGGCTGTGCCGTCGGGGCGCAGGCGCAGGTCTTTGGATTTGATTTCAAAGCCGATATTTTCCAGGATGTTGAGGAAACCGGACTGGTCGATGTCGGGGGTTTGCACGATGTATGCGATGGCGCGGATGAGCTGACGCTCCTGCACGCAGTATTTCATGAGTTTGGAGAAGTCCACTTTTGAGTGGTACTGGTATTTGGCTGAGTAGAACAGGTTTTGCACATCCACGAAGATGCCGATGCGCTGTGCGGTGAGGAGTTTTTTTGCGGTTTTGGATTTGATTCGGTGTTCGATTTCCATTTTGTTGTTCTCACTTTTTATTGTTTGATTCCATGCCGCGCCGTGCGGACATAGCGCGAGCGATGGTGTCGCCGTCCAGGAATTCCAGGTCGGCGCCCATGGGGATGCCATGGGCAGGGCGTGTGATTCGTATTGCGAGGGGTTGGAGAATTTCAGCCAGGTACAGGGCTGTGGCTTCGCCTTCGAGGCTGGGGTTTGTGGCGATGATGATTTCCTCGATGGCGCCTTGCTTGGCGCGTTGCACGAGTTGGGCGGCGCGAATGGAATCCGGACCTTTGCCGGATGCGGGGTTGATGGTTCCGCCGAGCACGTGGTAGAGGCCGTTGAAGCCCCCGGCGCGCTCCAGGGCCAGAACGTCTTCCGAGGACTCCACGGCGCACACGATGGATGCGTCGCGCGCGGGGTTGGCGCAGATGGGGCAGGGGTCATGCGCCGTGTCCGTGAAGTTGCCGCACGTTGCGCAGCGGGTGATGTTTTTGTGCACGCCCACAACGGCGCGCGCCATTTCCACGGCGTCGTCGTAGGACCCGTTGAGCATGTGCCAGGTCATGCGCGCGGCTGAGCGCGGGCCCACGCCGGGCAAACGCCGGAACGATTCAATAAGGCGGGTGATGGGTTCGGGATATTTCATGCGCGGCCCCGGGCGGTGCGGGTCAGAAACCCAGTCCCGGGATATTGGGCATAGGCAGTCCTTTGGTGATGGAGCCCATTTTTTTCTGCGCGTATTCCTCGGCCTTGGTCATGGCGTCGCGCACCGCGAACAGGATCAGGTCTTCGAGCAGGGACGGGTCGTCCGGGTCCATGACCGCGGCGTCGATTTTAATTTCCAGCACTTCTTTCTGGCCGTTGACTTTACAGGTGACTTTTTTGCTGGGGTCTTCGCCCACCAGTTCGGTTTCGGCGAGTTCCTTCTGCATTTTTTCCATGTCCTGCTGCATTTTCTTGACGAGATTGCCCATGTTCTGCATGTTGAACGACATGTGATAGGCCTCCTTTGGTTATTCGATTTCTTTGCTGTTCGGAAACACCTGCTTGACCTGGTCGAAGAGCGAGAGGTTCTGCGCCACGGGTTCGGGCGCGGGTTCTGGTTCGACGGTGGTCTCGTCGGCTATTTCCTGTTCGGGCGGCTGGTCGCCCCCGTGGTCGATGCGGAACCGGATGCGCATTTCGCGGCCAAAATGCTCGGCTACCGCAAGTTTAAGTAAATCTGTATATTCTTTTTCCTGCGCGTTTTCCTTTTTGAATCGGTTTTCCGGCAGGTATGTGAGCACGATGGTGTTTTCGTCGGGCATGTGCGCGCGGGCATCGGCGAACATCAGGTACCGGGGCATGTTTTTCTTTCTGATGAATTGCAGAATGGTTTTCCACGCGGCGTCAAAATCATTGGGGTCCTGGGTTTGCGTATCGGGTTGATCCAGGGGCTCTTCGGGTTCCGCCTCGGGCTCTGTCGGTGGGGCCGGGGCCGCGGCCTCGGGTTCATTGTCTTCCCGGGTTGGCGCGGGCGTCTGGGGTTGCGGTTCCGGAATTTCCTGTACTTGTGCGGGCAACGGGTTTTGGATTTCCTGTGCCTGCGCGGGCGGTTCTTCGGGCGGTGGTTCCCTAATAACCTGCGCCTGCGCGGGCGGTGCGGGTGGCGGCGCCGGTTCGGCCGCCTCGGGTTTTGGCGCGGGTCTGGCGGGTTTCTTTTTTGCGGGTGCGGGCTGCGATGGTGCGCTGTCTGTGTGTCCGGCCGCGATATCGATCATTTTAATGATGAGGATTTCCAGAATGATGCGCGGGTACACTTCCCAGCGGATGCGGTCTTCCACGCGCGCCACTTCATCCATGAGCGCCACGAGCGTGGGGCGCGGCAGGGACTTGGTGCGGGCGGTGAGGGCGCTGCGCTCGGCGTCCGAGTACGTATCGCGCGGCGGGTTGAGCCCCTGGCGCAGCAGATACATGTCGCGCAGGTGTTCCATGACCAGGCGCAGGAACATGCTGAAACTTTTGCCGGCGTCGAAGAATTTCTGGAACAGGTCGAATGCGGCCTGTGCGTCGGCGTCGAACACGGATTCCATGAAGGTGACGATTTCCTGCTTTTCCACCAGGCCGAACATCATATTGGCGTCGGCTGCGGTGATGGTTCCGTCGGAAAAGGACACAAGCTGGTCCAGGATGCTGATGGAATCGCGCATGGAGCCATCCGCGGATTTCACGATCAGGTCCGCGGCTGCGTCGTCGATGGAAAAGCCCTCTTTGTTGCACAGGCTGCGGATGTGGTTCGCGATTTCCTCGTCGGTGAGGCGCCTGAAATCGAAGCGCTGGCAGCGTGACAGGATGGTGGGCGGCAGTTTCTGGGGTTCGGTTGTGGCCATGATGAAGAGCACGTGGTCGGGCGGTTCTTCGAGGGTTTTGAGCAGGGCGTTGAAGGCCTCGCGGGTGAGCATGTGCACTTCGTCAATGATATAAACCTTGCGGCGCGCCTGGGTGGGGGGCACGCGCACTTTTTCCTTGAGGTCGCGCACGTCGTCGATGCCGCGGTTGGATGCGGCGTCGATTTCAATGACGTCGAAGAGTTTGTCTTTGGTGATGGCCGTACACACGGGGCACACGTTGCAGGGTGTGGCAGTGGGTCCGGATTCGCAGTTGATGCATTTGCCCATGATGCGCGCGGTGCTGGTTTTGCCGGTGCCGCGGGGCCCGCTGAACAGATAGGCGTGCGCGATGCGGTCGCGCTCGATGGCGTTGCGCAGGGTGGTGGTGATATGTTCCTGCCCTACGATTTCGGTAAAACTCTGGGAGCGGTATTTTCTATAAAGGGACACGTAAGGCATATGCGAATCAGAACCTTTGAACGGGTTTTGTATTATGGCGCGCCGTGCGGATGCATCATGGAATGTGGCTGTAAAAATATAAAAAGACCGTGCACCGACCTCTGATACGGAACTTCCCCGCGTTACCCTGGCAGTTAGCTCGGGCCAGGCTGATCTGCGGCACAGAACCAGACACTGCTTACCGCTGCTACCTTCCGGTCCTGACGGGATTCACAGCCGGCCCTTGCGCAGGGCCCGGCCGTCAATACCACTTACCAGGGGCAGACCGAACAAGCACGCACCTCGGGACGGGATTCAACCCCGCTATAGCGGATTGCGGGTTACAGGGTGCCGCTAACTCCCCGTCTAGCACGGTCTCATTAACACACTTTCAAGCTGCTCGTTGCATCGGCATCGCCGACGTTCCATTATATTACAACCATAGCGCATTTTCAATGGAAAGGAAGGGGAAGCGCTCTTTACAAGCCTGCATGGGCGCGGCTACAATTCTAAACAACCGAACGGGGGCTGATGCCACATTTTTATCTCACGAATCGGCACGTATCTGCTGGCTTTCGCCGTGCTGGCCTATTTCATCTGGTGGGGGCTCCACATTGTGGGCTGCCTCACGCGCCGCGATTTCCGCATGTCGGATAAAATTTTCTGGTTCGCGGTGCTTGCCATTCCCATTATCGGGCTGGTGCTGTACCGCGGCCTGGCGCCCGAATTCTATAAGGTGCAACCGCGCCATATCACGCCGGGCCGTGTTGTGGTGAACCGGCCGGCGGATTCCCAGGCGGCGTCAACCGACAAATGATTCCTGAAAATCATACAGATGTTTCGCAAGTGCGGCATCCGGCCGCAGCCGTGCTGTTTCTGGCAGGCCTGGCCGCGGGTTTGTGGCGCGCAGCGCCGGGCCTGGGATGGGGCGCGCAGCCGGGTTTCGCGGTGAGCGCGCACCTGCTGGCGCCGGGTCCGGATTCGGGCGCGGGTCCGTTCCTGCTGCTGGCGGCCCTGGCGCGTCTGGCCCCGGGCGGGGATTTCGCGTTTGCATTGAACGCCCTGGCCGCGGCCGCATTCGCCCTGGCCGCGGTGCTGATATTCTACGCGGCCGTGCGCGTATCGGGAACCCTGATTATATCCGCGGCCGTGTGGGCCGTGTTCATTCTGCTGCCGTGCGCCGCGGCCGTGTTCGACGCGGCGCGGCCCGAAGCGGGCGTGGTGCTGGCCGCCGCGGCCATGCTGTTTGCGGGTGCGCGCCACGTTGGCCCGGACGCCGGGCCGCGCGGGCTGGCCGCGTTTCTGGCCCTGGGCGTTGTGGCCGGGCTGCACCATTTTCTGATTGGGGCCATCGTGGTTCTCGCCGCGGCCCTGTGCATGGCGCGCCTGCCGCGTGAGCAGTTGCGGCCGGGCTGGGCCGCGGCCCTGGGGTTCGTGTTCCTGGCGGCCCTGGCGCCCCTGGCGTTTGCGGCTCTGCGCCCGCGGTTCGGCATCATGTGGGGCGCGGGCTGGATACAGGCGCCCATGGAAGTGTTTAATCTGCCGGGGCCGAGCCTGCTTGCGGAAACGTTCCGCCCGGGGCCGGCCCTGTTTTTTGCGTTAAAGCAATTGCCCGAGTGGTTTATCGCGGCGCCGGGCGCGCGGTACTTCTATATGCTGGGCGCGGGCCTTGTGGGCCTCGTGGCCATGCGGCCCGGCCGGCGCGGGTTCGCACCCCTGTTCGGCGCCATGTTCCTGCTCGCCCCGCTTTCGCTTGTTTTATCTACAATTCGCAACCCTGACCTGTTTCGGTGCCTACTGCTTGCACCCTTTGTGCTGTTTTTTGCAGCCGGAAGCGGCGCGATTTTGAGGGAGATGGACACAGCGGGCCGGGCGTGGATAAAGGCTGTGAAACCCTTGGCTCTTGCCCTGCTTCTGGCTGCGGCCGCATGGGGCGTGGGGCGCGCGCCGCGCGCCACCCTTGAGCGCAGGCCGGCCATGGCTGCGGAGTTTGCCGCACAGTGGCACATGGATCTGCGGCGCGACGCGGCTGCGTTCATCAACCCCGAGCAGGACCTTTTTTACGCCCCCCCGGCCGTGTCTCTGATTCTCAACGTACGCAGGGATATCACGTACCTGTTTCCCCGGGAATTCAACAGCCCGTCGTACCGCGCCATGCAGCGTGAGCGCGCCGGGTCTGCGCTTGCCATCCCGTCCGAGCAACAGTATGAGCAACTCAAGAACACCGTGACCGAGAGCACCAAAGCGCCCGAGGGCGCGCCTGAAGACTCCGCGCTCATGAAGCAGCGCGTGCTTTATAACCTCATGATGCTGAACCAGACCATCATGGCCGAAGAGACCGCCCTGCGCCGGCCCGTGTATTTCAACACCATCAGCATGTTCCTGCGCAACGAGCGGTTCAACTGGATGTGCCTGCTGTCTGAGCGCATGTCGTTTCGCGCGTGCCACACCCTGTTTGCGCATTGCGTGGATGATTACCTGTCCGCATCTCCGGATATCCGCGCGCGCGTCCTGAGCAAGAAGCGCGAACTCATGGCGGACCGGAATTTTCTGGAAAAGGCTGTGGAGAATAAATACCGCGGGTCGCCGGAATATGCGGCCCCGGTCATGGCGTTGCTGAACCGCTATTTTGAAAATATGGGCAACAGCGGGAATCCGGATTCGCCGCAACAGGACCCGTGGGATGAAGGCAATGCCCGCGACGCCCTGGCAAAATTCCTGGGTGTTGAAGATCAGATTAGGCAGAAGGTGATTTATCCGTATGTGGCATTGATCCAGGAAGCGACCATGGGCTGCGATTCTGCGCGTGATGGTTTTTCCATGGAGTGTGTGGCGCGCAGCATAATGGACATCATGGGCCGCACCGACATGGACCTGTTCCCCATGCCCGAGTCCGCCACATTCTGTTTTATCAAATGTTTCCACTGGCCGTGGGCTGTTGTGAAATTGCAGATGATGGACGCCATGCACTCGCCGCTGCGGCGCGATCCTGTGGCCGCGCAGCTCCTGGCCGGGCACCTGGCCGATGCGGCCGAACATGCCTGGATTCACAACAATGATTATCTTGCGGACGATGACCCGCGCATGGATTCCATTCCCCTGCAGGCCGGGTACCGGGCCGCGTTGCGCGTGCAGACTGCGGGCCTGTGGATGGCCGCGATTATGGGCCGGGGCGACATGCGCGCAATTCCCCCGATAGCGCCACCGGTCGTGGATGAGCCGCACCTGCAGTTGCTGCTCGAAAACGCCGTGCGCCTGTCCCCGGAAAGCCTGCGCTCCCGGTTCCTGCTCGCCATGGTGGCCATGGCCGGCGACCCGCACGGCCGCCTGGCCCAGGAGCAGCTTGAAACGGTGGAGCGCATGCTTACAGAGCGCGAAAAGAGCCGCGGCCTGGATGACTATGAAATGTACATGCTCGTGGAGGTCTATCAGAAAATGGGTCTGCGCGACCAGGCCGACAAATACCTCGAACGCCTTGAAGGCGGCAGCCGTCTGCCCATCTATTAAATCGCATTATTCTTTCACATTTCTATATCAACGAAAACAACGGCGTAGCTATCGAATGTGCAGCGGGAATATGGTTTTGGAATTATGCGAAACATTTATGAGGCAATTGCCCGGTACGCATTTTGCCGGGGAATTGCCCGCCACAAGTTTTGGGAGGATTCTTAAGGAACCCTTTTCCAAAAGGGTTCCTTAAGCCGTCGGAGACGCACTAATCCTTTTCCTAATTCGACACAGCCAACCGCCCGTCGCGGATGACCGCGGCAACCTGCGTGATGTTTTCGATGTCATCGAGGGGGTTGCCTTTGAGCAAAAGGATATCCGCTGTTGCGCCCTGGGCAATGCGGCCCAGGTCGGGGCGCCGCAGCACGGTCGCGGCGGTGGTGGTGGCGGCGCGCAGGGCCTGGGCATTGCTCATGCCCGCGCACTTCATGTCCGAAAATTCCCAGTGCGGGCATCCGCACGGGGTGATTGCGCCGCCTGAATCCGTGCCATAGGAGATGGGAACGCCGGCTTCCTGCAGCAGGGCCAGGTTATGGCGCATGTGCCGCGAACCTGTTTCCACTGCGTCTGAGCCCACGTAGCCCAGATCGTAATCCCCGCTGGCCATGGCCAGGCACGCGCGCCGCAGCAGGCGGCGCGGTTTGGGCTCGAAATCATAACGGTGCGCGCGGCGGTGTTGGTCCAGGCGCGCGTGGTGGTCGAGTATGCCATAGGTCATGAGCGTGGTGGTCACGGACACGCCTTTGTCCGCGACGCGGCGCACCACATTCGCAGACAGGGGCGCATCAATACTCAGGTGCTCCCACGAATCAATGGGCGCATCCAGGAGTTTCTCGAGATCGAACGAATAGCAGCAGTGCGCGGCCACGGGCAGATTGTGCGCGTGGGCCGCGTCAACCAGGGCGCGGATGAAATCCAGGGGCGGAACGGGCAGGGCGGTGTGTTCGTTGTCGTAGCGCACGGACTGGTACATGACCTTGATGCAATGCACGCCCGCGCGCGCCAGGCTGCGCACAGTGCGGCGCGCGTGTGCGCGGCTGCGCAGGTCCACGCGCAGGGGGCCTGTCATGGCTTCCACGAGCCACGGCGTCTCGGCCGTGAAATCCGGGTAGCCCCCGGCCGTGGAGATGATGGGTCCGCTGAACAGGATGCGCGGGGCGAGAATATCCCAGGCGCGCGCGCGCTTTGCGAATCCCTTGATCATGCCCAGGGGCGCGCCCAGGTCCCGGACCGTGGTTACGCCGCTCCTGAGGAACGCCGCGAAATTTTTCTCCTGCTGGCGGCGGATCCAGCCCATGTCGAACAGGCCTGGATTCTGCTCGCTGTATATGCCCAGGGCATGCACGTGCGTGTCGATGAGCCCGGGTATGGCGAACAGGCCCGTTCCATCGATTGCCGAAGGATCCTGCGCGGGGTGCGTGTCGCGCAACAGTTCGATGCGGCCGCCGGAAATCACGATATCCTGTGCGGGAATGGCAGCGCCGGCTTCGGGATCGATAATCGTGACGTTGCATATTAATGACACATTGTCCGGTGCGCTCATGGCGTCATTCCTTTTCCTCGGCTGCTGCGGGCAGGTCAAATTGGATATGCACGTACCCGCCTTCAGGCGCGGGCATTGTCTTAAGCGCCAAGTACATTTCCTGGGTTTGCGGCAGCATGACCACGCTCTGGAGCGTGTTGGATTTGTAGATGGTGTTCGTGTAGTCCTCAGAAATTTCTCCGGTTTTTGGATTTATTTTGTCGCTCAAAAAAGACATGGCCAATTCGGGGTTGACCTTGCCGTCGTTGGTTGTGAGCAATTCGGTCAAACGATCGAATCGGTAGAAAGACTCCATTGTCTTTTCTTTGCCCAGCAGGGCGTGGACTTTTTTCTGTGTTTTCTGCATGCCCGGGTGGTGGTAGTGGTTGGTGCGGATGAGCATCCCGTTCTCTGGGCCCTTGCGGAAAATGTGCCCGGCGCTCATCTCGGCCACGAACCCGTCGTCCGTTTTGCCGTCTGTGACCAGGGCATTGTAGCCCGTGGTGCGGGGCAGAGTATTGAGTATTTGGTAGGCCTCGTCCAGTGTGTGCGCTTGCTGCAGCAGAATGCGCAGGTGGATCATGAACGGGGTGCCGTCCATGGTTGCCTCGTCCGAAATGCTGGTCATTTCCCCCATGGAAATCTGCTGTGCGTTCATGCCTGTGAGCGTTCCGGCCATGCCCGGCCAGGACAGGGACACGAACGAAATTCCCTCATCCGGGGTGATTACGAACACCGTGTTTGCGGCTGCGAGTTGCTCATTGGCGGTCCAGTCCAGGTTGCGGCCATGCACGATATGGCCCGTGCCCGAGTGGCTGCCCATGACCGCGAAGTTGGAGCAGTTCGGGGCCACGCCCGACCAGATGGCGCTCACCACATCCAGGAACGTGTTGGCCCACAGCACATGCTCGTAGGGCACGCCCGCGCCCTCGGCGATGCCTTTCATTTCTTCAATCATGTCCGCGGGGATGAATTTCTCCAGGCGCGGGGCATTGCGCTGCATCACGTCAACGCCCGCGCCGAAGAATTTACTTTCCTCTACGATGAAGTAATTGAGCAGGAAATTGATTTCCGGCTTGAGCAGTGTGCCGTGCTGGAAGCCGATGTCATGGGGCGAACCAGACAGGTGCACCACGCGGATGCCGTCCACGTCTTCGCGCCAGCCATTGCCCTGTTTGGCAACAGGCTCGCCCGCGTGCGCCGCAATCCCAGCCACGGCCAGCATCACGAATAAAATGGCAAATCGTTCCAGATTTCTCTTAATCATATAATATCTCCTGGCGTATTTTGCAGTTGTGTCCTGCGTTTCCGAAATTTTACCCGGGCGCATGGGCGCTGTCATCCCCGTGCGCACAGGCACGAAAACCACGGGCCTTGCTGTTCCGTGTGCGTGGCATGAAACCCTGCGGCCGCGCATGCCGCGCGAATTCCGTCAAACCGTTCGGGGCTGTGAATGCCGGACAAAAGCACGCGCTGTGCGCGCAGTGCGCGCGCCTGCGCCAGAACCCTGCGGTTTAGCGTGTGGTTGAGATTGCACAGGGCCAGGTCCGCATCAAGGTGCAGGTTGTCGAAGGCGTCGCCGTGAATCACGCGCACGCGATCCTCTAACTTATTAAGGCCCGCATTCATGCGCGCGGCGTGCGCGGCCACCAGCGAGTAGTCCACCGCAATCACACGTGCGCCCAGGGCCGCCGCGGCAACCGACAGCACGCCCGAGCCGCAGCCCAGGTCCAGCACAGCGCGCGGCGGGTACGCACTTTCAAAAGCCGCGCGCAACAGCGTCAGGCTCTGACGCGTGCTGGGGTGGTGCCCGGTGCCGAATGCGAGCCCGGGGTCCAGCACAATGCCTGTCTGCCCTGGCGCGGGCGCGCGCTGCGTGTCCCAGGAATACTGAATCAGAAATTTTGCAACCTGCGCCGCGCGCACGGGCACGCCCGATTCCCAGTCGCTGTACGGCACCCCGGTTTCGCCTTCGAACACGGCGTCCGAATAATTCGCCGCGAGAAACATCTGCACATCATTGCTGTGCGGGTCTTCAAACAGGATTTCCGTGATGCCGTCCTGCTCCCACATGGCCAGCATGCGGGACTGGAAATGATCGGCCATGAGCGGGGCGCTGCCCCTGATGCGGGAAACGAAAATTTCGCGGTACGGTGTGGCGCGCGGCGCAAGCATTTTTTTGCCGATATATTCTTTCATCAATACCCTGATTTCAGCGCTGCGTGAGATACCCGAACCAGTGGCCTTTGCGCTCTGTGTGCATGATGGTTCGCCCGGCTGCTTTGAGTTTGCCTGAAATTTCCCGATGCAGGGACTCGGGGTTCACGCCGCACAGCAGCAGCCATTCGTGGGAAAGAAAATCCTTGTTTTTCAGCAAAGAGTCAAACAGCGGAAAATTCATATTGCATACAACCAGGTCCGCGGGTGATTTCAAATGCGAGAAGAGATCATCATGCATGATGC
>Ga0351973_1012_pt1 | contig 65890 bp, 65 predicted proteins | sample BONcelFGM3001E14_FD_206745 | JGI IMG/M metagenome (GOLD analysis project Ga0351973, IMG submission 206745) | Enriched cells from coal bed in the Powder River Basin, Montana, United States - BONCAT cells FGM rep3 HSBNCT.FGM.300.1.E14 ...
TTATGTTCTCATTAGTATATCCTTATCTCCACATTTCCATCAACAACCCCCGGGAATCCTGCTCGGATTCCTCCGGGATTCTCTCAGCACTTCCCTCATAAATTCTTCGGGCCGTCCACAATGCGACAAAAGCATCCAGAAAATCATCTGGCTTGACATCTCTTTTATCGAGCCCGGAGTCAATTTTAAAATCTTTGAAGTATTTTTTTAAAAGATTACACCGCACCTCAATACCCTTGCTTTTTTTCTTTGAATACTTGGCTGGCAGATTGTTGTTCAAGGCATAAAAACACAACTCGGGATGCACTTCTTTGACAACTTTCTGTCTTTCCGGCGTCATGCACCGATCAACTTCTATGATTTTCGGCATGATGGAATAACTTTGTCTGGAAAGGCCAAGATTGTCGGGCGAGCTACGCCTGTTCAATGCATTAGCCTCTTCATAGGAGACTGCCGATAGTGCAGGCCGTGAGGGAGCGCTGAAAATGCTTGACGCGCGTGGCGACTTTAATAAGCGTCTGGCTATGGTATCGCAAGCGCGGCCTCCCTTGCGAGCACTGGAGAGCAATCCAATAGGCATATCCAATCCCACAACCGCAAAACCGTCTGTCACATCAAGAAGCTGTGGGAAATTTTCCGCAAGCTCACAGCGAACAACGCTTGTCTTCGTGTCCTGAATCGCAATAATCCATCCCTTGGGACAACCATCAACTCCGGCTATTTCTGCCATCTTCCCCCCTTGTCAACCATTTTCTTCTGACTGCATTTTAGCATCAGATGAACGCAATGCATGAAATGCGGTATAATTCCCATGTTCATAATCATCGAATCGGGACATAGCTGTATTCCATGACGCACTGGATCAAAAACACAATTCTGGATATCCGCCGCCTGGCGGGCGAGCCGTTTCTTCTGCTGGGCGTGGTTTTCATGTTCGCGGTTCTGGGTGCGTTCATCCTCTATCCGCTCTACTGCGTGCTGCGCGAATGTTTTGTGGCGGACGGCCGCCTCAGCCTTGTGGTGTTCAAGGATGTGGTCCTCAAGCCCTACAACTGGCAGCCGTTCGCGCACAGCGTGACCCTCGGCTTCTGGGTCGCGGTCATCGGCACAGCCATCGGCTACCTGTTCGCATACTCCATCACCCGCATCCGCATGCCCGGGGCCGGGTTCTTCCGGGTCGTGGCCACGTTCCCCATCATCAGCCCCCCGTTCGTGGTGGCCATGGCCGCCATCCTCATCATCGGCAAAAACGGGCTCCTCACCAACTGGCTGCTGGGCGCGGGCATCGACATCTACGGCATGGGCTTCGAGCTATACGGGCTCAACGGACTGGTGCTCGTGGAAACCCTGTCCTACTTCCCCACCGCGTTCCTGCTGCTCGTGGGCGTGCTGAATGCCATCGACAACTCCCTGGAAGAAGCGGCCATGGACCTGGGCGCATCCCGCTGGCGCGTATTCTGCACAGTCACCCTGCCGCTCAGCCTGCCCGGCATCGCCGCGTCCATGCTCCTGCTGTTCATCGAAAGCCTGGCCGATTTCGGCAGCCCCATGATCCTCAGCGGCCGCTACAACGTGCTGCCCACCCAGGCCTATCTGCTCATCACCGGCGCGCTCAACGACCTGCGCGGGGGCGCGCTGCTGGCCCTGCTGCTCCTCATCCCGTCCCTGGGCGCGTTCCTGTTCCAGAAGTATTACCTGGAAAACAAATCCTATGTGACCGTGACCGGCAAGCCCGTGGGCGGAACCATCAAGGAAGTGTCCACGCCCACGCGCCTGGCGTTCCTGGGTGCGTGCCTGTCGGTCACCGCCGTTATCTTCACGCTCTACGGCATGATCCTGGCCGGCTCATTCACCGAAAAATGGGGGGTGAGCTGGACGTTCACCCTGGACAACTACGTGCAGCTCTTCACCGCCGGGTCCGACTACTTCCGCTACATCCTCACCAGCGTAATCCTGTCAGCCTGCGCCACGCCCATCACCGGCGTCATCGGCATGGCCGTGGCCTACCTGGTGGTGCGCAAAAAATTCATCGGCAAGGGTTTGATGGAATTCGTATCCATGCTCACCTTCGCCGTCCCCGGCACCGTGGTGGGCATCGGCTACGTGCTCGCCTTCAACCAGGGCGCGTGGCCCCAGACCCTGGCCTGGATGGACGCGCACATGGTCGCGCCCCTCAACACCGCCCTGCACGCAGTCACAGGCGCGTGGGGGCCGCACCTGGGCATCGACGCCACCGCATTGCTCATTGTCATCCTGTTCGTGTTCCGCAACGCGCCCGTGGGCATCCGCGCGGGCATCGCATCCATGCAGCAGATCGACAAAGCCATCGAAGAGGCCAGCTACGACCTGGGCGCGTCCTCTTTCACCACTTTCCGAAAAATCACCCTGCCCCTGGTGTCCAGCGCATTCTTCACGGGCCTGGCCTACAGCTTCGTCAAATGCATGACCGCCATCAGCGCCGTAATCTTCCTGGTCAAAGGTGACTGGAACGTGGTCACCATCGCCATCCTCGACGCCGTGGAAAGCAGCGAATACTCCCAGGCCGCAGCCCTCAGCATCGTACTCATCGCCTTCGTGCTCGCGGCCTTGGGCCTGATTCAATTAATGGTCGGCGCCATGGGAAGAAAGTCGCTGGCAGCGGAGAAGTGAATATACGGATGATATCTGTAACTTGACTCTTTTTAACATACTATTGGGAGCATGAAATACTTCCATTCAAGGCTGAAGCGCTATTGCGCACACTGTGTCGCCCCGAGATAGTCCTTGACCTTCCCATAAATCCACCACTGACATCCTGTCCCCTGGATTCCGCGCCTATTATTGAGCCTGTGCGCCCATATCGGGCAGCCCGCGCAATTCACACGTCCGTACATGCTATAATCCAACACATATGGCAAACGGCCCGCATCAAACGCATTGCAACCCCGGCGGAGCGTTCGGGGATTGGTCCGTGGATTCGGCCGGTCTGCCGGTTTATGAATACACGTGCGACCAGGACAATGACACGCGCGCGGACGCGTTTACCACGCGCGGGCCGTCGCGCCTGCACTGGCACCAGTTCGGCAACGACACGTTTAACGCTATCTGCACGAACCGGGGCGAGGTGCAGGTTATCGAATCCAGCCGCGGCCTGCAATGGCTCACTTTCCACGACCCGCAGCGCCTGTGCCCGGGCGCGGGCATCGCGCTCGTGCAGCAAGGCGCACGCGCCTGGGCCGACCTGTACGCACCGGGCGCGCCCGCGCGCGGATTCCGCCGATTGTTCGGCACGCACTACTTCCGCAAAATCAATGAACTCAACGGCCTGCGCACCGACCACCGCATCATGGCACCGTTCGGCGCCGCGCCCGTGCTGTTCTGTGAATTGATCGTCACCAACACGTCCCCTGTACCCATTAACGTCACGGTTTTTGAATACTTGGGCGTGCGCCTTCATTACATGGCTGCGGACATGGTGGTCATGCCCCCGGACCGCGCACATTTCGGTGTGTCCCCCATGGAACAAATCCCGGCCCTGGCTCTGCGCGCGGCGCGCGCCGCCGCGGGTATGGATACGGATTCCATACGCCGCAGCCACGGCGACCGGTTCCGGTTTTCGGCCGCGTATCACGCGCAAAACCACTGCCTTGTGCAAACTCCGGAATACACGCGCGCCAGCCGCCCGCCGCGCAGCGCGCGCGCGTCCCGCAACTTTTATCCTGATTCCCTGTTCCTGGCGCGCCTGAACCACCCGGCCCCTGGAGCGGAAACACACGTGTCCGACACCCGCAGCCTGCTCAAAAATCACCCCGACCTGTTCGCGGCCTGCGGCGTCACCACCAACAACCCCGCCATGCAGGGGCCCGCGCCGTGCCTGGCCCTCGGCGAGCAGCTTGTCATAGATCCCGGCCAAACACACCGGCTTGTGTTCGCTGCCGGCTACGCCCCAAAAAATCGGATTCCCGAAATAATTCAGAGCGCCCACACCCACATTTCGCAAAACAAGGGGCAGAATCTGCTTTTAAAACAGGTCGAAAGGTGGAAATCCAAACTTGCATTTTTTAAAACCGAAACAAAAGCAGCTAAATCAAAACCAGACTGGCTGGCCCGTGAAGCCACGTGGCACGCGGCATACACGCGCGGCGCGGTGCTTTCTGATGAATACTACGAATGCCGCTACCTGCCCCAGGGCGGGGCCTACGAATACATTCACGGGCTGCGCGGGGCTGTGCGGGACCTGGCAATCTTCACGATTCCGCTCGTATACATGGACCCGGCCATGGCGCGCGATCTCCTGCGCTTTTGCCTGCGGCTCCAGACGCCCTCGGGCCGGCTCATGTACACCAACTACAATTTCGGCCAGGCCGGCGGCGCGCTTGTGCACAACAACCCCACGGACCTGCATCTGTTCCTGCTCTGGGCTTTGTGCGAATATCTGTTCTTTACGCGCGATTTCGATTTTCTGGACGAGCGCGTTCCTTTTTATCCAAAGGAAAACAAGCAACGCTCCACGGTGCGCGAGCGTGTGGCGCTTTCGCTGGATTACCTGTTCCATGAGATCGGCACGGGCGCGCACGGGCTGCTGCGCGTGGGCGACGGGGACTGGTCCGACGGCATCAGCCTGTTCGTGCGCAACCGCGGCGCTTTTGTGAAGCACGGCGAAAGCGCGTTCAACACAGCCATGGCCCTGTATGTGCTGCCGCGCGTGGCGGATTTGCTCCAGGCCACGGACCCGGCGCGCGCCGCGGATCTGCACAAACGCCGCGCGGCCCTGCTTGACGCCACACTCGCATCATGGACCGGCCAATGGTTCCCGCGCGGGTTCGATGGCCGCGGCCACGCGTTCGGCGTTAAAAAACTGTTTCTCGAACACCACGCCTGGCTGCTCGTGGCCGACTGCCTTCCCGAAGATAAAAAACACCGGGTGATTCACCACATTAAGACAATCCTGGACGACCCATCCCCATTCGGCCAGAAAATCCTGCACCCCCCGGCAAACACCGCGTTCGGATTCCACGAAAAAGGCTGGGATGTGAACGGCGGCATCTGGTACGCCATCAACTACCTGCTGTGCTGGGGATATTCCAAATCCGACCCGGACCTGGCATGGGCCGCATTCCATAAAAACTCATGCGCTCGGCGGGCTGAAGTGTACCCGGACATCTGGTATGGCCTGTGGAGCGGCCCGGACGCATATAACGCACACGCCTGCCCGCGCGCGGGCGAAACCTATTATCATATGCCCACACCCACAACCGATTTCCCGGTCATGAACCTCAACCTGCACGCGGGGTTTCTGCTGGCCCTCATCAAGCTGTGCGGGGTGGAGCCATGCATGAACGGGCTCACCATCAATCCGAGAATCCCGTCCAAGAATTGGCGCCTGAGCCTGCCCGCGGTTACAATTTCCCAAACAGGGGGACGCGCGCAGGCCTCCTTCAACCCGGCCCTGCCGCACCCCGAACATGTCGAGGTTTTCTCATGACCTGGATTTTGTTATTTTATGGCTCGATTTTGGCCGCGCCCCTTTTTGCGTGTGGGTGGCTATCATGACGCAGCGGCGCGCGAGTCCGGACAACCGGCGCGGCGCGCTTGTGCGCTCATTCCTGCTGTTCCTGGCGCCTTTGGGGATATACGCGATCCTGGCCGCAGGTTTTGCAAGCCTGTCTGTTGACGGCCAGTGGACATGGCTCGGAGAAACCATGAAGGTTTCGCTGGCTCAGGATTTCGCCAACAACCTGTTCATATTCGGCGTCATGACATTCCCATTCCCCGTGGGCTATGGCGTGCTGGGCCTGGCGGTCTGGTGTCTCACGGCCTGGACATTGCGCAACACCCGGCCCCAGAACCCCACACGCGGCAACCCGGACATGCCATTTTGACAGGCACGCCGGCGCGGGCTGGCTTAAGGCATGTCCGGCGGCTTAAGGGGGCTCTTTGGGGGAAAGGCCCCTTAAAAATCCTCCATAAAACATTGGAACCAATTTCAAATTTCTGACCCAAAACCTGATTTTTACAATGGCGCTGCGAATTAATTCAGAAAAACAGTAAATAATTGTTTTCATAAAGTCTTCTTTTATATATAATTTTCAAGTTGTGAAAATCAGAACAAGGAGGACGCACATGGCCAAGATTACACGCATCATGGTCACAACGGACTTCAGCGAGGCCGGGAACACGGCTGTGGCTTATGCTTTCGACCTGGCGGCCCAACTGGGCGCCACCGTACTGCTCACCACCGTGATCGAGAAAGCAGCGCATGAATCCCGCTATTTCATCGACTACACCCCGCTGGAAAGCAAGGAAAATCTCCAAAAGGCCCAGAAACAGGCCGCCACAGAACTCGAAGCACTGATTCCTTCAGGCTTCAAGTCAAAAGTCAAGTACCAGATAGTTCCATTCGTGGACGATAGTGCGGCCAAGGGTATCCTGGATGTGGCCAAGGAAAAGAAAGCCCAAATGCTGGTCATTGCAGACCACGGCATGAGCAAATTCGAGCGCCTGGTCCTGGGCAGCACCACGGACCGCATCATGCGCACCATCGATATCCCCGTGCTCCTGGTCAAGAAAGGCGAGTGAGGCGCGGCACATACAGACATACCGCACGCTCTGGAGGAAAGTTATGAAAAGCATGGTATCTGATATTAAACACATAGCGGCGCTGAGCGCGCTGCTGCTGCTTTTTGCCCTGGCACTGCCCGTGAGCACATCCATGGCATGGCTGCCCGGCGCAACCACGGCCCTGGCCCAGGAGGCTGGGGAAACCATGGACGGCGAACACGCGGCTCCGGCCGCGGAGCACGGTGCTCAAACCGCCGAAGGCGAACACGCGGCCGCCGAAGGCGAACACGCGGCCGCCGAAGGCGAACACGCGGCCGCCGAAGGCGAACACGCGGCCGCCGAAGGCGAACACGGCGGCGGCCACGGCCCCGTGGAAATGCCTCTATGGTGGATTATCCCCTTTGCCGGTATTCTGCTGTGCATCGCCATTATCCCGCTCATCAACGGCCACTGGTGGCACCACAATTTCCCCAAGGTGGCTCTGTTTTTCGGCCTGCCCATGGCCATCGCCATGTTCGTGTGGCATGGGGGTGCGCTGCAGACCAAAACCATTCATACGGCTATTGAATATGGATCGTTTATCGCCCTGGTCGGGTCTCTGTTCGTGATTTCGGGCGGCATCCTGATCCGCGGCTCATTCAAAAGCACGCCCATGACCAACGTAATCTTCCTGGCCATCGGCTCGCTCATCGCCAGCTTCATCGGCACAGCCGGCGCTTCCATGGTGCTCATCCGCCCCATGCTGCGCCTCAATCAAAACCGCAAGAGCAAAACCCACATCTTTGTGTTCTTCATCTTCATGGTCAGCAACATCGGCGGCTCCCTGACCCCGCTCGGCGACCCGCCCCTGTTCCTGGGCTTCCTGCAGGGCGTGCCCTTTGAATGGACCCTGATCAATATGATCCCAGCCTGGGCCTTCATGATCGGCATCCTGCTGGCCCTGTTCTTCATTCTTGACACGGTCATGGTTAAACGCGAAGGCGGCTTCAAAGAAGACAAAAACGCGAGCAAAGACAAGTTCGGCATCGGCGGCGGCATCAACTTCCTGTTCCTGGGCGGCGTGCTGGCCACGGTCCTGCTCTACGGCTACGTGTTCAGCAAAAACCCGGTCATCAAGGGTATTCACGCATTCGCACCGGACTTCCTGCAAATGGCTCTGATGTGGGGCATGGCCGGCCTCAGCCTCATGTTCACATCCAAGGCCCTGCGCGAAGAAAACGGCTTCACCTGGTTCCCGGTCAAAGAGGTCGCCATCCTGTTCGCCGGCATCTTCGCCTGCATGATCCCCGCCCTCAACATCCTCGAATACATGGGCAGCACCGGGAAACTCACGGTAACGGCCCCGGCGCAATTCTTCTGGATGGCCGGCGGCCTGTCCTCGTTCCTGGACAACGCCCCCACGTACCTGACATTCCTGTCTCTGGCCAAAACCATGGGCGGCGCGGGCTGCCAGGCGGTCATCGGCGGCTGCGTGCCTCAGCCCATTCTGCTTGCCATCAGCATGGGCGCTGTGTTCATGGGCGCCAACACCTACATCGGCAACGCACCCAACTTCATGGTCAAATCCATCTGCGAAGAAAACGAAGTGGCCATGCCTTCTTTCATCGGCTACATGGCCTGGTCCATCGGCATTCTCATCCCCCTGTTCGTGCTCACAACTCTGGTTTTCTTCCGCTGAGCCGCACACACGGGGTTTAATCCTCACGAATTACGAACTTTATCCGCCGGGGTTGCCTTCAAACACCCCGGCGGTTTTTGTTTCCCGAAAACATAAAACCCCTTTACAGGGGGGCTCTATTCCATTTCTGATAATTCAGCCGAATAAAATAAAAAAACAGTAGCGCAAAGCGTCTTGTTTTTGCTACACTACAAATGAATATCAAAAAGGCACTGTTCAACAATTTAAGAAATTTTGTTTCAATTATGTCAGTTGGGGGTATCATAAGTTAAATATGTCTAGCAAAGACGAATTTGCCAGGCATTTGTATGTGGCGCTATAAGCAATTAACCGAATAGTTGTTGAAAGGAGTTAAAGCCATGACGAAGTGGCAAACTGAGGGATGGACCTCGGAAAAAGTGCTTGAAGAGCTGCAGCGACGTAGCGGCGGCGGAAGAAGCATCCATTTTTCAACCGACGGCGACGAGGGAATCAAGAACGCCATTTACCAATTCTTCGGTGGATGGCCGGACACGCTTCGGGCCGCGGGACTTCACCCCAAAACCAGGCTTATCAATTACTGGACCGAGGATGAAGTCAAAATGCGCATCCGCCAATTGGCCGAGCGCGGCGAAGCCATCAACACCCTGCACCTCGAAATGAACCATCCGAGGCTGTGGAACGCCGCGCGCCGCATTTTCGGAAACATCCAGAAAGCCGTTGAAGCCTCGGGCTTCAACTACAGCGATGTCAAGAAACGCGGCACATGGACCAGGGAAACCATCACCGGCAAAATCCGCGAATATTACAACGATGGGCTTGATATTTCGCAGATCGCCATGCTGGACATGGATTCCAAGCTCCTCGCAGCAGGCCAGAAGTTTTTCGGCGCATGGAGCCGGGCCGTAACCGCCGCGGGCATTGATTACGCCCAGGTGAAATCCCGGAGGCGCGAGACCAAACGGCGCATCAAAGCCAAGAGTGGCGCAAGCAGCCACGCCGCAAACCGCATGTACGTCATGCGCGGCGGCAGGCTCGTGCAAGCCGACTAATCGAAGCTCAGCCTTACGGCACTAAAAAAATAATCAGCTATTTCAACAGCGGACAGGCCACAACCCGCCCGCTGTTTCACTTTGTATAGACGGCAGGCGCCCTGCCCGCCAATGTGCGGCGCCGCATAAAATGCGTTCCGGATAACATACAAATCCGCCCGAGCGCCGTTTGGCAAATACAGATTGAAATCAAAGTTCATTTTTCCTTGTAGGCACACAGACATATGAGGAGGTTTTAAGATTTGTTTGAGACACTCGAAAAGATCGGCGCACGGCCCGAACCATTCTCATGTTACACGGCTCACGCATTGTGGGCGGATGCGCATACGGCAAAAAGCATGCTGGCCTTCCATCTGGACGAAGCCATCGACGTATCCTCGCGCAGGGCCGAATTCATCGACAGGTCCGTTGCGTGGATCGCTGAAACATTCCACATCGGCCCCAAAACCCAAATCGCGGATTTCGGCTGCGGCCCCGGGTTGTACGCCGCGCGCCTGGCGCAGCGGCAGGCGCAGGTCACAGGCATCGATTTCTCGGAATCATCGATTCTGCATGCGGGCGCCGCTGCCGCGGAAAAGCAACTGGCTATCCAATACATACACCAGAATTATCTGGAATTTGACACAGACGATCGCTTTGATCTTATCATCATGATCATGTGCGATTTCTGCGCCCTCAGCCCGGAACAGCGCCGCACACTGCTGAACAAATTCCATACATTCCTGAAACCCGCGGGCCGGATTCTGCTCGACGTGTATTCCCTGAACGCCTTTGCACAGAGACAGGAAATCACCACATACCAGGAAAACCTGCTTGATGGATTCTGGTCGCCGCAAAAATACTTTGGATTCCAGAACACCTTTAAATACGAAAAAGAAAAAGTGGTTCTCGACAAATACACGATTGTGGAACAGGAACGCACGAGGACTGTTTATAACTGGCTGCAATATTTCAGCCCCGAGGCTCTGGAGCGAGAGTTTGAAAAGTGCGGGCTGGCCGTGGAAAGCCGGCACGCGGACGTAGCGGGGACGCCGTTCGATTCCGGCGCCGGCGAGTTTGCCGTAGTTGCGAAAAAGATATAAAAGCAACGATGCATACTGTGTATGCGCCCAGCGCGCATTTTTGCATTCACAGGCTCGCAGCAGCAGCCCGTCACACGCTTCCGTTCATTTCACCTGCCGGTGTTTTTCGGGAATGGGTTGCCCTTTTGTCACATCGAACGCGGCCTCAAGCGCGGCCAGCACCCCGTCCGCATCATTATCCGTCCACCATGCGATGTCCTCGGGATTCTGGCCCCAGAACATGTGCTCCATGCGCTGCTTCTGTTCGTCCGCGGCTTTTGTGGTAAACGTCTCCCAGCACACGGCCATGACCCCGAAATCGTAAAACAGCGCATCCTCCATTTCTCCGCTGAACGAATCCACATTGCGCGCCATGATGCACGGATACTTGATGTTTTTCTGCCTGGCTATGCCCGCGCCGCACATTTTCTGGAACTGTTTCTCGCAGCCCTTTGTGTTGCACTTGGGCGGAAATATGGTGCCCCAGTTGGAATGCAGATCCACGGATGCAAAGAACGGGTGCGCCGCCACAAAGTCACGGATGGCCCGGGACTCGGGTTCGCTGTAAGGGTGCGGGCCCGTGTAGCGCTCGTGGTCCGGGTCGTCGTCCACCCCGGCCATGGCCACATCCATGGTGCGCTCCGCGGGCAGCGGAAAATTGCGGTTGATATCCACGCGGTTCGCATTCTTGCGCCCGTTGCGCCAGGGTATCGACGGGTTCGCAAGCATCTCATATGTCTTGTAATATCCATCGGGATTAATGCATGGGATCACATAGAAATCCATGCGCGCGAGCATGCCGTCGACCCACGCATCGTTTCCATAGCCGTTCAGCAACCGAAGGGCCGCGGCCATGGCCACGCGGTTTGCGATCCACTCGTTGCCGTGGATGCTCGCCGCGATCAGGGCCGGGGGCTTTTGCACCGCCGGATCCGCGGCAATGCGCACGGCCAGCAGGGGCCGGCCCTCAACGCTACGGCCATATTCAACAATCTCCGCATGCCCCGGAAAATCCACCGCCAGCGCTTGAATCTCCGCCACCATGGCGTCCGGCGCCGGATAATCGCCGTAGGTCTGGGCAAAAACAGAAAAACCCATCCCTTGTGTCAAAATCAGCATCAGGGAACAAGTTATGACAAAGAAACGAAAAGATCTCATCCAACCAATCCTCTTTCCCTTGTCGCCAAAATGAGCGTCCAGACTATGGACAATCAAAACAGTGGCGCATTCATAAGAATATCATCAAAAACAAAATCTTGCACACGCACGAGCCGCAGATCTGTTTCACAAACCGTGTGAAGGCAATCCCCTTGCACGCGTGAAACCGCGGCGCTTCCCGCAACAGAGGCCCCGGTTTTTATTGCTGAATGCGCGCGCGGGTCCAGTCGCGGATAGCTGTATGGAAATCCGGGCATTCCGGATCAGCGATCATGGCGTGGTATGCTTCGGGATAAAATTTCAGGATTTTATCTTCGGAAACAACCGCATCAACGAACGCGCGCGTGGCTGCGGGGTCCACGGTATGGTCCATGCCGCCCTGGAACACGAGCAGGGGCAGGCGCAGGCGGGCGGGGGCGCGTCGGGCCGCATAGCGCTGCATATATTGCAGGCGCAGCATGAGATGCGGTGGAAACGCACGGCGCTTGAAGGGATCGGCGCGGTCCAGTTCGGCGTGCGCGGGGTTGCGGAATATAAACGGAGGCGTGCGGCGCGCGGACACCACGGGGTCGTGCGGGTTGATGAGCGTGCGCACCACATAATACGGCATGCGCAGGAGCTGGTGCGGGTCAGGAGTGAAGCGCGTGCCCACGGGCGGGGCTTCGAGAATAAGCCCGGCCAGTCCCAGGCTGTCGCGCGCCACAGTGTTGATGGCGAACAAAGCACCCATGCTCTGGCCCAGCAGAAACACGGGAACACCGGGGTGCAGGGCGCGCGCCAGGGCCACGTATTCGCGCACATCGGCCAGGGTGCGGCGCAGGGAATGAATGTCCGCGGACGCGCCGTGGCTGAGCCCGTGTCCGCGGTGGTCCAGGGAATACACAGCCCCGCGGTCCGGGCACACGGCGTCCGCGGTGAGCCCGAAGTACATGCCGTGCGAGATCATGCCGTGCAGGCACGCCACCACGCGGTCCGGGGCGGCCCCGTGCGCCGGCAGCCAGCGCTGCACGAACAGGTGCGCGCCGTCGCCCGCCGCAAACCATGCGCCCTGCCCTTGCCCGGCGGGCGCGGCCCCGCGCAATGCATCAAACAGCGGCACGCTCTTATGCTCCTTGAGCGGCGCCCAATCCATTGTTGATGATTCCATAATCAACATACATCTCCCGGTTTCGTGCTGCGGCATATTCTACACCAAATGCGCAAATTTGTGCGCCGCGCCTGTTCCGAAACCGCCGCATGCCCTTACGCGACACGCTGTTCCATTTCAAATAAGGCGCTTTTTTTGTTCAGGTTTTTGTATACTATAAAAAGCGAACACTGCCTGCGCCTTTTGCAGCTTACATCAAAGGCGGGACAGGAAATAACTCTATGAATACCAACGCTCCTCCCCCCGTACCGGCCGACAACCCGGACGTGGAAGCCCCGCTCCCTGAAAACTACCCGCATCAATATACGCGTGACAGCATAATCAAGGGCCACGAAGTGCGGTTCCGCCCCATCCACCCGGGCGACAACCACCGCATGGTCATTCTGTTCGACACCTTTTCCATGGAGACCATCTACCACCGGTTTTTCTCTTACGTGCGCATGCCCCCTGCGCGGGTCAAGCGCTTCACCACGCTCGACTACGAATTGCAGATGGCGCTCGTGGCCGAAGAAGAGCGCCACGGCCAGCGCCAGCTCATGGGCGTGGCCCGGTACGCGCGCGAAAAAGACAACCCCGAACAGGGCGAAATGGCCATCGTGGTGGGTGACCGCTGGCAGGGGCGCGGCATCGGCACCGAGTTGCTCATGTACCTGTTCGAAGTTGCGGAAAAGGAAGGCGTGAAAATGCTCTACGGCCTGGTGCATTTCGATAACCGCGCAGCGCCCCGCATCATCCGCAAATCCGGCATCAAGTTCAAAAAGAAAGACAACGGCACCGAGTGGCGCTTTGAAGTCTTCCCGGGACAGGCCGCAGACCCCGTGGATGCATAACCCCGTTTTTCACACCCGCTTATCGAATAACCTGATTTGAAACCATCTTCCAAGGCTCAGGAAACCATTGGGAGAAATGTATTTATCAGAAATCACCGAAAATGTGTAATGGACACGCGGAATTTTTCATCATGAATTGACTTGAATGATCTGGCTTGTTATATTGGGTGATAGTAGATAAAAATGTTGCAAAGTCACCCGAAATGCACAAAACCAATCTAATCCGAATCGGAGGACGTCATGAAAACATCGAAAAAAACACTGGCGGCACTACTGTTTGCAGTGCTGGTCATGGTTGGGGCGGCGCGCCCTGCCCAGGCCGTGAAGCTGGGAGATTTGCTTAAAGGCGACGCAGGCGATGTGATCAAGGGCGGCGCCATACTCTTGCTCACCAGCGCGCTTGCCGACCAGCTTAATGATTTTATTAATACCGTGACCCTCAACAAGGGCGTGCCCGCGAACGCGTCCACCAAAGTCGTGCCCCTCATCGCCCTTGGCAGCGGCACACGCGTGGGCGCGGCCCAGGTGTCCGGCCCCAAAGACCTTGTGGACAAAACCAAAGCGGTCATCCAGATTGAAGCCAAGTTCGGGCTCAAAAATCTGGATGTGGAAGCTTTCGTGCCCAGCGACAACATTAATCCGCTCAAGTTCAACAGAGTCGAAGGCATCGGCGTGAGCGCGCTCATTGACATGCGCGTAAGCGGCCTGTAATGCAGGCGAATTGACAAACAAAACCCAAGCCCCGCAACCAGTGGCGCACCGCCCTGTTGCGGGGTTTTTTATTGGTTTTATCCTGAAACAAAATCCCGCCGGTAAATATGAATGCGCGCCATATGGTATCGCCCGCTTCCGTCAACCTGACGCCAAAAAGCAACGCCATGGCGCCGGCGCGGATCCAATTCAATGAAAACAGGTGTGGTATTTCAGGCCGAAATCAATCTGTGGTATTCCTCAAGAGCCTGGTCGAGCATGTCCGCATCCATGAGGCCGATATCCACGATGAGTTCGGCCTGGTTCTCGGCGGACGCGTTCTGCATGCCCAGGACTTCATCCACCTGCTCGCTGCTCATGTAACCCTTGTCCAACATGATCTGGCCGATTCTCTGCTCATTGTTACCGCTGGCCTGGTGCGTGAGCACATCTTCAAGCTGTTCGATGGTAATATACTGTTCCCGCAGGGCCAGGACCCCAAAGAAAAAACGGCTCTTCTGGAGCATGAGCACGGTATCCACATGCGGACCCTTGAGGTATTTTTTCTGGATTAAAAAATCCAGGAATGTGAGGTTCCCGTTTTCAACCAAAGCCTTTACCCCTTTTGCAGGGCCGTGCAACCGCCGGGATTGCTGGGGCGGTTTTTCAAACGGTATGTTTCCGGCCTTATTGTGACACAAATCACCGCTTTGAGACAAGTCATAATGTGTCATTTACTGGCAACGCCCCCTTGCCGCCCGGCCAAGCGTTCGCGTTGACATCGCCCCGGACCGGGGTTATTATGTGCCTGAACGCGTTTCCAGGGTAATGGGCGGCTGTTCTAAGTTAGCACTTACCCGGTTCCCGGCCGGTTCAAACGCTATTTGCGAAAAAAGCCACAATTTCGGGAAACCCCATAATTTCCCACCCGGACGCTCAATTTTGAAACGCAAACCATACCGAATGACAACATTTCACTCTGCGAGGTGCACACAATGAACTGGGGAATGCAAAACAGAATCAACAGAATTATCAACCCGGAAACCGGCGGCTGCCTGATGCTGGCCGTGGACCACGGATATTTCCAGGGCCCCACCACCGGGCTGCGCGATCTGGACAAGGCGGTAATGCCCCTGCTGCCATACTGCGATGCGCTCATGATCACCCGCGGCGCCCTACGCTCTTTCATCCCGCCGGAAATGAACAAACCCATCGTGCTGCGCGTGTCCGGCGGCCCCACTGTGCTCAATGAACTGTCCAATGAATTCATCACCACGGCCATCGAAGACGCCATCCGCATCAACGCCACGGCCATCACGTGCTCGGTCTACATCGGCTCCGAATATGAAACCCAGTGCGTGGACAACCTGGCGCAGCTCGTGAACGAGGGCGAACGCTACGGCATCCCGGTGCTGGCCGTGACCGCGGTTGGGCGCGACATGAACCGCGACGCCCGCTTCCTGGGCCTGGCCTCGCGCGTGTGCGTGGAAATCGGCGCACACATTATCAAAACCTACTACTGCGACGACTTCAAAAACGTGGTCAAGGCCTGCGGCGGCGCGCCCGTGGTCATGGCCGGCGGCAAGAAAATCCCCGAGCGCGAAGCCCTGCAAATGGCCGCCAACGCTGTGGCCGCAGGCGCCGTGGGCGTGGACATGGGCCGCAACATCTTCCAGAGCGACAAGCCCGTGGGCATGATTCAGGCTGTGCGCGCCATGATCCACGAAAAGATTTCCGTGGACGAAGCCTACAAAATGTACCAGAGCTACAGCCCCGCGCGCGCCAAGAGAAAAGCCGCACCGCGCAAGAAGAAGTAACCGCTCCCGGCAAACACTGGGTGATCACATGAACCTGAAACCATGACGCATTTCCGCAGCCCCCGGCCAAGCCGCCGGGGGTTGTTCACTTTCCGCACCAAGGAGCCCCGCCCATGAAAGCCGCCGTGTACTACAGCAACTCGGACCTGCGCATCGAGGACGCGCCCATGCCGCAAATCGGGCCCGGCGAACTGCTGGTTAAAATCATGGCCTCAGGCATCTGCGGCACCGATGTCATGGAATGGTACCGCATCCGCAAAGCCGGCCATATCCTGGGACACGAGATCGCCGGTTACGTGGCCGAAGCGGGCAAAGGCGTCACGGATTACAAGCAGGACGACCGCGTCTTTGTGTCGCACCACGTGCCGTGCAACGAATGCAAATACTGCGCCGCGGGCAACCACACGGCATGCTCCACCCTGCACGCGGGCAACTACGATCCGGGCGGTTTCTGCGAATTCGTGCGCATCCCGGAAATCAATGTTAAAAACGGAACCTACAAGCTGCCGGAGTCCATGCGCTACGAGGAAGGCGCCATGATCGAACCCCTGGCCTGCGTGGTGCGCGGCCAGCGCGTGGCCCATATCCGCAAAGGCCACACCGTGCTCATCCTGGGCTGCGGCATCTCCGGGCTCATGAACATCCAGTTCGCCAAATACAAGGGCGCCAGAGTCATCGCCACAGACATTAATCTTTTCCGCCTGGAAAAAGCCAAAAGCTTCGGCGCGGACCAGGTCATTCACGCCAGCAAGAGCCTGGACGGGATTAAAGCCGACCGCATCATCGTGTGCACGGGCGCGCAGCCCGCCGTGGACCAGGCGTTCCAGTGCATGGACCGCTCAGGCATTATCCTGTTCTTCGCCATCCCCAAAGAAAATTTCCACGTGCCCGTGGTGGATTTCTGGCGCAATGAATGGACCCTCACCACCAGCTACGGCGCGGCGCCCCGGGACCTCGAAGAAGCCCTGGACCTTATCAGCAACCGCACCGTGAACATGATGGATCTGATCACGCACCGCCTGCCCCTGGACCGCATCCAGGAAGGTTTTGAAACCGCGGCCGCCGCCACCGGGGATTCCCTCAAGGTCGTGATCTTCCCGCACGAAATGCCCTGAACCCTTTTGCCGCCCGGACACGCACAGCAGCAGCCCCGCTGATATCCAGGGCGCCCGGGACCGCGCATCCATGAACCGGCCAGCGCTTTCCCGGCCCGGGAACACGCGCGCACAAACGTCCTAGTAAAGCCATGCAAGCACAAATCCCGCAATCGAAGAAGCAACGCCCAAGACAAGCAATTCATTCAAAATGATTCCACCAGCCAGTGTATGGGATTTATTCCATGCCCTTAATCGGCCATGGCGGCCACGACCTGGCGGACCATGCAGCGATTGCCGAAACGCAACACGTTGTCCTGAATGAATACGATGTCTTCATTGTAGTCGCGCTGCAGGGCTTGGTTGATGGCGGGTTCATCGGGCCCGAACTGGTCGGCCAGCTTGTGGATGCGCTCAAAGAATTGCTCGGTGGCGCGCAGGGAGCGGTCCAGGAACCGGCGGGCGCGGTCGCCGCGAAAAAAAACGAAATGACCGGGACACACGATTTCGGGCGCCAGGTCCACCAGGCGGCGCATGGTTTCAAGATACTGCGCCATGTCATCGAACGCCGTGGGCCAGATGCGGCCGCTGGGAAGCGGCATGCCGCAGGCGTCGGACACGAACAGCACGCCGGTGTCGCGGTGAAAAAGGCACAGGCTGCACGGCGAGTGACCGGGCGCGGCAATGACTTCAAGGGCGCACCCGCCCGTGTCCAGCACATCCGCGTGGCGCAGCACGCGGCCCGCGCGCACGCCGCCCCACTCCACCACGTCATCCGCATTCGGATACACATTCCGGAACATGGGATTTTCATTGACCTTTTGCATGGCGCGCACAAACCCGGGCGCGGGCTCGCCCAGGGTCAGAACACGCGCGGCTTCTGCGCTGCACGCAAGTTGCGCTTGCGGGAATTCACGCATGAGCCGCACGGCCCCGCCCGCATGGTCGTAATGCGCGTGCATGGCCACCAGCCACGCCGGATCCACACACAAATCACGGCGCAGGGAGCGGGCCACCATGGGCGCGGTCTGGCTGATGCCCAGCTCAATGAGCGCGGGCCGCTCGCCGCGCACCACGTAAAAACTGAACACGGCGCCGCCGAAATACACGATGTCATCTGTGATTTCACGAATGGTCATAAGCCGTTTATCCCGCAAAAAACATAAGCAGAAACAAAGCCAGGCCGCAGGCGAACACAACCTCAAAGCTGCGGCCCTCGATGCGGGAAGCAATGCGCAAACTGAGGAAAGCCGTGAGGCCCAGAGCCCCGGCCGCGATGGCCATATCCAGCAAGTGGGGCGCGCCCCCTTGCAGAATCAGGGCATGCACGAACCCGGTGCTGTGCACAAAAAACAGGCGCGCGATCCACAGCACGAGCAATGTGGGCGGCAGGGCGAGCAGTGTTTTCCAGGCCCCGGCGTTCAGAACCACCAGGATGGTGAACACGCACAGAAAGAACAGGAGGGATAAAGGCTTGTAGGAAACGTAGAAACTCCAGAAGCCCACAATGGGGCCCAGGGGCGCGGCCAGAAGCCAGTGGCGCTCGCCCCCGCCCTTGTGCGCCACATAGTGCGCCAGGGTGAGCAGGGACAGCACCCCGACCATGACCTTGATGAGCCACGGATTATTGAAGTAATCGCCAAACAGCGTGCGCGCCAATTCTCCGCCATGCAGGGCCGTGGCCGCCAGGTACATGCCCAGCACGCCCCCGCCCCCCATGAGCAGCACCACTTTCCAGTCCACCCGGTACCCGCGCCACGCGGCCAGAACCGATGCGCACAACAGCACGATCAGCAATACCAGAATGCCCGTGGTTTCGGTAAATGACGGGGACAGCGCGGTCATGAGCCCCCCATGCCACCGGGGCAGGAACGCGGACCCGCCAGCGTGCAGGATAAAGCGATATAAATCGTCGCCCAGGTACGCCATCACAGGGTTGCACGTGAACCCCGCGGGCACACCGCCCAGCGCGGCCACGAGCATGAGCACGAGCCGCCGCGCCGGATGCACGGCCACAAGCACCACGGCCAGGGCAATGAACCCCACGAGGCACAGTACATAAATCCAGGTGGGAATTCCCCCGCCCGTGCTTTTTCCGCTTTTCTTCGCCATAACAGCCACCGCGCGCGCCGCACTCAGGCACGTGCTCATCCGTGTTATTCTATTGTCCGTTGCAAACCCGTGAATTTGCCAAGAAATGCAAAACTACGCCAGGCGCCCGGCCTTGCCCGTGGTTTTCTCCGAATATAAAAATATCATCGGTGGGATAAATCTCATTGCCACATAGTATGTTTAGCAGAATGTTGTGAACACCCGCTTTTTCAAACGAATTCACAACGTCGTCACAAATGATTTGAATCCGAGAGGCGAATCAAAAACGATCCTCGGATTTCACATCGCGAAGAGGTACCGTTTCTTGTCGTCCCGGATTTCTCCGCCGATTTTTTCCATGTGGCGCAGGGTGGCGAGTTCGCGCTCTGTGTCGCGCTCGGGCAATTCGATGCGCGTGGACAAATCGGAAAGGGTCAGGCCGCCGGCTTCGCGCAGTGTGCGCAGAATCTTCTTCTGCGTATCCGTCATCTGAGGCGGGCCGTCGCCCGGCAGTTCACCCATGTTTTTTGCGCTGTGCACGGCCCACGGGTCGCAGGCGCGCGTGGGGGATAAGATATCCATATAACAATCCTCACACACTGTGCGCCCCTTGAAATCCATCTCTTCATCTTCGGGTATTTCACACCCGCACTTTTCACAGTTCATAACAGAAATCCTTTTAAGTTTTTAACTGTTCACAATATCAATACGCACACAAGGTTTGTCCCCTTAAGCCGCCGGAGGCATTCCCTTCCCCCCAATCTTTTCGCTCTTTTCACGCATGCCCGTTTTTATCCGCGCATTCCAGGCACAGAGTGCGTTCGCCGACTTTTTTGGTGCGGATTTCCATGGTGGGTTCGCCGCAGTCCGCGCAGGTGATGGAATTATGGATACGCGCCTTGGCCGGCGCGGGTTCAGCGACTTCGGATACAGTGAACAGATCGTCCAATGGCATGCCAAGCACGTGGATGCCTTTATTGTGATGCATATCGCGGAACGCCGCGGATTCCTCGGGCGTGGCGTTGCCAGCGCGCACCTTGTCGCCCAGAACGCGGTGCTCGGGCGCCGGGTCCAGGGCGCCGGGTTTCATGCACACGCGCACGGCGCGGCCCGCGCCGCGGCTATAGAATGTAAATGCCTGCTTGCCCAAATCCTTGAATATCAGGTTGCCCTTGCCGAATGTGCAGCCGGTGAGCACCTGCACTGCGTCCACGCCGCAGGCGTTGTTCTCCACAACCGCCACCACCTGCTCGTCCTCGGACCGGTTCTCAGCCAGCCAGTCCAGCCCGGCTTTGGCGGCGCGGAACCCGATGCTCACCCCCGGACAGAAATGCCCGTGAAACGTGATGCACTTCTGAAAATCCTCACTGTCGTATACCTGTTCGCCGGTCATGTATTTTGCCCTCCCCTGTCTGGTCTGTTCATTAATAAGTATAACCCGTTCACGGGAACCAAGTTCCGCGCAGGGCCTCCATGCAGGACTTTATCAGCAACACGCGCGCAGGGAAACACCGGCGCCGCGGCGTATGTGGGAAAAGGTGTGACTTAAATTACACGCGCGCGCCCTTTGAACCGGATCGCATGTCTGTTATAATCATCCCGGATTAACAGCGCCCGGAGAATGATGCGGCACGGGCGGCGCTCACGAGGGGAGGCGTTGAACCGTCTCGAATAAAACCGGCAAGGACAACCCCGAGGCGCCTGCGGAAAAACGCGCGGAGCGGCGGAAACGCACGGACCTGGACGATCTGTTCCAGGACCTGCTGAGCGAGGACGACAAGCGGCGGCGCTATGCGGTGCGCGCACTGGTGCAGCACGCCACATCGCGCCAGGTGGCGGATTTCATGCGCACCCTGCGCGACGTGCAATGGGAAGGCAAGCTCGAAGCCGTCAAAATACTCGCAAAACTTGACGACAAAGTGGCCCTGGAGCGGCTCAAGGCGCTCGTATTGGACTTCAACCCCAAGGTGCGCCAGGCCGCGCGCAAAGCTCTCAAGAAAAAAGGCATCGACAAACCTTATACTGATAACGATGTGGTGGAACTCGTAAGCTACCTCGAACACCCGAGCTGGTGGGTGAAAACCAGCGCCATCAAGAGCCTGGCCGCGCTCAAGGACAAACGCGCGGTCGAGCCCATCAGCCAGTGCCTGCTCGACGATGATTTGACCGTGCGCCAGGCAGCGCGCCAAGCCCTGGACGAATTGAAACGGAGCGGCAAATGACCTGGATCAACGCACTCATACTCGGCCTGGTGCAGGGCCTCACCGAATTCCTGCCCATCAGCAGCAGCGGCCATCTGGCCATCCTGCAGCACTTCATGGGCATTAAAGAGCCCATGGTTTTTTTTGATATCATGCTGCACCTGGGCACCCTGTTCGCTATATTCGTTTATTTCCGAGAAGACATCTTAAACCTGCTCGCCGCGCTGGCGGGCCGGGACATTGTGGCAGCGGACGCGGGTTTCGTATGGACCGGCACACGCACCCAGGCCTGGCGCTATGCCGTCTGGCTCGTCATCGGCACAATACCCGCAGGCATTGCCGGCCTGGCCTTTAATGACGCGATTCACGACGCATTCACAGGCATCCGCGTGCCGGCCGTGTGCCTGCTTGTTACAGGCACGTTCCTGTTCTTTGCCGGCCGCGTGAGCGAGGGCAAGGCCGAAGCGCACCAGAGCCCGTGGCACGTGGCCCTGCTCATCGGCTGCGCCCAGGCCGTGGCCCTGCTGCCGGGCATCTCGCGCTCGGGCGCAACCATTTGCGCGGCCCTGTTCCTGGGCTTTTCACGCAACGCAGCGGCCCGTTTCTCGTTCTTCTTGGCCATTATCGCCATTCTGGGCGCCACAGTGCTGGAAAGCAAGGATGTGATTGGATCAGGATCTGTACCGTTTATGAGCTACACCATCTTGGGCGCGGGTGCGGCATTTATTTCAGGCCTCATTGCCCTGTACGTGCTCATCGGCATGCTGCGCCGCGGCAACCTGGGCCTGTTCGCCTACTATTGCTGGGCGCTGGGCGCTGCCATGCTCGGCATTTCGCTCTTTTAACAAAACCGGCAATCCGAAATTAACCAATTTGCCTTTTATTACAGGGATTTATTTTTTTATGGCATAAAAAAAGGCCACCAAAATGGGTCCGGTGGCTCTTGTGGAGGAGTTGCTGTGGCTGGCAGCAACCATGTCAATCACTATTGTTATCGTCCATGCCTCCGAAGAACTTAACATAAATTTTCAAATTGTTGTATTTTAGATATTTGGCGTTTTTAAAGCGCTGTTTTGCAGGCATAAAAAAAAGCCACCTGTTGGCGTCCGGTGGCTCTGTGGAGGAGTTGCTGTGGCTAGCAGCAACCATGTCAATCACTTTAGTTATCGTCGCTTGATGCGGCATACTTAAGCGGGGTGAAAAAATAAATATCAAATTTTTTTAAGCTGGTAAAAAAACAGAGGCCACAAAATCGGAGAAAAACACCGCAATTTAAAGAGTTCCTTGGAAAACACCGCAGTCTGTTGCGGTTCCAGGCACAGGCCCTATGCAAATTAACTGTAAGAAAACCCGGAATAATACTATTTATATATTACAAAGGTATAATAGGGGGAATTGTTCACAATCCAAAAATGCACGCTTGGACAAATCATAAAACAGCGGCGCGCAATCGGATTCCCTGAATCGCCGAAAACACTTCAATACCGTAAACGGTTATGAATAAAGATTAACATGGAGATGGGATTGAGCAGAAAAACTTCCAAACGCGGCACAAGAGGTATGCGGCACATTATACTGTTAATAACATGTGCGCTTTTATCCTTTATGTCGATGCCGGCGATGACAACAACGGAAAACGGCAATGCAGAAGCCACAACGCAGAGCCCGGATTTCCCATTCGCCGTTTACATCCTGATATTTGAAGGAGTTGAAGAGGAGCCGATACAAAACATCATACCCCGCCTTGAGCAGGAATTTGGATTTCCAGTAAAGGTTCTGGATGCGCGCCCAGAAGTGGATCCTGAATGGCTGAACCCGGAGCGAAATCAGTACCCGGCCCTGCGTGTGCTTGAGGAGTCTTTAGCCTATGCTCCGGAAAATTCCGCGAGATTGCTTGCTTTTTTTTCTGGCGACATGTATATTGCCCAAACGGAGTTTGTTTTCGGCCTGGCGGATCCAGGGAGCCGGGGCGCCGTGGTATCACAGTTCCGCCTGTTGAGCGGCGAGAAACAAAGGCAGCAGGCGCGGCTTGCCAACGAAGCCCTGCACGAGTTGGGTCACACGTTCGGGCTCACGCACTGCCCGCAGGTCAACAAATGCGTGATGTCCGTGGCCCGCACCGTGCGCGCCGTGGATGCCCGCTCTGCTTCATTCGAGCCAGCATGCCGCAAAAAACTGAACCAGGCAATCGCTGAACTCAAGGCCGAACTTATTGAAAAACAGACAAGGAAAACGGAAAACAACAACAACAGGGACAAATGACCGGCAAAAGGCGATAGCAGCAGGAATCGGCGCTTTTTACGGACATTTTTCAAGTAAAACCGTTCTTTTGGGATTTTTTCCGTGCTAATGCGGGATTTATCCTGTTTTTTTCAAAATTTGGAACATTAGGAATCATCAACTGTTCTAAAGAGTATAAAGCCTTACGTCCGCAAGGACTTGTTATAAACTGGAAGGGATGTCACATGGCGAAGAAAAAAACCGATACCAACAACGAGTGCACGCACGAATTTGTCGCAACAGGCGGCAAGGGTGTATGGGAAGTGCAGGCAATCAGCCTCAACAAGCGGGGAAAGCCGCGCACACAGCGGGTGAACACCACAGTGTTTGAATGCAAAAAATGCGGCCAGAAAAAGGAATACCCCGATACCTGGGAAAAGAACTATCTCCTGCCCCGGGCCGGCGAAGGAGTTGCCGCCGGCGACAGCGCAGCGCCACGCGCCAAAGCCAGTGTAGCGCCGCGCGCCAAAGCCAGCGCCACACCACGCGCCAAGACCGCAAAAAAAGCCGCACCCAAGAAAAAAACACAGGCCGGGGCATAATACCGCACTCTTGTGCGCGCCCCTGTTCCCTATTCTTTTGACTACAAAAAAAGCCGCGCCCGGTGCGCGGCTTTTATAATTTCCAGCCCCTCCCCGAAAACCCTGCTGCAGCAAGGCAATATTTGATACAATAATCCCATGACTGAGATTACCCTGCGACCGGCCGCCATGGATGATATTCCGCGCATTGCCCAAGTGAATGTCGCGTGCTGGCGCAGCGCGTACCGGGATATCGTGGATGCGGTCTTCTTGGCAAGCCTCAGCACACAGGACTTTGCCAGGCGGTTCCGCGAACGGGCCGGGGACAAAACCGCGATTACACGTGTCGCGGCATCCCCCCAAGGCGTGGCAGGGTTTTGCACGGGCGGCCCCAACCGCGGCAATCCCTCTGAAATTGACGCCGAAGTGTACTCCATCTATGTCCACGATTCATGCCAGGGCCGGGGCATTGGCAAGAAACTGATCCATTCGGTTGTGTCGGAGCTTATTGAGCAGGGATATGCCGCTGTCATTATCTGGACTTTCAGGGACAACCCGTACCGGCGGTTTTACGATTCCCTGGGCGGCCGCGTGGTGCGCGAAAGCTCTTTTGAACTGGGTGGAACGGACTATGTGATCGTGGGATACGCCTGGCCGGATATGCAGGAGCTGCTGCGCACAGCCTGGAGCGCCGATGAAGAATAGCACCCGGGGCATGGGAGGAAACAATGACATATGAAATCCGGCCGGCGCGCGGCTCGGACGCCAGCGCCATTGCACGCATATTGAAGGAAATCGGCTGGTTCCAGCACGCCAATGAAACCCCGGAGACCGCATTGGCCGGTTTGATACAGGACAAAATCGCTCACGCCGGAACCGGGCACAGCCAGGCCATATTCATAGCCGTGGATGCGGCACAGGCGTGCCTGGGTTATGTGTCCGTTCACTGGGTCCCCTATTTAATATTCAAAGGCCCGGAAGGCTATGTGTCCGAATTGTTTGTCAGCGCACAGCACAGGGGCCGGGGCATTGGCACACGACTCCTGGACGCAGCCATTGCCGAGGCCCGAAACAGAGGCTGCGTGCGCCTCGGGCTTTTGAGCAACAGGGAGCGGGAATCCTACGAGCGCGGCTTCTACACATCACGCGGGTGGATCGAGCGGCCCGAAATGGCAAACATGGTTTATTTTCTGGATGAGAATAAATAACGTCGAATCGCTTTGGCTCTATCCCGGCAAAGTGCCGGACCGGCTTAAAACAGCATTTGATTTCACAGCTTAAACCCCAAACACCCTGCAGGGCAGTTCTTTGCCTTTGATTGCGTATTCGCCGATAAAGCGCGGGGATGCGCACCATGAAAAAAGCCGCGCCCGGGGGCGCGGCTTTTGTGGTGTGCGGCGGTGCTGCGGTTCCGATGCGGATCAGATGCCCGCGGGCTTGGGGGCCTTGATGCGCACGGGTTTGACCTTTTCGTTGACCAGGGCCGAGGTGTTCACGGAATTGAGCTGCTTGAACAGGAACTCGAACTTGTCGGCGAGCTGCTTGCGCAGTTTGGCTTTGGTTTCTTCGGGCATGGCGTACACGTCGGGCTTGGTGGGGCCCCAGGCTTTTTTGCGGGTCTTGTAATAGAACTGTTCGGGGGTCTGGCCTTCTTTTTTCTCGGAGGCGCAGTTGTCATCCAGCCACTTGTACATTTTGCTTTTGATCTCGGCCGGGAAGTCCGGGGACTCCAGCAGAATGTTCTGGAAGCCTGTGGCCAGGTGCACTTCGGATGTTTTGGTGCGCGGGAAATGGTTGAATGCATCGTCGGGAAGCGTGCTGGCGCCGTGCTGCACGCAGCCGCTGAGGCCATATTTTTCGATAGCCACGGTGGAGAGCGTTTTGAGGGTTTCGAAATCGATTTTCACATCGGCCACGGACCCGTCGGGCAGGGGCACACCGCCGTGGGTTGTGCCGGTCTGCACGCTGAGCTTGCTGAGGCCAACCATGCCCTGGGGCAGGCTCTTTTTGTAGCCGGCCATGTAGGCGTCGAGTTCCTCGACCGTGGTGTTTTCGTCGCCGATTTCGCCGATCTCGCCGCCCGTGGATACGGTGACGCCCGCGGGCTCGTGCGCGCGGATGAATTCGGTGAGGGCCGCGGCCACCTGGTAGTTATCGCGTTGCTGTTCGTCCACTGTGGGACGGCTGAGGTCCACGAGCGTGCTGGTGTCCAGGTCGATGTTGTAGAACCCGGCCTCGATGGAGTCCTTGATGAGCTGGCGGATCTTGTCCACGGCGCCCATTTTGTCGGCGTTGAAATCCTTGGCCGCCACCTGATAGTGGTCGCCCTGGATGAAGAGCGGGCCGCGGAAGCCTTCTTTGATGGCAGCGGCCATGATGACCGGGACCAGTTCGGCGGGCGGCTGGAACGTGTAGCCCTGCTCGCTCTTGGCGATTTCAAAAATCACGGCCAGGTTATCGGTCTTGAGGCAGGTTTCAAAAATGGCGCGGCTCATGTCGTAGCTGAACCCACGGATATTGATGGCGGGCACGGAAATATTGGAATACTCCTGGCGGCCCGCGGCCATGTACAGGTCGTGGATGCTGGCCAGGGTGACGCCCAGGCTCTGGCCGGCCTCGCGGATAACCCAGCGCACGGCGTTTTTCACCACGTCGCTTTCATTGAATTGGGCTTCTTTGACCAGTTCATCCATGGCGCCGCGCAGCGCGGCCTCGTCTGTAACCTTGACATCATCGGCAAGAATCTCCACCTTGCCCTGCAGAAAACTTTTCAGTTCGTTGGTGTCTTTAAACATTATGGTTCCTCCCTTATGGCGCGGCGGGCGCGGCGCGCCCGCTTGATGTGCTTCATTATATCTTACCTTGCTTGTATTTGCGTTCAATGAAAATCATATAAAAACACAATGTTGCGGGGAAGCGGAAAAGTTCCGGGCCCGCGCGTGCGCATTCGGGCGCCGGAACATCTTGACGCAAGGATTCGGACTGCGCTATACTTAGTGAGTGTTCACTAAGTTTTAGAGGAGCCGCGCATGGCGCAAAAACCTAACCGCAGGGACGATGTCAAAAATGCCGCGCTGCTCATCCTGGAGCGCGACGGGGCGCAGGGCCTGCGCACAGCCGCGATTGCGCGCGAGGTGGGCTTTTCCGAGGCCGCGCTCTATTGCTATTTCCCGGGCAAGGACGCCATCCTGGAATTCATTCTCGATGAACGCCTGGCCGTGACGCGCGGCAACCGCCTGGCCGTGGACGCCCTGGGCCTGCCGCCCCTGGACAGTGTGCTCGCCCTGTTCGCGCGGCACATGGAATTCATGGAAAAGAACCCGGGCCTGTACCGCGTAATCTATTCCGACGAACTGCACCGGGGCAGCCCCGCGCTCATGAAAAAACTGCGCCGCGTGAGCCGCGAGCACCTGGACGCTGTGTGCGCCTATACCCGCGCCGCGCACCGGGCCGGGCAGTTGCGCCCGGACGTGGACCCCGACAGCCTGGGCATGGCCCTCATGGGCGCGGTGCACAGTGCATTCGCCGCGCGCACCGTGATAGGCAAGCGCAAAAAAATGTCCGCCATGGGCGCCGACATGCTCCGCCTCATTCTCCGCGGGGCAACAGCATAACCACACGAGGACCACAGACCAATGATTCGCCTTTGCACAGACCAGGACCACCAGGCCATGTTCGACATCATCAACGACGCGGCCACCGCCTATCGCGGCGTGATTCCCGATGACCGCTATCATGAGCCGTATATGCCCATGGACGAGATGCTTGGCCAGATCCGCGACGGCGTTGTTTTCTGGGGCTATGAGGACAACGGCGCCCTGGCCGGCGTCATGGGCATTCAACCGGTCAAGGATGTCACCCTGATACGCCACGCCTACGTGCGCACCGCGCAGCGGCGCGGCGGCATGGGCGGCGCACTGCTCGCGCACCTGCTGCGCCTCGCCGGCCGGCCCGTGCTCATCGGCACATGGGCCGCGGCGCACTGGGCCGTGAGCTTCTATGAAAAGCACGGTTTCACCCTGGTCTCACCCGGCGAGAAAACGCGCCTGCTGCAAGCCTACTGGAACATCCCCGCGCGCCAGGTGGAGACATCGGTGGTGCTGGCGCAGTCCCGGCATGTGCAAAACGGCGCATTCACGCCATTCCATTGATTCAACGCCCAGGGGCGCATAATGTATACTCTAATACAGGCACATCGCCCGGAGGCCGCGGCATTGGATATCCAGCAAACAGAACGCATCCTGAACGACCAGGAATACGGAGATTTCAAATGGATCACGGGGCGCGGCGTTGTCACGGCGCGGTTTGTGAAATTCAAGTGCATGTACGGGTGCCCGGACTATGGGCGCAGGGGCGCGTGCCCGCCGCATGTGCCGCCCCTGGAGGAATGCCGCGAGCTGTTTCTGGAGTATGAACACATTGCCGTGCTGCGGTTCCAGGCGCGCGCCGCGGACATCGAGTCGTGGGAAGACTGGTCCGCGCAAACCAACCGCGGCCTGCTGCAACTCGAGCGCGCCCTGTTCATGGCCGGGCATCACAAAGCCTTCGCCCTGTTCATGGATAAATGCCTGTTGTGCGAGGACTGCCCGGGCACGCGCCTGGACTGCAAAGACAAGGCCAACGCACGGCCCTCGCCCGAAGCCCTGGGCGTGGATGTGTTCGCCACGGTGCGCAATGCCGGGTATGAAATCGGCGTGCTTGGCGGCCGGCACGAACTCGTGTCCCGCTTTGCCATGGTGCTGGTGGAATAGGAGCAACACGCGGTGCGGCGCGGCGGTGTTGCGCGTGCCGATCCCCTCTGGTATGATTGCAGCATCATGCGCGCCCTGCCCCGCGCAAGCCGCGGTGAGAACCATTTACAAGGGAACAATACATTATGAAATATGACATCATGGTCCTGGGCGGCGGCGAAGCGCCCAAGGGGCTGGAACAATATTCGGACTACGGCACCAAGGCAACGCTCAAGATGGGCGATAAACTCATGATCGAGCCCGTGGTGGACGCCCTGGCCGGGGCGCGCGGGGCCAACCGGCTCCTGGTCGTGGGCGCGGCCAATCCTTTGGAAAAACTGCTCGGCGATAAAGTCTGGAAAATCCTGCCCCCGGGCAACGCCATGTTTGAAACCCTGCGCGTGGGCCTGGACACATTCGCGGACAGCGAGTTCATCATGGTGGCCACGTGCGACATCCCACTCATCAGCGCGGATATGGTGAGCCGGTTCGCGGACGCGGCCGAGCGCTCGGGCGGCGACATCTGCTACTCGGTCATCGAAAAAGCCACATTCGACCGCACCTACCCCACCACCAAGCGCACGTACGGCAAAATGAAAGACGGCGTGTTCACCGGCGGCAACCTGGTCATCCTGCGCCCCGAGGTGCTGCTGCGCAACTGGGACCGCATCGAAGAAGTCATCGCCGCCCGCAAATCCCCCATCAAGCTCGCAAAGCAAATCGGCTTCTGGTTCATCATCCTGCTCGTGCTGCGCCAGTTGCGCATCGCAGCCGTGGAAGACAAGATCGAATCCATCATCGGCGCCAAAATGAAAGCCGTAAAAGTGGAAGACGCGGAAATCGGTATCGACGTGGACAAAGTCGTGGACTACGAGCTGGTCATGGACGTGCTGAGCGGGAAGTAATTATCAGCAAACCGGAGCCGATAAGTTACGCAATAAACTGTGGGGCGGGGTCACCGCACCCTGCCGGAACCAAGTAACAAAAACCGATTTGTTTCCAAAAAACAGCACCCATATTCCCCCAGGCGGAATAATAGATTCATGGTTGCCGTATTGGAGATTGGTTTCTAATCAGCGTCACAGATCACTGCGGGGTTCGGTGACCCCGCCCTACAGATCTTGGAGCTTTGCCGGTGTTTTTGCATAAAACAATTCAAACAACACACAGCAATCATGTGGCGGCGATTATGTTGTTTGATCATTAGATTGCTCATTGGGCATCCGCTTTGATTCCGCACGGAATATGGCTTCTATTTTTTTTGCGTATTTTCTGAACACTGCATGCTGAATGCCGACCCCCAGAGGAAATATGATACTAATAAAGATGAGTATCGGAATGTATTCTCTAAAGTCATCGCCAAATAAAGTCAAAAGCAAAACAATAACAAACAACAGGCAAACAAACCCTGAAAAATAAAATCTCCCTGCCACTATGTTTTGAGTTTCTCTCGCATCATAGTGCGAGGTTATTGTGCATTTTACTAATTTCATTTCAAACAATTCAAAAAGTCCGGCTTGCCTTGTTCGTTTTTCGAGAAGTATTAATTGCTGGTAGTATTTTTGTCTGAAAAAAATTGTCCCCGACTCTTTATTTGGCATGAAATCAAGCGTTCGAATTTCACTTCTTAATTTGTCTATGATTGACACATCAATCTCACCGGGAATTACAAATTGATACCGAAACAACACCGGCGACATCCTGTGGAAAAATGATTTCTCGTCCGCCCATGCAGAGAAGTAATCGTATAACGATGATACAAAGGCGATCATTCCAAGAATGCTGAGAAGTGTTATTAAAAAAACTTTGGCGATCATTCAATATTCCCGATTCAAGTTCTTATCTTGAGTCAATACTGCGCCAGTTAGACTTCAGGCAAACAACGCAAAAATACGTCTATTTCACATAGCCCAGGTCTTTGAGTTTTTTGCGTTCATTGGGGGTAATGCCGGTGGCTGCGCCCTGTGCGGACAGGGCTGCGGCGCGGTTCCAGCGCGTTAGGCGCGAGGCCAGGGCGTCGAGGGCGCGGGTGCGCTGCACATGCGCGGCGAGTTGATCCGCGTGCTCCTGTGGATCCTCTTCCAGGTTGTACAGCGCCCTGCCCTGCACGGGGTGCGCCAGGGCGCCGGCGCGCTTCATGACGAATGCCTCGAACTGCGCCGGAGTGCGCGTGATCAGTTTCCACGGCCCCGCATAAACCGCCACAGCGCGGCCCGTGTTCTCGGTGTGTCCGTGCTCTTTTTCCGCCAAAAGCACGCGCGCGCTTTGCGGCGCTTTGCCGCCAAACAGCAGAGAGACAAATGATCGGCCCTGAAACTGATCCATGTCGTAGGGAACCGCCAGAAGATCCAGCAGCGTGGGCGTGAGGTCCACCAGCCCCACGCGGGCCTCCTGCCTGGCTGCGGCCCGGGCGCCGGGCAGGCGCATGATGAGCGGCACGTGCAGCACTTCCGTGTGCAATGAGTGCGCATGCATGCCAACGGCGCCGCGCTCTCCCAGTTCTTCTCCATGGTCGGCCATGACTACGACGATGGTGCTTTTGAGCAAATAATTCTGTTTAAGGTAATCATATAATTGATCGATATATGTATCCGTATAGCGAATTCCGGCGTCGTACTGGGCGCGAATGTGGCGCATATCCGCATCACTTGCGGCCAGGTCCCCGCCGCTGATTTTTTTTGCGATATCCAGCGTGATATCGTCGGGCAGGGGACCGCTGTATTTTGGATCGAACATGCGGCTGAACGGAGCGGGCGGGGCATAGGGCGTGTGTATATCGTAGCAGTGCAGAAACAGGAAGAATTTGTTCTCCCGGTTGGCGGTGAGCCAGTGGCGCGCCGCGGGCCAGATTTCGGCCATGGCCATGGTGTCATCCTTGTATGCATCAAAGCCCTGGCCCATGCCGAAGTTGCGGCTGAGCTGCGCGCCGCCCGTGAACCCGCCCGTGGCGTATCCCCTGCGCTTTAAAATTTCCGCGAGGGTGAGCGCGCTTTGCGGCAGGGCCGCGTGGGTCATGACCTGTGCGCCGTGCGCGCCCGGATACAGGCCCGTGAACGCTGTGGCGTGGCTGCTGAGCGTGGCCGGGGCCGAGGACACCGCGTTTTCGAACAGCACGGACTCGCCAGCCAGCCGGTCCAGGGCCGGGGTGGTGTTGCGCGCGTACCCGTACGCGCCCACATGGTCCGCGCGCAGCGTGTCCAGGCTCACCACGATCAGGTTGTAATCTTTGAACGATTCAAAAGAACCTTTTTCATTAAGCGGCGCATTTTTCATGGGACCCGTGTCCGGCAGGGTCAGCGCATAAAAAGCCGTGTGTGCGCATATAAGAGCCAGCGCGGCAAGGCCCGCCCATTTGTTCCACACCCACTGCGGCCGCGCCATGCCAACGCACCACACCGCGCCCACGGCCAGCACCGGCCCCAGCATGCTGCGCACGATCATTCCATGCCCGAACACGTTTACCGCGAACGGCCCGGCATTGAACAGCACCAGCGCAGCCAAACCCACGGGCAGCAGCAGAAAAACCGTTATCATGCGGCGCAGCGCATTGTTATCCTGACCTTGCATCGTGTCTCGAATCACATCTGATTATTTTGATCCGGCATACCCAAAAACAAGCAGGCCGCCACTTCACCCAATATACCGGGCGCGGCCTGCATCGGCAACTCCCCGCAGGTTCTCCTGGCGCGGGCCGTGCAAATTTATATCGGTATGATATCGGGTTTATATGGTAATTCTAAGCAATCACTACAGAGACGATTTGATACAGGGTTAATTACAGGCCCTGGGATTTAATGAGGCGGCCGAGCTGCCCGGTGAGGTGCCAGGAAACCGCCATGGCGTACGGAGCTGTGACCAGCACGCCCACACCGCAGGCGCACAGCCCGGCAAGGCTGATCAGCCCGATCACAATATCCATGAGAACCAGCAGAAGCACGGGCACGAAGTTTTTGGTCAATACATTGAACACACGGGAAAACTGAAACACGGCCCAGGGGCTGTCCTCGATCACGGCAATGGCCAGACCGGGCTTGAGATACAGTTGCACGGCGATGCCCACAAAAAACGAGAAGAAAATAACCACAATGGACGCCAGGGCCGCAAGCAGGCCGAAACACAGCATGGCCAGCAGGTACATAATACCGGACACCAGTTGCTCGCCGATCTTGATGTCCGGCAGAAAATCGGGTTCGCCGCGCGCCACGTTGCGCGCCAGCTCCACAAAATAGCCCAGGATAAAAAACTGCACGATGGGTACCAGACACAGGAGCCCGAGCAGGAACATGCGGCCAACCCAGCCGTCGATTTTTGTCACGGATTTAAATGCGCCCTCGAAATCAATATCCGCAGCATTGCCGCCGGGCGCTGTCCCGCCGCCGGGCGGGGGCGGCTGATAGGCTGCGGGTGGAGGGGGCGGCCCGGGCGCGCCCCGGCTGGGGCCCAGCATCTGCTGGTACGCGGGCGGGGGCGGGGGGATGGCCGAACGATCAACGCGCGGCTGCGCGCCCCGAGGCGGTGTGGCCGCGCCCTGGGGCGGGCCGTCTGCAACCGATTCCCCGCAGTTTATGCAGAACCGCGCATTATCTTCCATGCGCGCGCCGCATTGTTTACAGAACATAGGCAACTCCGCCTTTCCCGGCTGCTCCTGATATTGGATCCTGGCGCAAGTATATCACATCCCGCGCGCCAGCGCTCACTGCGCGGCTGGCCACACCACTTTCTCGCCCCACGCCGGAACAACAAACGGCACGCCCACCGTGGGCAGCACCTTGTAGAGTTCGCCGTACTCGCGCCGCCCCAGCACCGGGTGGCCCACCTCATGCTCGTGGCTGCTGATCATGAGCGCGGGCTTCACGTAATCCAGCAGCAGCGCCAGGTTCGGGCACCAGCAATTCGGGATTAAAATATCCACGGCAAGCGTTTTCTTTCCGAATACGCGGAACCATTCCTGCCCCATTCGGAAGGATTCATTGTCATCGCCAAGGTGCATCACACGCACCCCGCCCGGGGTCTCAATAAGATAAACATTATTTATTGTGGTCTTTTGAAATGCCGGAAATGCGTGAATCTTCACCCCGTTGAGGGTCATGGTCTGGTCGCGGAACAGAGTCACATAATCCGCATCCGGGTCACCCTTCCAGTCCGATGGGATTTCCGGCGCAAATACGGGTTTGCCCGCGGCCTTGAACTTGCGCAGCACGCGGATATCCACGTGGTCGCCGTGCTGGTGCGTGATGAGCAGCGCGTCCACACCCGCGATGAGTCGGTCAATGCCCGGGTCATCCCAGAAGATTTCGCCCCACCCCTGGATGAGATCCGTAACCAGCGTGATTTCCGGGGTCTTGATAACCTCGGTGTGGTTGTACAATTTCCAGATGACAACACCCTGATCCACTTGTGTGTTCTCAAAATCCTGGAGGAACGCAGTCATGCGCGCGCGGAAAAAGCGGCCCACGGCCGGCAGGTAGCCCGCATCGGGTTCAAGCAGGGCCGCGTCCAGGCGCATGAGCACAGCCTCGCGCGCGGCGTCCCCGGGCGTCACGGCCGGGCCTGTTGCCAGCCAGTCCAGCACTGCGCTCACATCGGCTTCGTACGGATCGGAAATCTTTTGAATGGCGGCCATATCCTGTGGCTCGGCGGGCCGTGCATTGACAGCCGGGCATGCCAGGGCCGCAACCACCACGGCGGCGAAGAGCGCTGCACACATGTGTGTCGTGTATTTCATAGAGGTCACCTGTCTAATGGTTTTATCCCATTTCATTACAATCCATGATACCCGCACAGCGCGCCGCGGGCAAGGCGCAGCCCTGCCGGATAGTGGACAGCGCGCATGCCGGATATTGGACAATCCACCCCGCACCAACGGAAATTACACGAATTTGGAAACATTTTCAGTTGGCATGCATCTTGATTATAACAAAGCAAGTCCTATACCGGTTTTGAAAACAGCAGAGCCAGCAGGCGGCAATTGCTTAAAACCGGACAACAATCAAATCAGGTGACAACAATGAAGCACAAACAAGATGTTTCACTGTACTTAAATCGAGACACCCGGAATCAAAAACGTGGCGCCGAAACCAATGTTTTCAAAAACATTTTAGCACTTGCCCAAAATCTGCTCGCCAAAATCAACCGCATAAACTGCCAGCCCGAATTGTTATCTCCGCACCTGGTGGAACTGAACCAGGCCATGCCCCTGAGCTGGCAGATGGGGCCCGGAGACCCCGCAGTGTCATTCCAGCACTGTCTGCCCCCGATACACGAAGCCAGCAAAATCATCGTGCTCGGCGCCAACGTGGGCGGCACCCAGGCTATCAGCCACATCCTGGAACAATTCCCCGCCAACTGCCCGCCCGTTATTGTTGTGCAGCAAAGCTCACCCGCGGCCACGGCTGCATTCGCCGCGCTCCTGAACCAGCGTTGCGCGCCCAGCGTGGCCATAGCGTCCGACAAGGATCTCCTGCGCCAGGGGCATGTGCTGGTAGCGCCTCCGGGCAGGCACATCATGGTCCAGGCCATGCGGCCCGGCCAGTTCCGGGTTTTGCTGGAACAGGGCCTTAAAATCAATTTCCAGAGGCCAAGCCTGGACGTGCTTTTCAAATCCATGGCTGACACCGTGTGCGAAAAAGCCGTGTGCGCCGTGCTCACGGGCGCGGGCGATGACGGCGTACAAGGATTGGCGCTCATGCGCGCCGCAGGCGCGCACACCGTGGTGCAAAGCCGGGAAACCGCGCATATGCCAGGCTTGCCCGGCAAATGCGAACACGCAGACGCCGCGTGCGCATCCCTGCCCCTCAAGCAACTGGCCGATCATATCCTCGAAGCAGCATCCCAAGTGCCTGAAGAGGATCGCCTGCTTCCTCTCGATCAATTCTGGCTCCCCTCAATTTTCACAAACGCAAGCTGAAAAAGCGCGCACAACCAGTCCCTTTTCGCAAGGGGCCGCGCGCGTGCGCATTCCGGGCGCGCGCGCCGCGAAATATCACCCCGATCATCTTGACAATCGCGCCTTGCTTTTGGTAAGATGCAGGGCACATTGTGAATTTATTATCAAAAGAAACAAAGCGAGAGATTCACGGGGTAAAACCGACAAAAGCCATTTAAATCACTCAGGAGGTGCACAGCACATGCCGACATGTGAAGAGATTTTCAACGAAATGCCCAACCGCTTCGACTCTGAAGCCGCTGGCGACTGGGAAGCCAAAGTGCAGTACAAAATCGAAGGCGACGGCGGCGGCAACTGGATCGTTACCGTGAGCGGCGGCGCAGCCACCGTGGCCACAGGCGAAGCCGATGACGCTTCCGCCACCCTGGAAACCGATGCCGAAACATGGGTCGGAATCGCAGAGGGCACAGTAGAACCCACAACCGCCTTTATGACCGGCAAAATCCGCATTCAGGGCAACATGGCCGATGTCATGAAGAGCCAGAGCGTGTTCAAGAAGGACTGAACTCCTTGTTCCCGGCTCTTGCAGTAACAGCACAATAAGCAGTCCTGCCCCGCGGCTGTGAGTTTTGGCTATCCATGATAGCTTTGCTCCATGCCCCGTGTCCGGGCCGCACATCACCAGCATTCAAAAAGCCCGGATCCACTGGATCCGGGCTTTTTTGCGTGTGTGGGGTTTGCAAAATTCCGGGCTCCGGGGACCGGGCCGGGACGCTTTATGAAAACTGCCTTATAAATTCAATCATGACGTCGCATGTCTGGTGCGGATTTTCGGTAATGAAGTGGTGGGTGGCGTTGGGGATTTCGGCCAGGCGGCAGTTGGGGAGCATGCGCACCATTTCCCGGGTGAGTTCAAAGGGCACGGTGTCGTCGCGCGGAGTGGCGATGGCCAGCGCGGGCGTGGCGATATATTGAAGTTCTTCCCGGAAATCATAGTGGGCCACGGACATGAGCGCCAGGCCCGCGGCCGCAGATGCGGGCGTGAAGCGAGGATCCTGGATATCTGTGAAAATGTCAGATCGTTTTCTCTTGCCCTTGTCTTTGACCAGGGACACGAACCCGTAGGAGTGGCGGCACAGCCAGGCCGCGCGCAGCAGTGAGCCGCGCTCCCTGGGGTTGCGCACAACGCGCGCAGCCGAGCCAAGAAGCACCAGGGCGCTCACGCGCTGCGGAAATGCGCGCGCGAATTGCAGGGCCACCATGCCGCCCATGGAATGGCCGGCCAGCACCGGGCGCTCCAGTTCGAGCGCATCAAGCAGGCCCAGGAGATCGAGCACTAACGCGCCCAGCCCATAATCCAGATCTGCGTGCTTTTGGCTCAGCCCGTGGCCGCGGTGGTCGTAACACACAACGCGGCAATGCTGCGCCAGAAGATCCCGCAAACGCTCAAACCGCCGGTGGTTCGCGGACCACCCGTGAATGAGCACAACGGTGGGGCCGCCCTGCCCTTGAATCTCGTAAAAGTGGCGCACGCCCGTGCGCGGGTTCACAAGTTCCATAACAAGGATTAGCTTAATAAGGATTTCTGGCTGCGACAATGAGAACTGCTACTGCGCCATGGCCCAGTCAAAAACGTCCTGGTAATTGTCCCGGGTGATTTCATTGTGCTGCAGCATTTGCAGGGCTTGCGGGGGCGCTCCCTTTATGCGCAGGTAATCGAATAAACGGGTTTTTGCCTGGGCGTAATCACCGCGCAGAGAGGAGATGTGCGCGAGCGGCGCGTACGCCTGAAAATAGTCTGGATTGGCCGCCAGAGCCTTGAGCAGCCACTGTTCCGCTTCCCCGGGCCGGCCGAACTGGAGTGTGGCTTTGCCGAGGTTGTAGAGCGTGTCCGCGGACCTGGGGTCCAGCTTGTGCGCGGCGTGGAACAGGCCCAGCGTGCGGCGAATGTCTCCGTTGAGCTTCATATTGCAAATGCCCGCGTAAAGCGGGTAGCCGGCCGTATCCGGCGCGATGCGCAACAGACGCTCGTACAGGGGCAGGGCCGGTTCGCACCGGTTTTGCTGCAACAGGCAGTAGGCCGTGCGCTCCATGGCGGGCGTGTAGTTGGGAACGAATTCCATGAGCCTGCCGTACCAGTGCATGGCCGCATCGCAGTCGCCAAGGGCCAGGTGCGCATTGCCCAGATACTGCATGGCCGGGGTATACTGGGGCTGCACGTCCAGGGCGCGGCTGTAATAGACAATGGCCTGCTCATAGCGGCCGTTGCGAAAATTGGCGTAGCCCAGGTGCGCTGCGATTTCCTCATCGCGCGGCGCCAGGGCATACGCGCGGTTTGCGGCGCGCAGGGCCGCAGCCGCGTGTCCACGATCCAAAGCGCGCAGACTGGTGTTAAACGAAATACTGGCGGCCAGGGGCGGCGCGTGCGACCACGCGGCCCCGGCCAGCAGAACCGCGCCCGTGGCAAACAGGGCGGCGCGCATCCACACAGGCGCCGGGGCTTCTCCGTTACGCAATTCCGCACCCTGCTCCGGAGCCGCGCACAGCGCGCCCAGGGCCACGGCCAGGGGGAACCACTCCAATGGATTCAACATGATGGACTGGTACAAACCCCCGCGCAGCATGCATTCCAGAACCACGGCGCCCGGTGCAAGGAGCAGCAGCCCGGTTTGCGCCTGCCCGGCACTGCGCACTCTTTTCCACAGCAGAACAAGCCCCGCCACGAACATGGCGGCAAAGGCCAGAACACCCGGCGCCCCGGTTTCCGCGGCCAGCGTGAGGTAATCGTTGTACGCGTGTGGCACATAAATTATCTTGTGCGGGTGCGCGTCTTGAGGCGAAAGGTCCGCGGCTATTGCGCCGGGCAGATACATTCTGATGTTGCCCGGTCCCACGCCAATGAGCGCATGGCGCGCGGCCACGCGCAGGGCGCCGCGGTGCATGAGCACACGCTCCTGCCCCTCGGTGCCCAGAAACGCGCCGTAGCTTTTCACCCGCTCCACGATGTTCTGCTGGCGCACCGAATCCGTGGCCTTCATGGTGGTAAACGCCACAAACGCGCCGCCCAGCAAAATCAGGATTAGAAACAGCGGGCGCAGTGTTTTGAATGCTGGCGCAAAGCGCATGCGCATGAGCAACAGCATGGCGGGCATGGCCACGGCGGCCGCGGCCCAGGCGCTGCGGCTGCTGCTCATGAGCAGGCACACCAGCACGGCCGCGAGCCCCGAGCCCAGGGCTATTTTCACGGCCCGGCTCTGCGCGCCCGCAAACAGCGCCAGACCCGCGCACGCGCTCCACGCCAGGTATCCGCCCAGGTTGTTGGGGTCGTCAAACAGAGACGCGATGCGCACGCCCCAGTCGATGTAGTGGTAATCCATGACCCGGAAATACATGAGTATGCCAATGAAGGAAACACCCACGGACGCGGCGAACGACGCGCCCAGCACGCGCCGCAGCAGGCGCGGCTCGCCCAGGCACGCGCGCGCCACCACAAACAGAGCCCCGAACGCGGCGATTTCCGACAGCTTGCGCAGCCCCGGAAACATATTCTCCGAAAGCGCGGACGAGGCGAATGATACGGCCACAAACAAAAACACGGCCGCGGCAACCGCCCTGCCCGCCCCGGGTTCGCCCTCAAACAATTCATCCCCGCGCAGCCACGCGGCCGCGCAAAACAGCGCGAACGAGCCCAGCACGAAAAATGCGATTTTAACCGGGCCGTAGATATCATTGGCTCCTGGCAGAACCACAAACGGGCCCGCGGCCAGCAGCAGCAGCACGCCGTATGCGGGAATGGATATTTTCGGGGAAAGCGCGTGTGCGTTCATAAGCCTTTCGGGATCCCAGGGCCAACCGGCGCAGGATGCGGATCGGATTCTATCACACCCGGTCCAGGCCCAGGGATTCACAATGCTTCACAAAGTGCGCGGCCACGGTGTCGCAGTGCTCTTCCTCGTGATCCCGGAGCACCTTGATGAATCGATCATAGAACACGAATCCGCCGGCCTCGTCCTTTTTGGTGAGGATGGAGCCATAGGTGATGTGCATGAGCTGGCGCGGATCAATGGCATCCATAAGCGCGGGCAGCTCGGCATCGGTCAAAGTATCCAGGCGCGGAATTTTGCCCAGGTCGGTTGTGACGTGGTAGCTGGCGCGGTCTGTTTCAAACCGTTCCAGTGCGAACGCGTGCATTTCGCGATAAAGGGACGGATCGCGGCGGGCGATGACGCGCACGGCTTCGAGGTAGCTTGTGCCCGCGGTTTTTTCGTGGAACAGGCCGCGGGTCAGTTCGCCCACAATGGGGAAGATGCTGAACTTGTCGCTGCCCGAATGGATGGAAAGCTTGTACCCGCCCATGGCGCGCGCAATGAGCGCGTGCATGCGGCAGGCTTCGCGGAATTTTTCAATGTCTCCGATATAATCGATGCCCTTCTGAAACTCGCCGATGAAACGCGGGGCCAGGCTCTGCACCCTGACACCGGCCTTGACCAGCTCGGTGATCACGAACAGGTGCGCCTCTGGTGTGGTGGGCGTGGCGGTTTCGTCAATGGACATCTCATAATCGAACGGCTCATCGCCCTTGAGATCCTTGAGCAGGTTATACAGTTTCACGGCGTGGCGCACTGCGGGCAGGTACTTGACGGCCATGCGCAGAAACGGGATGCCCTGAAGCAGGAACGCGTGCTTGAACCCGGTGTCCGGATCTTCAAGGTTGAATTCCTTGCTCGCATAGGATGTGATGAACTGGTCGCGGATTTCGCCGTTTTCCTCGTCGCCCTCGGCAAAGCTTGCGAGCAACTCAAAACTGAGAGTGCTCACGTCCATGGTGTCGGCGGCATTCACGATATGGTCGGACGGATCAATAGTGAACATAGTGAACCCGGCCGCAGCCGTGGCGCGCACATCGGCCTCGGTTTTCAAATGGTCGGCGTCCGAGCCATAGCCCCTGCGCCAGCCCTCCTGGAACACGGCCCACGCCGCATCATCCAGCACATTCTCCGGGGTGCGGCCTGTGCGCTCCATTTCGCGAATGCTTTGCTGCGCCAGCACAGGAAACACCTGGAACTGGGCGGCCGCGCGCAAATGCCCGGGCGTGGCAAGGCCCAGGCGGTCGCCCATGCCGAAACTGGTCTCCGCGCCGCACGGCCGCGGCTTTGTGAACGGAAACGCCGCGCGCAGGGCGTCGGCGTTTTCATGCGACAGCGCGCAGTGCGCCACAAGATATTCCACGCCATCCACAGTAACTGTTTCCGCAGTATCCGGCTCAAACCCCGTGCTGCCGCTCAGCGCGCATGTGTTGCCCTGCGGCGCGATAATCACGAGTTGCTTGATATCATCCCGGCGCGCGATGCAGAAAAATTTGCCGTCCCGCACGCACGCGGATCTGGCATAGACCCCGGGCCACGCCTGGAACAGCGCGCCCATGGCCGCATTCTCAAGGGGGCCGTCCGCATTAAAGATTTCTTTATCATTAAGCGCTTTGATAACCGCCTGCATATCCGCCATTGCCAGTTGTCTCCACTTCAGCCCTTACGGGGCAAGATCGGCGCACCGCGCCGTCCATGAATTATTCTACACAAGCGTAGTCTCATTGCACAGGCCGCGCCGTGTATTCAAACGCAGGGCGTGCATGATTTTCATGGAATAAAAAAGGGCGCGACAATGCGCGCCCCGGGATATCATTATTAAATGCCTCAGCTTACGAGCGCGTGCAGGCCTCGGGCTTGGGGTCCGGAATCATGCGGCACAGCGTGCTCTTGATGTTCTGGAATGGAATGGCGCCCACGATATTCTTGTTGCAATTGTACACGGCCGTGGGCGATGCGCCGGCTCCGTACTTCATCACAAGCTGAACATCCTTTTCGGCAAGCGCCGCGGCTTCGTTCTTAAAGCATTTTTCCACGGCTGCCGGGTCAATGCCCACCTGCTTGGCGCAGAAGGTCCAGTCTTTGGGCGCTTCGCGGTTATTGAAAATTTCTTTGGCAAAGCACTGCGTGTACTCGTGCCACTTGTCCACGCTCCACTTGTCGCGGATGCAGATCATGCGCAGGTTTTCGTCCACTTCCTTCTGCCCGTGCATGGCGGACAGGACCCCTTCGGGAGTTTTCTGCATAATGAAGTAGGGCATGTAATCCAGGGCATTGCCCATGTTGTTGATCATGGGATCGAGCGTGTCCGTGACCCAGCGCACGCCGTAGGGGCAATAGGACATGATGAAGCCCTCGACCTTGAGAGCGCCGTCCTGCGCGCATTCGGGCTGGCCGTTGGCCTGGGCCATGGGACGGCCCATCTGCAGATTCTGCACCAGCTCCAGAATATCCTCGCGGGTCCAGCCGTCGTCAATCATCTTTTCCACCCAGTCGAGCACTTTGGAGCCGTCCGGGCAGATGGCGCCCACTTCTTCACTCTCACTGATGTACATCTGGTTCTGCTTGCACACATAGATGTCCTTGACTTCATCGAGCACGGACGCGTCCGCGGGGGTTCCGGGCGCCACTGCGGCTTTGCCGTCGCCCTTGGCTGCGCCCTTTGTTTCGGACTTTGCGGCCGCGGCCTTGTCCGTGGTTTTTCCCGGAGGTTTGCTGCTGTTGCATCCCGCGGCCAGAATCAGCGCCACCGCCAGGATCAGTATGGATAGAAATGTCTTTTTCATTTGATGCGTGTCTCCTTTGCATTAGCCATTCGCATACAGTATAAGCAAAAGTATGGCCTGATATAAGAGCTTGCGCAAGCCTCTGCCGCAGCCCCGGTTGAACCCGGGCGCGGATTTAATTAAGATCATCAAAATTGACACATGCGCCCCGCACCGCAAATTTCAGCGCGGGACGTCACGGGAGGATTTCATTCATGATTAAAGATGTATACATTGCATCAGCCGTGCGCACGGCCGTGGGCCGGTTCGGCGGCGGACTCAAAGACACCCCGGCTGTTGAGCTGGGCCGCGTGGCCATCGTGGAAGCCATGCAGCGCGCGGGCGTGCAACCCGAACAGGTTGACGAAACCATCATGGGCTGCGTGCTCACCGCGGCCCTGGGCCAGAACCCCGCGCGCCAGAGCGCCATGCACGCGGGCATCCCCAAAGAAAACCCCGCCTTCACCATCAACAAGGTGTGCGGCTCCGGGCTCAAGGCCGTGGCCCTGGGCGCGCAGGCCATCCAGTGCGGCGACGCCGACATCGTGGTGGCCGGCGGCATGGAAAACATGAGCGCCGCGCCCTTTGCCCTGCCCAAGGCGCGCTGGGGCTACCGCATGGGCCAGGGCAGCATCGTGGACACCATGATTCAGGACGGCCTGTTTGAAATCTTCAACGGCTACCACATGGGCATCACCGCGGAAAACATCGCCGAAAAATACGGCATCAGCCGCCAGGACCAGGACGCATTTGCGGCCCGCAGCCAGGCCCTGGCCTGCGAGGCCATCGAGTCCGGCGCATTCAAAAGCCAAATCGCGCCCATCAGCATTCCGCAGCGCAAGGGCGACCCCATGGTTATTGACACCGACGAACACCCGCGCGCCGGAACAACCGCCGAAGCCCTGGCCAAGCTGACCCCGGCCTTCAAAAAAGACGGCGGCACCGTGACCGCGGGCAATGCCTCAGGCATCAACGACGGCGCAGCCGCAGTGGTGCTCGCCACAAAGGAAAAAGTAGATGAACTCGGCCTCAAACCTCTGGCCAAAATCGTATCCTATGCCTCCGCGGGCGTGGACCCCTCGCTCATGGGCATGGGCCCGGCCCCGTCCAGCCGCAGGGCCGCGGAAAAAGCCGGCTGCTCTTTGGGCGACATCGATATCTTCGAACTCAACGAAGCATTCGCCTCCCAGTCCCTGGCCGTGGTGCGCGACCTCAAGCTTGAGGACCGCATGGACGCCATCAACATCCACGGCGGCGCCATCGCCCTGGGCCACCCCATCGGATGCTCGGGCGCGCGCGTGTTTGTAACCCTGCTCTACGCCATGGAAGAAAAGAACGCGGCCCGCGGCCTGGCCGCCCTGTGCATCGGCGGCGGCATGGGCATCGCCATGATTGTGGACAGGGTGTAATTCCCGGCGCCAGCTATCTCGAATCAAACCCAAGCCTCCCGCGGCACTGCCGCGGGAGGCTTTTTCTTATAGGACAACGGTGTGTTTATAGCTCTAACTTATCGATTAAGAACAGTTCCCTTTTGGAGTGCGGCGATTTATCGCCGCTTTCGTGATGCGAGGTCCCTCGACATACGCCAGCCTGTGCCGGGAATTAATTCCCGGCACGCAAAGCGACATTGAAATGTCGCACTCCAAAGGGAAAACAATTTTATTAATAAAGATTTAATGAGATTTCTGCATTTAGAAATGCAATTCTTATAAACTTCTTATCTTACATTCCCACTGTTGCGCAATGGCAATGAAAACCAATCTCCGTATTTTCCAAATACGTAATTAAGCTCTGTCAGAATATGGGACACTCCTTCCAACCCACAAGAAAAAGAAGGCTCCGTTGCAAGAGAAAAAAGCTTGGCATGCATTAACATATCGTGCACAAAAAGCTCAACCGTAGATTCTTTATAATCGTGATGCAGTGGTATCTGAACTGGTTTAACAAACTCATCAAAAAAATCTTGCTCTCTCCAAGCCATTCCCCCAAAATCGTTCCCTAAATTATGAATGGCAAAATCCAAATCGATATCAAACCAAATATCTTTCCATTTTTCATCCTCATCAGGCCAACCATAGGAAGGATCCCAGTTTAAGGTGTCCCACAATGGTTTAAAATCACTGCTTCGAGCCGTATCAACTAAATTTCCCATATGACTCAATAGCGATGATATTCTTCCAAAATTAAAAATTTTATGATTATGTCCAAGATGATCCGTATGCTCAGTAACACCGTTAGACCTGTTATCATCATTCAAATAAAAAGTTATGACATCTCCTGCTAATCCCATTTCCATTGCATAAAGAACCCAATCTCCATCATCAGATCTCATTTCTTTATTTGAATATGTAAGGACCTCATCAATACTTCCAAAATCATCAATTACTTTCACATCGTTAGAAGCCAGCGGGGTTCCTATGGCAGCCATATCTAAATGAGCATCAAATCTAATTAAGAGCGGCGGTTCAGTAAAAACCTCATCCTTATGAGCGGCCCAAGCAACGGGAATTACAGCTCTGTGATCCTGAACTTGATAAAGTGGAGGTTCAGAATGATAACACTGATAATTCATCGAATTACTTATTTGCTGCAAAAACGTGAGCTCCATTTTCCTTTTTATCCCCTCTCGCAAATCTGCCCGAATTTCACCTTTTGCTGACCCCCTAATTTTACATTATTTCGTTAAATATTTAACCAGTATGAATTAATGTGTCAGGTGTCCCCCTATTTCCTGAACCCGGATTGCGGCATCACCTGGGCCAGAGAACCATTTTATCAACTGTCGCTGTTTTAGCCGAATAGAAGTCACAGTATTTCAAGGCCGGTTGTGAAAAAACAGCAGGACCGATAAAATCTGTGTTATTGATGTGGCTCCTATTATTGCATGATTATTCGTAAGAAATTTGCCGCGGTGGAGGGGAGACCGTTATTTAATCAAAATGATTGAAACCAGAGGTTCGGATGAAAATCGTTGAATTGACGGAAGATGATTTTAATGAAAAAACCTGTGGCGGCATAGTGGTTATACTTTTCTATTCAGACTCATCCTGCAAAAATCCGGTGGAGTTGCTTAAGCTGGCGGCAAACCATGTTTACAGCGATGAAGTGAAGTTCATGATGATAAACGGTGATCGCTATTCGGAGATTGCACAGCGCTTCGAAATAACCGGATTCCCCGCTGCACTCTTCATGCGAAACGGGGTCAGGAAGAACCTGCTCCAAGGTGTCAACGATCCCCAAAAAATCCTTGAATCCGCACAGGAAAACGCCTGCTATAGATGCGCCATGACCCGAAGCAGAACAGAAAAACGGAAAAAACGGCGTTTTTAAAAGCTTCAAAATACGCAAATTACAGGGACACCTATAATAAACGGCCGCCGACCTTGGAAGCGGTGGAGCGAGCCAGGACAGGAGCTGTCCCAAGAATTCACGGTGACACGATCCGGAATCAAAGGGCGGATTCCGGTCATGTCCCCGGAATTCACCGCCTCTGCTCGCGATTCCACCAAATCCATTTTCACAAAACCATACGTAGCGTCGTAATTATTTGCGCATGATTGCGATTTGTTTCATAGGGAAGAAGCTTCCCGAATGCGACTTTACCGAAGTCGCTGTGTATAATTATAAAGTGCGCCCCACATGGGGCGCGCTTTTATTTTAGGAGAAAACCACCGGCAAGGCCGGTGAATGGAGCCGAGCCAAAGGCTCGTGCCACAAATCACCAACGAAGTTGGTGGAGCTGTAGGGCGGGGACCCCGATCCCCGCCGTAATTTGTAACTAAGATTTAAAAATTATATGAAATAAGAGCAAGGCGGCAGATACCCTGAATAGAATGGGAAGCTTTTAAGAAGGAACAAATCGCCGGAAGGAATTTGGTTCCGGCGGGGTTCGGTGACCCCGCCCTACAATTTAATCGTAACTTATCGGCGCCTTGCCGCCGGTTTGCAGGCGAATCATTTTACAGGACGAAATCCGTGCCTTAAAAACCACCGGCCTTGCCGGTGGTCGTTTATTTGTCAGAAAAATATATCTGATTTCAAATCTTTTCCAGGTCGGCTTTGGCCTGCGCGAACCGGCCCTTGTCCACCTCGGGCAGGAGTTGCTTGTCAGCTATCTGGCAGCCCAGGAAAATAATGAAATCCGTAACGGAGATTTTTTCTTTAATACCCAGGCCCTTGCCCACCTGGCGCAGGATGATGTCGCCGACCAGCAACCCGGCGAAGGACTTGCGCATGGCCCTGATCACGCCCGCGCTCTCCAGGCCCAGGGTCACGGTTTTCTGAAGCGCGTCCGCGGCGCTTTTGCCGGACGCAGCCAGGTCGCACACGTCCATGGCGCCCTGGATGAGCTGGTCCAGGGCATCGTCTTCAAAAGCGGCAATGAACGGCACGGCCAGGCGCGAGCAGATGTCAATGAGCGCATTGGCGAGTTCCGTGTCTTTGGGGTCCAGGCTGCCCTGGGTGAGTTGCAGCACGGCGGCGATGAGCCCGTCGTCCTCGTCGGCGATGGCGTCCACGTCGTCCTCGTCCAGGGTTTTCCAGTGTTCCACGGCCATGGCGGCCAGTTCGTCGCCCAGGCGCTCTTTTTCGCGAGCCTTGATCACGTTCTCCTGCACAAGTTTCACGGCCTTGGCCAGGATATCGTCCTCGACCTCGGCGGCCATGTCCAGGTTCATGAACACCAGGCACGCGTCGCGCAGCTTTTTCTGCATGCGCTTTTCATTGGGCTTGTCGTTGAACAGTTCATACAGGGCGTCCTGGAGCAGGCGCATGACTTCACGGAGCTGCTCGCGGCCCAGGGCGCCGCTGTCCAGAATCTCCTCGGCGCCCACATCCGAATGGGATGCGGCAAGTTTCACCAGCTCTCGGGCTCTTTTGTTGGACACTTATTCAGCCTCCATGCAGATTGTAGTTTTTGTTGCGCCGGTCAGTCTTCTGAATAAATGGCGCACGAGGGGTCGGTTTCCCACACCATCACGCGGGAGACTTTGACGCGGCCGTCGTTGATCATGCCGGACAGTTCGTCGTAAATGTATTTCGCGATGTTCTCGGACGACGGGTTGATGGTGTCGAACGGGGGCACGGCGTTGATGTCCTTGTGGTCCAGGCGTTCGAGAATTTCATTGAGGCGCGCTCCCAGGACTGTAAAATCCACGACCATGCCCAGGTTGTCGAGTTGCTGGGCCGCAACGAAGGCCTTTATCTTCCAGTTGTGGCCGTGCACGGATTCGCATTTGCCCTTGTACTCGCGCAGGCTGTGCGCGCCCGAAAACGAGGCTTGCTTTGAGACTTCATACATGATGCATTCCTCCGAAACGAGTCCCCGGCGTGTCAGTTGATGGGGCTGTCGTAAATATTGACTTTAAAATTCTTGATAATGCGGACCGCTTCTTTGGGATCGTCGGTGACCCGGAACAGGTCGAGATCCTGGGGTGAAATGTTGCCGCGTTCAAGCATGGTGTTCTTGAGCCAGTCGATGAGCCCGCCCCAGAACGCGCTGTCCATGAGGATGATGGGGAAGCGGTGGACTTTTTTGGTCTGCACCAGGGTGAGCACCTCGCACAGTTCGTCCAGTGTGCCGAAGCCGCCGGGCATGATGATGGCGCCGTGGCAGTACTTGAGGAACATAACTTTGCGCACAAAGAAATAATGGAAATTAATGAGGGTTTCAATGTACTCGTTGGCGCTCTGCTCGAAGGGCAGAAGGATATTGAGGCCAATGGACTCGGCCCCGGCTTCTTTGGCGCCGCGGTTGCCGGCTTCCATGATGCCGCCGCCGCCGCCGGTGATCACGCCGAAGCCCTCCTGTCCCAGGAGCTTGGCGGTTTTTACGCACAATTTGTATTCACTGGCGCTTCTTTTGGTCCTGGCGGATCCGAAGATCGTGACGCAGGGCCCCACTTTGGCGAGCTTGTCGAATCCTTCCACAAATTCAGCCATGATGCGGAACACGCGCCATGTTTCTCTCTGCAGGCTGAGGTCCACTTGGGACGGGGGTGTGGTGGGCATGTGCAAAAATCCTCCGGTAGAAAGGGCCGCATGCGCGGCCCTGTGTCGTATATACTATCTTAAAAATCACATTTTAAATTTCACGAAAAAACCATATTCATTCCCGGGCCAATAGAAAAACGCATCCTTACAGGGCATGCAAGGATGCGGAAAAAGCAATGCTTTTGGAAAACAGACGTGCGCGCAGGGCGTCAGAACAGGCCAAGCACGGTGCGGCCCAGGCCCTTGATCACATCGGCGGTGCCTTCCACGATAGCCTGGTCCACGCTGTTGACCGTGTCTACGATCTTGACCACGGGGCCGGGCTTGTAATCTTCGTCGTCTTCGTCCACGCCGCGCACTTTGTTGGCGATCTGCTTGATCTGGTCGCAAATGCCGTTGGAGATGGACAGGCGCATATCCACGATCTGATCGACGCCCTGCTCGAACTTGCCGGCCAGGCTGTCTTCGTAATCTTCTTCGTCGTCAAAATCGTCAAATCCTTCGAAATCATCAAACTCGTCGCTCATAATATCATCCTCCGCTGTGTTAAACGCCCCAAACGGGCGATCCGGATCACTGTGTCATATTCATGGAGAAAAGTCAAGTCGCGCGCGCGGCACAATCCGCGCCCCGGGATTTCCCACGCCCGCGTTTTAGAGTATGATCAAAGGCAAACCAATGCCGGGTCGTGCGCCATGCCGCTTCGCAGGAAACTTTTGTTCTACCTCACCATCCCGGCCCTGTTCCTGGGCGTGATCGGGTATGTGAGCATGGCCTCGCTGCTGCGCCTGGAGCGCGCGGCCGATGATATCCTGTCCGACAATTACCAGACCATCCAGGAGGCGCGCGCCATGGAAGTGGCCCTGCGCATCATGGAATTCGGGGACCCGGCCCAGAACGCGGCGGACGCGGCCGCAGCATTTGAAAATTCCCTGTCCGTGTGCGAACTCAATATCACCGAGCCCGGGGAACAGGATGTGCTGCATGAAATCCGCGCCCTGTGGGACGCCTACCTGCCGCGGTACCACCGCGACCCCCAGGCCCAGGGGCCGGGCCTGCCCGCTCTGTACGAGCGCCTGGACGCGCTCATTGACCTGAACGAAAAAGCCATGTTCGCCTACAAACGCCGCACGCGCCGCGTGGCGCGGTTCACCATGGTGCTCACGGGCACGGCCTTAGGCATCACCGCATCCGCCCTGTTCCTGTTCGCGGTGGTGGCCGCGGGCCGCATCTCCCGCCCCATCCTTTCTGTGGCCAACGACCTGCACCAGGCCCTGAACCCGGAATCCGGGGACAGCGCGCACGCGGGCGCGACCGTGGACGAAATCAGCCGCCTGGAATCCGAGGTGCACGGCCTGCTCGAACGCCTCAACCGCTACGAAGACGAGCAGACGCGCAAACTCACCCGCCTGCAGGCGCGCCTGGCGTTCGTGATCGAAGAGGTCTCCGAAGGCCTGGCGCTGCTGGACGGCAACCTGAGCGTGCTGGGCAGCAACCGCGTGGGCCGCGATATCCTGAACCGCGGAGCCGACACACCCCGCCTGGACGGCGAACTGCGCGCCGCCCTGGAAGCCGCCACGCGCCAGGGCGCAACCCCGGCGGACTCGGCCCTTCCCGAAGTGCGCGTCGCCGATGGCGAACAGGACTTTGTTTATGTGCCGCGCCTTCTGCCTTTCACCGACGACGACGGCCGCGTGGAGGGGTTCCTGCTCGTGTTCTGGAATGTGACCGAGGAGCGCCGCTTCGAGGAAGCGCGCCGCCGATTTATCTCCATGCTGTCCCACCAGCTCAAAACACCCATGACATCCCTGTCCATGTCTGTGAACCTGCTGCACGAAAAACTGCGGGGCCGCTCCGAGGACACCGACGACCTGCTGCAAATGGCGCGCGCGGACTGCGGCGCCCTGTCCAATTTGATCACCGAACTTATCGGCGCCAGCAAAGGGGTGATCCCGGGCCTGGCCCTCAACCCCGTGAAAACCGATCTGCCCCGCCTTCTGGACAACGCGCTCAAACCCCTGGCCGCCCAGGCGCGATCCCAGGACATATCCCTGGAACAGGACATGGGCGCCGCGCCCCTGTTCGCCAACGTGGACCTGGTGAAATTCCCGTGGGTAGTCACAAACATCGTGGGCAACGCCCTGCGCTACACCGCGGCCGGCGGCGCCGTGAGCGTGGCCCTGGCCGCGTCCGGCGCGTATGTTGAAATCACGATTTCCGACACAGGCGTAGGCATTAACCAGGAGGATCTCGACCGCCTGTTCCTCCCATATACATCTCTTGATGATCGCCAGGACCCCGGGGCCATGGGCCTGGGTCTCACTATTGTCAAAGAAATCGTGGAAGCGCACCAGGGCCGGATCGCGGTCCAGAGCACGCTGGGGCAAGGCACATCCTTCACAATTACGATTCCGCGGTAAACCCATGAGCACAAGGACAAAACCATGAGCCGTATCCTCATTCTCGACGACGACCCGCACATCCTGCGCACCCTGGAAATCATGCTGCACGGCGACGGGCACGATACATGGAGCATGCCCGACGCCGAGGCCGCCTTGGAATTCCTGGAATCCCAAAACGTAGATATCGCCCTCGTGGACTTGCAGCTGCCCGGCATGAGCGGCCTGGAATTTCTCAAAAAACTGCGCGATTTGCACCGTGACACCGACGCCATCATCATCACAGCGCACGGATCCATTGAAAGCGCCGTGGACGCCATGAAAGAGGGTGCATTCGACTACCTCACCAAGCCTTTTACCCCGGAACAGGTGCGCCACCGCATCGCCCGCGTGGAACAGGTGCGCGGCTACCGCTCCGAAGTCTCGGGCCTGCGCCGCCGCCTGGGCGAAACCCCGTACGCCACGGAATTCGTGACCGCCAGCCCGGATGTGCGCCACGTGCTCGAACTGGCCCGCACCGTGGCCGACACGGATACGTCCATCCTCATCACAGGCGAAAGCGGCACGGGCAAGGGCCTGCTCGCGCGCATGATCCACACCTGGAGCCCGCGCACAAAAGGGCCCTTCGCGGTGGTGGACTGCACGTCGTTCCAGGAAACCCTGCTGGAATCCGAGCTGTTCGGGCATAAAAAGGGCGCGTTCACAGGCGCTGTGGCGGACAAGCCCGGCAAAGTGGAAACAGCGGACAAGGGCACCCTGTTCCTGGACGAAATCGGAGAAGTCCCGCTCACGCTCCAGGGCAAGCTCCTGCGCCTCATCGAGGAGAAAACATTCGAGCGCCTGGGCGATCCCGCGGCGCGCACCATCGACGCGCGCATCATCGCCGCCACAAACCGCGACCTGGACGAAATGGTGGCCGATGGCGCATTCCGCAAAGACCTGTTTTACCGCCTCAATGTGGTGGAACTCACCCTGCCCCCCCTGCGCCGCCGCGCCGAAGACATCACGCTCCTGGCCCACCGCTTCCTCATGGAATACAACAAAGCTCACGGCCGCCAGGTGGAATCCTTTGGCGACGATGTGCAGGCGTTTTTCCTCACCCACGCCTGGCCCGGAAACGTGCGCGAGCTGTCAAACGTAGTGGAGCGCGCCGTGCTCGTGTGCCCGGGCCGCACCGTGCGCCTCGAACACCTGCCCGCGCGCCTGCTTCCGGAAAAAGGCGGCCAGCCCCAGCCCGGCGATATCATGACCCTGGCCGTGATGGAAGAAACCCTTATCCGCAAGGCCCTGGGCCTGGGCCTGGCCATGGAAGATACGGCCGGCATCCTGGGCATCGACCCGTCCACCCTGTACCGCAAAAAGAAAAAACTTGGCATGTAACGATCTTGCAATTTGCAAGCCCTCTCTCATTCTGCATGGATTCCCACACCCTCAGACACCCCCAGCAATTGCTGTATAAAAACATATCTCAGACCATTCTGTATTTCAGAAAAACAAAATGGGCTTTGTGATAAGCGTTTTTTATCCCTCTCACTGGATTCCAGCGTAATCTCCGCCACCCGGATCCACTCCTGGCGCCGCATGGCACCTTTGTTGCTTTAATAGGAATTGAAGCAAATGCGAAGGGTGTGATCGCCATGACACTGACAAAACTGTCTGCCGTTAACCTTGAGGACTGCCAGGGCATCCGCGACTGGCTGGAACAAGAGCACAGGAACCCGGACGCCACATTCGCACTGTATATGGAAAACCCCGCAGGCCAATGGGATTCGGTTCGCAACGCAGTTACAGCAGCCGGGGAGCAAAATGTCCCCGTGCACAGCATTCTGCTTGTGACCCGCCACCTGACGCGCGATGTCGCGAACAAGCTGCACGAGGCCGGGTTCGCGCATGTCATCTTAACAAAACGCAACCAGGGCATTCAGAGCGATTCACCCGTATTTTCCCTAGAAACCATTAAAGACACGATCTGCCCCCTGCTCCATGTGGTGGAATCACACGGCGTGACCATGTCCGTGTGCGGCGCGCATAATGACCGCATGGTGCTGGCGCCTCACCATATGAACCGCTGGTGCCTGGCGGGCATGGACGATTGTACGCATAGAGGAATCAAATATGACCGAACCCAAGCAGCAGAAGTTGGGCCCGCGTGTGCAGATGTCGCCGCACGCGCTGCTGGCCGGGAGCTTTGTGGCGCTGATCGCCGCGGGCACGATCCTGTTGTGTCTGCCGTGGGCGCATCTTCCGGCGCGCGTAGGCCTGATTGACGCGCTGTTCACAGCCACATCTGCGGTGTGCGTGACCGGCCTCATCGTGGTGGACACGGGCCGCGATTTCACGCCGGCGGGGCAGGCCATCATCATGGTGCTCATCCAGGCGGGTGGCCTGGGCGTGATGACCTTTGCGGCCCTGGCCTTTCAAGTCCTGGGCCGGCGCATGTCCCTGGCGTCCATGGCCGCGGTTCAGGACGCCCTGTTCCAGCGCGAGGCCGCCACGGAATTCGGGCACACGTTCAAGCACATCCTCGCAGCCACATTCGCCATTGAACTGCTCGGCGCCATGATGCTTTTCGGATTCCTTAACAGCGGCGGGGCCCCGGGCGCGTCCGTGTTCAGCGCCGCGTTCCATGCCATCAGCGCATTCTGCAACGCGGGGTTCTCGCTGAACACGGAAAGCCTCATCAAATGGCGCGGCATGCACGGGGCCATGGCCGTGTTTTCCCTGCTCATTGTTCTGGGCGGTCTGGGCCACACGGTGCTGGTGGAACTGGCGCGCCGCGCGGTGCTGCTTGTGAAAAATCGCGGGCGCTCGCCTGTAACCCGGCTGTCCCTGAACTCACGTGTGGTGCTGACTGCGTCCGGCGCACTCATTCTCGCGGGCGCAATACTAATCCTTATTTCAGGACAGACCCCGGCGGAAGGCACTGTGGTGGAAAAAGTGTCGGGAGCTGTATTTCAATCCGTGACCGCGCGCACGGCTGGATTCAATTCCGTGAACATCGGCGCCCTGCCCGGGGCCGCGCTGTTCGCGCTCATTGGCCTCATGTTCGTGGGCGGCTCCCCGGGGTCATGCGCCGGGGGCGTGAAGACCACGACCACGGCCATCTGGCTGGCCCGGGTGCGCGCGTCCCTGCGCGGCGAAGCGCGGGTGCACCTGTTCGACCGCCAGATAAGCGATGATCTGGTGGCGCGCGCGGGCCTGCTGGTGAGCCTGGCCGTGCTGTGGAACGCCGCCGGTTTATTTCTGCTGCTCATAACCGAGGCGCGCACGCATGCCGGCACGTTTCTGGAATTGCTTTTTGAACAAATCTCCGCGTTTGGCACCGTGGGGCTGTCCACCGGGGTCACGGCCCGGCTCAGCACCCCGGGCCGGCTGTGGATTATTCTGACAATGTTCGTGGGCCGCACCGGACCGCTGACTCTGGCCATCTGGATGGTCTCGGGCCGCGGCAGCCGCGTGCAGTATCCGAAAGGCACGGTGATGATCGGATGAAAATGAAACAAATCAGGAAAAGAGTGTGCGTTGTGGGCCTGGGCCAGTTCGGCAGCGAGTTGGCGCGTGAGCTGGCGCACCACTGCGATGTGCTGGCCATTGATAGCGATGCGGACCGCGTGGACGCCATCGCCGACCACGTGCAGCGCGCCCTGGTGCTCGACGCCAAGGATTTCAAGTCCCTCAGTTCCGTGGTGTCTTCGGACTTTGACGAGGCCACGGTGAGCCTGGGCGAAAGCCTGGAGGCCAGCACCCTGTGCACCCTGCACCTTAAAAAAATCGGCATCCCCATCATCCGCTGCAAGGCCATCAACGAGGACCACGCCGAAATCCTGAACTCCGTGGGCGCGGATGAAATTATTTTCCCGGAGCGCGAAACCGCGCGCCGCGTGGCCGCGCACATCGTGAACCCGAACCTTCTTGATTTCGTGCCCCTGGCCGAGGACTACCGGGTCATGGACATCTCGCCGCCCGAGTCTTTCATCGGCAAATCATTCATGGATTTGAACCTGCGCAGCCGGTTCGGTGCATTCGTGATCGCGGTCAAGGACGCGGCCGGCGCCCGGTTTGAATTCCTGCCCGGGCCGCATTATCAGGTGAGCCGCGGCGATGTGCTCGTTATGATCGGCCGCGAATCCGACCTGCTGTCCATCCACGATAACCGGCGTGTAGCCATTGCCAAGTAACGCAATCCCTGAAAATCCGCCAAGTAAAAAGAGCGCCCGGACGGGCGCTCTTTTTACTTGGCGCGCCATATGAAATTCTGCGCAATCATTCAATGAGGCAATTGAATCGTCGAAGACGCATTTATTCAGAAAACAGGCTGGCTGCCATTTCCATGAGTCCGCTCACCATTTCCTCGGTTGCGTCCGGGAAGCACAGGCCCATGCCGGCTTCATAGCCGCCCTCTTTGAAAATCTCCCGGTTGGTGATGTACCCCAGGTGGTCGTTGGAATAGCCCAGCACGGCCACGGTCATGGGCGCAAGGTCCTTGCGCAACTGAATGCTCAACTCGGTGATGGCTTCGCCCGGAAACGCCAGAAACACGAGCCCGCCGATGCGCATGGCCTGCACGGATGTCTTGGTTTTTCCCTCTTTCACGCGCTTCATTGTGGGAATAATCATGGACATGAATTTTTCGGTGCCATAGCGGTCATTGATCCAGGAGATGCGCCGCTCCTTGAGCGTGTCGCTCAACGCGGGATCGTCCTGGATGGCTTTGATCAGTTCGGGAAGGGACTGCTCGAATTTGCGGAAGTATGTGCGTGAGCGCACGCGGAACTCGTAGTCCCTGCGCGCACCAGACAGCACAATATCCGGGGATGCGTCAATTTCAGAAAGTTTCGGGAACACGGCGTCGGCCAGGAGTTCGGCCTTGTACTCGGCCTTTTGCCAATCGTCAAGCTGGATGGTCTGGCCATCCACGACTTTCTCGCCCGGAGCGCCCGTGCCCAGGTTGCCGGATGCGCCCTGCAGATACAGGAACGCGGTGTCTCCGCCGAGTTTCTTTTCCATGAGCGCGGCGAACATGCCGGGCCACTCGGCGCTCACCAGGTAGTCCCCGGCGGGCGCCACCGTGGGATGCGCGGCGAAATTCAAAAATCCGGCGAAAGGCTTGCCTGCCGCGTCCTTGAGCACGCCCACAATGGCGGTGCGGTCCACGGGCCCGTCCGGGTCGTGGCGGTTGCCGTTCTGGTGCTCGAGGGTGAATTGGACGTACCCGAACGACGCGGGCTGCATGCGGCCGATTGCGGTCTGCACAGCCTGCAGCGCCTGACGCTCCATGGTCATCTTCATATCCGGGTCATACTCTTTGGGATACTTGCCGAATTCCTCGAAATACCCCTCGGGCCCCGTGTGCGTGTGAATGGCTGAAATGTTGATGTGGTCCACGGGAATGCCGGTTTCCCTGTTCACAAGGTCCTTGATTTCCCCGGCCATGACCCCGTTCATGATCACGATGTCCATGGTAATAAAAGCCACGCGGGCCTGGCCGTTGTCCAGAACCAGCGCGCGAACAAACAGCGGATCATGCACGCCTTTGGAACGGTCAGTGAGGAAGAAATAGCCGCCCAGAAAACACGGTTTTTCCGGGGTCATGTCCACGCTGGCGGCCCCGGCCTTGAGCTGGGCCTGCGCGGGCGTTCCCACAAGAACAGCGCCGCCAAGAACCAGCAGCAGCGCAATCACAGCGCACCGGAATCCGAATGTGATTTTCATGTAATACCCTCCACGGTAAATTCAACCGGGTGCAGCGTCATTATGAATAAGGCGATCAAAAGCGGCCCATGCAACGCCTGCCCCTGCATCCTTTAAAGATAATACATTTGCGGCGAGGATCCAAATGCGCGCAGTGGACCGCGCGGCGCGCGGCGTGTACAATATCGCCCATGAGCGACGACACGAAAATAGGGATCAACGAGTTCCAGCAGTTAATCAAGGACATCTATTTCGAGCGGGACAATGCGCGCGGTGCCGAAGGCACGTTCCGGTGGTTCATCGAAGAAGTGGGCGAACTGGCGCGCGCCATGCGCGGCGCGGACCGGGCCAACCTGAACGAAGAATTCGGCGATGTGCTGGCGTGGCTGGTGAGCCTGGCCAGCATCATGGGCGTGGACATGCAAGCCGCCGCGGCCAAGTATGCGCACGGCTGCCCCAAGTGCGGCGCCACACCGTGCGCGTGCGATTGAGTTATTGCATGCCCGCACAAAATTCAAATTAAAAATGCATAGCCGGAAATAATGGTTTTCTGATTTTAATCCATATGCAACTTTGGGCCGCTATTAAAGTCTCAGCTTTTCCAAATCACCCATAAGGGATCCGATTTTGAGCAGAACGGGTTTCATGCGCATGTGAATTCCGAACATGCGCGTTTCGATAAGCTCTATGGTGATGCCGTTGGTGCGCGAATTGTCCATGTAAGCGCACCGTGTCACAGCCCCGCCTTTTGCGTACAGCTCACAGGTCTGCACAGGCTCGATTCCAAGTTTGGCGTAGGCCGACAGCCGGGCGTCCAGATCAGGCACATAAAACCCCAGGTGGTGCAGGCCCTCGCCATGCTGCTCCAGATGCTCGGTGTAAATGCTCTGTTCCCCGCCCCCGGGCTGCACCAGTTCAAGCTGCAAAGCGCCGCAGTAGCCCAGCACCATGTCGTTTCCCTGCTCTATCTGTTTCCCCTTATAAATTACTTTGTCGGGCTTCTGATCATTGCGCGCGTTCCGGTACCAGTCGCGCACGCCGTACAGTTTAGAAAAATTCTGCATGGCCTCGTGCATGTCGCGCACCACAATGCCAAGCTGATCCGCATTCCTGAATTTCAGGATATCTCCAGCATCCTCTGAATTGCTCATCGTTCCCTCCGGGCCATAGCCGTAAATTGAGTCTGGCATGCGCCATGTTTTTCATAAACACCGCAAGCGGAACCGCGCCCGCTGCGCGATTCAGCCGTCAAAGTGTCTGGGCTGGCGCCGGACCGCCTATGCTTCGGTAAGCTGGCCGCCGTCCACATTTATAGCCTGGCCCGTGATGTATGAGGATTCCGCGGAAGCCAGGTACGCGGCCAGGTCCGCCACCTGGGACGGCTGGGCCAGGTAGCCCATGGGCACCAGTTTGCCGAGTTCTTTTTCCTGCTGTTCAAATGTTCTGCCGAACACTTCGCTCTCTTTCTTTATGCGGAAGCGCTGCATATCCGTCATGATAAGGCCCGGGCACAGGGCATTGACGCGGATATTGGCGGGCGCCATTTCTTTGGCCATTACGCGCGTGAGCATGATTACCGCGGCCTTGGACACGCAGTATGCGCCGTTCATGGCAACCGCGGCCTTGCCTGCCTTGGACGCCATATTCACGATGCTGGCCGGAGCCCCGAACATGAGCGGCAGCATGGCCCGCGACACGCGGAACACGCCGTAATAGTTAATGTCAAAAGTCTTCATCCATGCGGCTTCGTCGTAATTAATAGTTGGTGCGGGCGCGCCGAACGCGGACCCGGCATTGTTCACCAGCACATCCAGACGGCCGAACTGCTCCTTGACCTTTGCCGCGGATTCGGCCACGGAATCCTTGTCCGTAACATCCTGGCGCACGGCCAGGGCTGTAACACCGTGCTTTTCCGCGATTTCCGCGGCAATGGATTCCAGATCCGCAAACGACGACGAGGTGAGTTCCGCGCCCGTGACCTGTCCCAGGCAAATATCCGCCACCACCACATTGGCGCCGCTCGCGGCCAGCTTGTCCGCTATGGCGTATCCCAGCCCGGTGCGCTTGCCCGCGCCGTTGATGAATGCTGTCTTCCCTTTCAAATCCGCATACATGGTTTCCTGTCTCCTTTTCGGTCCTGGCTCCATTTCACAGGCATATTATACCCTGCGTTCAGACGGCAAACCCGGAGCCGCGCGATACTTATAAATACAAGCCAAGCCTTCTCAACCCGGCTACAAAGCAATATCACCGCGGCCGGTTTTTTTGAGAAACCTGGGATACATCCTGTATGCCGGTTCAAACGCAGGCAGCAGGGCCAGGACTTTCGCGGTGTTTCCTTTGATCTTCATTCTGCCCAGGGCCACGCCCACGAACGGGTTCTCCCTGCCGTGCCAGAACCGGTGCGCGATATCCGCCTTGATGCGGATTACGGCCTCGGGTTCGGGCTCGGAGTCGTTCCACACGAAATCGGCATAAGCGCCCTGGTCCGCAGAAGCATCCCTTGCGTTGATTGTGCACCACGCGCCGGGATCCGTATATTCAAAACGGATGACAATACCCGACTCCGCCATCTTCGGGCCTATGATTTTGTCATACCGCAACAAATCATAAAAAGCCGAAAACGTGGCGATCAGATCTTCGCTGGTTTTAAAATATTTTCCCATTTCGCCCTCTGCCGCCGATGCGCAATGCACAAAATAATCGAACCATCAAAACGCGCACCGCGCAATATCCGGAATCAATCCATCTTGCTCATGAGCAACAGCCGCTTTTCGGTCATTTCGTCAATGGCGTAAATCAGGCCTTCGCGGCCCAGGCCGGACATTTTCACGCCCCCGTAGGGCATGTGATCCACGCGGAACGTCGGGACCTCGTTGATCATAAGCCCGCCCACGCGGATGGTGTTGAATGCGCGGTGGATCACGCGGCTGTCGTAGGTAAACAGGCCAGCCTGAAGGCCGAAATCCGATTCGGCCACACGCGCCATGGCCTCGTCAATATCCGTGAATTTTGTGAGGGTGACGATGGGCGCGAACACCTCCATGCAATTCACCTTCATGGCCTCGGTGGTGTCGGCGAGCACCGTGGGCTGCAGCACAGCGCCCTTGGCCTGGCCGCCGGTGAGCAGGCGCGCGCCCGCGGCCACGGCTTCACCGATCCACCCCAAAGCGCGCAGCGCTTCATTTTCATTAATCATGGGCCCCATGTCCGTGGATTCGTCCGCGGGGTCGCCCACGTTCATGGCCTTGACGCGGCTGATAAAATCCGCGGCAAACGCGTCAAAAATATCCGCGTGTACATAGATGCGCTGGGTGTGGATGCACACCTGGCCCGCGAAAGCAAACCCGCCGGCCGCGCACCGCGCGGCCGCCAGGGCTACATCCGCGTCCGCGTTCACAATGCACCCGGCGTTGCCGCCCAGCTCCAGGGTCACGGGCTTGCGGCCGCAATTGCTTTTGAGCTTCCAGCCCACGGCCGGGCTGCCCGTGAAAGAGAGCAGCATAAAACGATCATCAAGCGCCATTTTCCCGGCCACAGAACTGCTGCACGGAAGCACGCTGAGAGCCCCGGCGGGCACACCCGCAGCCTCGCAGATTTCCGCCAGGAGCAGGGCCGTGAGCGGTGTGGCCGAAGCGGGCTTGAGCACGATTGTGTTGCCCGCGGCCAGGGCCGGGGCAATTTTATGCGCCACCAGATTCAGGGGGAAATTAAACGGGGATATGCCGAATATGGGGCCAAGCGGGAAGCGCTTGAAAATGCCATAGCGCCCCTCCGCTCCCGGGGTGATGTCCATGGGAATAAAATCGCCGCCCACGCGCAGGGCTTCCTCGGCCGCAATTTTAAACACGCCCGTTGCGCGCTCCACTTCCACGCGCGCCTGTTTGATGGGCTTGCCGTTTTCCGCACAAATGCTTTGTGCGAGATCTTCGGCGCGCTCCAGCATTCCGTCACGAATACGCAACAACATAGCCTCGCGTTCATACGCGGGCAGTTTGCTCGTAATTTCCTCAAAACCCTTTGCCGCCGCCACAGTGGCGGCCTCGGCGTCAGCCTGGCCCGGGCGGCATACCTGCGCCACCACACGGCCGTCATAGGGACTCACCACATCAAACACATCGCCGGAAGATTTCCATTCTCCTGCGCAGTAGAATTTTCTGGGTTCCGCCATATTCATCACCTCAATTTTCTTTCGCTCTGAAAAATGTTGCACTGTTCTATAACAACGCCCGCACACCGGACGCCACGGCGAGCAGCCCCGCCACAGTAACCACGCCGAGGGCGATTCTTTTGAAAACCTGCTCATTCAATTTTTTCGTAAGAGCGATGCCAACGCCCCCGCCCGCAGCCAGGGCAATCACAAACAAACCGGCGCGATGCAACACCACGGGCGTAATAAGCCCGCCCGACCAGAACACCACGATGGAACACGCATTCAGCACCAGGAAATAAGCCACAATATTTGCGCGGAACACATCCTTTGGCATGTTCTGATTGGAGAAAAACAGGATCACGGGCGGACCGCTCATGCCCGCGCCCGCGTTAAAAAAACCGCTGAAAAAACCCACAGCCACGGACGCGGCGCGCTCATTGCGAATCGTGCGGCGCCAGCCCGACATGAGCAGGAGCGCAAACACGGTGATGATGGCGCCGATGCCGGCCTTGAGCACGGGCGTGGGCAGATAAACAAGCAACTCGCGGCCCGGCCACAGCCCGCACGCACCCGCGGCCATGAGCGGCCAGATGCGCTGCAACTGCACGTGGCGACGCGCCTCAACAATCACCAGCATGTTGATGGCCAGGGCCAGAAACAGCATCACCGGCACCACATCTTTGGGATCCATGAACAGCACCATGAATGACACAAAAACAATGGCCGACCCGAACCCGGTGAGGCCCTGTGTGACTCCCGCGAAAAACGCCGCGGCAAACCCCGCGGCCAGGGTGGTATCCATGGCAGAACTCCTCCCCGGAGTTGAGCGCGTCCGGGCTTGCGTGACACTTATTGATAATGTGGGGCCCATGCGATGTCAAATGCCGGAGGTGCGGCGCTGCGGAATTGCGGCGCGCTCTGAAACGCATGCGCACAATGGCGCCTGGTAACGCAATCCCGTGGCCTATGCGAACCCATTGACAGTTTCGAAAATGGCGTGATATGCTGCAACAGCAATACCCACACAGCAACATTGCAATTATTAATGGAACGCAGCGCATGCCATTCACGCTGTGCGCCAGACAATCCGGGGAGGTATACCCAATGCCAAAACTCGTATTGAGGCTTGTGAAATCATGTTGCATCCAAAAGGCTCATGACATCGAAAAGCCTGAGTTGCGCCTGGGGGGCGTGAGTGTGGATCCGGCCGGAAACGTGCAAGTGGCGTTAAAATTCAAATTTTGCACTTTTCTGGACACCGGCAAGGAACAGCCGGCGTGGCAGGAGGGCAGAATAATCGGCTGGAACTTCTGCGCAATCGATGTGGACCCCGGCGCCAAGGGGCAGTATTTCGCGGCCATGGCGCTCTGTGAGCACAACAAGGGCGGAGGGCTCGATGATTATTCCAAAAACCTGAAAAAGGATCTGGACGCGCGGTTCGCAGCCGCCAGGAATGATGCGGATGCAGACGGGGACAGTATGGATAAAAAATTCCAGGACGCCTTTGCCTCAGCCATGAAAAAGCACATGGACCTGTCTCTGTCTCCGGACAAACTCGCGCAACAGCTCACGCAAGGCGCGGCGGAAATTCTTGAAACCCTGGCGCACAAGGCCGATCTGGACGATGCATTCCGAAAAAAAGCCGAGCCCCTGTTTAAAGAATTGTTCGACCTGCTTGCCGAGGGGCGCGTGGGAGACCTGGAAGAACGGGCCAAAGCGCGCAAAGCGCGAATCATGAAGCGGGTCAAGGATTTCTTATCGGGCATGCCGGATACGCCCGACTTTCTGGAAAAGGAAATCGCAGATCAGGTGGAGAAACTGCTTGACCGGCTCATCAAAGAACTCAAGGGCTTGACTGACGAGCAGATGCAGGACGCCGCGGACGCATTTATCAAAACCGCCGCAGACCTGCTCATGCGCGTGATGTCGCGCGCCATGGCCGAGCGCAGCATACGCCAGGCAAGCAAGCTGCTGGCCAACGCCATCAGCCTCAACCCCCTGGTTGCAATTGTGCTCAAGGGTGTTATCGCGGCCATCGCGGAAAACCTGCTCGAACTGCTCAAGAATCTGATCGAGGATCGTATCTTCACCCCGCACCTGGCGGCCATATCCCTGCCCGCAGGCAAAAACGGCTGGCAAGAAGTGCCTGCTCCGGGCACTGACATAAAATGGGCTGGAGACACCGTATTGAAATCAGAGGAGCAGATCGCGGAATATGAGGGATTCGGCGGTCATTATAAAATCCATTACTGCTGGCTTTTGGGGTAAACACGGCTTTGCCCATTGGCCGGCGGTAAAATAATTGGTTTTTTATAAAAATGCTTTTGTATGGTGTGCGGCGATTTATCGCCGTTTTTTTTGATGCCGCCACATTCAAGTTACTTGATATCAGCGGTGGCGCGGGACAACTCGGTAACGGGGAAGGACGGGGCGTCCGGGCCGTACACCCAGGTGTTGATATGCTGGTTGTAGCGGCGGTACATGCAGCGCGCGGTCACGGTCACGGGGCGCGCCGGACCCGCGGGCGTGGGAATATTATATGTAAAACTCAGCTTGCCTCCGGGCGGGATGATGGTCTTATTCTGTACGCCGCGCGCGTCCCAGAAATGATGCTTTTCCACAGGCGCGCCATCCGCGTCCACGGGCACGCCGCCGAGCACGGCGCAGTCTCCGAACGGGGCCTGCGGGCCGTCAACCGGGCAATTGCGGAAAACCACTTTCCCACCCGCGTCCCGGGCCGTGACTTCAACCCATGATTCCATGAGGTCCAGGGGGCTCGACGGGAAGTTGTGCACCAGGGTGTTGTTTTTGAGGGTGACAACGGCTTTGGCGGATTCGCGGCCCGCGGGGAATTCGATTTTTACGGAGATGAGAACGGTGCCGGGTTTGTCCAGAAATTCGCGATAGGCCTGGTACTTGTTGTGCAGGGTGAGGCGCAGGTACCAGACTTCAAAGCGGGGCACGGGCAGTTTGCCCTGGAGCCACTGCGCGGTTCCCTTTTCAAACGCGGCGATATCCCCGGCCGGGGCCAGGCCGGGAGGGGCCAGGCGGCCCATGGCCTGATTGATGCCCCACATGCGGTGGTCGGGCCGCGCGTGCACAGCCGACGAATGCATGGTGAGCGGCATGTGGCAGTCCGTGCACGACAGGCCGGTCTTCTCATAGAGCAGCTTCCACGGTGTATATGTATCGCCCAGAATCATATCGTTGCCCTGGGTGAAGCGGTGGGGCATGACCACGCGGTGGCACGAACCGCACCACTCGCTGCGCGGGATCGCGGACTTGAAATAATCGCGCCGGTGGCGGGTGAGATCCCACACCGTATAGCGCCACGACGTATCACGGTCCTGGGGGCGCTCATCCACAAGCGGGGGCGGATGCGCGGGCATGAACCGGCCGCGCGCGTTGCCGTTGCCTGCCTCGGGGCTGGTGTGCGCAACCGCGTGGCAGTACTGACATGAAATGCCTTCTTTGCGCAGGCGGTCGGCCACGGGATCCCCGGGCCGGTCTACGATGCCGTACACCGAGGCCAGGGGATTGTGGCAATTCGTGCAGAAGGTTGTGGCCTCCCACCCGAAACGCGCTGCGAACTCCTCGAGAATTTTGCGGTACGGCGGCGTCATGGCGGCCATGCGGTGGGATGATACGCGCCACTGCTCATAAATATCCGGATGGCAGCGCGGGTCTCCGCACGATTCCGAATCCTGTATAAACGGCTCGGGGTCGCTGATGGGTTGGCGCAGGCGCGCATCGGATTTTATGGTAAATTCGTAACCGCCCTGCAGCATGCGCGGCGGATATTGCAACCGCTTATTTTCCTTGAATGCATTCATCGCGCCCCAGACAAGGGGTGCGCCGGCCAGAAGCACAAGCACAGCCACGCGCATGATTTTCATTGTCTCGGGATTGGCCTCGGCCCGGCGGCGGCGCACCGCGCGCATGGCAAACGGCATCCACAGCACATACGCCCCGGTTCCGGCCAGATGCGCCCAGTAGAAAAAATTGCTCCGCAGCGTCTGCGCGTAAGTAATCCCGAATACCATGGGGCCGGACAGGTACACGCCCGTGCTTGCAAGCACCGTGAAAATCAGGGTGGGCGCCCAGAACCGTCGGTCCGCGCGCACCGTGAGCACAGCCCACGCGGCAAGCCCGGTGAAGAACACAAGTTTATACGGGACTTCCAACATGGGCAGGGCCAGGATCAGCGCCAGGGGCAGCGGCCACACCAGGGGCCTGCGCCCGCGCGCCGCGAATACATACGCCTGCAGGCTCAGCCCCGCGAATACGATATCCAGAAACCCAATCACGACGTGCCACTGCAACAGATAATACCGCGTAAAATCACGCGTCTCGCGCACCAGAAGCAAAAGCCCGGTGCCCAGGCACAGGCCCGTGGCCACCATAAAACAAAGGAAGTACCACGAGTTGGGAAAGGCCCACTGTTTATCGGAATGCGTCATGGCTCACCGCGGGCCGCCCGCCCACTGATTACATGATAGATGCGCGCGGGCAAAGCTGTCAAAGCCCACAGAATTTATCGGCAATTCATATTCTGGTATTCAGCTTGAAGAAATCGGCTACTCCAGACGGAGCACGGCCCAGATGGGCAGGTGGTCGCTGAGCGGGTCGCAAATTTTCGCGGGGCATATGCCCCGGTCCACCACAGCCGCGCCTTTTACAAATATGAGATCGAGCACCGCTCTCATGCCATACTCAACCCGGGTTGTGCCGCGTTTGGCGGCGCGCATGCCTGCGTGCGCATCCGTGTACCCTGCACTCAGAAACACCGGCGCCGTGGGATCGCGCTCATTTGTGCCGGAAGACAGATCCACCAGATATTGCAATGTATTCATATCGCCGCCCATCACCACAGGGCCGAATGCGCCCGCGGCGTGGGCTACAAGCTCCCCGGCCTGTGCTTTTCGATTCAGATCGTCCTGCAATCCGCTGTCAAAATGCACGGCATACACGCGCAGGGGAAACCCGTTCACATCAATATCCGCCATGACCGCCATGCGCCCGCCCAGGCGCGGCTCCTGGCCGGCGCGTTGCGGGCCCGGCGCAATATACCAGTCCGCGGACACCTGGTGCCGGATCTCCCCGGCATTCACAATAGGCCACCGGCTCAACACCGCGTTGCCGTGCTCGCATTGCTCCCCGGTTTCATCAGCGTCCGGCGCGGTGCTGTGCGGCAACTCCACAAACTCCACGCCATACACGTAATTCATGCCAAGCGCCTTTGCCATGTCGCGCGCCACATTCCGGTATTG
>Ga0351973_1014_pt1 | contig 61486 bp, 54 predicted proteins | sample BONcelFGM3001E14_FD_206745 | JGI IMG/M metagenome (GOLD analysis project Ga0351973, IMG submission 206745) | Enriched cells from coal bed in the Powder River Basin, Montana, United States - BONCAT cells FGM rep3 HSBNCT.FGM.300.1.E14 ...
GCGGGCGCGCCAAAGAAATCCGCAAACACGCCGCGCGCGCCCGCGTTCTGGTCGCTGACCAGGCCCACGAGTTCGTTGCGGCGCAGCAGGGACGTGATTTCCTGGAACATGGGGGTTCCGCGCGCGATATTCTTGGTGCCCTTGCTGGCGCGCAGGCGCACGATGAATTCGTTGATGAGGCCGTCGTTCTGGTTGCGTCCCACCGCGGTCATGGGCAGTCCCAGGGTGTGGATGCGCGCGGCCAGCAGCTCCCAGTTGCCGAAGTGCGCGCTGATAACCACAATGCCCTTGCCGCGCGCCAGGGCCGCGCGCACATGCTTTTCGCCCACCACATCCACCATGCGCTCGATATCCTGCGGTTTATAGAGATTGAACCGGATGAACTCGAACACGCTCATCACCAGGTTCTGGTAGGAGCGGCGGGCTATGGCGTCCAGTTCTTCGTCGGAATAGCGGTTCCTGAAAGCGATGCGCATGTTGCTGCGCATGGTGACCCTGCGCTTGCCGGAAATGCCGCAGGCCAGGTTGCCGATGCCCCGGGCCAGGCCCGGTTGAACGCATACAGGAATGATGCGCAACAGCACATAGAACAAAAGGAAAATGGCGCGGACAAAGAGTTGTTTCATGGCCAGAAAGCAATTGCCGGCAGGCGGGGGCGGGTGGACCGGCGAGCCCCCGCACCCGGGCCGGGCCAATTTTTATTTATATATTAATAACTTCGCATGCGCGCTGGAAAAATTTTCTGGCTAATCGAATTTGTCGATAAAAGACGCCCGGATCGGGCCGGGCCGCGGGTGGTGAGGCCGAATTCGGATTCCCGAATCAGCCATCAGCGATCTTGACTTGCCCCAGGGGTTTTCATATGCTCTAGTTGGACGTGCAGAAGGATTAAATTGCCCTGCTGCGTGCGTGATGTCATGCATTGCTGAGCCAACGTTTTCGAAAAGGGAGCCCGGCTCCTGCGAGAGACCCGCAAGCCCCCCCCGAGGGGAAGCGGCGACTCCGGGGAGGGCGCCCACCTGTCAGAGACAGGTTCACGATAATCGTGGCACACGGCCTGGCGGGGTTTTTCATTGACTGGCGCAGGAGAGGCGGCCGCGACGATTCCTAATAACGCCGCCTCAACAGGGACAAAAAAACAGAAAGCGTACGAGGTGTCTGTCACCATGACGGAAATCAAGGACGCAACATTCGAAGAAACAGTTCTCAAAAATAGCAAACCGGTGCTGCTGTATTTCTGGGCGCCCACGTGCAAGCCCTGCAAGATCATGAAACCCGACATCGACGAAATCGTCAGTGAACTGGGCGGGCAGCTTGATTTCACGCACACGGACGCCGTGGCAAACGACGATATCTGCCAGAAATGCGGGGTGCTCAGCACACCCACGGTCATCCTGTTCCACAAGGGCGAGCCCGTGATGCGCATCGTGGGCTACGTGACCAAAGAAGACCTGCGCACCCGCATCATGGACCAGCTTAAACAGATTGCCTGAGCCCGAGGGGAGCCGATTCTTGAAGATACTCGTACTTCACGGACCCAACCTCAATATGCTGGGTACGCGCGAGCCCGGCACCTACGGCAGCGCCACCCTGGCCGATATTGAAGCCATGCTCGCCCAGTGGGGCGCGGCCAATGGCGCGGCCATCGAATCGTTTCAATCCAACGATGAAGCCCTGCTTGTTGAAAAAATCCAGGGCGCGCCCAGGGCCGGTTTCTGCGGCATCGTGATCAACCCCGCGGCATTCACCCACTACAGCGTGGCCCTGCGCGACGCCCTGCTGAGCGCGGCCCTGCCCGCAGTGGAAGTGCACATCAGCAACGTGCACAAGCGCGAAGCCTTCCGCCGCCACTCGGTGACCGCCCCGGCCTGCACCGGCCAGATCACGGGCTTCGGAACCCACAGCTACATCCTGGGCCTGGATGCGCTCAAATCCATTTGTTCCAAATAAATACCGCGGCCTTGCCGGGATCAAAGCATGATGCGCGCCCCGGGCTTTTGCATTGGAATTGGAAATTCCCGGCCCGGGCTGTTTGGCGAACAAAGTTCGCAAACGCGCTCCGCGCGGCCATGTCATGATATAATGTGCGGAACATAAAAACACAGGCCGCGAGGATATTGGATCATGGCGCGCATCAATGAAATGTTCACCCGCAAATTCCACAGGAACTACGAAGTTCTGAACCCGGACGTGGCCTTGACCGTGGCCGGGGAAACCGCGTCCGTGGCCACCATGGCCGAGCAGTATGCGCCCGTGTTTTTCGCGGATCCGCGCCTGGGCAATATGCGGCCCGACAACCTGCTGTTCGAGGCCCAGTCCCCGGCCACGCGCCTGGTGTTCAATTACTACCTGAGCTGGAAGGACGAGATCCACCCCAATCCGGTCATGAACCCCCTGTACCGCGGGTTCCGGTCCGTGGTGTACGGCAGCGCGCGCGACATCGAATTCGTGCAGGTTGCGGTGTCATTCAAGAGCGGCGAAGTGCGCGGGTTCGCGTTTGAGCGCGACCCGTCCGGGCGGCACGATCACCCCAACCCCAGCCACGCCCTTGTGCAGGGCGTGCGCACCAAGGGCGAGAAACAGTTCACCGTGACCGTGGCCGGCAAAACCCACGGCGCCATGAATGTGCAATTCGATGACCAGCGCCTGTGCATCCTCGTGGCCACATGGAACCACATCTACGATTTCTACACAGGCGACGGAATCCAACTCGCGGACACGCCCCTTAAATTCCTGAGTGATGATTTATATAAAAAGTATTACATGGCCAGAAGAAGCCGCCCTCCGGTTGCGGGCAATTGATGCGACAATGGAATGCCACGGAATGAACCGCCCCGCCGCAAGCGGACGGGGTATCTGCCTGTATTGCCACATACTGTCTCGCCGCAAGCGGCGGGGAATTGAACCCGGTTGAGATTAAAAATGAAGATTCGGGGCATGCGGCTACAGGTTTTTCGCGGTGAATATGAGGCGTTTGGTGAGCAGGTTGATGGCTTTGTATATGACGTTTACGGGGTAGAGGAAGCGGGCCTGGTCGTCGAGGAGCACGGTGGCGCGGGCCGGGAAGTCTTCGTCTGCGGCCCAGAAGATGATTTCCACGGGAACCTTGGGGAAGAGCCACAGGCGCACGGACGCGTCGCCCTGGCTGGTGGCGTCGCCGGCAAGGGTCTGCCCCGTGCGCGCGAACAGGTCTGCATCCTGGCCGAAGAAATCCTCGATGGGTTTGGTGTCGAGCCGGTGCATGCCCTGGAAGTAGTTGAGGCCGGGCAGGATTTCGCGTGGGGACACCATGCGGCCCGAGGGGCGGCTCTGGTCGGCTTTGACCAGGTAGGCGAGGATAAAGAAGGGCATGAGGCGGTCCCAGTCGCCGGCCGGGTGGCCATAGGCTTTTTTGATGGCGCGGGTGTCCAGTTCCACAATCCAGTTTTCATTGAGGCATTTGACGTTGTAGCCGCCGCGGTCCAGGGGCGAGACTTCGGCGTCGCGGCACACTTCGGCGGGGTTGCGCTCAAGGAGCATGGCCCAGAATTCGTCGGCTTCGCGGGGCCATTTGGGGTCTGTGGATTTATCCTGGTCGCTTTGCTTGCGGCGGCGCTCCTGCATTTGCAGGAAGCCGTCACCGTAGGGGTAGGGGCCTCGCGTGTAGAGGCTGCACGGGAAGTCCAGGCAGTCGCGCGAGCAGAAGTCGAGCTTGCGGCCCACGGCGCATTCCAGGATGGAGCAGCCCATGCCGAACAGCTTGTGCTGGGCGTCCATTTTGTCCCGGGCGGCCTGTGTGGTTCCGCCCCCGCAGGTGGTGCACAGCCCGTTTACGTGCAGGCCGCACACGCTGCAGTCTATGCCGCAGGCTCCTGTTGCCATAGTACAAGTATAGCGCGGGTTTTAATTCTGTCGATGTGAATATGGGGGAATGCGCGGTGCGTTGCGGATCAGAAATTCATGCTGATCTTGAATCCGACCTTTGAGACGTTCTGGTGCTTTTCGAGCCAGTCCACGCGGAGTTCTTCCACGGTTTCCGACGGCGCCGGTGACAGGTTGCCCAGTTCCTCGGCGGGGATGAAATACTTTCGGTTATACCACAGGGATATAGAGGACACGTCGGTCAACTTGTATTTGAATGAATTATTCACTTCAAAATACTTGCCGCTGGGAAGCTGATCCGCAATCAACTCGTCAACCGCGCCCTGCCCGGTGGAGACATCGATGATGTCGTTTTTGGTATTGAAGTCCAGGGAGTACTCGGCCCGGTCCGATGTGCGCCAGAACATGTTGTACTTCTGCTCTTTGCTTTTGTACCGGATCTTGACCATAAGGTCCTCGGGGTCGTAGTCCGGCTCCTTGCAGTTAAACAATCCATTGCCCACGACCACATCCACAAGCGCACCCGAATCATCCTTGATCTGTCTGTAATTGCCGTCCACGCATCCGGGGCCCATGCTGGCTCTGATGTAGTTGTATGCTCCGGAAATCGAGATGTCATCGGAAACATAGTAGGTGAATTTGTTGGCCCAGTAATTGATTTTGAGGAACATGTCATCCGGGGAGTTGAATCGCGTATTCAGCTTGTCCAGGATGATGAAATTAACGGCAAATTCAGGGAAGGATTCCATGCCGCTCGGGTCCAGATAGATGTGATTATGCTCTTTGGCGAAAATGTACTGAAGCTCATATTTATAATTCTTCCGCTTGTACGTGGGGACAAAAGCGTAAATGTCGAGGGCTTGGATTTTTATGGGTATGAGATCGATGCCGATGCTGCTCAGATCAAACCCGGGAAGGCCCAGATAACGGCTTACGAATTTGGGTCCGAGCCGGCCATAGCCGACCGGGAATATGGTCAGCGGGCCTTTGTTATAATCAAAGAAAAGCAGGAATGCTTCATCCCCGTCCGATTTTTCTGCGATGGGCCGCCAGCTCGGCAACTCGCCGGTTGCGTTGGGCAGATATTTATTTTCGATAAGAAACTGGTTGCCATAGTTGCTGGATGAATTCTTGTTGGAATTCACCATGTTGAAACCGGGCCTGTAGTAAGTGGAGTGCGCGTATTCCCCGGTCATGGTCAAGCCCTCGATGGGCATGGGATACCTGATAAACACGCTGGTGACGCTGTTCTTTTCCGGGGGAAGACACATTGTGTCCTCCGAGGTCCAACTGCCCACGGGATAATAGGTGTCGGACCAGTCTTCATCCGCCCTGGGGCAGCCCCACACACCGCCCGATTCCTTTGAGTTCTTTGCTTCGCGGTTCTGGTATGAAAAGAACCGGCTGAGATAAATCAGCGAACTGGGATCTCCGAACAGGTTGGATTGCAGACTGACGCCGTAAAGGTAATTAACGGAATCCACCCTTCCGAGCCCGGCGGAAATGGAATAATCATTTAACAGCAGTGAGGTGCTCACGCCCTGGTAAGATTTGCCGAACACGGTGAGCGGAGAAAATCCCAGAGACGTCTGGCCCGCATAAATGGCTCGCATCGAGAAGTTGCGGGGCTCGGATGTGGGATTGAAATTCTGATATTCGATCTTGAGATCGCCGCCCGCGGTATTGCTGCGAAACACGAGATCATCGTATTTCTTTGGCCTGCTGTATACGTTGAAAGAGGCGGCTGGGGAGCTTCCGGCCGATGTTTGCCCGTCACTCTTGGAGCCGGTCTCAGTATCCGTTGAGTTGATTTCATAGCTCACGCCGCCGCTCACCTTGTACCGTTGATCCTCTTCTTCCAGGCGCTGGATGTCTCGCTCGTTTTTCTGGGCGATGCGCTGCACGTCTTTGATTTCCTTGCTCAACCCCTTTTTCATGTCTTTGAGCTGGTCGTCCACGTATGAGATAAGGGTTTCGAAGATGGCCACGTCCTTGGCCGTGAGTTCAAAATCCTTGGAAATTTTTTTCATTTCCTTGGGGATTTTGACCTTGTCTTTGTCCTTATCTTTATCTTTGTCCTTATCCTCGTCGGGTTCGGGCAGGGGCGCGGGCGCCTGCTGCTCGAAAGAGGAGGGGGCCGCGCGGCGGCGCAGGCCCGCGGGCGAGGGCTGGCGGCCGATTCCGGCTGTGGCCTGGGACACGGAGGGCAGTGTGGGGTCGTAGGGGTTTTCGGCGCGGAACGCGTAGGGATCGCCGGCTGTGGAGCGGCCGTTGTTGATTGTCATCTCCCCGTCGCCCATGGGGCGGTTCGGGTAGCTGTTCGGGGCGATGCCCGAGGGGATGCGCGCCGGTGACGGGATGATGACGCCGGGCGAGGGCACGGTGGCGTACTTGTCTTTTATGGATTTGATTACGTCCGGCGCCTCGGCCACGCGCTGGCTGCGCGCGAGGGAAGGCGCACTGTATCCGAGCTGGGGCGCGGGATAGTCGTATGTCTGTGGCAGCGCGGCGTCCACGGGCACGGTGTATTCCACATAACCCTTGCGCAGGTATTCCTGGTAGTTGGCGAGCATTTTGGACACGATCACGGCCAGCTCGTAGCGGGTCACCACCTGGTCGCCGCGGAACTGGCTGCCGGTGTACCCGTCCAGCAGTCCCAGGGACGCCAGATGCTGCACGGCGCGGTACGCCCAGTGGTCGGGCGGCACATCTTCGAATGCGGCCGGGGAGCTGGGATCAATGTCCGAAAGGTCCAGGCTGAGGATGTCGCGATCCATGCGATCAATCTCGTCGAGCGAGAATCCGGGGCTGCGCGGTTTTTCCTCTGCCGTGGCTGAATAGCAAAACCCGACCGCCACGGCCAAGAAAAGTGCGCAGTATGACATACGGATAAACACGTTAAATCGCATATTCCGCCAAAACTTTCCCCTTCAATTACAGGAGTACATTTTAGATCAGTAATAGAATCTTGTCCAAAACAATTTTTTTGCATGGGATTTTTTTCACATATAAAGGGCAAAAACCGGGCGCGCGGCCCTGCGCGGGCGCGGCCCGTGCGCTATAATCAGGAAAAGCGGAAACCATTTCCCGGCGCACAGGAGGGCACAAACATGGCGAAACGCGTGATCATGGTGGGCATCGACGGGTGCCACCAGGCCACCCTTTACGGGCTTATCGACAGCGGAGAGGCCGCGTTCTTCCGGCAACTCGCGGACAATGGCGCGCGCGTGGCCCAGGCCTGCACCATGTTTCCGGCCACAACTGTGCCCTGCTGCTCCACCCTGTACACAGGCTGCTGGTTCCGCACACACGGCGTGCTCAACAACGAGTGGGTGGACCGCTTCGCCTCGCCCCCGCAGCCGCGCTCCTACATCGCCGGCCTGCACTATGCCCTGGCCTCCATGGACCGCAAGCTGTTCGGCATGCCCTCCGTTTTCCTGCCCGAAGCCGGCACGGGCGGGTCCGTGAACAACGACCTCCAGGCGCCCACGATTTACGAGGAACTCACGCGTGCGGGCAAGACGTCTTATACATATTTCCACTATGTGGGCCGCGGCGCCACGCGCTGGGTGCGCCCCTACCGCCCCGACATGCTGCGCTTCGGCCTGTGCGAACAGTACAATAAGCCGTTTCAGATATACGAGAAGCAGATGGTCACGCGCGCCATCCAGGAAATTCAGAAATTCGGCATGCCCGATGTGCTGTCCCTGTACTTTGGATGCAATGACGGCCACAGCCACCGCTTCGGCGTGGAGGGCCAGGCCGAGTACCAGCGCGACTTCATCGACCCCGAACTCGCGCGCCTGGATGCGTTCCTCAAACAGCACTGCCCGGACGACGATATATACTACTGCATCACCGCGGACCACGGGCAAATAACGTTCCCCGAAGACCAGAAACACAAATGCATGTGGGCCGATGATTTTTATGAGCCCCTGCGCCAGGCCGGTTACACGGCCCTGGACGAATGCCGGTCCGACAAAGACATCGAACCCCTGGACGCGGTCGTGGCCTTGGGCCACGGCGCGGGCGCGCAGATCTATCTCAAAAATCCGGACGCCGGCGCATGGTCCGCGCAGCCCGATTTTGAAAAACACGTGGTTCCCGCACTCAACAATTTTCTCAAAGCCAATGTGCAGGCCGCGCCCTTTGCCGACTGGACCCGCCCCGGGTACCTGGACTTCCTGCTCACACGCCGCACCTTCGATGAGCCGTACCGCATCTACATCAACGAACCGCCGTTCCAGGGTGTTGGCAGGTTGATCGAACTCGAAGCATTCTTTGAGGGAAAAACAGATTACATCAAACCCGTGGAGCGCCTGCGCGGCATCGACCACCCCAAGAATGCGGACATCGTGGTCATGCTCAATTACAAGGACTGGTTCAATATCAACGAGCCCGAAAACTGGCACCCGGGACAGCACGGCGCGCTCCTGCCCCAGGACTCCATTGTGCCTATGATCTTCAGCGGCCCGGGCATCGCGCACAAGCAAATTCCCGAAGCCTTCACCATCAATTTCGCACCCACGGTCGCAAGCATCCTGGGCGTAACAATGCCCGCGGCCGACGGCAAGCCCCTGGACATTTTCTCGTAGTGCGCCGCAGGATTACGGCGTGTCCCACGGCTCAAGGAACCCTTTTGAAAAAGGGGTCCTTGAGAATCCTCCTAAAACTTTTTGGCGGGCAATACCCCGGCAAAAAGCATGCCGGGATATTGCCTCATTAAATTGGAAAATTTCCCGCAGCTTGTTGCGGAATCGTTTATTCTTTGTGATTCTGATTCCCCCTGAGATTTCGTGTTTTTGGCGGCGCGGCTGATATAATAGTCAGAGGAGAAAACCTTTATGGATATCAAGAGGCGAAAAACGCGTGAAGTGCATGTGGGGTCCGTGGCCGTGGGCGGAGGCGCGCCTGTGAGCGTGCAGTCCATGGTGTCCGCGCCGCCGCACAATGCCGGGGCCGTGGTGCGTCAGGTGCGCGCGCTCGAGCGCGCGGGCTGCGAAATCGTGCGCATCGCCGTGCCGGACCGCAAGGCCGCGGCCGTGTTCGCGACCGTGCGGGAAAAAGTGGGCGTGCCGCTCATCGCGGATATTCATTTTAATAAAGAGCTGGCTCTGCTTGCTCTGGACGCCGGGGCGCACGGCATCCGCGTGAACCCGGGCAACCTGGGTGGAAACGATGCGTTCCGCGCCGTGCTGGCCGCGGCCAGCAAAACCGGCGCGTGCATTCGCATCGGCGTGAACGCCGGCTCCCTGCCGGACGATGTGCTCAAACGCCACGGCGGGCCCCTGCCCGCAGCCCTGGTGGAAGCCGCGCAACGCTTCGCGGAAATTGCGGAAAAGAAACGTTTCAGCAATTATAAAGTATCGCTCAAGGCCTCGGACGTGGCCGCCACAATCGACGCGTACCGCATGTTTTCGAAACTGAGCGACGCGCCCCTGCATATCGGGATCACCGAGGCCGGGGGCGCCTTCGCGGGCGGCGTGCGCACGGCCGTGGGCCTGGGCGTGCTGCTTGGCGGCGGCATCGGCGACACCCTGCGCGTGTCCCTGGCCGCGCCGCCCGTGCAGGAAGTGCGCGCCGGGTGGCTCATTCTGGGCGCCCTGGGTCTGCGCCACCGCGGCGCGCTCGTGGTGGCCTGCCCCATGTGCGGGCGCGCGGGCGCGGACATAGCACCCGTGGTGCGCCGCGTGGAGCACCACGTGCAGAATGTGCGCGCGCCCGTGAAAATCGCAATCATGGGCTGCCCGGTGAACGGGCCGGGCGAAGCGCGCGAGGCCGATGTGGGCGCGGCCCTGGGCAAGGCCTCGGCATCCATTTTCAAAAAAGGCGAGGTCATTAAAAAGGTGCCCAAGGATCAATTGGTGCCCGAGCTGCTGCGCCAGATCGATGACATCGTGCGGGAGGCAGAAAGCAAATGAAACAGCTACTGAGCGTGGCCGCCGTTTTTGTGCTGGGGGCAGGCCTGCTGGGCGCGGCCCCATCGCGCGCGGCCGCGGACGTGAATATCTCGGGCCGGTGCGAGATTACCGCGCAGACCCCCCTGCCCAATGCCCTGTGGGCGCCTGCCCTGGTTGCGGACGGGGAGATCGGCCCCATCAAGGGCTGGCTGGCATACTGGGGCCATGGCGGCGCCAAGCCATGGGTCCGCTTTACTCTGCCCCGCCGCATGACCGTTACCGGCATGGAAGTCATGCCCGCCACGTTCCCGGAAGCAGGGTCAAGCCGGTTCACGCGCCCGCAACTGGTGACCATTGAATTTTTCGACGGCAAGCAGTCCGAAAAAATTGCGTTCGAACTGGCCGACAACGAGCAGTCGTTTCAGACCCTGGAATTTGAGCCCCGGGCTGCGGACTCCATCATGATTACCATTGAAAGCGTGTACATGGCCAACGCGCGCATCAACGATGTCACCGGGTTCCAGGAGGTGCGCATTTTCTCGCCCGCCGAGCCAGGCATGGACCCCACGCCCGCCACTCAAAAAAACACGGGATCTCGGAATTCAGATACGGATTCATTAGAATATGATGAGCCCGGCCAGGGAACCCTGTCCGATGACGAAAGAGAGATTCTGGAACTTCTGAGGGCTCTGCTGGACCGGTTGGAACAAGAGTTTCTCAAAGACTGACCAAGGTGCGTTTGTTATGGCTTATTTCGATTATACGTGTGAAAAATGCAATAAACCGTTTGAGATACAGTGCGGCATCAACGATGACCGCAGCAATGTGAAATGTCCGCACTGCAAGAGCAACAAGGTGCAGAGATTGTTTAACAGCATCCAGTTAGGCGCCAAGAGCGAAGAGCAGGCGCCCACGGGCTCCAAGATTGGCTACCGGGGCCGCGGCTCCAAAAACGCCTGCGCCGGGTGTGCATCCAAAAACTGCTCCTCGTGCGGCTGACGCGCGGCCCGCGCCCGGTTCTCCCAACAATTTCATAATGTCCCAAACATGCGGGAGTGAGTACGAATGATGCACGGCGGCGTCTATGTTGCTTCATCGCCTTTCAGCCCGCCATGTTTCCGGCTGAGATGCGGTATTAATCAGGAAAAGTTTTTGGAGGATGCCCAAGGTATAATTTTTTAAGGGTTTCTTGAGTCGCCGAAGCCGGTTAAACGCCGCGATCTTTTTTCAGACAACGAAAACCGCACCCATGGTCCATGGGTGCGGTTTATAACATTGTCAGACTTTGAAGCCCGGCAGTGCGCGGGGCCTTAGTGGCCGGGCGCGCGCAGGAAGGACGGGATATCCAGGTCGTCCTGTTTGTCCTGTTTTGCTCTGGGCGGCTGCTTGGCCGCGAATTTCTGGTGCGGCTGCTCTTCTTCGTCTTTGGGCACCACGAGCCTGGCGGCTTCGCCGAATCCCGTGGCCAGCACGGTGATGCGCACCATGTCGTCGTAGGACTCGTCGATTACGGTGCCGAAGATGATATTGGCGTTTTCGTCGGCGATATTGGACACGATTTCCGCAGCGGCGTTGACTTCCAGGAGGCTGAGGCTGCGTCCGCCGGTGATATTCATGAGGATGCCCTGGGCGCCCTCGATGGAGGATTCGAGCAGGGGGCTGTTTATAGCCATTTCCGCGGCTTCCACAGCGCGGTGTTCGCCATGGCCCTCGCCGATGCCGATCAGAGCCGAGCCGGCATCGTGCATAATCGCATGGATGTCCGCGAAGTCCAGGTTGATGAGGCCCGGGACCACGATGAGGTCGGACACGCCCTGCACGCCCTGGCGCAGCACATCGTCCGCCATGCGGAAAGCATCCTGCAGCGGGGTGTCGGGCTCGATGATCTTGAGCAACTGATCATTGGGAATGGTGATGATCGTGTCGCAGTTGGCCTTCAGAGCCCTGGCGCCTTCTTCAGCCACTTTGGAGCGGCGCTTGCCCTCAAACCCGAACGGTTTGGTGACCACGCCCACGGTGAGCGCTCCGGCTTCGCGGGCCACTTCGGCCACGATGGGCGCTGCGCCCGTTCCGGTGCCGCCGCCCATGCCTGCGGTGATGAACACCATGTCCGAGCCTTCGAGCGCTTCAAGCAGCTCGTGGCGGCTTTCCTGTGCTGCAGCCAGTCCCACTGAAGGATTGGCCCCGGCGCCCAGGCCTTCAGTCACTTTGGGACCGATCTGGATCCTGTGCCGTACCGTTGATTGCAGCAGGGCCTGTGCATCCGTGTTGACCACGATGAAATCCACACCGCGCAACCCTACTTCAATCATCCGGGTTACCGCGTTGCAGCCGCCGCCGCCTACGCCGATAACCCGTATCTTCGCAAAGCGATCTCCGGCATTATTCTTCTCCATGGTTACCCCCTTGCCTTCCTGTGTTTATCCTTGTTAGTCTGTTTTCCTTATTCGACCTGTTACAGTTTTTATGCTTAAACTTGTATTTCTTGGTTTATACTTTTTTGTTTTTTTAAAATTTAAAATTCTAAAAAATCCATTTCAAAAATTCAGAATTTCATCAGCTTATCAAAGAAACCCCGCTGTTTTTGTTCGCTTCCATACCCTTGTTCCAGTTCTTCCACGGGCAGGCTCTGCATGGCTGCGTCCTGTTTGTTGTGCCATGATGCGCGCTCGGAAACCGCGTTGAGTACCTGTTTCAGCATGTATTTCATCTCAAGAACTTCTTCGGTAAGCGCTTCCTGATCCCGCCGCAGCGTTTCCATGGCGCTAATGAAATCTTCCCTTAAAGACTGGGCGTTTTTACTGTCCTCCGCATACTTGTGCTGGAGCACGGACAGGATTTTGGTGTTGCTGTCCAGCAAATAGCGGGTGCGCAGGTCAATGTTGCCGGCAAGCTCCTCGGTTTTTGCGGCCCGGTTCAGCAGGTCTGTGGCAACCAGGGGGTTAGCGTTCCGGGCCTGAGGGGCTGTTTCCGCGGAGTCAGGGCCGTTTTCATGGGCATTCTGCGCAGTGCGGGGCATGCTGCCCTTGCTGGTTTGCGCGTGCTGGCTGTTCATTCGCTCCAGGAGCCGGCGCCGTATTTCGTCGGTGTCCAGCCTCAGAACCTTGCGAAACTCCCTTATATCCTTAAAGATACCCATTGCGTCTTCATGATATCTTGCAAAACGTCCCTGACCCTCGTGCGGAAGCAGGTCCATGAAGTCATCACGGTAGTTTCGCAGGGTTCCGTCAGGTATATGCATGCCCTGGGTGCTGAGAATTTCCCGAATTTGTTTGAGCGAATACAGTGGGCTCATCACACATCACCGGGTTTGTCGTTAAACGTAAGGTTCAGGGTCAGGCTGTGAATCTGATCGTAGTATTCTTTGGCCCTTGCAACGTCTTCGGACAGCCACACACGCCAGTTTCTGCCGTCTCTGTGGGAAACATCCGCAATTTTACCCTGGCGAATCCATCGCAGCAGGGTTGACTTGTCAATATTCAGTATATCCGCCACCTGTTTGGTGGTATATTTTTTGACATCATCCGGGTTGTCGATCATGGTCACAATCCGTGGAACGCTTGTATGAGACATAAGTTAAAGGCCGTAAGCTTTAACCACTCTTACCTATAGTCACATATTTCAATTGGTTTGTCAATACCTCGCGATCAATAAAATTATTAAAAAAAACGGGCATTCGCAGAATATAGGGCAACGCGTGTTTTAGCCCATGAAATAATAAGATTTTTTTGCTATGGCAGCTCGGGAAAAACGCATGGAAAAATACGCATATATATAAATATAGGCAACAGGCGATTGCGAATAGAGCTGTGGAGTTTAGGATTTCTTGAAAAAATGAAGCCATGCGCATGGCCCACAATGCTGTTGCAACGCGGCGCGGGCCATGGAACGGGAGCAAGCGCACCGGGGATCCGCGCCAGAAATTTTATTGGATGTCTGTGTGGAAGCTTGACTTTTGAATTCAGAAATAGGACAATATCTATGCCGGGCCGATACGGCTCAGAATCATAGCGGTCCGGCATGATGCGGGCGCATGTTTGCGGCCACTTGTTGCAACCTCGCCCAAAGGGGGCTGTGCGATGTACCTTGAAGATATTCTCGGAAGTAAAACCAAGGTCAGAATTCTTTACACCCTGTTCACCAGCGGGCAGGATAATTTTTTTGAAAAAGAATTGGCTATAGAATGCGGATCCTCGATTTCCGAGGTTAACCGCCAGATTCATTTCCTGGTCGAGTTCGGCCTGATTATTTATCAGAAAAAAGGCCGATTAAAGATTTACCGCTTGAATCCAGCCCATTTTCTGTACAAACCGCTCAAGGATCTGTTTGTGTCGTCTGTGCAATAAGCGCAGCGTGAGCGCGGGTAAAGTGCGCATCCCATGGAAGAAGAACTGTTTACATTAAAAGATATCGCGTTGCAGCTTGATCTGCCCGAAAGCACGCTGCGCAAGTATCGCGACGCGTTTCCGGAGTTTATTCCCACGGTGGGCTCGGGCCGCGACCGCCGGTACACCGCGGATGCAGCCGATGTGTTTTCCACGATCCGCGCATGCCGGACCGATGAGCATCTGTCGTGGGAAGACACGTCCGAGCACCTGGCGCAGAAATTCCCCATTGACACCGACGCCGGCGCGCGAGGGGAGCCGCCTCCGTCCGTGGCCGAGCGCGTGCCCGCGGCCATTCAAACAGCCACCACCCTCAAGAAGATGGAAAAAGAGGGCGCCGAGCAGTCTTTTCTCCTCACCACCATCGGCGCCGAACTGGTCAAGCTCTCCCGGGGCGTGGACCGCATTACCGGGGCCATGGATGACCTGGGCGTGCTGCGCCGCACCGTGTTGTCCCAGGATAACCAGATTCGCAACCTGTCGCGCATTGTGGCCGCATCTCTTGAAGATATGCAGGCCTGGCGCCAGGAACGCGCCGAGTTGCAGCAGATAGTCGCGGAAAAGGATTTGGCCCAAAAACCCGCGGCGGAGGCGGCGCCCGCGCCAAACCGCCAGGCCGACGAGGAGCGCCGCCGCGACCTGTATGCGGTGCTCGACCGATTGGGGCAGTTGCAGAGTTCCATGTCTTTTGTGGTCAAGCAGTTCGAGCGCAAAACCCTGGACATCGAAAAGAAATACGAACAGATCAACGCGATTCCGACCCCGGCGCCCACGGCGTCCGCGCCAGCGCCCGGCATGGATGTGGCCGCTGTAACGGAAATTCAGGAGCGGCACAAAGAGGAAATCCACAGGTTGCGCGCCTTGCTCAAGGAGCGCGACGAGGAAATCACGCAACTGCAGGGTGCCAACAGGCGGCTTCGCATCGAAACCGACGCGCTCAAAAGCCGCGTTTCCGAGATGAGCCGCATCGAACCAGCGGCCCCGGCCCCGATCCTAAGGCCGCCCACCCTGGATCATGACAAAATGGCTGGCGGCAAGCTGTTTTTCAGAGGCAAGAAAAAGTAATTCCCCGTCCGTTCAAAATATATAACGGCGCATTCGACCATTTAACAAACCATTCCATAGATGAATCAATGCTGATTTCACGCGTTTTTTGCCTTCATTAATCAACCCCCGGGAAACAGCGCATGTACACAAAAAGAGATAAACACGGGGTTTGGAAGCGGAAAAGGTGTTCACAAATGTATGCAATATTGTGATTTTGCATCAAACATAAAAGTTGTTCTAATGGGCGGCCAGATTAAGAATCCCATAAAACTTCCCATACAAATGGTTTTTTTTCTTCCCTGCACACAATGAGCGACCAAATGGCATTCGATTTGCATATTAGGAATGCGAAGGCGGAACACAATGCCGCCATGATTGCGGGGCAACCCAGAGCAAAGGGCTGGCAGAGGCATCGCCGGATTCGGATCACAAGCCGGGTGGCTGAAATGACAAGTCGAAAACACACAAGGAAAGTGCTGATCATCGACGACAATCCCGTGGTGTGCATCTTTTTGGAGGGTTTTTTCAAAACAAAAGGCTATGCGGTTTTCATTGCAGAGACCGCGCAACGCGGTATGGACATGGCCCTGAAACTGGTTCCGGACCTGTTGATGGTGCAGGGCAAGATGCCGGACGGCACTGGCATTGGGGCCATCTCGTTTCTGCGCAGGAAACCAGCCACAGAGGATATCCCGGCTGTTTACTACACAGGCTCACACAAGGAAAAAATGCGCTATAAATTGAACCCCCCGGCGGACACCTGGTATCTTCACACGCCGTGGGACGCTTCGCGGCTGCAGGATATTCTTCGCGAAGACATATTTATGGATGACGGGGATGAGTATCACAGCAACACAGAAGGTGAAAGAAAGCGGTTGCGGCGCAAGGCCCTGTAACAGGGGCCTGCGCCCACATCACAATGCTTGAAAAGCGTTAACGCTCCTGCGCTATTCAGGAGGCTGTTTACACTTTTTTCAAAATCCTTGGGCTCTTCACCGCGTCGGCCAATCTCCGGCGCGGGCTTTTTTTTGTGTGAGAGAATATTTTTATATTAAATTGTCTTCGGCAACTAACAAAAATCCTTATGAAACAGATGGAGATCCATTTGCCTCCAGAGAAAATCCATTTCAGCTTATTATTCAAAGTGGAAAATCCATTCAATCCATCACTGCCGGTTTATAATGCCGATTTGAAAAATCCCGTCACCTATGAATAGGCTGTTAACCAGATAACGTTAGCGAGTTTATTTGTGAATGCGGCGCAAAGACTCAAAGCCGAGTCACCTATTCAGAATTCACAGGGGGCAGGACAAAGCTCCTCAATTCAGGGGACAGGATGCCGTGGGCAATGGTTTGGGGCAGGGGAAGTGTTTTCGCAGCGGATGGCCACAGGCCGGTATGGAATGGAAGTATTGAATGCTCCCGGCAGTAAGTGGACACCCCGTTTTTAAAAGGATTTCTTGAGTCGTCGAAGACATTATTTACAATGAAGCGCTATTTCTGCGCCTTGTGCTCCGCCTCAGCAGCTCGAAATTCTTTGAGAGTTGTTTCGAGCACGAATTTGCGGTTGAACCACATGGTGAGATCCGGGGACAGGCGGAAGAGCCACCAGCCCATGCGCCACCAGGCCGGCTCGATGATTACGGATGCGTTGCGCGCGAGTTTTTTCAAAACCTTTTGCGCGAATTTATCGGGGTCCATGGGACGCAGGCGCGCCCAGGCTTTGTCGTAGGTTTCGCGGGGCAGGTCGAACAGCACGTCATTGCCGTGGCCCTCGTTGTACAGGAGCGGGGTGCGGATCACGCCCGGGCACAGGGCTGTGGCGCGCACGCCGCGGCTGAACAGTTCCGTGCGCAGGGACAGGGTGAGCCCGAACACGCCGAATTTGCTGGCCGTGTAGCTGCTCACAAGCGGGATGGGGGTCAGTCCGTCGGCGCTGGACGTGTTCACGATGTGTCCGAAACCCTGCTCCAGCATCACGGGCACAATGGCGCGGATGCCGTTGACCACGCCCATGAGGTCTATGTCGATCACGCTGGTCCAGTGCTCAGCCGTGAATTCCTCGATGGGGCCGCACACGCCGATGCCCGCGTTGTTGAACAGGTAGTCGATGCGCCCGCGCTCGCGCTTCACCGAGTCGATGAGTTGCTTGAACGCATCCGCGTCGCGCACGTCCAGGAGCGCGGGTTGGGCGCTGCCCCCGGCTTGCGCGATTTCCTGCGCAACGCTCTGCGCCGCGCGCTCGTTGTAATCCGCCAGCACCACGTGCGCGCCGCGCGCGGCCAGCGCCGTGCCCAGCGAGCGCCCGATGCCGGACCCGCCCCCGGTGATCACGCACACAGCGCCTTCATATGTGCGAATTGCGTTCTTGCCGCCCATTCGTGTGTCCGCCAGTCTTTTGCGCCATTATACATTGCGCCGGCCCGGTGTTGCAGCTATGCATTGTTTATTTTGGGAAAAATCACCGGCAAAGCCGGTGGATGAAATCGTGCTGCAAGCACGCGCCGTTACCACAAACAAAGATGGCGTCTACAGATTAATCGTATCCTATCAGCAACTTATCGCCTGGTTGCATGCAATTTTCGGTGCAGAACGAAGTCCGTTCCTATGGAAACTACTGACAGAGTCAGTGGCTGTTTATTGAATCCCCCCGCCTTTTTTGGATATACTGTTCACGTTGCCGGGCGCTGCGGCCCGGCGGCAATAATTACGCAGAGGAGACGCGCATATGAAACAATCCGCTGGTTTTTGCGCGCGGCTGGCTGTGTTGCTGATTGTCCTGGCAGCCGCTGCCGCGCACGCGGCCGATGCGCCCGTGTTCTTTCCCACTCCGCAAAAAGCCGAGTACAAGGGCGAGGCCGCGGCCGCGAAAACGTTTACAATTACACCCGGAAAGAATATCCCGTCCGCAACGGTGGCCGAGTATAATTCGTTCCTGCGGGAATGGGGTTTCGAGAAAAAAGAGGGCGGCGTGAATTTCACCCTCACCTGGCTGCCCGCCAAGGAATGCGAGAAAGCCGCACTCAAGCCCCATCAGAAAAAGTCCCTGCTCGAATACCCCGAATTCCAGACCTATTTCATGACCGTGGGCGGCGGCGATGTGTCGGTCAAGGCCTGCGGCGTGGACGGCTTCTTCTATGCGCTCATGACGTTCAAGCAACTTTACCGGGACGCGGACGCGGGCGGGATCACGCTCACAAAAGCCGAGATCACGGATTTTCCCGCTTTCCCGGTGCGCGGCATTTTCGAGGGCGCGTACGGGGTGTGGGACGACGAGGGCCGCCTGGCCGCCATCGACTGGATGGGCGGCGTGAAGATCAATTCCTTCATGTACGGGCCCAAGGGCGACCGCAAGATCCGCCGCAGCTGGCGCGAGTTGTATGACGATATTGAACTGTTCAATTTCAAGCGCCTCATCGAGCGTTGCGCCAAGTACCACATCCAGTTCGGCTACGTGCTGGCCCCGCCCCAGGGTGTGATGTACAGCTCGGACGAGGATTTCGCGGTGCTCATGCGCAAGGCGCGCCAGCTCCAGGGCCTGGGCGTGCGCTACTTTGTGCTGGCGTTCGACGACACCCTGGGCATGATGTACCACGCCGAGGACCGCGCCCAATTCGCCAACCTGGGCGAAGCCGAGGCGTTCCTCACAAACCGGTTTCACAAGGCCCTCAAGGAATACGACGGCGACGTGGGCGTGGTTATCGTGCCGGAAATCTATGCGGGCGTGTGGCCCATGGATTACACCAATTCCCTGGTGGAAAAACTGTCCCCGGAAATCTACGTGGGCTGGACCGGGGCGGAAATCGGCGCGCCCAAAATCAACGCCGCGGACATGCAGAAGTTTATAGATTTCTACAAACGGCAACCCTCGCTCGGCGACAACTGGGGCTCCATTTTCCCGCTCGTGGCGCGCGAGCCCGATATCCACAAATACACCACGCAGTTCACGGTCAATCCCTATAACCTGTTCGGCGAAATTCCCATCCCCGGGGTGGGCGGCGAGTCCGAGCCAGCCATGTGCCGGATCGAATGCGCGTCCGCGGCCCAGTTCGCGTGGAACCCCTACGCGCACGACCCCGATAATATGGTGGACGACCTGGCCGCCATCAACTTCAAACCCGAGTACCGCGACGCCTTCAAGTTCCTGCTGTACAAGGATTACTACCACTTCCGCGGCTACTACACCCTGGACACGGCCTACCGCACGCCCATGGAAAAAAAGTGGATCGCGATCCAGGAATCCGGCAACGACAAGGCCGTGGCCCAGTTGCTGAGCGACACCCGCACGCATTTCAACGCCCTGGCCGAAAAGCTGCCCACAGTGGACCAGGGCGCGTACGACCCGGAAATCGGCAAATCCATGAAAGTGCGCGCGGACGTGTCCGAGCCTTACTTTGAAACACTCGAAGCCGCGCTCAACACCGTTGAAGAGGCCCTGGCCGCAAAGGACAAAAAGCAAATCGCCGCCGCTGTGGACGCCGCCATCAAGGCCATCGGGGGGGTGGAATAATGAAAAAATTCATTCTGGTTTTTACGGCCGCTGTTCTCTTATTCGCAACCCGGGTTCGCGCCCAGGACGATTCCATGGCGTGGTTCCGCTCGCTCATCGAGAACGCCCGCGCCGAAGCCACGGACATGGGCGGCTGGGTGGCCCCGGAAATTTACGGGGTCAACATCTACCCCCTGCGACCGGCCGCGGGCGACACGCCCGTGGTGCGCGCCATGATCGGCACGTGGAACGGCATGGTGTCCTACACGGCCGCGTCTGTGACGCTGACCTACTGGAAAGCCGGCGGGGACAAGACCACCGTGGACATGAAGCGCATCGACGAGACCCACGGCATCTATGAAGCCGCGCTGCCCAGGGCGGCCGCGGGCGATGAGTATTTCTACACCGTGAGCGCCACCGACACCTGGGGCAATGCCGCCATCCAGGCGCCGCCCGGCGGGGACCGCATTCCCCTCATGGCCGACACCCAGGACGCGGCCCTGGACCCGTCGCTCGATGTCATTTCCGTGCAGGCCGCCAATTACGGGGACCAGCTTATGCTGTGCCTGGAACTGGCCGGAAAGCCCGGGCGCAACATCGGGTCCGACCTGCTCGCCTACGGCGTCATCCTGTTCGGCGAGGATGTGCGCTACAAGCCGTCCAAGACCGAAACCGAGCTGGGCAGCGCGTGGCTGGCCGGGCACGTGCCCGCGTTCAGCATCAGCGACCTCATGCCCGCCAGCGACCTGGCCGGCGCCCTGGCCCCGGCGCCCGGCCCAAAAAAGGCAGAGTTCAAGAAAAAAGACAATCTCATGTGCTGGCGCTTCGACCCCGCCGTGGTGCGCGCGGATTACGAAATCGGCCTCAAAGTCGTGGGCGCGTCCCTGGCCGTGGACTCAAGCTCCATGGCCCTGAAAATCTCGGACACCACGCACGTGACCATGCTGTACCCCAGGGTGAATTCCTTCAAGGTGCAATAAATTCAAAGTTGTTTCCGATTGAAAACCCGCCGGGTGGCCGTACGCAAGCGCCGCCCGGTTTTTTATTGGCACGCATCCTCGGGAAAAATTTTCATATTCCCGATTTCACAGGGCCGCAGCGCGCATGTCACCCGTTTGCCACGGAACGGCAATTCTTTGATTTCTTTTTCCAGCAGGTCGGTTGCCTGCGCGTTTTTCACTTTGAATGGAAACGCGAATTCCGCATCCACGGCCTGGCCGAATACTTCGTAGAACCGAATGAACAAAGCGCCCGGTTCGCGCGCGGCTTTGAATGCGGTCACGATGACATTGTCCGCGTTAACTTTGCAGAAACTCCGCATTTCAGGAAGGCCGCCTTGTTGCTTATTGCCAACCTAAAAGGCGGGATGAGCGGGTAAACCGGCTCCACGCCGCGGCGGTGCGATTGCGCGGCCTTACACCCGCCCGCGGCCGAGGTGAAGGAAAACGACCACGTGTGCAGGCCCTTCTGAAGATACGCATCCCCGTGAAAGAACCCGGCGTTGTCATCGGACGCCAGCACGGGCGCAGCGGGCATGAGGGAGAAATCCCAGAACCGCCACGGCGACGAGCATGTGACCGTGGTCCCGCCCCCGGTGGCGCTGAACCAGTGCTGCACGCCGCGCATGCGCGGCTGCACAGGCAGGCCCGGGATCTTCCAGAACCCTTTGGCTTCCTGGCCCATGCGGTGTATGAAGTACGGCGTGTTCACGTGGTATGCATTCATGCCCGGCGGCAGGGGAAACAGCAGCACAAGAAACACGCCGGGCCGGCCCCGCCAGTCAATGGATGCCTGGATATCGATGCGCTTGATATCCTCGTAAAGGTGGATGTCATATGAGGCTGCGCAGTCCAGGAACGCGCCGCGGATGGAGAGCGTGGTGCGCACCGGGCCAGGTGTGAACCGCGCGGCCAGCGCAGCCATGGACGGGAACGGTGTGTTGAGTCCCATCCACGACATCATTCTCCCCGCGGGACGGCCCAGCACGGCTTTGTCCAGTTCCCGATCCAGCACCTGGCGCAGGCCGGTTCCTTTTTTCATTCAATTCCAGGCGGTAAAACGCATTCTCCACAATGGTCGGCGCTTTCACGGGTTCCCGGGCCGCGGGCGCCGCGTCCGATGTTTGCTTCAGGTAATATGTGCTGTACCCCAGGGGCGGCACAGCGCGCGCAGAAGATCCAGAGCCAGGCCGATGATGCGGCTGTTGCGCGCCTCGCACTCGTCGGGCGCGCCCAGCCACGTGAGATTCAGGTGCGCATGCGGCACAAAAAAGATTTCCTCGAATTTATGCGCCACGTCGAGCCTCTCCTGTGTTTATGGTATCATGAATCCAGAGGAAAAAATCACGCGGGTGAAAACCAGGGAGAAAAAAATGAACTTCAACATACTTGGCATATCCGGCAGCCCGGTCAAGGACGGCAACGTGGAAGCGCTTCTTCAGTTCATGCTTGAAGCCGTGGGCAACAAGCCCGGGGTCACCACCGAGGCCCTGCACCTGTCGCGCCTGGACGTGGGCGGATGCATCCACTGCAACTTCTGCGTGCGCAAGCAAAAAGAGGGCAAGTACTGCTCCATTGAAGATGATGCGCAGATGGTGTTTGAAAAGATGGAAGCCGCGGACATCGTGGTGCTGGCCACGCCCGTTTACTTCATGCGCACCAGCGGGCACATGGCCAGTCTCATGGACCGGTGCCGCTCGTTCGTGTTTGGCAATCTCAAACGCGGGGTCATGAAGAACAAAGTGGGCGTGAGCGCGGCCGTGGCCTGGGGCCGGCACGGCGGGTTCGAGACCACGCACCTGGGCCACATCACCACGTTCCTCACGCTCGAAATGATCCCCACCAGCGTGCACCACTGCATCAGCCCCCTGGGCGCGTCCACCGTGGCCAGCCCCCAGGGCTCGGGCCTGTTCGACAAGAGCATCCGCATCGGCGTCATGGAAGACCCCATGGGCCTGCACTCGGCCAGCGCACACATGAACCGCGCCCTGGAACTCAGCGCCCTGCTCCAGCGCGGCGCGGGCGCCGCATAAAATCGACGGCGCAAAGCCGCTCAAAACCGGCGGCAATTCTATCGCAATAATCAATCAGACACGGATTTGCATGCATGGAAGGATCGCATGTTTTCCAGGTTGCCGGATGAAGAATCCGGACAAAGCAAAGGCCCGCCTGCGGCATGGCGCGGGCGGGCCTAATTGAGTCATTTCCCGCGTGATGCTTTTTTCTTGGCAACGGCTTTTTTCTTGGTGGCCGCGAGTTTCTTGATCGCGGCCCATTCGTCGTCCACGAGGTCTTCGTTGTCCTCGGCCGGCAATGCGGTGATCTGCTGATCCAGGGCCGCGTCGCGGGCCACGCCCAACAGGGGCGCGCCCTGCACCTCGGCGAGCACTTCCTTTTCCGTTACTTTCTTTTCCATGGTGTTGATGAAATCCATCACGGACTGCCCTTTTCCCAGGGCGGTGCGAAAGCTTTTGTTCACGCGCGACTGGGTTTTGGCCTGGCGCGCGCGATCGATGAGCTGGTCCTTTTTGGATTCGAATTCAAAGATGTACGCGCGCAACTGTGTGAGTTCGCTTTTGGCCTGCTGCACCACGCCCTCGGCCATGGCCATCTTGCTCTGCTGCTCGGCCAGCGCTGTCTTCGCGTTCTGGCGTTTCTCCAGAATCTGGCGGCCCAGTTCTTCGTCGTCCTTCATGGCCGCGCGCGTGGCCGCATCCGTGAGTTTCTGAATTTCTTTTTCCGACACCTGGATCTGGGCGAGAATCTGGCGGCGGCGCGCTTCGGCCTGCGCGTATTTTTCTTCGGCCGCGGCTTCGCAATCGCGCAGCTCCTTGCTGATCTGCGGAATCACATCCTCGGGGTCGGACAGGGAATTGATCAGGTTGTCCAGCTTGCCGTTGAGAATCATCTTGATTTTTTGAAACGGCCCGAATGCTTTCAGAGTTGCCATGGGTTGTGCCTCCTTGTCAGGTATGTTGCTGAATGAAACCGGTTATTCCGCGGAAGGCGCCGCCGCGGAAGCCGCTTTGGTTACGGAAGAGACTGCGGCCGTGTCCATCACTTCGCCGCCGGCGCCGTGCAGGGGCGCGCCTGCGAATTCCGAGACGGTTTCCAGGATCTTGGACAGGTCCATGCCCGGGAACGCGGTCTTGAGTTTGTCCACCAGAGAGCCGAGCATGCCGCCGTCGCCGTTGGCGCCGGACATGGCGTCGTACATGGTGCGGATGATGGGGGCGAACGCGGTGAGTTGCAGGATGCCCTTGCTGATATCGCCGGCGATGGTGGTGGGCTGGCCGTCTTCGCCCGCGCCGCCGCCCGCGCCCAGGCCGTCGATCTTGATAATCTTGAAGTCCTGAATGTGGCGGGCCGGCTCCATCATGGCGGTAATAATGGCGGGCATCTCGTGCACGAGTTGAATCACGGCGTCCTGAATCAGGCGCTCGTTGGACACAGCGTTTTCAGCCTCGACCAGCAGGCGCCGCGCCTCGGCTTCTTTCTGGCCTTTTTCAAAGTTGGCGTCGGCCAGTTTGACAATGGCGTCGGCTTCCAGGGCCGCGGCTTCGGCCGCGGCCTGAGCCACCACGATGCGCGAGTCCGCGTCGCCTTTGGCGCGGGCGATCTGGGATTCCTTGTCGCCTTCGGCGCGGGCAACCGCGGATTCCTTTTCGGCGATGGCCTCTGTGACCTGCGTGTATTTGTCGATATCAATGTCGATACGTTTTTTGTCCGCATCTTCACCGGCCTTGATGACCACGACCTGGCGGGCGCGGTCGGCCTCTTTGGTTTTTTCTACAGTGATTTTGTCCTGGCGCGCGGCTTCTTCTTCGGCCAGGGCGCGTTCTTTCAACGCATTGGCCGCGGCTTCCTCGGCCTCTTTTTCGGCGATGGTGATCTGCTTGGCGATTTCCGCGGCCTCCACGGCTTTGGCCTTTTCAATGTTCGCGGTTTCCACGGCCTTCAACTTCTCGATGTTCGCGGTTTCCACGACCTTTTCTTTGCGGATTTCAGCCTCGCGAACAGCCTGCAGCCGTTCCTCGTCGCGCGTGCGGATTTTTTCGTCCGCCATGATCACCGAGGTTTCTTCCACCTGGCGCTGGTCTTCCTGTTTGCGCCGCGCCTCGGCTTTCTGCTCGGCCTCGTACTCGGTCACACTGCGCAACTGGTCGGCCTCTGCGAATTTCTGGTCCTGCTCCAGGGTGAGGTGCCGCTTGCGCGTGTCCACGTCGCGATTGTGGATTTCCACTTCCTTTTCGCGCCGGATATCGTTTTCTTCCTTGCGGTTTTTCTCGACCACCTCGGCAATGGCTCGCATGCCCTGGGCGTCGAACACGTCGTCCTGGTTCAACTCCTCGCGCGGCGTGGCGTAAAGGTTGACAATTGTCACTGTGTCCAGGGTAAATCCGTTATTTTTGAGTTCATCCACCAGGGCGAGCTGCACGGCCTCGGCGAATTCCTGCCGGTTCACGTGCAGGTTGATGAATGTCTTGTTCGCGGCCACCGAGCGCAGGGCGCCGGTGAGTTTGGCGTCGATGAGTTCGCGCACCGACTCCTCGCTGACCGCTTCCTCGCCCAGGCTGCGCGCGGCAGCGGCCACGGATTCCACATCCGGCTGCACGCGGATATAGAAGTCCGCGATTACGTTGGACTTGATGAAGTCCTGGGTCACGAGCGCGTCCTGGCCGTAGCGCTCCACATGCAGGGTCACAGTGCGCAGGCTGGCGATGGTGAGCTTGTGAAATACCGGGAACACGATCATGCCCCCGGACAGGCAGACCTTGAGCCCGCCCATGCCCGTGCGCACAAACGCCTGGTCTGCGGACGGCTTGCGGTACAGCTTTACGATAATGAGGGAGATAGGGAGATGACGAAAATGAAAAACACGACTCCAAAGATAATCATTGCCGACAAACCCCAAACCATGTCACCGAACATTGTCCGCTCTCCTTTTCCTATGATGGTTTTTTCTATTCAGTTTTTCCGTCATCGAAGGGCCCCACGAAGTAATAGTTCTGCCCGGGAACCATGTCGATAACCATGATGCTGTCGCCGTATTTGAGTTTCCTGCGGCACGTGGGGTGGCGTTTGCAGAAAATGTCGAGGGAGAACCCGAATGAATCCGTGATGCGGGCGCGTCCGTGATCATCGGTCACAGTCTCGCTGAGCACGCTGCCGCGCGCCCCAACAAGATCCCTTGGGCGGGACGCCGTGGGCTCATGCGTGTGTATAAATTTGATCCATAATTGGACGACGCCCTTGGTCAGAACCATGGCCGCGGTGAACGCCGCCGGAATAGAAACGAACCAGGTGATGCGGTAAAACACGCCCGGCCCCATGGCTATATACAGCAGCGTGTTGCACGTGATGCCCGCCAGGCCCCAGGTGATGAAAAACGTAGACCAGATCAGGCTGAGCGGCACCTTGCCCACGCCCATGAAAATAAAGAACTTTGCAAACAGGCCCATAGAATGAGCATCCGCATCGGCATGGGAATCGGCATCGAAATCGTGGTCCCCCGGCCCATCCGCGAAAAACTCGGTTTCGTCTCCGTGCGCCAGCACAGGGGCGTGCGCCGCCGCATCCAAATCCACGTCCGCATCCGCGTCCACATCAACCCCGCCGGCGTCCACGTCAACATCAGCGTCCGCGTCTCCGAAACCCCCGCCCAGCAGGAACGCAATCGTGAAATAGCACACGGCGATGCCCAGCGGCGCCACGTATATCACGTTGGATCATTCATTGAAAAGGAACTTGATAAAGGTCATGCCCGCATTTCCCCCCGCTACGGCATCGGCTCAAAAAAAACCCGCCCCGCAAAACACATTGCGCGCCGGGACTCAAGCCTCGGAAGCATGTTGCCTTACCGCGAATTCCATGACTCTCAGGTTAGTGTCTATTGGCAATTATTGACGTGCCGGTTAACCCGCCCATTATAACACAAACCCCACAACTGAAAAATACACATTCATCAAAAAACATGCCCAGTCCCGCAGCCGGCGCCGCAGGTGTGCGCTTCAATCTCCGAATAACTAATGTATCCGCCACGGCCTGTTCGTTTGAATCACAATAAGATTTTGAAATTGTAACACATCTGTCCCGTAACAGCAATAACCTGATGCGAGGCGCGCGGCAATGAGTCGAAAACGCCCGCAAGATAATACCTGTATCCGCAACATCGCACACGGCGCAAACAACAAATCATCAGGGAATGGCTTTATGCGGATAAGGGGTTTGTGGAAACTTGTTCTCAATGATTCAGTGCGGTAATCGCCCAGCGCGTTTTTGCCGGGTCGTTGCCAGCCAAAAAGCTTTGGGAGCATTTTTAAGGAACCCATTTTCAAAAGAGTTCCTTAAGTCGTCGAAGACGCTTTAATCTTCTACTCTTTGCTTTTTTTCTTCAAATCCGCCAGGAGCATGGCGACCACGATAAGAATGCCGCCGGCAATGGAGCGCGCGGGCATGGTTTCGCGCAGGAGCAGGTATGCGGCAATGCCCGCGAACACCGGCTCCAGGGAGTAGATCATCGTGGCCTTGATCTCGGACACGTATTTCTGGTATTTCGCCTGGATGCTGTACATGTAGGCCGTGGCGAACACGGCCAGGTACGCCAGGGCGCGCCACACCACGGGGTCGCGCGACACGGTGATGCGCCCGTTCACGAGCAGGCCCGAAGCACCCGCCGCCAGGGCCGCCACAACCAGTTGCGTAAGAGCGAACAGCAGGGGGTCCACCCCGCGCGCCAGGCGGCTGATGAGCACGATCTGCACGGCGAACAGCACCGCGCACGCCAGGCACCACAGATCCCCGCGCACTATGTGAAAAGGCAGCTTGAGCGCGAGCAGGGCCAGACCCACTAATCCCAGGCCCACGGCCGCGATCTGCGCCGGGGGCGGCAGGCGCCGGTCCAGCACCGTGGTGATCACGGGCACCAGCACCACGCACAGCCCGGTGATGAACGCGGCATTGCCCGCGGTGGTGTACTGGATGCCGATGGTCTGCGCGATGAACGCGACGCCCAGCACCGCGCCGATGATCACGCCCCGGCCCAGGATCGCCAGGCTGTATCCGCGCAGGCGCCGCGCGAACACAACAGCCAGCAGGGCCGAAGCCAGGGTAAACCGCACGAACAGGAACGAATACGCGTCCACCAGGGATACGCCCTGTTTCACGTACACGAATGATATGCCCCAGAATAGTACGCCCGCCAGCAGCAGACCCGTGGGCAGCGTTGTGCTTCGCTCCTTGCTCATAGGCCACATTATAATGCACCCGCAAACCCGCGCGAGAATTATGAAAAGCAAAAGGATAAATATTTTACAAGCGCGGAAATCCTTTTCGTTGCGCAAAGCAGAAGTCCGCCCCCCCAAGCCGCCCGTGAGGCCGGTGGTCTTTATTCGTAGCTTTGCGCCTGCTTTGGCGCCTATTTACTTTTTTTACCTGGCAGGCTTTCCCCGGCCCGCGGCGCGCCCTCTGTTGATTTTGCGGGTTCCGTATATACTATAGGCGTAAGATCCCGGCGAGGGCCGGGAATGCGGAGGCCAATGGTCACATACGTCTATATCTGCGAACACTGCGGCGGGGGCAAGGGGCAGTTCACATTTGATGTGACATACGCCAGCCTGGGCGAAGCCGAGGCCGCACCCGCGCCCGAGTGTCCGCAGTGCGGCGCCGCGGACAAGGTGACGCGCTACTACGGCCACGCCATCTACGGGCCGCGCAAAACCGCACTCAGCGACCACCAGGACCGCGTCCAGTACATTCCCCTCAAGCAGGGGCAGGAAAAGGGCGTGCTGTCCGTGGGTATGCGCCTCAACCCGGAAATCATGTCCCAGATCGGCAAACGCATCCGCAGGATGGCCGAGGACGCGGGCGTGGATCTCACCGAGCGCACCGTGGACATGATCCCGGACAAGGCCGACGGCGCAGACACCCCCGACCCCGTGGCCAAACCCGTGCACACGGGCCCCGCCACCGGCGACCCCATATCCGATGTGCTCGGCCTGCGCCCCGGGTCCGTGGACCGCTCCCTGTTCGACATCCGCCAGAAAAAGCTCATCGAGGACCTGCGCAGCGGCATACCCTTCAGCGGCTTCTTCATGCCCCTCACCGGCATCAGCAGCAGCAACTGATTCTCCCTTTTTTCGCACCTCATTCCATGGCAGGGCCACATGCACGTTCTTCATGCCGTTGTGAAAACGCGGCAACGGCCCATAGCGTTTTCGAGTATCCGCAGTCGTTACGCAATCCTTTACTGCGGGCCTGCAGCCACAGAGTGAGCACAGGCTTCCAAGAAAATTTTTAAAAAAGGAACCACAAAAGCCACAAGTTCGTTATATTTGTCACAAGGAATATAAATTGCCCTCTATACTCCATAACCCCTCATAATCCACTAATTGCCGCCATCCAGCGGCCTTTTTTTTGTGGGCAACAGGCGCGGCATTCCGCGCACATAATGTTCGCGGCCGCATAATTCCTATACTAAAATTGACCACAAAAAAGAACATGGCGTCCTGTATTCTCTTCAACTTTCTTGTACAAAAAGACATAAAAACCACAATATTAAATCCGCAAATTGATCGAAAAAGTATTTAACAAGCGCATTTTTTTGCTCTTAATTTAAATTGTTTTTTATGTTACTCAGAATGGTATGCATCTTGAATATATGGTATTTGAATTTTCCCGGAAAAATGTGTCCGGATTATAGCAGACGGAGAACACAATGGCGTTCAATCAACCCCCCAAGGTTCTAGTTGCAGATGACGATTCATTATATCGCATGATCTTTGAAGAGGTTCTGGAAGAAATGGGCTGCGCTTACAAAATCGTGGATGGCGGCAGCCAGGCTATCATGGAACTCATCGCCGCGCCTCATGCCTATTCCTGCGTGGTTCTGGATATTTATATGGAGCGCCTCGACGGCGTTGAAACCGGGCACATCGTGCGCCGGCTTAATCAGGACATTCCTATCATTATGATTACCGGGGATCAGAAAAAGGAAACCGAAGACAAGGCGCGTTGCGTGGGTTTGTCCGATTTCCTGCTCAAGCCCCTGTCACACGAGCAAATCGTCACCGCGGTGGACCGCGCCCTGCAGATTGCGGCGCCCCGCAAAGGAGTTCTGGCGAAACACGCCTGACACACACACACAGACGGGTCCGGTGGAGCCTCTTTAAGAAGCTCTGCCTAAAGGAGGCGGCATTGCAGACGCACTGCCGCCTTTCTTTTTTGGCGGAAATAATGAATTTTCAGCGGCCATTCTGCTGATTCATCGTATATATGATTGTTGGAATCGTGAATGGCGGCTAAATCAGAAAAAGGAAATACCCAGTCCGTCGAACAGAATTTTGAGGCCCAGGAGGATGAGGACAGCGCCTGCGGCGGGTTCGAGCCATTTGCCGGCGCGCGTGGCGATGGCGCCCGCGAGCTTCATGGAAACCAGGGTGGCCGCGAGCGATGTGACGCCGATGCAGATGATGCTGAAGGCCAGGGGCGCATGCACGGTTGCCAGCACCAGGCCCGCGCCGAATGCGTCGATGCTCACCGCCGTACTCAGGCCCATGAGCGACATGCCCTTTGTGGCGTCCCGCGTGTCTTTTTCCTCTTTGTCTCCGCGCAGGGATTCCACAATCATCTTGCCGCCGATAAACAGCAGCAGCCCGAACGCCACCCAGTGGTCCCACGATTCGATGTAGCGCACAAATACGCTGCCCGCGATTACGCCCATGCCCGCGAACAGGGACTGGAACAGGCCGAAGTGCCACGTGAGCCTGAACACCTGCCGGGGCGCGGTGTGCGACAGACCCACGGCCGCGCCCACGGAAAACGCATCAGCGGCCAGGGCCAGGGACAACAGGAATATTTTTATCAGCGACATGTGGAGCAGCCCTTTCCGGGTGCGAATTATGTTCATCACTATAAACGCCCGCGCGCATCGCGTCCACAGCCGCAATGTGGTAAAATACCATGTCAGACATTGAAGCCGAGCACAGGGAGCGCCGACTTATGAACCATACATTCATCGTACAGCCTGGAGAGTGGATTGCCGCGGGCATGATGCAGGACGAAACCGGCAAGGAAATTCCCATGGCGGGCGCGGCGGGAATCACCCACGGCGCGGACGCGTGGCATAACGTATTCTCCATGGCGCCCAAACAAGGGGACGGCCCCCAGATCATCAACGCCTACACCATTGAGCCCTGCGCCAAACCCGGCGCGCCCACGCGTTGGACATCCGAAAATCCAAACCTTGGCAAACTGCGCGGACGCTTCGTATTTGTGGATGACACCATCGTCTCGGTCTTCGACTCCGAGGACGGCGCGCATTCGGGCACCGAACTCATGAAGCAGGTGGCCGGCGATAAATACGTGAATGTGGGCGTGCTGCTCAAACAGGGAAAGAAGATTGCATCCTGGGCGTTTGAGCTGCAAAAGAAAACCTGATCACTCGGGCGCGCGCCACGCACCCGCATCCAGCAGAAATATTCCGCGGCCCGGCCCCTCGATAAATATCTCCACTTCATTTATATCCAAAAACGTGTCCCAGTTCTGAATGCCCTGGCGCGTGATATAGCGGCCCAAGCCTTTGATAACCACTTCTGCGCCGGCTTCACTGGCAAAGAACCGGAATGATGCCATGCTCCGCCGTGGGGAATCGGGCGGCGCCACAGTGAGCCGCAATGTTTGAGAAGCGCCTGCCTCCGAACTTGAGGGAATGGGAATGCCGTTGCTGTCCGGAGACGCAGCCCCGGTCGCACCCTTGCACCGGTCCGACGCGGCGGTTTTCGTTTTCTCGCCGTCCCCGGGGTCGCAGACAAAAATTTTGAATGGCTCATACACGGGCACAGCGCCCGGGGCCTGCGAATAATCAATCGCGTATCGCGGATTCGCAACAGGCGTCTTTTGTTCCGCCGCAGAAACAAGCGCCCAGGCGTCATCGTCATAATCCGCATCCTGCCAGTGCGCGTATTTCATGAAAATGCCCGCGTGATCCGCATAGTCATCCACGGGCCGCGTCTGGAGCGGCGGGGCCTGGCGCGCATCATATACGAAAACAGATTGAAACATGCCCTCGTCCGCATACTGGGTTACTGTTTTCCATGTTCCATGGGAAGCAATAGGCGTGGTTTGCCCGGACTGTGTTTGAACCACGAGGTCCACATCCATGGGATTAAAGGCAGGCGCACAGTCGCCGCCCATGCTGCTGTTTGTATCAATATTGTGTGTTGTGAAAACCGAGACAACATTGAGGCCCTGAATGATCAGGGCCGACACATCCCAGGCCGTTGTTTCGGGAGCGCCGGGATTGTTCCGAACGCTTTGCGCGGCGCGCACACCATTCACGGACAGGAAATAGGGCGTGCGCCCATGAGCAACATACAGGGTTGCGCGCACGGGTTGCGCATTCAGATCAAAAGCATTTCTGTAATAGGCGTATGACGGCTGGCATCCATGCGCAGAGGTGCTGGCAGCCCCGGGCGCCACAGCCGGGTTCTGCTGCGCGGTCGCGCAATGGGGGAGCGCGAGCAGGACAAGCACAAGGAGCTGGGCCAGCGGATTTTTCATGGGGTTCCATCACCGGATATATCACCGGGCGCGCCGCAATGGAACACGGAGATTTCCGGGCGGCACAGGAAGCGGATGGGCAGGCCCACCATGCCGATGCCGCGGTTCACATACATGCGCGCGCGGTCCTCGGTATACCAGCCCTTGATGTACTTCCAGCCCTGGAGCAGGGGCAGGCGGTTGCGGGGGATGATTTTGACATCCACCTGGCCGCCGTGGGTGTGGCCGGAGAGCAGCAGGCAGTTGCGGTGCGCCACGCGGGCCACACTGCGCGGGCTGTGCGCCAGCACAATGGTTGCCGCATTCTCGATCACGCCCGCGAATGCGGCGCGCTCGTCCGGGCGCCCGGTCCACTCATCGTCCAGCCCGGCGACAAAAACATTGTGCCCGATGTCTACGTTCCGGTTTGTGAGCATGGTGATGCCCGCATCGGACAGAGCGTCGGCCACAGCGGCTGCGCCCTCCCAGTGGTCGTGGTTGCCCAGCACCGCGAAAGCGCCCAGGGGCGCGGTGAGCTTTGAAAGCTCGTGCGCGCAGGGTCCGATGTGCCCCAGGCCGCGGTGCACGAAGTCGCCGGTGAGTGCCACGAGGTCGGGCTTGAGCCGGTTGCACAGGGCCACGGCGTCGGCGATGTTGTCGCGGCCCATGTAAGGGCCGCTGTGGATATCGCTGAGTTGCACCACGTTGAGGGGCCTGCGCGCAGCGGGCCAGTTGCCGAAAGGCACATTATGGCGGGTCACATCGATCCAGCGCGGCTCCACGAGCAGGGAATCGGCCGCGGGCAGCACAACCGCGGCAGCGGCCGCGCCCAGTCCCAGCCGTTTGAGAAACGTGCGCCGATCCATGGTTTGCTTGCGCCTTTCCAGAAGTTCCCGCGCCCGCCGCTTACCGGCCGATTTTGATGTGGATTTTTTCCGGGTCCCTGGCGCCTTTTAGGGCGCTGACCATGCCCTTGATGGTGCGGCCGATGAAGGCTTTGACGAATGGTTTGACGGGGATAAACTGGCCGTCCACCCATACGCGCACTTCGCTGCGGGATACGTCTTTGAGGAATGTTTCCTGTATGAGGTCGGCCACAGGCTTAATGTCGGCGCGCGTGAACACGGGCTTGTCGGTTTGCACGGGGCCGTCGCACACAAAGCCGAGGATGTGCTCGGGAAGCGGGTCGGGCATGGTGTCCGCAGTCTCTCCGAGCACCACGAACTGGGGCTGCTTCTCGCGTTTAAAACCTTCGGTGATCACGATGTCGCACAGGGTGTAGTACTGGTCGATGATCTGGTCCAGGGACATGGCTTCGTCCAAAGGCTGGAACAGGGCGAACAGGCCGGGGGAGTCAATGGCCACGGGCGAGCCCCCGGCCGCGCGGTGGCGGTGCGTGTCTTTGCCCTGTCCGTCGAATTCCGCATGGTGCACGGTGTGCTTCAACACGCCCACGCGAAAACCGCGCGCGTTAAGTTCGGCGATGAGTTGTTCAAGCAGCGTGGTTTTGCCGCTCCCACTCTTTCCGGTAAACGACACCACGGGAATGGCATAGGTTTCTTCACTCATGAAAAAGGCTCCTTTTGGGAATGGCCGGACAGCATAAAAGCGTCTTCGACGACTTAAGGAACCCTTTTGAAAAAGGGTTCCTTAAGAATCCTCCCCAAACTTTCTGGCGGGCAATCCCCCGGCAAAAAAAGTGCCGGGGGATTGCCTCAATTGATAATTATCAAAAAGCGCATCATTTGCTGCGGGTTCGCATATTCTGCTTGGCGCAAAACCTTATTGAGCTTTCTTGTGCATGGCGGCTCGCAGGTCCTCGTACTTTTTAATCTTGTCCCGAATGCGTTTTGTTTCCGCCTCGCAATTTCCTGGCAGGTTCACGGTTTCGGCGCAATCCTGTGTGGTGAATTCGAGTTCGTCCTTGAGCGCGCCCACCATGTAGGAATAGGCTTCGGCGGCTTCCTGGTAGCGCCCGAGTTTTTCAAGCACGGGTGCGGTGGCCAGGGCGATGTCCCTGAGGTCGGCTTGGGCGTTTTCAAAGAGTGAGAGCGATTTTTCGTACTGGCCGGCTTTTTCATACACTTGGCCCAGGAGGAAATCCATGGACAGGATGAGGCCGTCCGCGTCCGCGGTTTCACGGTTGCGGTCCAGGGCGCTTTGCAGCAATGATGCGGCGTCGGCCCAGCGCTGTTCGTGAACGGCCAGGGACGCGAGCATGTAATCGGCCTGCCATGAGGGGGCCGCAGCCTCGAGTTCGTCCATGATGAATTTGCGGTCCGCGTCGGACACGGGGTCCGCGAAAGCGGGCAAATCTTCTATTTTGAGGGCGCTATAGAATCTGCTCTCGGACAGGGGCTCGTCGCCGGTGAGCGTTGTGTAGTATCCCACGGCCATGGCCTGGTGCGGGTCGCCCAGGGGTTTGAGCTGTTCGATCAGTGCGCTGTATGTGGCTTTGGCCTGATCGGTTTTGCCTGCGCGGCGCTGTGAGGCCATGAGCGCGAACACGGCGCTGCGCGTGAGCTTGGACTCAGCCCACAGGGACCTGGGCAGGGCCTGGAGGTATGGCAGGGCCGCGTCGCGGAATCCGAGGTTGTTGAGCAGCAGACCGGCCAGGGCATTGTCCACGGGCTCGGTAATGATGAACTCGAAGGTGTCGGTGTCCAGGTGCAGGATCGCGGGCAGGGTGATGGGCTTGGTTCCCATGGGGTCGTCCATGCTTCCTTCCGCGTACATGTTGACTGCGGTGAGCACCACCATATTGCCGTCCGGTGACAGGGCCACATCCGGGCGCACGGCGTTCATGTATGCGGACAGCATGGGCGGCGCGGATTTGTACTCGCGCAGAACCTTTCCCTCATAAGACACCAGGCGCGTGGCGATGGCCTGGCTCATGCTTGCCTGCATGAGCGCGTCCGGGCCCTTATCCTGCACATCGAGCAGGTCCATGGCGCTTTCATTGGCCGCGGTGAGCAGCAGGGCCTTTTTCTGGGGCACGGGCAGGAAGAACGTGATATCCGGGGATTTGTAAACGAGTCGCGTTTTCTTTGTTTTGAGATCCAGGGCGTGCAGCTCCGTGGCCGGGGTTTTGGCGTCAAGCATGAGGAAGAACATCTGGCCCGCGGCTTCATCGAACGTGGCCGCGCCCTCGGCCCCGGACAGGACCCAGAGCCCGGTGCCCGGCTCGTCGCATTCGGCTGGCCCGGTGCAGGGTATTTGGGCCACCACCCGGCTGAGCACCACTTCCTGAGAGGGCATTTTGCGCACCTCCAGGGTGATGCGCTTGGCGTCGCCGGTTTCGTCATAAAACATCGACACAAGATAGCCCGCGTCAGGGGACAGAATGTGCGAGTACCCGCCTGGGGGCAGGGTGAACGCGTCGGATTCCTTGCCGGTGAGCAGGTCCAGGGTCTTGACCAGGGGCTTGTCTTTAGAAAATTCCTCGGGGTCGATGAAATACACCTTGCCCGAGTCCCAGCCCGTGGGTTTGAAGCTGAAGGTATTTTTAATATTCTGGTACGCTGCGGATGGTTTCATGTCCTGGCTTTCGGAGTCCAAGCTCATGAAATCATTGGTGATGCAGAAATACGAGCGTTCGGACACGGTGCGGGACGCGCCGCCTGCCGGGTCCACACTCACCAGGCGCACGGTCCATTTCCTGGTAAAATTATCGTCTTTGCATGTGGGGTCGTCGTGCACCACGGCGTACACCATGCCGGTTGCATCGCTCCAGTGCACGGTATTGATGATCCAGTCCTCGGGCGCTGTGTAGAGCGCGGGCGTGGACTTGCCGGTTTCCAGGTCGCGGATGCGCACTTCGCGCTCATTGTACTTATACGCGAGTTTTTTGCTGTCCGCCGAGAAGTCTGCGCCGTGGCGGCCCAGGGGGAAATATCCATAAGCGGTGAGCGCGGCCAGGAAGAAATAAACCAGGCAGCCCGGGGATGAGGATGCAATAGCCATGGGGAAAATCTCCTTGAATGATAGTCACAACAAACAATGTCCATGCGAAACCAAGTAACGCATATCCATAGTTTATCAGACAGGTTCGCTGCGTTCGAGTTCGGATAAATAATTGAAAAGGATTTCTTTGGTGTCTTCAAGGGTGGGCGCTCGGTTGATGCGTGCGCGGATATCGGCGGCATTGGGCAGGCCTTTGATGTAGCGGCCCAGGAACCCGCGCATGGTGGGCACGCCGCGCTCGGGGCCGATGTGCCGCACATGGCAATCGAGCTGCGCCACAGCCGCGAGGATGCGCTGGCGCGGCGTGGGGGGCGGGGGCGCGGCCCTGGTGTCAAGCAGGGTGCGCGCGCGGCCAATGAGCCAGGGCTCGCCCTGGGCGCCGCGCCCGCACATGACCGCGTCGCACCCGGTCTGGTCTATCATGGCCCGGGCGTCTTCGGGCGTCCAGATGTCGCCGGAGCCCACAACGGGCACGGCCACGGTCTCCTTGAGGAGTGCGATTTGGGACCAGTCGGAATGGCCGGTAAAACGCTGGCGGCGCGTGCGCGGGTGCAGGCACAGGGCCGCGGCCCCGTTGTCCACGGCCATGCGCGCGATGTCCAGGAAATTGATGGAGTCATCGTCCATGCCCAGGCGCATTTTCACGGTCACGGGCAGGGATGTTGCATTAACCACGGCGCGCACCACGGCCCGAGCGCGGTCCGGGTGCGCCATGAGGGCCACGCCGCCGTTGCCTTTGAGCACCTTGGGGGCCGGGCAACCCATGTTGATGTCAATGGCGCGGAACATGCCTGTTTCCTGGAGCACGGCGGCCGCATCGGCCATGACCTCGGGTTCTCCGCCGAAAACCTGGCCGATGAGGGCGAAGTCCCCGCGGCTGGGCGGCATGTTGTCCAGCAACTGCATGGTTTTTTTCTGCCCGCGCGCCAGTCCGTGCGAGGTGAGCAGGCCCGTGGTGATGCAGCCGCAGCCCAGGTCCATGAGTGTGTGGCAGAAGCTCGCCACATTCACCCCGGCCATGGGCGCCATGATTACTTTGCTGCGGTACAGGTCCATCACATCGGTCATGAAGAATAGTCTAATGAGTCTGCGCCCCAAGGCAAAAGATTCAGAGGCAGGGGGAGGCGGGGCGGTTCATTTATGCAATTTCCGGGGTTTGCTTTTGTTCCTGTGACGGGCTTTGCTGCGTGTCGAGGGAGGCGAGGAATCGGCGGGCCAGGGGTGAGTTGATGCGGGCCAGTGCGGCCCGGGTGATTTGCTGTGTTTGCGGGCCGGATTTCTGGTGCAGGCGGATGAGGGGCATGCTTGCGGCGCGGGTGCGCAGAGCGCCGAGTGCTTGGGCGGCGGTGCGGGCCACATCCGGGTCGGTGTCTGCCAGGGCGCGGATGATGGGCCAGGCCGCGGGCTTGCCGCCCTGCACGGCCAGGGCGCGCACCGCGTGCAGGCGCACGTAGGGGTTTTCCGAGTGTTCGAGCCGGAAGCCGAGTTCTTCGGGGCTGAGGCGCGCGGCCATTTCACCCACTTGCGCGTCGCGCTCCTGCAGCTTGCGGTTGCGGTGCCGGTCAAGTGCGGCTTGAATGTCGGCGGCTGTTGCTCTTGCGTTCCCGGGTGCGGATTCGTTCGACGGGCTGTTTTCCTCTTGTATCCGGCCGGTATGATTTTTCTGTTTCCTGCTGTTGGTTTCCTGCTGCTGGCGGGTTTGTTCCGCGGCCTGCTGCCTTTTGTCTGCGGCCTGTTTTTTCAGGTGGTCGCGGATGATGCCGTAGGCGCAGGTGATGTTTTTGAATTCGGCGGCAGCCGCTGCGGCCCCTGGGTTGGCGTCGGGGTGGTACAGCAGGGCTTTTTCGTGGAATACGGTTTTGACCTGCTTCATGCTGGCGCCCGGGCTCACGCCCAGGATGCGGTAACTCTCTGCCAGCTTGTCAATTTTCTTCATGTGCGGCGCGGTCGGAAAGGAATGGGAAAGGGAAAAAGAGAGTGAAAAGATAAAAAGATGTTAGTTCGTGGGAAACCCTTTTTGGCAAAAAGGGTTTCCCACACCTTTCCCAAAAACTTTTGGGGCAAATCCTCGCGTTGCTCGGAATTGCCTTGTGCTGGTCGGCTCCCTGTTATTTTGTTTTCACACGCCCGCGGTTTCAGCGGTGAGGTAGTCGTTCATGATTTCGATGGCGTGCCGGATTTGCGCGGTGTCGCCATTGTGAAGGGTGTCGTCGATGAAGTTCACAAGTTCCACGAATTCGGGGTCGTTGACGTCCTGGGCGCGGCCCGCGGCGATGGCTTGCTGCACGCGGTCGCGCAGGCGGCGCGCGTGGCGCAGCAGGGTGTTGCGGCCAATGAACAGTTCGTCTTCGCGGCGGTAACTCGCGGCCTGCTCAAGCATGGTTTCCACGTCTTTGTCGGGCACCTTTTTGGTGCATGTGACCTGGACTTCGCGGCTTGCGCCGGTTTCGCTGTCGCGCGCGCTTACGTGCACGATGCCGTCGGCGTCGATGTCGAACAGCACCTCGATGCGGGGCGCGCCGCGCGGGCCGGGCTTGATACCCTGGAGCTGGAATTTGCCCAGGGAAAAATTGCTGTTTGCCTGGGCGCGCTCGCCCTGGAGCACGTGCACTTCCACGCTGGACTGGTTGTCGGCCACGGTTGTGAAGGTGCGGCTCATGCGCGTGGGGATGCAGGAGTTGCGCTCGATGATGGGCACGAATACGTTGTTCTCTGTTTCGATGCCGAGCGAGAGCGGGGCCACGTCCACGAGCACGAGCCCGGGCACGCCCCCGGACATGATGCCAGCCTGGATGGCTGCACCCGCGGCCACGGATTCATCCGGGTTCACGGTTTTGAGGATTTTATCGGCGCCGAAGATGTGGGCCAGGGTCTGCTGCACGAGCGGGATGCGCGTGGATCCGCCCACGAGTACCACCGCGTCGATGTCGCCGGGCTCGACCGCGGCGTCGTCCAGGCACGCATTCACGATGTCCGCGATTTCCTCGATGTAGTCGTAGATGAGGTCTTCGAACTGCTCGCGGGTGATGTCCAGTTCCAGGTGGCGGGGCCCGTCCTTGTCCGCGGAAATAAACGGCACATTGATGTTGGTGACGGCTGCGGCGGACAGCTCCTTTTTCACGGCTTCGGACACTGCGCGCACTTTTTGCAGGGCCATGCGGTCGCGGCGCAGGTCAATGCCGTGGCGGTCCTGGAAATCGTCCATGATGTAGTCGGCCAGGCGCGCGTCGAAGTCGTCGCCGCCCAGTTTGTTGTTGCCGCGCGTGGCCGAGACCTCGTAGACCTTGCCGGACACGTCGAGCAGGGACACGTCGAAGGTGCCGCCGCCCAGGTCGAAGATGAGGATCTGGCCCTGCTTGTTGCGGGGCAGGCCATAGGCCAGGGCCGCGGCCGTGGGTTCGTTGATGATGCGCAGCACATTGAGCCCCGCGGATTCGCCCGCGGTTTTCACGCACTTGCGCTGCATGTCGTTGAAGTACGCGGGCACGGTGATAACCGCGTCCGTGACCGGCTCGTCCAGGAAGGCCTGGGCGTCGTGCTTAAGCTGGCGGATGATGAGCGCGGCGATGTCTTCGGGCGTGTATTCCTTATCGTCGACTTGCAGGATGTAATCGGCGCCGAATTTGCGCTTGATGGATGTGGATGTGCGCTCGTGGTTGATGATGCACTGGTTGCGCGCGGGTGCGCCGATCAGGATTTCACCGTCGCGCGTGAAGGACACGGCCGAGGGCGTGATGCGGTCGCCGCGCGCGTTGGGGATAACGCACGGCTCGCCCCCCTCGAACACGGCAATGACCGAGTTAGTGGTTCCGAAATCAATGCCCACGGCTCTGCCCATGGCAATATCACGAACCTTTCCGCGTTAAAAAAACGCGCCATACAAATGCAAACAACGCGGGCCGCCGCACTCATGGCGCCGCACGATGCTTTGAAATTCACTTTCTTACTGTCCAAAACTGTCCGGGGTATAGGTAACTATACTTAGTAGTCGTATTGATCTTACTTTATCAAAAATAAACGCAGTGTCAAGGCGGGGGCATAAAAACTTGGTGCCTGGTGTTGGTGCTTGCCATATTGGATTATCGCGAAAGTTGATTATGCAACCGAGCCGGTTCGAGTCAAGAAATTTGGGAAGGATTCTTAAAGATAACCCTTTTTAAAGGGTTTCCTTAAGCCGCCGGAGACTCGGCAAAGCCGAAACATGCCCCGTGTTTTATGGCCCCGTTTTTAAAACAATTGCAGAAACGGGGGCCAGTGCAGGAAGTGCTGGCCCGCGGTGTACAGGAACCAGGAGGCGAAAAACACCAGGAGCATGCCGCAGAAGCGGATGATGTTCTGGTATACGGGGTCGGTCATGATGCGGCGGCCGCTGCTCACGGCAAAGGAAATGATGCTGTACCAGAGGTAATCCGCGGCAATGTGGCCGATGAAGAACGCGGCCACGCCGGTCCACCCGAATTTCTGGGCGGAGATGAGGTAGCCCAGGCCGATGGTGGCCCACCAGATAATCCAGTAGGGGTTGGACAGGCTGGCGAGCACGCCGGTGAGCACGGGATTTGCCGCGCCGCCCGCGCTTTCGGTTTCCAGGGACAGGCTCAGGCCCGCGGCAGAGCGCACCATGCCCTGTCCCATCCACAGCATGATGGCGCCCCCGGCCAGGGCGATAACGCCCAGCACGGCCGGCATTTCCAGCACAGGGGCCAGGCCCAATAAGATGGCGGCCACGAGCGCCAGCTCCAGGAGCGCGTGCCCGGTGATGAGCAGGGGGCCGGTGATGAATCCGCGCTGCGCCGAGTCCGCAACCGCAACCGTCAGAAGCGGACCGGGCATGAGCGCGCCGCTCAGGGCCACGGTGAGGCTTATGAGAAATATGCCCGCCAGTTCCAGAATCAATGCGTTCTCCATTGTTGCGAAAAATTAAAGCGTGATCGATGATTCAAAAAACTCAAATTAAGCGAATTTACTTTATCAAGCCAATGAAAACCTTTTGAATCAAACCGTTTTTCCTTTGGAGTGCGACATTTTAATGTCGCTTTGCGCGCCGGGAATTAATTCCCGGCACACGTCGGCGTAGCGCGGAAAATCTCGCTTTGCGAAAGCGGCGATAAATCTCCGCACTCCAAAATTAAAGCCCGGATGCCCGCTAAGTTTGACTCAAGAAACCCTTCTTGAAATAGGATTTCTTGAGAATTATCCCAAAACTCGTTGAGGGCAATCCCACGGCCAAATGCGTGCCGGTCACTTGCCTCATTAAACAAACAGCATTGCCTTATTTTAGTAATATAACCTGAAAATTAAAGAGCCGCGCCGCGCCCGGTTCTTGACGCGGCGGTGCGCGCAAAATTATAATCAACTGGCAAATTTTAAAAATTCTTGATCTTTATTAAACCGTGGAACAAACAGGGAGGCCTGCAAGTTAAGTGAAAAGGTACGCTCAATGCGTGCCCGGATTCCTGTTTGCGGAGCATGAGCCATGGCGTCGCTTGATGACAAACTCGACGTAAAGACAATCGCGTTTGCCGCGGCCGGCATTGTCATGGTTATTGTTGTTATCGTGATCGCTCTGCTGGCCCTGTACAAATCCGCGGAAACCGGCGAGTTCAAAAAGAAAGTGGTGGACCGCCCGCCGCGCGAGTTCACGGAATTGAAACTCAAACAGCAGGGCGAGCTGAACGCCTACAAGTGGGTGGACCGCGCCGCGGGCGTGGCGGCCATCCCCATTGACCGCGCCATGGACATTGTTGTGCGCGAGAACCAGGGCGCGTTCGGCGGCCCCGGTGTTGCGCCGCAAACGCCCGAAAAACCTGAGGCCCAAACACGGGAATCCGATGGGACGGATAAGGCGTCCCGGGCCGGGGTTGCCGCGCCGCAGATTTCTGATTCCCAATCCGCGCCAATGCCAGAAGGCGGTGCATCGAATGAATAAGAAATCACATATCGCAGGCGCCTTATTCATGCTGCTGTGCCTCCTGGCCTTGTCGCCCGCGCCCGCGCGCGCCGCGGCCCGGGATCGCAAAGAGGCCGCGCCCAGGGAACTGCAGGGCGTGGGCATTACAGAAAAGCTGAACGCGCGCGTGCCCCTGGACATGCCGTTTACAGATCAGGACGGAAACGAAGTCACACTTGAAAAATACATGGGCGGGCGCAAGCCCGTGATCCTGTTGCTGGGTTACCTGGAATGCCCCATGCTGTGCACCCTGGTGCTCAACGGCCTCACGGAATCCATTCAGCAACTTAACTGGATGCCGGGCCGGGAATTTCAAATCGTGTTTGTGAGCATTGACCCGGGCGAGACCGCGCCCCTGGCGCGGCTCAAGAAGCAGGCGTACGTCAAGGAATACGGCAAGCCCGAAAGCGCGTCGGGCTGGACCTTTCTTGTGGGCAACAAAAACAGCATCGCGGTGCTGGCCGAGTCCTTGGGCTTCGGGTATGCCTATGACCGGACCAAAGACCAGTATGCGCATCCGGCCGTGCTCATGTTCCTTACCCCGGACGGACGCGTGTCGCGCTACCTGGCGGGTGTGAAATTTGATCCCAAGGATGTGAAGCTGGCCCTGTTCGAGGCCGCGGACGGCAAGATCGGATCGCCCGTGGAGCAGGTCTATCTTTCATGCTTCCATTACGACGCGGGCCAGGGCGCGTATGCGCCGGCCGCGTTCCGCATCATGCAGCTCGGCGCCGCCATGACCGTGCTGCTCCTGGGCATTGCCCTGGCGGGTTTCTGGTTCCGCGAACGATCCAAAAAGAAAAAATCCTGAAAAAGGTTTTCCGGTTTGCCGCAAACGATCTGGAACATGTTGTTTTCCGTTCAGCAGAACTATACCCCGGGCAGCGGGTCGTTCTGGATGCCCCCGCCCGGGTCCGCCGGCGCGCACGAGGTGGACTGGCTCGTGCGCGTGCTCCTGTATGTGTGTACGTTTTTCTTTCTGCTCATTACCTCGCTGCTTGTCACATTCGTGATCCGCTACCGGCGGTCGCGCGTTGCCGGGCCGCAACCCAGCGCCAGCCACAGCCTGCCCCTGGAGCTGGCCTGGAGCATCATCCCCCTGGCCATCCTCATGATGTTTTTCTATTTCGGGTTCCGCGGATTCATCAACAGCATGACGCCCCCGGACGACGCGTATTCCATCCAGGTCACGGGCCAGAAATGGGCGTGGCTGTTCACCTATCCCAACGGGTACGTGGACAAGGATCTGCACGTGCCCGTGGACACGGCCGTGAAGCTCACGCTCACCAGCGAGGACGTGATCCACAGCCTGTTCATTCCCGCGTTCCGGCTCAAGCGCGACGCCCTGCCGGGCCGGTACACCACCACCTGGTTCCAGGCCGACCGCACGGGCACGTTCGATTTGTTCTGCACCGAGTACTGCGGCGAGGGCCACTCGGCCATGCTCGCCAAAGTTATCGTTCACGATAAAGTCGAATACAAGAAATGGCTTGAAGACGCGGGCGCGTTCATCGACCGCATGCCCCCGGCCCAGGCCGGGGCCAGGCTGTTCCAGACCCAGGGCTGCGCCCAGTGCCACAGCGTGGACGGGTCCGGGGGCATCGGCCCGTCCCTCAAGAATGTTTACAGCACACAGCAGCCCATGAAGGGCGGGGGCTCGGTGCTGGCCGATGAAGATTACCTGCGCGAATCCATCATGGACCCGCAGGCAATAATCGTGGCCGGGTTCGAGCCCGTGATGCCCACGTACAAGGGCCGGCTCAAGGACAAGGAAATCACCGTGCTCATCGCCTATATCAAGTCCATTTCCAAAGCCGGGCAAAATGAACTGGAATTCGACGCCGGAGCCGGAAAAGACAGGAAAGAGGACGCAGCCAAGTGAGCGCCCCAGCAACTGACAATTACATCACGCACGAGCGCGGCCTGCGCTCGTGGCTTTTCACCCTGGACCACAAGCGTATCGCGCTCCTTTATATGATGAGCATCGGCGCCGCGTTTTTCCTGGGCGGCGTCATGGCCCTGCTCGTGCGCACCGAACTGATCGCCCCGGGCAAAACCATCATGACGGCCAACCAGTACAACAACGTGTTCACCCTGCACGGCGCCATCATGATCTTCCTGTTCATCATCCCCAGCATCCCGGCCATTTTCGGCAATTTTTTCGTGCCCATGATGCTGGGCGTCAAGGACCTGGCGTTTCCGCGTATGAACCTGGCCAGCTATTACCTGTACCTTTTCGGCGCCCTGTTCGCGGTCCTGGCCATCGGCCACGGGGGCATTGACACGGGCTGGACTTTTTACACCCCCTACAGCACCACAACCGGCACCAACGTAATCGCCATGACCCTGGGCGCGTTTATCCTGGGCATGAGTTCCATTTTCACGGGCATCAACTTTATCGTGACCATCCACAAGTTCCGCCCGCCCGGCATGCCGTGGTTCAAGATGCCCCTGTTCCTGTGGGCCCTGTACGCCACGAGCATCATCCAGGTGGTGGCCACGCCCGTGCTGGGCATCACGCTGCTGCTGCTCATCGCCGAGCGCGTGCTGGGCGTTGGTTTCTTCGACCCCGGCCTGGGCGGGGACCCGCTCCTGTTCCAGCACTTCTTCTGGTTCTACTCGCACCCGGCCGTGTACATCATGATCCTGCCGGGCATGGGCATTGTCACGGAAATCATTCCCGTGTTCAGCCGCAAGCCTATTTTCGGGTACAAGGCCATCGCATACTCCAGCGTGGGCATCGCGCTCCTGGGGTTCCTGGTGTGGGGCCACCACATGTTCGTAAGCGGGCAGTCGGTTCTGGCCAATATGATCTTCAGTTTCCTCACATATTTCGTGGCCATACCCTCGGCCATCAAGGTGTTCAACTGGCTGGCCACCATGTACAAGGGCGCCATCAGCCTGGACACGCCCATGCTGTACGCCATGGCGTTTATATTGCTGTTCGGCATTGGCGGGCTCACGGGCGTGGTCCTGGGCGCGCTGAGCGTGGACGTGCACCTGCACGACACGTATTTCGTGGTGTCCCACTTCCATTACACCATGATGGGCGGCACCGTGATTGCGCTCCTGGCCGGGCTGCACTACTGGTGGCCCAAGATGTTCGGGCGCATGTACAGCGAGTTCTGGGGCCGCCTGGTGTGCGGCGTCATTTTCATCGGGTTCAACATCACGTTTTTCACCCAGTTCGTGATGGGCAGCCAGGGCATGCCGCGCCGGTACTATGACTACATCGCGCGGTTCACCATTTATCACCAGATTTCCACCCTGGGCGCGTACATGCTGGCCGTGGGCTTCGTGATCATGTTCATCTACCTGGTGGCGTCCCTGTTCCGCGGCAAAAAAGCCCCGGCCAACCCCTGGGGCGGCGCCACCCTGGAATGGCAGTGCGCATCGCCCCCGCCGTTTGATAATTTCCCGGAACAGCCCACCGTGGGCGACCCGTATGATTTTTCGGATTTGACGTATGATGACAAGAACAAGGAATGGAAACGTGTAAATGAAAACCTCCCGCAATAATCCAATGAGGCAATTGCCCGCAGAAGGTTGTGGGAAGATTCTTAAGAAAACCTTTTTCAAAAGGGTTTCTTAAGTCGTCGAAGACATTTAAAATGGCCGAACACAAAAAACACAACGAACACCGGCAGGGCGGGCTCAACCTGCCGCACCACTTTGATACCGTGGGCCAGTTCAACGAGTCCGGCAAGCTGGGCATGTGGCTGTTCCTGGTCACCGAAGTCATGATGTTCGGGGGCCTGTTCTGCGGGTACGCCATCTTCCGCGTGCGGCACCCGGAGATATTTATTTACGCGCACAGATACCTGAACCCCACGCTTGGCGGCATCAACACGGCCGTGCTCATCTTCAGCAGCCTCACCATGGCGTGGGCCGTGCGCGCGGCCATGCTCAGCCAGAAAAAGATTCTTGTGATCATGCTTGGCCTCACGTTCCTTTGCGCGTGCGGTTTCATGAGCATCAAGGGCGTGGAGTATCACGAGAAATGGCAGCACGGCTTGCTGTGGGCCAGGCAATATAATCCAAAGCACGAGGGCGCACCCCACGGCGTAAAACCCGCGCCTGCGCCGGCCGCAAAGCCGCAGGGCGGCGGCGAGGCCGCGGCTGATATTCCCGCGCCCGCGGGAAACCCGCTGAGCACGCACACAAGCATCCCCGCGGCAGCCGCGGGGCCAACCGGTTTGTCCCCGCGCGGCGTGGCGCCCGAAACCATTATCAAAGAGCAGGCGCCTGCCAATGTGCAGACGTTTTTCAGCATCTATTTTCTCATGACCGGGCTGCACGGGTTTCACGTGCTCATGGGCATGGGTGTTCTGGTGTGGTTCATCATCATGTCCGCGCGGGGCCGGTACGGCAACGGCCATTACCTGCCCGTGGAACTCATGGGCCTGTACTGGCACCTCGTGGATTTGATCTGGATATTCCTGTTCCCGCTGCTGTACCTGGTGGAATAGATTGCCGGGAGGAAACCATATGACGGGCGGAGAAAACAGCAAACACGCGCACGGAGCGGATGAGCCGCACGTCACGCCTTTGTGGCAGATGTTCGCGGTGTTCGGCGCGCTCATTGTGCTCACGTTTGCGACCGTGGCCGCGGCGCGCGTGGACATGGGCTCGTTCAACCTGCTCGTGGCCCTGGGCATCGCCACGGCCAAAGCCCTGCTCGTGGCCCTGTATTTTATGCACCTGCGCTACGAGCGCTCGTTCCTGGGTTTCGTGTTCCTGGCGGCCCTGTTCTTTGTGGCCCTGTTCATCGGCATCACCATGATCGACAGCCTGCAATACAGCAAGGAGCTGATTCCCGGATACGCGCCGGGCATGCAGCGGTGACAATTTTCCGGGCGCGCGCGTGAAGGCCCGCAGGAACAAATTTATAATGATGGCAATTAATTAATCACAATTTCGCAAAAGCAACGTTTTGATGGAGCCTATGACCGGCAACAAGGAAAACAACAGCAGCAGCGGCGGGAACCGGCCGTTTTACATGTTTCCCAAATGGTCCGACAGGTTCGGCGCCATCCTGTTTGTGGCGGCCAATCTCGCGGTTGCTTTCGCCGCGTTCGTGACCGTGTATTATTTCGCGCCGCAGACCATAAGCGAGAACTACCAGCCCGTGCAGCCGCTCCCCTATAACCACAAGCAGCACGCCGGGGACCTGGGCATGGACTGCCGCTACTGCCACAACACCGTGGAGCGCGCCGCGCACGCGGCCGTGCCGCCCACGCAGACATGCATGAACTGCCACGAGGCCATGAACCCGGACAGCGACCAGTTGCAGCTCGTGCGCGAAAGCAACGCCACGGGCCTGCCCGTGCCCTGGGTGCGCGTTCACAAGCTGTCGGAATTCGCGTATTTCGACCACAGCGCGCACGTGACCCGCGGCATCGGGTGCGCGTCCTGCCACGGCCGCATCGATAAAATGGAAGTCGTGTACCAGGAAGAAAATCTGCGCATGAAGTTCTGCCTCAACTGCCACCGCCACCCGGAAAAGCACCTGCGGCCCAGGGACAAAATTACCACCATGGACTGGGCCGCGCCCCACGGCGACCAGCTCGCCCTGGGCCTGAAACTGAAAAAGGAATACGACATCAATCCATCAACGGAATGTTCCACGTGTCACCGATGAGCGAAAAAGAAAACAACAGCCTTTACTGGCGCAGCCTGGATGACCTGGCGGATACGCCTGAATTCCGCACGTTTGTGGAAAATGAATTTCCGGGCCTGGCCGAGCACATGCGCACGCCCGTGGGGCGCCGGCATTTTTTGAAGGTCATGGGCGCGGCCGCGGCCATGGCCGGGCTGGCCGGGTGCCGGTGGCCCGTGGAAAAAATCGTGCCCTACGCGCACCGGCCCGAGGGCCGCGATCCGGGCAACCCCGTGCAATACGCCACGTGCCTGCACCGCGGGGGCGCGGCGCGCGGCCTGTTGGCCACGAGCGTGGACGGACGCCCCATCAAGCTGGACGGCAATCCCCTGCATCCCGCCAGCCTGGGCGGCTCAAGCGCCCTGGACCAGGCCGCTATCCTGGATCTCTACGACCCGGACCGCAGCAAAAATCCCGTGCTATTCAGCAACAGGGGCGAAATCGCCAAGACCTGGGACGATGTGGAAGCGTTCTTCACCAAGCATTTCGGCGCCTTGCGCGCAGCCCGGGGCCAGGGCCTGTATGTGCTCAGCCAGGCCACGGCGTCCCCGAGCGTGGCGCGCATGTTCCCCAATTTCCAGATGATGTTTCCGCGGTTCAAATGGTACGAGTACGAGCCGCTGTGCAATGATAATGAGCGCCAGGGCGCGCTGTGGGCGTTCGGGCTTCCGCTGCGCACGCATTACAGCCTGGACCTGGCGAAAGTGGTTGTGTGCCTGGATGCGGACCTTCTCGGCGCGCATCCGCAATCCGTATGCCTGGCGCGCTCTTATGCGCGGGGGCGCACCGCGGACCACGGGGACATGAGCCGGGTTTATTCCGTGGAGAGTTCGTACACGCTCACAGGCGCGGCCGCGGACCGGCGCCTGGCCCTGCCGTCCGCAAATATCAAGGCTTTCACACTGGCCCTGGCCGCCGAGCTTTTTGTCAAACGCAGGCTGCCCCTGCCGCCGGGCCTGGATTCGCTCCTCACATATATCGAGACACACACAAAGCACGCGTTCGACCCGGAATTCATCAAGAGCATGGCGGACGACCTGGCGGCAAACCGCACGCACGGGCTCGTGGCCGCGGGCGCGGGTCAGCCGCCCGAGGTGCATACCCTGTGCCACATTATGAACGCGGCCCTGGGCAATGTGCTCAAAACCGTGACTTACACTGAAGAGCCGTTCAAGAACGTGGAGTCCCACACCATCGGGCTCAAGGAACTCACCGACGCCATGCTGGACGGCAAGGTGCAGACCCTGCTGGTGTTGGGCGCAAACCCCGTGTACAACGCGCCCGCGGACGTGCCGTTCTCCGCGGCCCTTAAAAAAGTAAAAACCTCCATTCACCTGGGCCTGTATAAAGATGAAACCGCGCGCGCATGCACGTGGCATCTGCCCCAGGCCCACTTCCTGGAATCCTGGGGCGACGCCCTGGCGTATGACGGCACGCTCACGCTTCAGCAACCGCTTATCCAGCCTCTCTACGATGGCCGCACCGCGCCGGAAATCCTAGCCCTGGCCATGGGCGTGCGCCCGTTTGAAGGTTTTGACATCGTTAAGAAAACCATCAACATTCATTATTTCCGCGTGCCCGGCAAGGTTACAAAAGAACACGCCGCGCGCTTCGAGGAGTTCTGGCGCAAGGCCCTGCACGACGGCCTCATCCCCGGCACAAAGTTGCCGGAAAGAAAATCCCCGTTCGTGCCGCCCGGGTACCTGGACAGGCTCGATGCCGGCGATTCTTCTCTGGCGAAAAATGAATACGAAATCGTGTTCCGCGAGGATTACAAAACATACGACGGCCGCTACGCCAACAATGCGTGGCTGCAGGAGCTGCCCGACCCCATTACAAAAATCGCCTGGGACAACGCCGCGGTCATGAGCCCGGCCACGGCCGGAAAAATCGGCGCGGCAAAGAATGATGTGGTGCGCCTCACGTTCCAGGGCCGCAGCATGGAGCTGCCCGTTTACATCCTGCCCGGGCACGCGGATAACTCGGTCACCGTGGCGCTTGGATACGGACGCACGCACGCGGGCCGCGTGGGGAACAAAGCCGGGGCCAGCGCGTACGCCATCCGCACCCAGGACGCCACGGGTTTCGGCCGCGGACTCACCATTAAAAAGACCGGCGAAAAACATACGCTCGCCATGACACAGGACCACCACGCCATCGGGGCCGTGGGCGAAAAGGAAAAGAAAAAGCGCGTGCCACGGCTCATCCGCGAGGCCACGCTCGCGCATTACAAAGAGCATCCCGAATTCGCCAAACACGCGGTGCACCACCCTCCGCTCAAGGCCCTCTGGAAGGAACTGGAGTTCGAGGGCCGCAAGTGGGCCATGAGCATCGACCTCAGCAAATGCACGGGGTGCAGCGCATGCGTGATCGCGTGCCAGGCCGAAAACAATATCCCGGTGGTGGGCCGCGAGCAGGTTATCCACGGCCGCGAGATGCACTGGATCCGCATCGACCGCTATTTCCGCGGCGCGCCCGGTGCGCCACAGGTTGCTTTCCAGCCCCTGCCGTGCCAGCAGTGCTTCAATGCCCCGTGCGAGCAGGTGTGCCCCGTGGCCGCCACCATGCACACCAAAGAGGGCCTCAACGACATGGTGTACAACCGGTGCATCGGCATGCGGTTCTGCTCCCAGAATTGCCCGTACAAGGTGCGCCGCTTCAATTATTTCTGGTTCCACCCGGGACTGGACGATGTGAGCAAGATGAAGTTCAATCCCGAGGTCACGGTGCGCAGCCGCGGGGTCATGGAAAAGTGCACGTACTGCGTGCAGCGCATTCAGCGCGCCAGGATTCAGGCCAAGAACGAGCGCCGGCCCATTGCCGACGGGGAAATCGCGCCCGCATGCGCACAGGCCTGCCCGGCCGGGGCCATCGTGTTCGGGGATCTCAGCGACCCGGACAGCGCGGTGCGCAAGCTGCACGAGCACAACCGCTCGTACGCCATTCTCGAGGACTACAACACACAGCCGCGCACGCGCTATCTGGCCAGGCTGCGCAACCCGGGCCAGGATAACGGGCACGGCTGACAAGGAGCAGGAATACAAAGATTTTTATGGATTTCAGTGAACCGAAACAAAACCTGGATGACCCGATTCACGGCCCGGAACTGGTGACCGGCGGGCAGACGTACGCGTCTGTCACGGACAGCATCTGCGGGCTGTTGGAGCGGCCGCGGCCCAGCAGGGCGTGGTATGCGGCGTTCGTGTTTTCGGGCCTGTGGGTTGTGGTGCTGTTCGTGATGCTGGGCTACCTGTTCCTGCGCGGCGTGGGCGTGTGGGGGGTGATGAACCCCACGGCCTGGGGTTTTGGCATCATTAATATGATCTTCTGGATCGGCATCGGCCACGCGGGCACGCTCATCTCCGCGATCCTGTTCCTGTTCCGCCAGAAGTGGCGCACCAGCATCAACCGGTTCGCCGAGGCCATGACCATTTTCGCGCTCATGTGCGCGGCCATCTTCCCCACAGTGCACGTGGGCCGTCCGTGGGTCATCAACTGGGTGCTGCCCGTTCCCAACTTCATGGGGCTGTGGCCCAATTTCCGCAGCCCCATTCCGTGGGACGCATTCGCCATCAGCACATATTTGATCGTGTCCCTCATGTTCTGGTACGTGGGCATGATCCCGGACCTGGCCACCCTGCGCGACCGGGCCGTGAGCAAAATCCGGTTCACCGTGTACGGCATCCTCAGCATGGGCTGGCGCGGGTCCTCGCGGCACTGGCACCACTATGAATGGGCGTACCTGCTGCTGGCGGCCCTGGCCACGCCGCTGGTGGTGAGCGTGCACTCGGTCATCAGCTTCGACTTCGCCGTGGCCATCCTGCCCGGGTGGCACTCCACCATCTTCCCGCCGTACTTTGTGGCCGGGGCCATTTTCAGCGGCCTGGCCATGGTGGTCACCCTGGCCGTGCCCGCGCGCCAGTTCTTCGGACTCAAGGATTTCATCACCATGCACCACCTGGAAAATTTGAACAAGATGATCCTGCTCACGGGCTCGGTGGTGGGCTTTTCGTATCTCACGGAATTTTTTATCGCATGGTACAGCGGCAGCATGTACGAACAGTTTGTTTTCATGAACCGCGCCCTGGGCCCGTACTCGTGGGCGTTCTGGATCATGTTCACCTGCAACGTGTTTGTGCCCCAGTTCTTCTGGTTTAAAAAGGTGCGGCGCAGCATCCCGTTCATGTTCGTGCTCAGCCTGCTGGTGAATGTGGGCATGTGGTTCGAGCGGTTCGTGATCATCGTCACCAGCACGAGCCAGGATTTCCTGCCGTCCTCGTGGGGCTATTACTCGCCGTCATGGGTGGAAATCCTGACACTGCTCGGCAGCTTCGGCCTGTTCTTCATGATGTTCCTGCTGTTCTGCCGCTATTTGCCCATCATCGCCATGGCCGAGGTCAAGGGCGTGATGGCCGCGGAAAAGCATGCGGACAAACATTGAACGGTGAAAAGAGTTTGCCGCGAATCTCGCGAATGACATGAACGGAAAAAGCAAAAGGCAAAAATGACTGACGAGAACAAAGCAGCCAACTCCGACACGCACCTGGGGCTCCTGGTGGAGTTCGAGGATGAACACGCCCTGATTGAGGCCGCGGCGCTTGTGCGCGCCCGGGGGTTCACGCGCTGGGACTGCCATTCCCCGTTCCCGGTGCATGGCATCGATGAAGCCATGGGCATCAAGCAGTCAAAGCTGCCGCTTCTGGTCATTGGCGGCGGGTTCGCGGGCGTGGGCGCGGGCCTGCTCATGCAGTGGTGGATGGTGACCGTGGATTACCCGTACATCCTGAGCGGCAAGCCGTTCTTCTCATTGCCCGCGTTCATCCCGGTCATGTTCGAGCTGGCCATTCTGTTCGGCGCGTTCGCGGCCGTGTTCGGCATGCTGTTTTTCAACCGCCTGCCAAAGTTGTACCACCCGGTGTTCAACAGCCCCCGGTTCCGCCGCGCGTCCCAGGACCGGTTCTTTATCCACATCGACGCAGCCGACCCGCAGTATGATGCGGCGGCCGCGCGCGCGTTCGCGGAAACACTGGGCGCGGCGCATATCGAAAGTTTGGAGGAGTACCGTGGCGCCTAAATGGGTGTGGCCGGTTATTGTTCTTGGAGCGCTGGTGAGCGCGGCCATTCTGGGCCTGGCCATCAATGCGCGCATGAGCAAACACACGCAGCCGCGCATGGATTTCATCCCGGGCATGGACCACCAGCAGAAGTATCTGCCCCAGGCCGCCAATCCCGCGTTCGCGGACGGGCGCGCCATGCGGCCGGTGGCGCCCGGAACCGTGGCGCGCGGCGAACTCAAGGCCGGCGATCATTTCTACCGGGGCCGCATCGGCAACGCCTGGGCCGAGGAATTTCCCATGGACCTGGACCGGGAACTTCTTGAGCGCGGGCAGGACCGCTACAACATTTACTGCGCCACGTGCCACGGGTATTCGGGATACGGCAACGGCATGAGCGTTAGCACCGAAGCCGGATCCGTGCTCATTCCGTCGAACTATCACGACCAGCGCCTGCGCAGCGAACCCGTGGGCAGCCTGTTCAACACCATCACCAACGGGGCGCGCTCCATGGCCGCATACGCGCCGCAGATCCCCGAGCGCGACCGCTGGGCCATCGCGGCCTACATCCGCGCCCTGCAGCGCAGCCGCCAGGCATTTCCGGATGATGTGCCCGATGATAAAAAGGATGCGTTGCGGTAATGCAAACCGCGGCGCTTTGAAAACGTGAGCAAAAAGACAGACACAAAACAACAATCGGTCCCGGCCGATTACACGCTGCCCGCATGGGCGCGCGGCGCAGCCGCGGCCATGGCCGTGGCGGGCCTGCTTGTGCTCGCCGCGGGCTTGGCCCTGGGCGTGCGCGTGGGCGACGGCATGGTTCGCTTGTGGAATTCATATCTGATCAGCGGGTTCTTCTTCCTCAGCATCAGCCTGGGCGCGCTGCTGTTTCTGTTGCTCATGCACGTCACGCGTTCGGCGTGGAGCCCGGCCGTGCGCCGGCCCGCCGAATTCATGGCCTCCAATTTCTGGGTTGTTTTCCTGTTGTTTATTCCCCTGTATCTGAACCTTCCGGATGTGTACGAATGGGTGGATCCCAGCCATAGCACGCCCCTGCTTGAGCATAAAAGAGCATGGCTGAACGAAAACGGCTTCTGGGTGCGCCAGGCCATTTATTTCGCGATCTGGATCGCGCTTGCCGCATGGTATGGCCGCACATCGCTCAAGCAGGACAAATCTGGCGATGTGGAACTGACGCGGCGCATGCAGTGGTTCAGCCCCGTGGGGCTTATCCTGTTCGCAGTCAGTGCGAGCCTGGCCGCCATTGATCTGCTCATGAGCCTTGAGTATGAATGGTTCAGCAGTATTTTTCCCATCTACGTGATTTCGGGCGCGGCTGTGGGTTTTTTCGCCCTGTTCGCGCTCACGCTCCTGGTTTTGCAGGGCGCGGGCAGGCTGCGCACGGCCGTGACCGCCGAGCACTACCACGACATCGGCAAGTACCTGTTCGGGTTTGTGTTCTTCTGGGGCTATGTTGCGTTTTCGCAATACCTGCTCATGTGGTACGGCAATATTCCCGAAGAAACGCAGTGGTACCTGACCCGGCAGAGCGGGCCGTGGGGCGCGGTGTTCCTGGCGCTCATATTCGGGCATTTGCTGCTGCCGTTCCTGGGCCTGGTCACGCGCAGGCTGAAACGCAACCGACTGGTGCTGAGTTTCTGGTGCGTGTGGCTGCTGGCCGCGCACTGGCTGGATTTGTTCTGGATTATCGTCCCCGCATACAGCCCGCACGCCGTGCAATTCGGACTTCTGGACATCGTCCTATTCGCCGGGTTCGCCGCCGTGTTCGCCGCGGGCATTCTGTTCCGCATGGCGCGCCACCCCCTGGCGCCAATCGGTGATCCGCGCCTGAAGAGTTCTCTTGCGCATAAAAGCACGCCGTAATGCGAGGCGTTTAAAAGCGTCTTCGACGACTTAACAGATCCTTTTGAAAAGTGTCTCCTAAGAATCTCCCCAAACTTTCTTCGGGTAATACCCCGGCAATTGCTTCATCGAAGAATGGTTGAATATTATATACGCAAACACAGCGATCAACAGAGGTTTGATTTTGGAGTGCGGCGATTTATCGCCGCTTTTGCAATGCGCGGTCTTCCGTGATCCTCCGACGTATGCCGGGAATTAATTCCCGGCACGCAAAGCCACTATTAAAATGTCGCACTCCAAAGGAAACCCAGTTTGATTTAAGAGGGTTTGTTGGTTTGATTTATCGAATTAGCTAAGTTTGAATTATACAGTAACCGTGAGGCAATGCCGGCCGCGGGCCGGGCATTGCCCGCCAATTTTTTGGGAAGGTGTGGAAACCCTTTTTCAAAAGGGTTTCCGCGCTTTGAGATCTTTTAAATCTTCAGCATATTTTCATAATCATCGCGGGCGAAGTAGCGCAGGCGCAGCTTGCCGCCGGGTCGGTCCGTGACCTTGGTGGCCGAGCAGTTGGGCACCCAGGCCTTGTCCAGGCGCGCCAGCTCGAACGGATTGTTGCGAATAAGGTATGACGCAAGGAACATGATGAAGTACCCGTGGCACACCACCACGATGTTTTCTTCGGGCGCGTCTTCCAGAATGCCCAGGCCGCGCTCCAGGCGTGTGCGCACATCATCCACGCGCTCGGTGTCCGGGATGCTGTCGGCCAGTCGCCACACGGCAAACAGGGCCGCGCCCGTGGCCATGAGCATGCGCCGGTACACGAGGAACGGCATATCCTTGGGGCCGAACGAGAATCGCGACTCCCTGGTGCTGCGGCCCTTGAAGAATTCAAAGATTCCCGTGACATCCACTTCGCGCACCTCGGGCAGAAGCTGCACGGGCAGATCCAGCTTTCCGGCGATGGCTTCGGCCGTGTCGTAGGTGCGGCTCAGCGGGCTGCTGAACACCGCATCGATGCCGCCGAGCCGGTGGAAAAAATCCGCGGCGCGCGCGGCCTCTTCGCGGCCCAGGTCCGAGAGCGGAATATCGTCCACAGAAGCCGGGGCGTTGATGCCCTCAAACTCCAGTTCGCCGCTGTCCGCCAGGGACGCGCCATGCCGCACGAAATAATATGTCTTCACTGAGCGCCTCCACTTTGCGCGAGTTTTTTCTATTTCAAAGTAGATGATAGATGCGCGCGCGCGGGCCTGTCAACGAACGGTGCGCTCGGGAGTCATTCAAAAATGCCGTACGTTTTCAATCCGGACAGCAGGGACAGGATATCCGAGGCGGCTGGTTCTGTCGCGGGGAAGGGACGGGTGTTAAGGAGCGACACCGGAACGAAATCGAAATCCGCGACGCCGTCCGGGGTGAGCGTGGCGCGCAGCACCGCGCTCTGCGAGGTGCTCCGGCGGCTTCCCTGGTCGAACACGAAGTTGCCGAGCGAGTACACAACAAGCGTGCGGCCCATCCACTCCCAGGGCTGGAGCACGTGCGGGTGGTGGCCCGCCACCAGGGCCGCGCCCGCATCCCCGGCCGCGCGCGCCAGGCTGCGTTGCGCGCGCGTGGGCACGGTGCTGAATTCCACGCCCCAGTGAAAGAACACCACCACCACATCCGTGTTGGCTCGCGCGGCGGCCACTGCCTCCCGCACCGCCTCTTCCCCGGCCATGGCCGGGACCGGGTGATCCTCGAGATAAATTGCACCTTCGATGGGCATGTCCAGAAATGCGAGCAAGGCCACGCGCAGGCCGTTTACCTCGATGATCACAGGTTGCCGCGCCGCAACTGCATCCGGCCCCGCGCCTATGGGGGCCACGCCTGCTGCGCGCAGATTGTCCAATGTGTCGAGCAGGCCGCCGCGGCCCTGATCCAGGGTGTGGTTATTGGCCACGGTCACTGCATCGAACCCCGCGGTGCGCAGGGTGGCGGCCCGTTTCGGGTCGCAGCGAAACACGTAGCGCATGGGCCGCGGCTCATGCCGCGCAGTGAGCGGGCATTCCAGGTTGCCCACGGTAATGTCCGAGGCGGACAGGATGTTTTCAATTCCCGCGAAAATGGATTGCGCGCCGCGTCGTTCGATTTCGTCCCGCACGCCGCGGTCGAACAGCATATCGCCCACAACCGTAATCGTCACGGTGCGGGGCGCGTCCGCGCCCGCGGAATCCTGCGCCGCGCAGGGCAGGGCGCTCAGGGCCATAAAAAGTGTGAGCAGGCAAAGCAGCCGCACGAATACCCCCTAACACCCGGAACTGTAAAATATCTTGCCCTCGGCGGGTTTGCGCTCCGTGGGAATGATCAACTCCCGCATCCATTCGGGCGGGTCCGGGATGTCGCCGCCCTTGAGCAGTTTCTGCCACGCCTCGTCCGTGAGGCGCTCGCTGTTGCGGGACACGAATTCATAATAGGAAAACACAGCGCCGCGCATGAGGTACGGAATGCCGTCCACGGGGGCGATGATGAGCAACTCGTGCGGGAAGCCCACGGCTTCTTCCAGGATGTTGTCGCCCTGGGTGTGCACATCCGCGATCACGGCCATGAACCGGTCGGCGTCGCTTACCTGCTCCCAATACTGTGGTGACGGCTCGAACAGCGTGAGGGTGATGCGCTCCACCACGCCGCCGATTACGCTGATGGCGTCATATTCCTCACGGGAAAGAGCCTGGCCCGCAAGTTGCTTTTCAGCAGCCTGCCGCAGGAATGTGACCAGCTCCAGCACCATGTCGTATTTGCTCTTGAGGGGGTACGCGTTATAATCGCCGGTGTCCGAATCATCCAGATATCCGAAGCGTTCCAGGCCCTCGATGGATAGCTTTGTGAGCAGCTCCAGGCGGCGGAAGAATTCGGCGTTGGGCTCCACATACCCGCGCGGCTTGGCCGGGTTCACGAAATCCCCGCCGTCCCCGCACTCGGATGTTATGCTCTGCTTGGCGTACAGAAGGGTGTCGTGGCGCAACTCGGCCCAGCTCGCCAGGGATGTGTTCAGGTTCTTTTTGTCCCAGGCCGGGGTGGTTGCGAAATAGGGAATGCCCCTGCCTGTCTGGCGCGGCGCGAGCAGCGCCTGCAGGGACCACAGCCACCCGTAGTACATGTTCTGGCGCCACTCCTCGGGCGTGAGTTTTGAAAAATCCTGTTCCAGCGCGCGGAGCCGCGGCTCGAATTTCTTCCACTTTTCGCCTTCTTTGTATAGATCGAACAGCAGGGTTTCCGCCGTGTCTGAGCCCAGCACAGCCATCACGTCCAAACCCTTGGGCAGGGGCCGATCAGGGAAATGGGACAGGCGTTGCAGCATCTCGGAATCCGGGATATAGCGCTGGCCCATGAACCGGAACTGCACGCCGTTGGGAGCGCCCTTGAATTCCTGCTTGATGCGCGCGGGATTTTTCTCATTGGCCAGTGCGCGCACCTGCTCGATTTTCGCCGCGTCCGAGCATGCGTCGGGAGTGGACAGTTGTCCGCACACTTCCACGCCGATGCCGTGCACCAGTTCCGGGGTGAGATCATCGGACGCGCCCACGAAGAATTCCGTGATATCGTACAGGGAATGCCACACATCGATCAGGGGTTCGCCGCTTGCGGCGTTCTGCGTTTTCAGGGTCCGGGCGATATCCAGGGCGCGCAGGATCAGGAAATCCGTGTCCTCTTTGGTCACCTCTTTTGCGAATTCGCTATCCGTGTCGAATGCGAACAGGGTGTTGCCCAGCCACATCATGGCCAGGAAGTAGCGTTTCAATTTATCGGACCGCGTGTAGTGCCCGCGCGGGATGAATTGCGAGTAATCGATTTTATACGGGAACAGGTTCGAGTCGTCCCGTTTTTCATGCGCCTTGATCAACTCCATCTCGCGCATCACGGCCTTGCCCATGTCCGGGTTCATGAGCGAGAGATCCACGTCTTTTTCCAGCAACAGAGCGGCCACCGCGAAGTACGCGGCGTTGGCGTCGTACACCATGTCGTCGAGCGGCGGGCGCAAATCCGAGTAGGGCGCTGTTTTGGCGTCGTACATCCCGACCACCAGCTTTTCCAGTTGCGGCAGCAGGTTTTTCTCCTCGATTGTTTTCAGGCTTGTATCGAAGAACTGGTGGTAGAGTTGCAGCACCAGGTCCGAGGTCACAAAGCTGGGGATGCGTTTGTACTCGTTCTGCTCGTAGATGTGGAAAAGCTGCTCCTCGTGCGTGGGCAGGATGGCGAATCCATTGCTTTGTAGCAAAAAGCGCGTACGCGCGTCCATGGCCCCGAACAGGTGCATGTTCGTGAGCATGTCCACATCTTCCACGCGCTGCTTGCCCTTGAGTTCCTTGAGCTTGGCGGACAGTTCATCCTCGATCAGTTTTAGCGTGGCCACGCACGTTTTTTCCTGTGCGCCCAGCATGTCTTCATTGAAATCCGGGTTTTCCTTGTACCAGTACTCGTTGCTGAAATAGTCCTTTAAATCCTGGGACTGGAACGCGCGGCCGTATGTGGCGTACACGCCGTTTCGCAGGATGCGCAGGTAACCGGGGTCCATGGTGCGCAGGTAGAACGGGTCGCACTTTTCCACGATTTCATCGGCCGGCCACTCGGCGCGGCATATTGCTGAAAAGCAAACGACGGCAAGGGCTGCAAGCACAAAGATTCTTTTCATGATTCCTCCCCGGCAAAGGTGATGGGCTGATTATTGACCCAGATCGCGCCGTTTGCGGCGCGCATGGATTCAAAGGCAAACGATTCAACAGGAACGGAGTGCAGAATGTAGCCGAATCCTTTCCAGTTATACACGGCCACGCGGTGTGTGCCGTCGGCGTTGCGTTCCACGGCCACGAGTTCGCGGCCGGGCAGGGTGGGGTCCGCATCCGAAAACTCGAACGTGACCATGGGTTGCGACAGGCGCGTACCCAGCCATTTGGGGCTCAGGCCCCCGGGCAGCAGGTTGTAGATGAAAACGCGCTCGGCGTCCACGGGGTGGAACCGCGCCTTGTTGAACACGCCCACGGCAAGCTCGGGCGCGTCGTCCCCGTCCACATCGGCCGCACGTACGCGCCACGGCCTCTGGCGCTGCAGCCACGCGGTCCACGCAAGGCTTGCCGACCCGTTTTGCACGGTGAACGCGCGCACGATTTCCCCGCGCGCATCGCCGGGCCTGCCCAGCACCAGGATCGCGGTATCATCCCACACGCACGCATCGCGGATTTCATATTCCGGCGCAAGCTCCGCAATGCGGAACGCATCTCCGCACAGCGCGAATGAATCCGCAGTCCATTCCACGGCATCGCAAGCGCTCGCGGTGTGCACGCCCAGTACTGCGAGCAACAGAATCAATGGAACCAGTTTCATATCTAATAATAACCTTTCCCATGGCGCATGTTTCAGGTCATGGCCGGAAAATACAAGATCAAGGATCGTGCCATACGGGCCATATTCATAAATCCGTGTGGTTTCCGTTAAGAATACGCGCCGTTGTGCGGGGCGTGTGTCTGGCGCGCATTCATTTTGTGTGCGCGGGCACACGCATGGACAGGCGCTGCCGCCGGGGATAGAATGCCAGCAGGAAATCAGAACCAACATGCTTCGGAGGTTTTGTAACACATGATCCAGACCCGCGGCAATATGGCCAAAAAGCTCAAACCCGGAGACCGCGCCCTGCTCACACGCACTTTTACGGAAACCGACTCCCAGCTCTTCGTCGGACTCAGCGGGGATATGAACCCGCACCACACGGATGCGGCGTTCTGCGCGTTGACAAAATTCGGGCGGCCCATTGTGCCCGGGTTCCTGGTGGCGTCCATGGCCACGCACATCGGCGGGCAGTGGGCGGTTCTGGCCGCGCGGTTCCACATGGATTTCACGGCCCCGGTCTACGCCGGAGACACCATCACGTGCGAGGCCGTTGTCAAAGTAGTATCGGATAAGTACAAAGTCACCGTGGATTTTATCTGCATAAACCAGGACGGCGCCACCGTCATAACAGGCTGTTTTACAGGGTATCCGCCCCAGGGGGAGCGGCTTGAACATTTGCGGCGCGGGGTGGGAGGCTGATTTTCTTCATGCACCGGGTTCGTAAATATGGCAATTGACCGGCATGCTTCTGCCGGGACATTGCCCGCCAAAAGTTTTGGGAAGATTCTTAAGAAATCCTTTGCAAAGGGTTTCTTAAGTCGTCGAAGACGCTTTTAAAATCCGTTAACAATCATTCCGAAACCGCGCGGATTACGCCCAGGGCTGCGGAGTCGTGGTTGGTGTGGGCCGCAGCCGCGCGTTTTACATCATCCATGGTAACGGCGCTGATCAGGTCCGTGAAATTTTCCACATAATCCAGGCCGCGCTCCAAATACATGCTGCGCACATACTGCGAGCGCAGGTCCGAGTTGCTCTGCAACTGGATCTGGTAGATGCCGATGGAGTAGCGTTTGGAATTTTCGAACTCGGTTTCCGAAATTTCCCCGGCTGCAAGTTTTTTCCATTCCTGGAGCATGAGGTCGCGCGCCTGCTGCTCGTTTTCCGGGGACGTGGCCGCGTAGTTGAGCAGAATGCCGCCGTACTTGTTCAGCTCCAGAAACGCCACCACGGTGTAGGCCAGGTTGCGTTTTTCACGCACCTCGTCGTACAGGCGGCCGCCCATGCCTGAGGCGATGTTGCGCAGGATATTGAGCGCGGGTACATCGGGGCTGCCTGCGTCCACGGCCGGGAATGCGAAGGCCTGCGCGCTTTGGGATTTGTTGCGCTCCACAATGTTTTCACCCTGCGCCATAACGGGCGGCGGGGGCG